>Ga0180218_1000298_pt1 | contig 59408 bp, 43 predicted proteins | sample eDN3rd37CKraftBY_FD_151334 | JGI IMG/M metagenome (GOLD analysis project Ga0180218, IMG submission 151334) | Enriched backyard soil microbial communities from Emeryville, California, USA - eDNA 3rd pass 37_C Kraft BY (version 2) (version 2) | ecosystem: Environmental > Terrestrial > Soil >... | reverse complement strand
CGAGGTCGTGGCCGCCGCCTACGGCACCTACGACATCTCGTTTGGCCGCGACTACCTGATTCCCAAGCCGTTCGACCCGCGCCTGATCGTGCGCATCGCGCCGGCGGTGGCCAAGGCGGCCATGGAAGGCGGCGTGGCCACGCGCCCCATCGCCGACCTGGACACCTACGCCGAACAGCTGCAGCAGTTCGTCTACCACTCCGGCGCCTTCATGAAGCCGCTGTTCTCGCAGGCCAAGCAGATCGTGCGCGACGGCGGACGGGCCCGCATCGTCTTCACCGAGGGCGAGGACGAGCGCGTGCTGCGCGCCGTGCAGGTCATCGTCGACGAGAAAGTCGCCAAGCCCATCCTGGTGGGCCGCCCCCAGGTGCTGCTGTCACGCATCGAGAAATTCGGCCTGCGCCTGCGGCTGGGCCAGGACGTCGAAGTCTGCAACCCCGAGTACGACGAGCGCTTCCACCAGTACTGGACCACCTACTGGGACATGATGTGCCGCAACGGCATCACCAAGGAGATGGCGCGCGTGGAAATGCGCCGCCGCCTGACCCTGATCGGCGCCATGATGGTGCGCCTGGGCGACGCCGACGGCATGATCTGCGGCGCGGTCAGCGGCTTCCACGACCACCTGCGCTTCATCGACCAGGTCATCGGCAGGAAGCCCGGCGCCACCACCTACGCGGCGATGAACATCCTGTTGCTGGACGAACGCACCGTGGCCCTGGTGGACACGCACGTCAATGAAGACCCCAGCGCCGAACAGATCGCCGAGTACACCGTGGCGGCCGCCGAGGAAATGCAGCGCCTGGGCCTGGCGCCCAAGGTGGCGCTGCTGTCGCGTTCGAACTTCGGCTCGGGCAGCTCGGCCTCGGGCGCCAAGATGCGCCACGCGCTGGAGCTGGTCAACCGCCAGGCTCCCGGCCTGGAGATCGACGGCGAAATGCACGGCGACTGCGCGCTGGACGAATCGCTGCGGCTGCGCCTGCTGCCCGACTCCCCCCTGAAGGGTTCGGCCAACCTGCTGGTGTGCCCCAACGTGGATTCCGGCAACATCGCCTACAACCTGCTCAAGACGGTGGCCGGCAAGAACGTGGCGGTCGGCCCCATCCTGCTGGGCGCCAACGCGCCGGTGCACATCGTGACCTCCAGCGCCACCGTGCGCCGCATCATCAACATGGCCGCGCTCTGCGTGCTGGACGCCAACCGCCCGCAGTAACACGGCGGGGCGGCAGCGCCACGGCTGCCGCCCCCCCTCCCTTCCGGATCCCACCGCGCGGCCAGCCCAGCGCGCAGCGCCGCCGGCCGCCACCGCCGCGCCCCGCCCCCCTTGCCCGCCGGCCCACGGCGCATGCCCGCCACTGCCCTGGCCGCGCCCGCTTCCCGCCCGATGCCGTCTCACCCCTTCGCACATTGCACATTGTTTTTTGTCGATGTCGACAATGTGCAATGTGAGGGTTATGATTTCCGGACGCGCGAATCCGGCGCGTGACATCGCGGCCCCCGGCCGCCCGAGGAGACACAGACATGAACGACATCACGGTTCGCCCGCTCGGCTACGCGGCCGGCGCGGCGGTATCGGGCATCGACCTGCGGCAGGCGCTGCGGCCGGAACAACTGGCCAGGCTGCGCGCCGCCTGGCATGAGCACCTGGTGCTGGTCTTCCCCGACCAGGACCTCGATGCTCCGCAGCTGATCGATTTCACACGCAATTTCGGCGACGTCGAGCGCAACGACAGCGTGCCCTATTACCGCGACCCCGATTACCCCGAAGTCCTGCTGGTGACGAACAAGCCGCGCGACGGCAAGCCTTCGCAAACCCGCAACACCGGCCGCAACTGGCATTCCGACCTCAGCTATACCGACCGCCCCGCCAAGGGCTCGGTACTCATGTGCAAGGAAAAACCCCCGGTCGGCGGCGACACCATGTTCGCCAACATGTACCAGGCCTACGAGTCGCTGAGCGCGCCGTTCCGGCGTTTCGTCGACGACCTGCAGGCCGTGCACGACATCAGCCTCATCAAGGGTTTCGACCGCCGCGATCCGGAACAGACCGCCGCGCTCAAGCGCCGCAATCCGCCCATCGCCCATCCGGTCGTGCGCGTCCATCCCGACACCGGCCGCAAGTGCCTGTTCGTCAGCGACCGGGTCCGCACGTTCGTCGGCATGACCGAAGAAGAAAGCCGTCCGATCCTGGACTTCCTGAACCGCCACGCCACGTCGCCGGAGTTCGTCTACCGGCACCGTTGGAGCGTGAACGACATCGTGATGTGGGACAACCGCTGCACCTTGCACATCGCGCTGCCGGACTTCGACCAGACCAAGCCGCGCCACATGATGCGCTGCTCCATGCTGGGCGAGCCGTCCGGCTACGTGATCGAAGACGCCCCGCTGAACGAGCAGGCCGCACGCAGCGCCATCGCCGCCGTGTCCTGACCGCGCGCGCGGGCGCACCGCGCCATACAACACCTATATACGGAGACAAGACATGCAGCGGATATTCGAAAAGGCGGCGCTCGCGCTCGCCCTGGTGGCCATGCCCCTCTGGACCGGCGTGGCCTGTGCGCAGCCCCCCCTGCGCATGATGGTCGGCTTTCCCCCTGGCGGCACGACCGACGTCATCGCGCGCCTGGTGGCGCAGCGGCTCGGCGGCGAGCTGAACCGCTCGGTCGTGGTCGAGAACCGCGCCGGCGCAAGCGGCAACCTGGCCGCGGCGACGGTGGCCAAGGCCGACCCGGACGGCAACACGCTGCTGTTCGCCCCCAGCAGCCACGCCACCAATGCCTCGCTCTACACCAACCAGTCGTTCGACACCGTAAAGAGTTTTCGCGCCGTCGGCATGGTGGCGGTGACGCCCTATGTCCTGGTCGTCAATCCTGGCATGCAGGCCACCAGCCTGCGCGACTTCGTCGACTACCTGAAACGCAACCCGGGCAAGGTGGAGTTCGCATCCGCCAGCCCGGGCACGGGCCAGCACCTGGCGGCGGAACTTTTCAAGGACGAGGCCGGCGTCGACATCATGCACGTGCCCTACAAGGGCAGCGCGGCCGCCCTGCCCGACCTGATCGCCGGGCGCGTACCCATGATGTTCGACAACATCGCCGTGATGCTGCCGCACATCCAGCAGGGCACGGTCCGGCCGCTGGCGATTACGTCGAAGACGCGCTCGCGCTTCCTGCCCGATACGCCGACCATGGCGGAAAGCGGCTACCCGGACTTCGAAGTGCTGGGCTGGTTCACGCTGCTGGCGCCGGCCAAGACGCCCGACGCGACGGTGCAGACCTACAACGATGCCCTGAAGAAGATCTCCGCCGACCCGGACTTCGTGGCGCAACTGGCCAAGCTGGGCGGCGAGGCCGTCGCGCGCGCGCCGGCGCAGGCCGACGCCTACATCGCGGAAGAAGTCGATAAATGGGGCAAGGTCATCCGCGCCGCCCACATCAACCTCAACTGACGGCTGTCCGGCGGGCGGCCCCGGCCGCCCCGCCCCCTCCCGTACCGATTGTCGCAAGACTGCCCATCCAGAAAATCATGAATCCGACTCTTCCCGCCCGTACCGGCGGCCGTATCCTGGTCGACGCCTTGAAGGTCCACGGCGTGGACCAGGCCTTCTGCGTGCCTGGCGAAAGCTATCTGCCCGTGCTGGACGCCCTGCGCGACGATGCGCAGGCCGTCCGGCTGACCGTCTGCCGCCAGGAAGGCGGCGCGGCCTTCATGGCCGAAGCCTATGGCAAGCTGACCGGCAAGCCCGGCATCTGCTTCGTGACCCGCGGGCCGGGCGCCACCAACGCCAGCATAGGCGTGCATACCGCCTTCCAGGACTCGACCCCGATGATTCTGTTCGTCGGGCAGGTGGGCGCCGACGTCGTCGAACGGGAAGCCTTCCAGGAAATCGACTACCGCAGGATGTACGGCCAGATGGCCAAGTGGGTGGCCAGCATCGACGACGTGCGGCGCATCCCGGAATTCGTCCATCGGGCGCACCAGGTCGCGCTGTCGGGCAGGCCGGGGCCGGTAGTGCTGGCCCTGCCGGAGGATGTCCTGCGGGCGACGGCGCACGTCGCCGACCGCGTCCCCCACCGCATCGCCCGCCCCTGCGCAACCGGCGCCGACATGGAACGGCTGCGCGAACTGCTGGCGACGGCCCGTCGGCCGCTGCTGATCGTCGGCGGCGGCGGCTGGAACGAAGCGGCCAGCGCCGCCATCGCACGCTATGCCGAACGCGCCGGCTTGCCGGTGGCCACGGCTTTCCGGCGCCAGGACCGCTTCGACAACCGCCACCCCTGCTACGCCGGCCACATCGGGCTGGGCATCGCGCCCAGCCTGGCGCGGCATGTGCGCCAGGCCGACCTGCTGCTGGTCGTCGGCGCGCGCCTGGCCGACGCCACCACGGACGGCTACGCGCTCATCGCGCCGGAGCATCCCGGCCAGACCTTGATCCACGTCCACCCCGATCCGCAGGAACTGGGGCGCGTCTATCCGGCCGACCTGCCGATCGCGGCGGACGTCCAGGCCTTCGCCGCGCAACTGGATGCCTGCGACACCCCGCCCGCGCACCGCGGCGGCTGGCTGCGCGAACTGGCGGACGACTACCGGGCCGACCTGGCCGTCGCCCCGGCCCGCCGCGACACCGACCTGGCGCAGGTCATGCATTGGCTCAACCAGCACCTGCCGCAGGATGCCATCGTGACCAACGGCGCGGGCAACTACGCCGGTTGGGTGCACCGCTACTTCCAGTACTCGCCGCGACGCCGCCAACTGGCGCCCACCAATGGCGCCATGGGCTATGGCGTGCCGGCCGCCATCGCCGCCAAGCTGGCGGCGCCCACCCGCGCCGTGGTCTGCTTCGCGGGCGACGGCTGCTTCATGATGAACGGCCAGGAACTGGCCACCGCCATCCAGTACGACGCCGCCGTGGTCTTCATCATCGTCAACAACGGCATGTTCGGCACCATCCGCATGCACCAGGAAATGCATTACCCCGGACGCGTGTCGGGTACCTCATTGCGCAACCCCGACTTCGTCGCGCTGGCCAAAGCCTACGGCGCCCATGCCGAACGCGTGGCGCACCACGATGGCTTCCCCGCGGCGTTCGAACGGGCATGCGCCAGCGGCCGGACCGCGCTCATCGAAATACGCACCGACCCCGCCGCGATCTCGGCGCGCCGCGACCTGCCAACCCTTGCTGCATGAGGCATCCCGCGCATGGGCGCGGGATATACTATCCGCTCTCCATCATGGCCATTTCCTCCTGACCGCACCTCCATGACTCGCCAACCACAGTCGGCCGATATAGAAGAACTCCCCCTGGGACGAACGTCGAAGTCGCTGCCTGAACAGGTCGCCGACCGGCTGATGCAGTCGATTCAGACCGGTGCGCTCCAGCCGGGAGAACGCCTGAAGGAAGAAACGCTGTCCGATCGATTCGCGGTCAGCCGCACCACCGTGCGCGAGGCCATCAGCACCCTGGAGCGGCGCGGCGTGATCGAACGCGTGCCCCGCTTCGGCGCACGCGTGCGCGAAATACGCGCCGATGAAATAGAAGAAATCTTCTGCATCCGCGCGCAGCTGCTCGGGCTGGCCGCGCGCCGGGTGGCCGAGCATGGCAACGACGACATCCTTGCGCAACTGCGCCAGCAGGTAGAACGCCTGCGTCAGCTCGCCGACAAACCGTCCACCTCGCCGGCCTCCTATGCCAAGGTCTCCATCGAGACCCAGCAATTGCTGATACAGGCAGTAGGCTGGAAACAGCTGGGCACCATGTACGAAGGCCTGAGCAACCAGATGCTCTGGAAAACCTCCGTGCGCGGCAAGTCGCTCAGCTTTCAGAGCCAGCAGCGCCGGCGCGAGTCCGTGGGCGACTGGCAGCGCCTGCTCGAGGCTGTGTGCACGCGCGATGCCGCCGCCGCCGAGGAAAGCGCCAAGCTGCTGCTGGGCGCGTCCTACCGCGCCGTACGCGGACAACTCGCTTCCTGAAAGCGCCGCACGCAGGAAAAAATCCGCCCGAGCCGGCGGGTTTGCCGCGTGGCCCTAGCCCACGGCCGCCCGGCTGGGGGCCTTGCGCCACGCCAGCCACGCCAGGCCCGCGCAGATCAGCACCATGGGCACCAGCGAGCCCACGTTCAGCACGGTCCATCCCCGGGTCGTCACCAGCATCCCGGACGTCAGCGAACTCACCGCCATCACGGCGAACACGCAGAAATTCATCGCGGCCTGCGCCCGGTCCTTCTCCTCGGCCGTATAGGTCGACAGCGACAACGTCGTGCTGCCGGTGAACAGGAAGTTCCACCCCACCCCCAGCAGGAACAGCGACACCGTGAAATGGTGCAGCTCCACCCCGGACAGGGCCACGCCGATGCAGACCAGATTGAGCACTGCGCCCCAGCCCATGATGGGCAGCACGCCGAAACGCTTGATGAGATGGCCGGTAAAGAAGCCGGGCGCAAACATGCCGATGACGTGCCACTCCAGCACGAACGCCGCATCCGCGAACGGCAGGCCGTGGTGCTGCATCGCCAGCGGCGTGGCCGCCATCAGCAGGTTCATCACCCCGTAGCCCAGCGCGCCGGCCCCGGTGGCCACGATGAACGCGGGCTGGCGCGCGATCACCGACAACGGACGGCCGCCATCCGCGCTGGCGCGCTGCGCCACCTCCGGAAACTCGATGCGCGCCAGCACCGCCATCGCCAGCAGCGCCACCACGGCCAGCGCCAGGTACGCGCCCATGAACGGCGTGACGAACAACTCCCTGGTGACCGAAGCCAGATTGGGCCCCACCACCGCCCCCAGCAGTCCGCCCGCCATCACCAGCGACACCGCCTTCTCGCGCGCGCCGGGCGCGGCCAGCTCCGCGGAGGCAAACCGGTAAAGCTGCCCGTTGGCCGAGTAATAACCCGCGATCGCGGTCGCGGCGCACAGCAACCAGAAACTGCCTATATAGACCGCGAACGCGCACAGCAGCGCCGAGCCGGCAGCCACCAACAGCCCCAGCGTGAAGCTGCCCTTGCGGCCGTAGCGTTTCTGCGTCCACGCGACCGGCCCCGTGCACAGCGCCCCTCCGACCACATAGCCCATGACCGGCAGCGTCGCCATCCAGCCATACGGCGCGAGCGCGAACCCGACCAGGCCATTGATGGCGATGAAAGTGACGTTATTGGTAAGAAACAGGCCCTGCAGGATCGACAACAGCCAGAGATTGCGGTTCATGTTGGTCGGCGTGCCCGGCGATCGCTCGCGGGGCGGAATATGCGGTTTCGGATATATGAATATTACCAGTGGTAATTTTCGACACTCCGCCATGGGCCGCGCCGCTGACGCACACAGCTCGCTGACCGGCAAGCCCGGCGCGCCCTTTCCCATTGAATGAAATAAAAACGTGATATGTTGAGGTTGTTTACATTGTGAAATAAAAACAAGGATTCTTGCAGATGGATTTGTCGAAGATTCAATTCGGTGTCGACGTCGCCACCAGCCTGGCGATTCTGGCCTCGGCCATCACCTTCCTGATCAACCAGCGCCTCAAGACCAGGGAAACCAAGCGCCGGCAGCTCGACGAATCCGTGCGCGCCGTAACCGTCGACGAATTCCAATCGGCGCTCGGCAACCTGTCGACAGCCTACGTCAAGGAAATCGTCCGACACACCGTCCCCCTGCAGGCCTCCGTCAGCCACGGCCTGGAACGATTGGAAAAATCGCTGGAACTCGACCCCAAGCGCGCCAACGTGCTGATGGACGCCATGGCCAACACCACGCAGGCCATCAGCGACTACATCAATTCGATCTGCGCCCACAACTACCAGATCTACCCCCTGCTCGACAGCATCGAAGGCGGCGAATCGCAGATCCAGGAATTCCGCCGCAACCTGCAGCGCCTGATGGACAGCTACAACAATATCGGCCGGGGCCACGAGTCCCTGTTCAAGGAAGTGCGCGCCCTGTGCGACTTCTGCGCCGCGCATCCGCTCGAGCAGGCCGACCACGAAGCGCTGCAGCGCATGGCCATGTCCATCGTCGCCGACAAGGACTATCGCCAGTGGGTGGACAGCTTCGTGCCCAGCGGCAAGGAAGACGCTTACTGGGCATGCGTGGACAAGGGCGATTTCGAAAGCGAGAGGGAACTGCTCATGCGCGTGGTCTCCAACGTCATCGGCGGCTTCTACAAGGCCCCGGCCCGCATGCAGGCCCAGGTCATCTATCTCGCCTATTCGGCCATCATCGACGCCAGGCAGCAATGCAAGGAGTTCCTGGTCGGCATGGCGGCCATCAACTATTGGCTGATCCGCAAGGGCGCCGGCAGCGAATCCCTGCCCGACGTCATCCAGCGCTACCGCTCGCAGGCAGTGTTCGCGGTGGACTCGGAGATCAGGTAGGCTGCACAGACCGCCTGCCCGGCGGCCCGCCTGCAAGCAGGCGCCGCTTCGGCCCGGGCGCGACGAAGACACGCCACGGCCAGGGCCAACCCCGCCCGACTTGGCGGTGGAGTGAACATGGCTTCATAATGCAGGCCCGGCGGCTTGTTTTTCAGCGGCCATGCCCGCACTCCAGGCCCCCAGTCCACCGCAGCGCCAACGGCGCCGCCGAAGGAGCCCACCCCAACATGCCCAATTCCGCCGACGACTCCTCCCTGGTAACACGACGCCGCGCACAACTGGTAAAGGCCGCGATCAAGCTCTTTTCACGCATGGGGTATCACGCCGCCACGGTCAAGGACATCGCGGACGAAGCCGGCGTCAGCGCCGGGCTGATGTACCAGTACGTGGCGGACAAGCAGGACCTGCTCTTCCTGGCGCTGCAGCACATCGTCCAGCGCAACAAGGAAGAAGTGCCATCGGCCTTGCTGGGCGTCGAAGATCCCATCGCGCGCCTGTACCGCGCCATCGATGCCTACACGCGCGTCATGGCCGCCAACCAGCAAGCCGTGCTGCTGACCTACCGCGAGACCAAGTCTCTCAAGCCCGAGTACATCGAGCAGATGAAGCAGCTCGAACTTGACACCAACAGGCTTATTGAAGCGTGCGTCACGGATTGCATACGCGTGGGGTACCTGGCGCCGACCAACGTGGAGCTGCTGGTGTATCGCATCATCATCGCGGCGCATGCATGGCCCCTGAAGCATTGGCGCCTGCGCCATATCGTCACCCTGGACGAGTATCTCGACCAGGCGGTCCATGCCGCCTGGAAAGACCTGCTGCTGCCGCGCGGCAGCAGCAGGTATGAGGAACTGCGCCGTGCCGGCGAACTCCGGCCCGCCCATCTCGCCAGCGAATCCGAAGAAGACGCTCCCGTCCCGGCGAGCGCGACCCCGAAGAAACGCGCGCGGCGCGGCCGCGCCGCCTGAGGCGCCCGCCGGCCCGGCCCCGCGGGCCGCATGCCTGCCAGGCACCCGACTGCGACGGCAAGCCGGCAGAAATACCCGTTCGTGCGCGCGCATGATCAGGCTCCATCACAAATATGAATGACCAACCAGTCAACTCCTGGATGGAGAAGTAACGCCACCCTGCCCGACGACGCGGCGCCACACGCCCTTTCCCTACAGAGATCCCGGCAAGCCATCCACCCAACCTATCGGTAGCTACGTTCTTGCCATGGAATTGAATGACCAACCATTCAATTCCATGATAAATTCAGCGCGCGCTCATATGACTATGAAAGCAAGCGAAGCGCCCCATCCGCACGCAGGGCTCGCGCCCTTGCGCACCGGCGATTCAAGCCCGCACGGGGATCATTCATCCAGGAACAGAGGAGATGGCGATGTACAGGAGACTACTTGCCGCAGCCGCGGCAGCAATCGGCGCACTGATGCCGCTGCACGCGTACGCCGACAACTATCCAAGCAAGCCGATCAGCCTGGTAGTGGGGTTTGCCGCCGGCGGCGGCTCCGACGTGCTGACGCGTGCCTTCGCGAAGTACCTCAACGCCGAGATCGGCGTACCGGTCGTGGTCGAGAACCGCCCGGGCGCCGACAGCCTGCTGGCCTCCCAGGCCATCAAGAACGCAAAGCCGGACGGCTACACCATTTACCTCGCCACGTCGACGCACGCGGTCAACCCGAGCCTGTTCAGCGAGGCGAAATTCAAGGTCCGCGACGACGTCACGCCGATTTCCATGATCGGCGAAGCGCCGGTCGCGATCGCCATTGCCCCGATGCTGCCGACCCGCACACTGCAGGAATTCATCGACTACGCCAAGGCGCACGACGGGCAACTGAACTACGGCACGTCGGCCAGCAATACCTATCTCGAAACGGCATACATGCTGCGCGCCGCGGGCCTGAACATGCAACGCATCCCCTACAAGGGCGCGGCGCCAGCCAGCGTTGCCCTCATGAGCGGCGAAATACACCTGTTGCTGAGCACGGTGGGCCATCTGGCGCCGCTGGTCCAATCGGGCAAAGTCCGTGCCCTGGCGGTAACCAGCGCCGGGCGCAGTACGCTCATGCCCGACCTGCCCACGACACGGGAGGCCGGCATGCCGAACTTCATGCCCAACCTGTCCACCGCCAACGATGCCGGCCTGCCCAACGTCACCAGCAGTATCTGGTATGCGCTGTTGGCCCCGCCGGGCGTTCCCGCGGACGTGGTCAAGCGCTTGAACCAAAGCACCCAGGCGGTCCTGCGCAATCCGGAGTTCGTGTCGCAGATGGTGACCATGGGCGTGGAGTTGCGCTCGTCCTCGCCCGAGGGACTGGGCAAGTTCCTGGAAGCCGAGGAAGCCAAGTGGCAGAAAATCGTCGACGATATCGGGGTCAGGCAATAGAGGCCCGTTCCGCGTTTCGAGCGTGGTTCCCGGTTCGAGCCGCAGTAATCGAATGAACCTGCCGTTGAACCGGCGACCGGTAAAACCGTCCGCCGGCTAACAACCCCACCTGGAATGACGGCACTGACTTCGACGCGCATCCCTGGCCGACGTCGTCCAGCGCTACCGCTCGCGGGCGGTGTACACGGTGGAATCGGATCGGGCAGCGGAGGTTCTGAAGACAACGCCCGCGCCAGCGCGAGGCAGGCACGGGCGGCGATGGCGGGGAGCCTCAGACGTTGATCACACGTTTAAACGCTGATCGGTTGGCAAAGGGCCGTGAATGCTAGGTTTCGCGGGAAAATCGCGTCACGGACTTTGCAGGAATCGCTGGAAGTACCCCCAGTTGTACCCCCATAGGGGTATCGGGATGATAGATCAGTCTGGATGGCGATGCCAGCGCTGCGCCTGCCGGATAAAACGGGTATGGCGCAGACCGCATTCTTGGCTGACTGCCGAGAGGGTACGCGGTGAGATGCAGGGGAACGGGCCGCTGTGGCCCAGACCTTGGAGAACTCTCATGGCAGACCATCACACCCACCACAATCCGCTGGGGCAGGACGCCCTCTTCACCACGCCGGCCTCGCTCATGCTCGACGCCCGCCTCACGCCGCTGGAGCGCAACGGCTGGCAGGTTCTTCCATGCTGCGCTCTGCGGAGGGCATCAGCCCGCTGGCGAATCTGGGGCAGTTGCGCCGCTATCTCACCTCGACCCCGCTGGGGCAAAGGGCCGGGTACGAGACGGCCCGGCGCGTTCTCGTCGTGCTTCGGCTGACGGGGTGGATCAGTCTGGTGGGGCAGCACCGCGATCCTTTGACCGGCCATGTGCTCAGCGAGCTGTATCAGGTTCACGAAAGCGCCCTGGACTTCCAGCAGGCCTGCGCGCTCGATGCCAGCCTGCCCGCGCTTCTGCAAGGGTCTATCGGCCATGAAAACAACCAGGTGGATCGGGTGGCCGTCCACATTCAGGCAACGCTGGCTCAGGCACCTGAAGCCGCTTCCATTGCGGCCCACAATCAATTCCGCGATGACGATGATTTGCCCCCTACGCCGCCGTCGCAGGCGAACGAGGCAGCCGACCCACTGCCATTGTCTGGTGATTGCGCTGGCAGCACGCTTGTTCCGCAACAGACCAGGCACGCTCGCCACATGACGGCTGAGCAGGGCAGTACGTATAAGACGTATATGTATAAAAAAGAACGTACGTACCGCGCGCGCGAAGGCAACGGCGATCCGGCATCGCAGTCGGTGAGCTTGCCGCCTTGCCTGAGCAATGCCCAGGCCGATCAGCAAAAGGACGTGCAGGCCGCCTTACGGCGGCTGCCGCCCCAGCATCGCCAGGAAGTACTCGACGAGTTGCAGGCACGCAGCCAGAGCGGCACCGTGCGCAATATCGTGGCCTACTTCTTCGCCTTGGTGAAGCGCGTATTTGCGGGTGAGTTCCGCCTGTGGGCAGGTCGTAAGGAGATGTCTGCCGCGAACCGGCCTGCCAAAAATCGGCCTGCTGGTGCACCACGCACCGAAACCCGCCCGGAACCCACTGCGCAACCGGCATCGCGTGAAACCGCCCTGGCGCACATCGCCAACATCCGCAAGATGCTGAACGCCTCGACGAACGCTGGGGACATCGCAGCGCAGGCAATGCAGGCCAGGGGATGGCAGCCGCATCCTGCGTAGCAAATGCTGCCGCAAAACGCGGTCGTCACTGCACGCCGCAGTGACGACCCGCGCAACACCGCCAACAATGCGGGCGAAAGCCAGTTCCTATTGCGTGCGGCATACATGATGATGGCCGCCCTAAACTGACCGGGCAGTTGCCAAGACCGATGGGCTTCGTACATCGGCAACTCCAGCAGCGCAGGTTCCTGCAAGCGCTGGCCCGACAGGGTAGAACCACCCCAGGTATGCCCAGGCTCCGACCGCATACCGGCCCTCCCCAGGGCAGAGCCTTCTTCGTCTATGTGAACTCATCCCTACCGCGCCGCCTGGCGCACTGTCCTTTGCGGCAATTGCCCCTGTGCAACGCACAGGGCTCCCGCTGCATTTCTCATCCCACTCACTTCATAGGAGGGCTTGTCCACGTTCACAACACTTTCGTCTTGTAGTACCTCCGTCCGGGCTTCCAGCAGGGAGCAAGACGGACGCCTCATTCGAGGCCCTGGTGTCTCCTGAACACCATGCCCTTGCCCTCACGGGATCTCGCCTTGGCGAGTTGGCACCAACACTAACCATTGAGCTTCAGGACAACGCATACGGCGCTTTGCTTGGAGGCCGGACGATGGACGACTTGACCTACACCCTGCGGCAGCTTTGCCAGCGCAACCGTGACGGCAGCCACACCACGCAGGCCGACCGGATGCGTTCGCTGTCGCTGGCCGCGCGGCAACTAAGGGAGGACGGTTTCCGGCAGATGAAAGCCTCGTCGCTCAAGGGCAAGCACGTCCAGGCGTTGCTGGACCGCTGGCAAGCGGAAGGCTTGTCATCTGGCACCATCAAGAACCGGCTCTCTCACCTGCGCTGGTGGGCCGAGAAGATCGGCAAGGCCGGCATTCTGCCGGCGGACAACACGCAACTCGGCGCGGCCGAGCGCCGCTATGTGACCAATATCAGCAAGGCCCAAGAGCTGGGCACAGGTCTTGAACAGATCACCGATGCCCACGTGCGCATGAGCCTTCAGCTACAGGCCGCCTTCGAATTGCGTCGGGAGGAAGCGATCAAGTTCCAGCCCAGTTATGCGGATCGGGGTGACCACATCGCCCTCAAGGGATCGTGGACCAAGGGCGGCCGGGAGCGAACTGTGCCCATCACCACGACAGAGCAACGCGACGCGCTCCAGGCAGCACACCACCTGGCAGGCACAGGGTCATTGATCCCGGCAAACAAGAACTTCATCCAGCAACGGCACGTCTACGATGGGCAGTGCAAGGCGGCGGGCTTGAGCAATATGCATGGGCTGCGGCATCAGTATGCACAGATGCGATATGAAACATTGACGGGGTGGAAGTCACCGGCAGCAGGTGGACCGGGCACGGCTCAACTCGACCTATCACAGCGTCTGGCCGACCGACACGTCCGGCAACAGATCAGTCATGAACTTGGGCACGAGCGGGTGAAGGTGACAGCGGTCTATCTGGGAAGCTAAGTCGCACGCTGCGCAAGTACCTGGGGCGACACAGCCAAGGCACGCTGTCACCACCAGACTCATCCAAGACGCGTGGGGCTACTTCTGCAGTAAGTCCTCCAGAAATTCCGACTCAGGTTTTACTGCTGACACATGCAGTTGGTCGCGGGCACGTGTGCAAGCCACGTACAGCAACTGGCGTTCGGTGTTATAGATTTCGGTCAACTCGGCCTCGTCAGCAGCAGTGTCGATGCGCACCTGTGAAGGGATGATTTCATCATCGCAGGCCATGACCGCAACCACGCGGAATTCCATGCCCTTGGCTAAGTGCATGGTGGTGATACTGACAAAGCCCTCTTCCGTTGCCATGTCCTTGCCGAGCACACGCCCCTGCAAACCTGTGGCCTTGACTGCCGTCTGCGCACGTGACAGTTCGCTGTCGGATCGGACGAAGACGCCGATTTCCTCCGGCAGCACACCGCTGGCACTGCATTGCTGCAACCATACGCCGACGGCCTGGCTTTCCGCATCGACATCGGCGTAGCTACAGATGGTCGGTTCTGGCCCATTGAATACAGAAATAGTACCCTTGCGGCTTTCGACATTTCCATCCACATCGGAAACCTCCGGGCCGAGAAGCCGGTCGGCCTGCGAGCGAATCTGGTGCGAGGTACGGTAATTGATATTGAGCGTTCGCGAGCGACCACGTACATCCACACCCAAAGACTTCCACGAGAACGGCGTCTGGAAGATGCGTTGGCCCAGATCGCCAGCAAAGAACAGGGCGTTGGCGCGGTTATCGGCAATCGCCGCCAGGAAGCGCAATTGCTGCACGCCGATGTCCTGCGCCTCGTCCACCACGATGTAATCGAATATCGGATGCTTGCGGTTGGGCATGGTCTCAGCCAGCTTGGCGAACATCTCTGCCGCAGTGATCTTGCCGGCCTGCTTCAATTGCGCCTTCACCTTGGCGAACACCTGCCAATACAAGGCGCGCTGCGCCTCCGGCAGACGTGTCTTGCGACCCAGCCGCTTGGCATCGCGGTAAGCCTCCCAGCTTTCCACTTGCCAAGTGTCCACCACATCTTCCCATTCGGACAGCAAAAATGCAGCGCTGGCCTTCAGGCCATCGACCTGCGTGGCGGCCGCCTTCAGCAGCGTGGAAATTTCATCACGGCTGGCGAATACCGGTTTACCGAGTTCCGCCGCATACAAGCGGATGCCAAGAGCATCCATGGCGGCCACGTCGATACGTTCGCCGAGCTTGGGAGTGTTCCAGATCAACCGATACAGATTGCCGCGCAAGGCATTGGCCAACGTATCCGAAAACGTGGAAAGCAGAACGCGAGCATCTTCGTCCTGGTGCGCCAGATGCACAGCCCGGTGCAAGGCAACCACGGTCTTGCCCGTGCCCGCCGAGCCAGACACACGCGCCGCACCGTTGTAATGGCGCTCGACCAGCTGACGCTGCGCCGGATGGAGGAACACCGTCCACTTGTCCCACGGGTACTCCAGGGCGCAGGCCAACTCGTCCATATCGGACATGACGCGGAAGCGGCGTTGCGCGTCCGGGTGCAGGAATGGGTCCGCCCCCTTGCCTGCCACTTCCGGCAACGCCGGCGTGCCGCCGGTCGCCAGTTCGAGCAAGGCTTCGGCCGCCTCGCCGGGTAGGTGGTCGGCCAATTCCAGCAGCGAATCCTCATCGGCAGCCTTCACGTCGGCCAGCCAATCCTGCGGCACGCCATAGGCCAGCAGTTGGGCGTCAGCATATTTTTCGAACAGTTTCGGCTTCTGTTGCGTCGCCGGTCTGCTGTCCTCGACATACTTCGGAACGAGGATCTCGTCGACACGCTCGCGAACCTCGACAAGCTGAGCTGCACCGGTGGTCGGGTGCACTTCCAGCTTGCGCCGCTCGGCCCATTGATAGGCCTTGTCGTGGTGATCGACATAGCAGAGCAGCAGACTGCCAGCGGTCTTGTGGACGATCAGGCGAATGTCGCGGCTGACGCGCACCGACCAGAAGTTTGGGTCTTTGGCTCTGTCGAGCTTGTGAAAGCTCATGCCGTTGCCGACAGGATCCATCTGCAAATCGAAGGCAGTGGTCTTTGCGGCCTTTTGTTCATCACCTGTCAGGCGGGCAAGACTGGTGGTAAAGGTATCGGCAATGCGGAATTCCATACTTATGCCTTCCTCTTCGGACCATCGCCGATGGTGGCCGATATTCTTTGAGCAAGTTGGTTTTTCAACGCATCAATATCTTTCCACGCGATATGGTTGTATTGGCGCGTGTCAAAGTGAACATTGTTCAGCACATCAGCTCGGCAAGTGAAAATCACTGGCATATTGAGACCATGTGCAAAACCCGCCTCGTAATAGACCCCGCCGCGCGCACCGTTATCTCCCTGCGTGAAATCTGCGACAACGAAACGCGATCTCTTTATCTCCGCGATGATTTCGTCGTCAATCTTGTTGTTGTGGTTTTTCTGATCGATCCGCATTGGCTCGTAGCCAGCCTCTCGAATGGCCGGGGCAATGCCTTTTTCATACGCTTCACCCATAGACGGGTCGAACCACATGGCAACGAATGCTTGACTCGATGCTGCGCCGCTGCCATCTAGGGTTGCCAGCCGGGCATACCCAGGCGGTCGGAGCATCAGTTCATGAGTGTCGCTAACCTCGCCGAGAGTTCTCGGCTTTTCGACACGATGCTCAATCCACTTTTCAGAATGGGCATATTCGGCGAGGGTAATCACCTCGGAAAGTTTTCGGGAGGCCGTCCATGCCATCAGTGCATTGCCGTCATCCGGACTGCTTGTTTTTTCAGGCACACAAAACCTGACGACAGTGCCGAGTAGCTCACTCCTGCTTGCGAGATAGTGCAACAGGTCGTCTGCCCTCTCGTGGACGGATGGGAAGCTCCAGTCCTTCAAGTCTTCAAGAGTTTGGCTGGAAATCTCCGGACGGATGACACCCAGCCGATGTTGCCTGACCAGCCAAGAGGTCAGAAGAACCTTTCCCTTATCGTCCAGGTTGGCAAGCATGGCGTTCGCAGTGCCAGAGATGAAGAACTCTCCGCCAGCCCTAGGCGAATCAACGGCGATGCCGTCACGCCCACCCACATCAATAAGTGTGGCCGTAGTTCCCCAAATCGGACAAGTTGTATTCGCCATCATTGCACCTTGAACACCTTCATCACCTCATCGCCCAGATGATTGATGACCTTAACCGCAAAACGCCCAGTGCTGGGCTTCGGGAACGGACGCGAGGTGTCGCTGTTGAGGGTTGCCCAAGCGTCGGAGTCGATTTCGGCCTTGAGGGTGGTCTTGAGAGCCTTGTAGGGGTCGTTGGCGCCGAGGAAGTAGGCATGACGGACGAAGAAGGACTCCTCGTTGTAGTCGGTGTCCAGGAACCAGCAGGCTATGCCCTCTGCGCCGTCGCTGCGGACTTCGCCTGTGCTGGGATGGAACACGTCCACGCCGTTGATCTTGACCACCAGTTGCCCATCGGCAGGTACCTCGATGACGTCACGCTTGCCGTCGTAGCGACGGATGCTGCGGCCTTGTGTGTCCAGCACATCCACATCCGGCTCGCCGAAGATCACGAACAGATTGCCCTTGCCGGTGTTCTTCAGGTCTTCGGCCATGTGCAGGTCGGCGTTCATGCGCGCTTTGAGTACGTTGATGCGGCCCAGCTTGCTGAATTCGGTGGCCGGCGCGTCATAGTTGAAAGCGCAGGCGATGAGCACATCGAAGTTGGCATCGCCGGCTTCACGGGCAGCATCGACCAGGTCAGCGCGGGTGACGGTACCGAATTCCGGGCCAACCAGAATACCGGCACGTTTCACTTGCCCGTTTTCCAGGTAGCGACCTTCGGCACAGATCAAGTCGCCAGGCCACGGCTCCAATGAAGTGAATTCAATTTTGTCGGCCTTGTGTGCCTGCTGCACACCGGCGGTGCGCAGGTTGGACAGGATCAGGCTGACGAAGTCCTGGCCATATTCGGCTTGGGTCTCGGCGACTTGGTCGATCAGGTTATCTTCCTCGTCCACGCCCAGCACGCGATGTGGCGATAGCGATTCCACAGTGAAGGGGCCGGCCACGCGTACCTTCTTCTTGTCCTCGTAAGGTTTGTCGTAGAGGTACTCGAATTCGGCCTTGGCGGCGATGGAGGCGTCGATTTCCTTCTGGCGGGCGATGCATTGCTGCCACCAGTCGGTGTGCAGCTTTTTCGCAGCCTCGCTCCATTTGGCGTCGGCATCGCGCGGGATTTCCCATCGCTGCCACTGCTTACCGAGCGCCTTGTTCAAGTCTGCGCGCAGCGGCTCCAGCACGGCCTGGAACTTGTCCCAGATGACGTCGATTTCGGCGTTATTGGCGATAGACTTGAGTGTGATGTGCGGCACTCGCTCATAGACGAATCCGTGGGCGATGTTGCCGTATGTGGGCTGGCTGGACGGCGCGCTGCGCGTGATCTCGGCTTCCTTTAACTGGCCTTCGCGGGAATCGTTGAGCAGGTAGAACGGATAGCGCGCGCCCATGATGCGGGCGCGGGCCAGTGCCAGCGCGACGCGGCTGGTGTCAGTCGTGATCCAGCGACGCCCCCATTGTTCAGAAACCGTTGCTGTCGTCCCCGAACCACATGTTGGATCGAGAACCAAATCACCCGGATCGGTAGTCATCAAAATACAACGCTGAACCACCAAAGAGTCGGTTTGAACAACGTAAATTTTCGGATCTGAATTTGAAAACCCCGCACTCCCTGTATCCAGCCACTGCGTCGAATAAGACTCAACAGAAAAATCATCAAAATAGCGTATGAAATTTAATTGAGAGCCGAGTCCAAATAAGCGTTGAGATTTCCACAAGTTGTCCAACCCTTGTGGATTTGTGGTCTTCCAGTGACGATGCGCGCCGCAATCGTAATTTTTCCCACGAAAACTGTAGATGCGATCTTCAGGTTTTCCTGGATCACCCGAAACACAGAAACTCAACTGCGCCAGCTTCCAGCCCTCCGGAATTGAGCTAGCATCCGACTTTTCGTTTACTGTAGCGGAGCGTGCCACCAAGGTATCGGAAGAAACAAGATATTTATAGCTTTTCAGCTCAGTCATATCTTTTTTCTGGAAAATCGGTCGATACTTTATTTTGTCTTTATCGCGCGCAAACCAAACCAAGAAATCATTTTCTGTTGGCAATAAATTAGATGATGTTCTAGCCGTCTTTCGGAATATTATTTCCGCACAGAAATTCTGCTCTCCAAATACTTCATCCATCACAGCCCTGACGCGATGGAGATTCTCGCCGCCAATCTGCACGAAAATAGAGCCGGATTCGGCCAACAAATCCCGCGCAACCATCAACCGGTCGCGCAGATACGTCAGATACGAATGAATGCCGTCGCGCCACGTATCGCGGAAGGCCTTGACCTGCTCCGGTTCGCGGGTGATGTGGTCAGCGTTGCCGTCCTTCACGTCCCGGCTGGTGGTGGACCACTGGAAGTTACTGTTGAATTTGATGCCATACGGCGGATCGAAATAAATGCATTGCACCTTGCCGCGCAGTCCCTCGCGCTCGGCCAAGCTGGCCATCACCTGCAGGCTGTCACCCAGGATGAAGCGGTTCTGCCAGTGGCCTTCATGCTGGTAGAACTCGGTGCGATCCGCACCTTCGGGCAAGCCGTTGAAGTCGCCGAACAAATCAAGCGAGTCCTGTTGCGGCGCGGCGGCTTCGCGTCGTTCTTCGGTCTGGCGGCGCAGATCGTCGATCAACACCTTGGGCTTGACCTTTTCCTGGATGTACAGCGGCGGCGCATTGACCACCAGATCTGACCAGTCCTGCTGGTCCTTGCCGCGCCAGATGAGCTGCGGGTCGAGGTCGCGGTTCAGCCGCTGCTGGAACTCCGGGGATGCCTTGCCCGCGTCGTGCAGGGCGCATAGTTCCCCCAGCCATTGCCGATTGGCGCGTGGGTACGCCACCTGCACCGGCGCTTGTTCGTGGTGCTGCATCACCGACTGGTGCTCCACCGTCGGAATGTTCTTGCGTTTGGCCTCGGTATGGGTGATCTGCTCGATGCTCTTGCCGGGCGTCTGGGTTTTCTTGGTTGCCATCTCAGTGTTCCTTGTTTCCCGGCGCGGGCACAGCCGCTTCAATCATTTGGTTGAACTTCGCCTCGACCTCTTTAGCGAAGTCATCCTGCATTTCGTACACGTCGCCAAACTCGACGAAGGCCCAGCGGCCATGCGTGCCGAGGTGATTCACGCCGGGAATCCAGTAGGTGTCCATGGTGGACTTTTTCTCCTTGGCGTCTTCGCGCCGGTAGCCCTTGATCTCGACGATCAGGTTCAACGGATCGTCCTTGCCGCCACCGTCGTCCACTTGCACGATAAAGTCCGGGATGTAGATGCGGTTGGCCGAGCCGAAGCGGTAGGGCACTTCCAGGCCGAGGTTGTGGTTCTTGGTGTAGGCCAGCACCTTAGGGTGCGACTCGGCGACGCGGCAGAATTCGCCTTCCCAACCGCTGTCCAGGATGACCCAGTTGACGTGGTTCTTCGGTTGGTTGTCCACGCCGAGGGTTTCCCAGCGTTCTTCGCGCGAGGTGTTGAAGCGCACATGTGCCGTGCTGCCAGTTGCGTTGAACGGGTCGAGGATGGCCTTGACCTGCCGACCCTTTTCCAGTTCCTTCGCGGTGATGCCCTTGGTGATGCGCTGGCATGCCATGTCCGCCAGCTCGCGGTACATCAATTGCGCCGGGTAGGTGCCGCCCTTGCATTCCAGACATTCGTCCAGCCACTGGCGCACGATGCGCTTGAGCTGACCAAATAAGGCAATCGGCGCATCCTGGCCTTGATCACGCCAATGCCCAAACAACAGGTGCTTGGTCAACTCCATCAGCAGGGTAGACTGGCGCACGTCTCCCAAATGCTTGATATCCAGCTCCACCGCTTCGCCAATGATGCCGGCGTTGTGGGTTTTGGTCGCGCCGACCATGTCAGGCGTCAGGCTGAGGTGGTGATCGTCGTTGAATTCGGCTTCGAGTTGTTCTTCTGGCAGCTCGACGCGATAGCCCTGCACGCGTGGGAACCGGATTTCCAGAGGGTCGCGATCCGGGCGCAGGGCCTTGACTGTGACTGTTTCGCGGGGTTTGGGCGGCGTGACGACAACAGGCTTGGCTGTGAAGTCAAAGGGAATGCCGAATACGTCGGCGTACTCAACGTCGAACAGGCCCTGCTCGTTCAACTCATAAGATTGGCGACGCAGGGCTCGACCAATCACCTGTTCGCACAGCAATTGGGTGCCGAACGCACGCACGCCGAGGATGTGAGTGACGGTGTTGGCATCCCAGCCTTCGGTGAGCATGGACACCGACACGACGCAACGGATTTGCTCACCCAGGCGACCTTGCTTGCCAACGGTGTTCATCACTTCGCGCAGAAGTTCACTGTCACTCAGGTTCTCAGCCTGGCGGCGGTCGCCGGTGCGCTCGATGATCTCGCGCTTGAAGCGTTCGATCTCATCGGCAGCCATGCCTCGGAAGTTGTCGTCCAGCGCCTCGCCGGATTCGAGCTGCTCGCTGTCGATTAACAAAGTGTTCGGGCGCGCCAGGGGCTCGCCATGCTCATCGAAGTTGCGGAACAATTCCAGCCGCCCCGGCACGCGCGTGATGGAGCCGTCGTCGTTGGTGCGCTCGAAACCGGAGATGTAATCGAACACCAGTTTGGAAGTGGCGGTGTTGTTGCAGACTACGATGAAGCACGGTGGCACGTTGATGCCGGCCTGTTTCCAAGCTTCGTAGGTTTTGCGGTAGTGGCCGTACAGTGCTTCCAACGCGGTCTGCAATTCCACCGGGATAGCCAACGGATCGAGCTGGGCGTTCTTGCCGCGTCCCTTCTTCGGCATCTTCTTGCCGATGTGCTTCCAGAGTTCGCGGTAGATGGGCATTTCCGCGCCGGGAATGTTGTCAGCCACCGGCACTCGCGGCAATTTGACGATGCCACATTCGATGGCGTCCATCAGTGAGAAATCGCTCATCGTCCAGGGGAACAGCGTGCCTTCCACGTAGCCAGAGCCGGCCAGGAAGAAAGGCGTGGCCGACAAGTCCATCACCTGCTGCAGGCCCAGCTTGCGGTTGACTGCTTCCAAGCCGGAAATCCACAGCCGTGCGGCTTCGTTGTTCTCCTCGGCTTCGGCTTTCTGATCTTTGTCGAGATCCTCGTCGTCCTCGGCTGCGTGCGGCTTTTCGCGATAGCAATGGTGCGCCTCGTCGTTGATGGCGAGGATGTTCTTCAGTCCCATCAATTCCGGCATGACCCTCTGGAGCATCTGGCCCTCGGTTTCCAGTGTATCTAGCTCGCTGCCGGTACGGCCTTGCAACAGGCGGCGGCCGCCCTTGGACAACTCCATGCGCTCGCGTAGCTTGAAAGCGTGGTAGTTGGTGATGACGATCTTGGCCTTGTCCAGATCGGCCAGCATATCGCGCGGCACGATCTCGCGGCTGGCGTAGTAGCTGTCCGCATCATTGGGCAGCAGCACACGCAAACGATCCTTGATGGTCAGGCCAGGGGCGACCAGCAGAAAGCCACGGGTGAATTTCTTGCTCTGCGGATGCCGCACGGCATTGACCGTCTGCCACGCAATGAGCATGGCCATGACCGTGGTCTTGCCGGCGCCGGTGGCCAGCTTCAGAGCCAGACGCATAAGGCCGGGGTTGGAATCATTGCTGGCCTTTTTCAGGTGATCGAGGAAGCGCTCGCCGTTCTTGCCAAGCTGTGGAGCGACCTCGGTCAGCCAGATGGCAGTCTCGGCCGCTTCGACCTGGCAGAAGAACGGGCGCACACCGGCGAACTTGTGGTTGCGCCAATGCTCCAGTAACCGGGCTGTTTCGGGGGTGACGCGCCATTGCGCCGGTGGCAAGCGACGCCAGGCATCGACCTCGCGCCGCACCGAATTGATCAGTTCAGAGTGTCGGTAACGCTGCCCGTCGTCAGCTAGGTTCTCGACTTCATCCAGCGCCAAAGTAGCCTGTTCGCCGCGGTGTCGGCGGGGCTTTGGAATGGGACTGATGAAGCTGGATGCTCGGCGTGATTCGACGATTTGCTGCGTTGGTTGCCCGTTGTCGTCCAGCTCCCAGTGCTGCGACGGGTAGTCGTAAGGCGAATTGAGGATAGGCTGATTGAAAAACTGGTCACTCACTTCTTTTTCCCCTGATTTTTTGGGCTGTTTCGGGGCGATTCAAAGCACAAGACTCCAACCTCTAGCCGCGTTCCTAGGCAGATGGCTTGTTTGAGGTTGGCCCCCGGCAAACGGCTGATGTTGCCGATCAATTTCATCATGATCCCCTTACGCCTGCTTGATCCATTTCGCTCCCCGTCCTTTTCCTGTTGACTCTATCAAGCCCTCCGATTTCATTGCCCGTAGCACCAATCGCACCATGTCCCGGCTCACGCCCGGGCAGGCTTCTTCAATCTCGGAAATCGAGAATGGCAGGGTGCGCCCCAGAACTTCCGTCCGCACCCGGTCGCCCTTGCTGCCGCGTCCACGCTCAATGGTGCCGACACGCTCCTCGAACTCGCGGTAGGCTCGTAGCAAGGCACCCCAGAAGTAGTCGAGCCAGGGCTTTACGTCGTGCTGCCCCTGGTGCCAGCCCTGCGAGCTGGCTTCCAGCGTTTCGTAATAGCCTTCCTTGGTGTCCTCGAAGATGCGTTCCAAGCTGATGTAGCGACCCACGGCATAGTCGAAGTGGTAGAGCAGCAGCAGGGTCAACAAGCGGGACATGCGACCGTTGCCGTCCGGGAAAGGGTGGATGCACAGGAAGTCGAGCATCGCCAGCGGTGCCAGCACCAGCGGGTCGGCCAGATGCAGATCCAGCGCGGTGGCGTAGCGCCCGGTCAGATCGCCCATGGCCATGGGCGTGAGGTGCGCAGCGACTGGCTGGAAGCGCAGACGCGAAGTGCCGTCTGGGTGACGCTCGATGATGTCGTTATTGGTGGCCTTCCAGCGCCCGCCCACCTGCGGCATATAGCGGTACAGCAGGGTGTGCAGTTGCAGCACCACTCCCTCGCTGAAGGGCATGTGCGCGGCCGATTCGTGGATCAGCGCCAGGGCGTCACGGTAGCCGGCGATCTCCTGTTCGGAGCGGCTCTTTGGTGTTGCGTTGCGGATGACCAGAGACTTCAGCCGCGAAGGCGCTACGACAACACCTTCCAGCCGGTTAGACGACTCAGTGGACTCCACCACCGCGATCTGGCGCAGGCCCTTGAGGGCTTCGGGCGACTGTGCGACGTAGAGTTGCTGCTTACCCTGGTACTCGCCCAGTGTGCGCAACGTGGCGGCCTGAGTGCCATCGAAGCGAAGCGCGGCAAGGTACTCGGGTGTGAGCGAGTGCATGGAAATGTAAGCCCAGGCTGTGTAAATGGGGTAATCATAGCCTTTAAATGGGGCATTGTCTCTATAAATACCTCATTAAAGGTGTTTGATTACCCCATTTCCTGAACGTAGGCTGGGTACGAGAGGCCGGCCGACCAAGAAGGAAATACCTAAAAAGGGTAATAATTTCACAATTACCCTGTTTTCTCCATTATTTACCCCATTTCCAGGCCCAACTCAGGGCAAAGGCAAATGGCAAGGGAACGGCACTCAAGGGACAACGGCCCTATCCAGAAAAGGAAAAGGCCGTTCTGCCCACTCGCTGCTGCGATACCCGGCCAAACCGTCTCTATGCTGTGCCGCTGCCCTCCGCAGCACTCAGATAGTCCGCCCAGTCCTGCAACAGCGTCCTTCTCTGATCCAGCAGCAGCGCCTTGTTGTACGTCGCCCGCACCTTGTTGCTTTCCACGTGGGCAAGCTGCCGCTCAATCGCATCAGGCCGGTATCCGTTCTCGTTGGCCCAGGTCGAAAAGGTCGTCCGCCAGCAATGCGGCGTCGTGCCCCGTCCCAGATTCATGTCACGCATGGCGTAGGTCAACCGATTGGGAGTAGTAAAGCCCTTGCCGCTCCGGTGTGGGAACAGATAGCGGCCACCGCCCGTGATGCACTGCAAATCCTTCAGTACGGCAATGGTCTGTGCAGACAACGGGCTGACATGATCACGTCGCGCTTTCATCTTCGTCGCAGGCCGACGCCACAAGGCGTCCTCAAAGTCGAACTCGTCCCATTCGGCATCCGCCGCTTCCCCTGGACGGCAGGCGGTCAGCGCAATCAACCGCAGGCACAGCGAGGTTTCGGGATAGCCACGGTAGCCGCGCAACTCCTGATAGAACTTCTGGATTTGCTCTCGCGTCATCGCCGCCTTGCTCTCGCTGAACGGCACGCGCAGCAGCCCACGCAGGCTGGGGATCGGATTGGCCTCGACCAGCCCCCGCACCACCGCGAATTCGAAGATGGCCGAAAGATCGCCTTTGACATGGATGGCCGCCCACGCGCCATGAGCTTTGCATTCCTCCAGCAGCGGGCGAATCTGCTTCACGCCAATGTCGCTCATCGGCATCCCATCGAACTTGGGCGACAGGTACTTCCTGATGCGGGACTCTTTCGTGCGGTAGGAACTGAGCGCAAAGACTGGCTTGATCTCGGCCAGGTACGCCTGCGCCACCTTGGCGAACGAACTTTCCTTTGCGCGCTTGCGTTCCTCCAGCGCCTCCAGGTTGCGCTCTTTGACCTGCCGCCGTTCATGGGCAGGATGGATACCTTGCTTGACCAAGGCACGTGCCTTCTCACGGGCCGCACGTGCCTCCGCAAGACTTACTTGAGGAAAGCCGCCAATGGCAAAGAGGTTCTCCTTGCCTTGCAGGCGGTACTTCCATCGCCAGAGCTTGCCGCCGGTGGGCTTGACCAACAGGAACAAGCCCCCGCCGTCTGATAGTTTCCAATCTCGATCAGTCGATTTGGCCGACTTGACCTTGGCGTCGGTGAGTAGATTCTCGGGCATCGTTGGACTCCACTGCGGGGAGATGTACCCCCACGGTTGAACACGAGTACCCCCACCGCTACCCCCGAATTTTCTGGACCTCGATGAACAATAGGAACGCTCAGCAGACCGTATTGTTTGGCAAGCCCTTGATTTCAAAAGGCCTGCCCAATCCACCAAGCGCTATTGACCGCTCCTGAGTTCCGAAAAAATCGTCAGACGTTGAACAGAAAGTTCATCACGTCCCCATCCTTGACCACGTACTCCTTGCCTTCGGCGCGCATCTTGCCGGCTTCCTTGGCGCCCTGCTCGCCCTTGCAGGCGATGAAGTCTTCGTAGGCGATGGTCTGGGCGCGGATGAAGCCGCGTTCGAAGTCGGTGTGGATGACGCCGGCGGCCTGCGGCGCGGTGGCGCCGATGGGGATGGTCCAGGCGCGCACTTCCTTCACGCCGGCGGTGAAGTAGGTCTGCAGGCCAAGCAGGGTGAAGGCGCCGCGGATCAGGCGGTTCAGGCCGGGTTCTTCCATGCCCATGTCCGACAGGAAGGCCTGGCGGTCTTCTTCGGGCAGGTCGACGATTTCGGATTCGATGGCCGCACAGATGGCGACCATGGGTGCGTTGCGCGATTTGGCGAATTCGGCCAGGCGCTCGAGCAGCGGGTTGTCGGTGAAGCCGTCGTCGCTGACGTTGCCCACGTACATGGCGGGCTTGGCGGTGATGAAGCACAGCTGCGCGATCAGGGCCTGCTCTTCGTCGCTGAGGTCCAGGCCGCGCACGGGCTTGGCCTGGTTGAGCTGGGCGATGCATTTCTCCAGCACGGTGACCAGGCGCTGCGCGTCCTTGTCGCCGGAGCGGGCGGTCTTGGAGTGGCGATGCAGCGCTTTCTCGGCGGTCTGCAGGTCGGCCAGCGCCAGTTCGGTCTCGATGACTTCGATGTCGGCGATGGGGTCGACCTTGCCGGCGACGTGGACCACGTTGGGGTCTTCGAAGCAGCGCACCACGTTGACGATGGCGTTGGTTTCGCGAATGTGCGAGAGGAACTGGTTGCCCAGGCCCTCGCCCTGGCTGGCGCCGGCCACCAGGCCGGCGATGTCGACGAATTCGACGGTGGCCGGCAGGATGCGCTCGGGCTTGACGATCTCGGCCAGCTTGTCCAGGCGCGGGTCGGGCACCTCCACCACGCCCACGTTGGGCTCGATGGTGCAGAACGGGTAGTTCTCGGCGGCGATGCCGGCGCGGGTCAGGGCGTTGAAGAGCGTCGATTTGCCGACATTGGGCAGGCCGACGATGCCGCATTGCAGAGCCATGGAAATCCTGTCTAAGTATGTGTAATCAAAGCGTTAACGGTGCAGTTTACCGCCTGTGGCGGCGCCCTGCCTTCAGGCGCCGGCCGGCATCAGTGTCATCAGCAACCAGATCATCAGTACCGGGCCGCCGTTGAACAGCGCGTGCAGCGCGATCGCCGCGCCGATGCCGCGCCGTACCCGCATCCATCCCAGCACCAGGCCGGTGGCCCATTGGGGCAGCACCAGCAGCGGCAGCAGCCACACGGGGGTCTGGCTGAGCGAGAAGTTGTTCAGGTGGACCGCGGCGAAGGTGAGCGCCACCAGATGGAACACCAGCCCGAAGCGATAGCTGTAGTAGCGGCGCCAGCTGGTGTCCCAGCCGGCCAGCGAAGCGCGCCCGCGGCGCAGCGACAGCCACGCCAGCCATACCGCCAGGGCGACGAGCGCCAGCGTCCAGCCCTGCGCGCCCCACAGGATGGCGGGCAGCACCATGGGACAGAACCACAGCGCCTGCGCGGGGCGGCGCAGGCCGTAGCGAAACAGCAGTTCCTCGACCAGGGGCGCCCACAGGATGGCGGTCAGCCAGGGGATGTTGGCCGGATCCAGACGGTGCATGGCGCCGCCGGCGCCGGCCACGGTGACGGCGATGGGGCCGAGCGCGAACAGGTTAAGGGCCCACAGCACCGCGGCCCAGGCCAGCAGGCGCGCGGCGCCGACGCCGGGCCGCCAGTCGCTGGCCCAGCCGCTGCCGGCGCGCCGCCCGGGCAGGCGGCCGCTCAAGGTGGGCCGGCGCAGGAAGCGCCAGCAATCGGCCAGCTCCTGGCGAAAGGTCGTGGAGCGCGCCGCGCCCTGCCGCGCCATGGTCATGCCGCTCAAGCCCCGTTGGCGCCGTGCAGTTGGCGCGTGGCCAGCGCGAAGTCGCCGGCCAGCATCGCCGGCACGACGGCGCGGCAACGGTCGATGACCGTATCGATCTGCTGCTGTTCTTCGCGGCGCGGCGGATGCAGGACGAAGTCGGCGACTTGCTGCGCCAGTCCGAGGCTGCGGGGATGGCCGATGCCGATGCGCAGGCGCCAGAAATTGGGGCTGCCCAGCGCCGCCTGGATGTCTCTCAGGCCGTTGTGGCCGGCATGGCCGCCGCCCTGCTTGATCTTGACCTGGCCTGGCAGGAGGTCGAGTTCGTCATGCAGCACCAGCACCTGTTCGGGCGCCAGCTTGTAGAAGCGCGCCACCGCGCCGACGGACTGGCCGGAGCGGTTCATGTAGGTGATGGGCTTGAGCAGCACGACGTTCTCGCCCGCGTGGCGCGCCTTGGCCAGCATCCCGAAGAACCCTTTCTCGAGCGCGAACGCGGTGCGCAGGTCGTCGGCCAGGTGGTCGGCGAGCCAGAAACCGGCGTTGTGGCGGGTCGTTTCGTAGTCGGGGCCGGGGTTGCCCAGCCCGACGATCAGGCGAATGGGATCTGACATGGCGACGTATGCATCGGGACGCGTATTTGTAAAGTACAAAACCCTGCGCATGCAAATCGCATGCGCAGGGTTTCGGGGACGTCGGGCACGAGCCCGCGGCGGACAGCGGCCGCCGCGCCCTGGCGCACTCAGGCGGCAGGTTGCTCGGCGGCAGCGTCGCCTTCTTCAGCGGCACCGCCACCCTTGACGACCGCGGCGGCGATCAGGGGGTTGGTGTCGCCGCCGTGGGCGTTGAACGTCACGCCCTTGGGCAGCTTGATGTCGGCCAGGTGGATCGAACCGCCACCCAGCAGATCGCCCAGGTTCACTTCGATGAACTGGGGCAGCAGCGCCGGCAGGCAGGTGATGTCCAGTTCGGTCAGCACGTGCGAGATGATCGCGCCGCTCAGCTTGACGGCGGGCGACACCTCGGCGTTGACGAAGTGCAGGGGCACCTTGGTGTGCAGGGCCTGGTTGGCATCGACGCGCTGGAAGTCGACGTGCATGACTTGCGGCTTGTAGGCGTGCCATTGGATCGAACGCAGCAGCACTTCTTCGGTCTTGCCGCCCTCGAGCACCATGTTCAGGATCGACGCGTGGAATTCTTCCTTGCGCAGGGCATGGTAGATCTCGTTGTGATCCAGTTCGATGTTCAGGGGGGCAGCGGTACCGCCGTAGACGATGGCAGGCACGCGGCCCGCGCGGCGCAGGCGGCGGCTCGCACTCGAACCCTGGACGCTACGCGCAGTGGCGTTGAATTTCATGGAAAACTCCAAACAATCTGGCGAATGAATCGCCGGTTAAAACACGCCGCGCGACATGCGCTGCGTGGTTCTTGCACGCCGCCGCGACCAGCGGCGCGCAAATTCGGGAATACGGGCGCCGATCAGTCGGCAAACAGCGAGCTGACCGACTCGGCGTTGGAAATGCGCAGAATGGTCTCGCCCAGCAGCGCGGCGCACGAGAGCTGGCGGATCTTGCCGCAGGCCTGGCCTTGCTCGGACAACGGGATGGTGTCGGTGACGACCAGCTCGTCCAGCGAGGAAGTCTCGATGCGCTCGATGGCGCCGCCCGACAGCACCGGGTGCGTGCAATACGCGTACACGGCGCCGGCGCCGCGGTCTTTCAGGGCCTGGGCCGCCTTGCACAGCGTGCCGGCGGTGTCGACCATGTCGTCCATGATGATGCAGGTGCGGCCATCGACTTCGCCGATGATGTTCATCACTTCCGACACGTTGGCGCGCGGACGACGCTTGTCGATGATGGCCAGGTCGGCTTCCAGCTGCTTGGCCAGCGCGCGGGCGCGCACCACGCCGCCGATGTCGGGCGACACGACCACCAGGTTCGAGAAATTGCGGCGCCAGATGTCGCCCAGCAGGATCGGACCGGCATAGATGTTGTCGACCGGGATGTCGAAGAAACCCTGGATCTGGTCGGCGTGCAGGTCCATGGTCAGCACGCGGTCGACGCCGGCGACCTGCAGCATGTTGGCCACGACCTTGGCCGAGATCGCCACACGCGCCGAGCGCGGCCGGCGATCCTGGCGGGCATAGCCGAAATACGGGATGGCGGCGGTGATGCGGCCGGCCGAGGCGCGGCGCAGGGCATCGACCATCACCATGATTTCCATCAGGTTGTCGTTCGTGGGCGCACAGGTGGGCTGCAGCACGAAGACGTCCTTGCCGCGCACGTTCTCGTTGATCTCGACCATCACCTCGCCATCGGAGAAACGACCGACGGTCATTTTTCCCAGCGACATGTCGAGGTGGTTGACTACGTCCACGGCCAGCCGCGTATTGGCGGTGCCCGTGAAAATCATGAAGCTGTCGTTTGCCATGATGTTGATGCAGTGGTCGGTTTCAGGTCACGTACGAAGGGTGCGCGCTGAAAATCTCGTAAAACAAAAAAGCTGCTGAACTGGAGCCAGTGTCTGACGGGCGCGTTCAACAGCTTTTTTATGTATTGGTTTGGCTGGGGAGGAAGGATTCGAACCTTCGCATGCCGGAATCAAAATCCGGTGCCTTAACCAGCTTGGCGACTCCCCAACTAGCTTGCAATCCAGTTCCGCAACGGATGCTCAGTCAATCCAGTACTAGCCTGTACCAACCGGAACCCGGGATGCGTGAGGCTGGTTGTTTTTCCAGCGACGCGCATTGTAGCGGTTATTTCCTCTTGTGCCAAAACGGCTTCCGGCAGGGTGGGAAATTCGGCGAAAAGACACGCCCCAGATCCCGACATCCGAACACGCAAACCGTGCTCGACAAGCCAGCGCACAGATCCCGAAACTTCAGGATACCGCCGCAACACCACCGGCTCCAGATCATTCCTGCCAAAGCAGGAAGTTGGCAAAGCAAGAAAGTCCGCTATTGTGACCGAAGCAGAATCCCTTGTCAAATCGGGGTCGGAAAAAACGGCGGCGGTGGGTACGCCGGCGTCGGGCTGCACCACCAGATAGGCCGCCGGCGGCAGCGCCACGGCCGTCAGGTCTTCGCCCACGCCCTGCGCGAAGGCCGACTGGCCGAAGACGAAGACCGGCACGTCGGCGCCCAGCGGCAGCGCCAGCCGCATCAGCTGGCTGCGCGACAGGCCCGTGCCCCAGAGCCGGTTCAGGGCGATCAGGGTGGTGGCGGCATCGCTCGACCCGCCGCCCAGGCCGCCGCCCTGCGGGATGCGCTTGCGCAGGCCGATCTGCGCGCCCTGGCGGGTGCCGGTGGCCTGCTGCAGGCTGCGCGCGGCGCGCACGACCAGGTCGTCGGACTCGGCCACGCCGGGCAGTTCGTACGCGCGGCCGATGGCGCCGTCGGCGCGCGCTTCGAAATGCAGGGTATCGGCCAGGTCGATGAACCGGAACACGGTCTGCAGCAGGTGGTAGCCGTCGGCGCGGCGGCCCACCACGTGCAGAAACAGGTTCAACTTGGCGGGTGCGGGTACGTCGTAGAGCGTCACGGCGGAAGCCAGGGCTGGGGATGCCCCTATTCTAGACCGCCGCCCGCCTAGGGCTGGGTGATGACCAGCCGCACCAGGATGCGGCGGCCGGGCTCCTGGCGCTGCAGCACCAGCAGTTGCGGGCCCTGCGCGTCGTAGCGGCTCAGGCGCGCGCTCCAGCCATCCTGCTCGAAGGCCGTGGGGCGGCCCTGCGCGTCGCGCTGCAGGCCATCGGGCGCCGCGCCGGCCATCAGACGGCCGCGCAGCCAGTCGCGCAGCCCCGTCACCGGCACCGGGCTGCCCAGGGCGTCCTCGGCCAGCGCGTCGGGATGCTCGGCCGCCAGGCGTTCGCCGTTGGCGCGCGTCAGGACGGCCATGCCGGGGCGCCCTTCGACGCGCGCCTCGGTCGAGCCCAGCGGATTGGTCAGGTCCAGCAGATAGCTGCCGCCGTCGTCGCGCCACGCGAAACCGCCCTGCACGGCCTGCTGTCTGCCGTCGGACTCCGTGACGGTGATGGCGAACCGGCCCACCCGCGAGAACGCGTCCTCGCCCGCGCCGGCCATGGGCTTGGGCACGCTGACGCAGCCGGCCAGCACGGCCAGCAGCAAGAGCAGCGTGAATGCGTGCAGCCAGCGGACGGGCAAGCGCGGCGCCGGGCAGGCGCTCACGGGCGCACCTCCAGGCGGCGCATCGTGTCGAGCAGGGCGTGGTTCTTGGGATCCTTGGCGTAGGCGGTGCGCAGCAGCTCGGTGGCGCTGTCGCGCTCGCCCTGCACCCACAGCACTTCGGCCAGGTGGGCGGCGATGTCGGCCTCGGGACGCAGCGCATAGGCGCGCTTGAGGTATTCGATCGCGGCGGCGGGCTCGCCCATGCGGAATTTGACCCAGCCCATGCTGTCGAGGATGAAGGGGTCCTCGGGCGACAGTTCGAGCGCCTGGGTGATGAGGTCCAGCGCCTCGGGCAGCCGCTGGTTGCGGTCGGCCAGCGTGTAGCCCAGCGCGTTGTAGGCATGGGCATGGTCGGGATCGAGCGCGATGACTTCGCGCAGCAGGCGCTCGAGCTGGTCAATGCGCCCCTGGCGCTCGTACAGCATGGCCAGTTCGTACTTAATCTCGACCGTGTCGGGCATGGCCTTGTCGGCCGCCACCAGGATGGCCACCGCGCGATCGACCTGGTCGACGTCGCGCAGGATCTGCGCCTTGGTCAGCACGCCCAGCGTGCGCTCTTCGTCATCCTGCGGATCGGCCCGGTCCACCATGGCCAGCGCGTCGTCGATGCGCCCCTGGCGCGCCCGCAGCGTGGCCTGGCGCATGTGCGCCGAATAGCGCATGGCCGGGTCGTCGATGCGGCCCAGCTCGCGGATGGCCTCGTCGTAGCGGCCCTGGTCCTCGGCGATGCGCGAGAGCAGCACATGGGCGTCGGCCGCGGCGGCGCCGGCGTCGGTGGCGCCCGGCGCCGTGGCCATCTGGCGCTGGTTCTGCACGTCGAGGTATTGCTGCAGGTAGCCGCGCGCCTGGTCCAGGCGCCCCGCCTTGTAGGCCAGCTGGGCCTGCATGAACATCAGGTCGAAATCCTCGGGCGAGCGCCGCGCCATCGACTGCAGTTCGGCCAGCGCGCCGTCGTAGTCGCCGCCGTCGGCGATCTGGCCGGCCAGCATCAGGCGCAGCTTGCGCGCGTCCGGATTGCGGCTGATGAAGGCGCGCGCCTGGTGCTGCGCGCGCGTGGCGTCGACCTTGGCGCCATATTCGAGCACGCGCTGCGCGGCGGCCTCGGACCTGGGGTCGGCGGCCAGCGCGGCGTAGGCCTCGCTGGCGGCGCGCGGGTAGTCGCCCGCGGCCTGCGCCACGTCGGCCAGCGCCAGGTGGGCGGCGGGCAGCTTGCGGGCGCTGTCGCTGAGCGATTCGTCCAGGATGCGCAGCGCCAGGCGGCGGTCGTTCAGGCGGCTGAGCACGCCCATGGCCTGCACGATGGCCGCCGGCTTGTCGCGCGCGGTGTCGATGCGCTTGCGCAGCGCCGCCGCCAGCCCCGCGGTCTCGCCGTTGGCGGCGGCCAGCGCCAGCTCGGTGGAGCTGGCCTCGATATCGTTGGGCGCCAGGCTGGACCAGGCGCGCGCCGCATCCAGGGCGCCCGGCAGGTTGCCCCCGGCAAGCTGGAACTCCAGCCCGCGGCGGGCCAGACGCGGATCGCCGGTCTCGCGCGCCAGCGTCACCAGCGTGGCGGCGGCGGTGCCGTACATGCCGCGCTGGGCGGCCAGTTCGGCGCCGACGATGCGATAGAAGATGTCGGCGGTAAGCGAGACATAAGGCAATTGTCCCGGCCGCAGGCGGATGACTTCGGTCTCGGGCTGCTTGCTCGGCTGGATCAGGCGCGGGCCGGTGGCATCGCGCGGACGCACCTCGGCGGCCTGCGCGGGTAGGGACTGCGAGCCCGCCAACGCCAGCGCCAGCGCGGCTACTCCGAAATTAATGTGTTTGAGCGACAACTTCACGCGGCCCGTCCGGTTGATGGCACAATCTTCGTACACGCAATTGATGATCTTACACTGGCTCATGCCGGAACTGCCTGAAGTCGAGACCACCCGACGGGGAATCGACACCGTCATAACGGGCCGGACGCTGCGCCGCCTGGTCGTGCGCGAAGCGCGCATGCGCTGGCCCATTCCACCCGCCCTGCCCGACCTGCTGGCCGGCCGCACCGTGCTCGAATGCGGGCGGCGCGGCAAATACCTGCTGCTGCGCTTCGACCATGGCGTGCAGATCGTGCACCTGGGCATGTCCGGATCGCTGCGCCGGGTGCCCGAGCAGGAGACGCCGCGCAAGCACGACCACGTCGACTGGGTTTTCGACCACGCCATCCTGCGGCTGCACGATCCGCGCCGCTTCGGCGCGGTGCTGTGGCACCCCGGCGAGGCCGGCCCGGTCGCCGCCCACCCGCTGCTGGCCCGCCTGGGCATCGAGCCCTTCGACCCGCGCTTTGACGGCCGCTGGCTGCACGCGTACTTCCGCGGGCGCCGGGTCGCCATCAAGCAGGCCCTGCTGGCCGGCGACGCGGTGGTGGGCGTGGGCAACATCTATGCGTCGGAAAGCCTGTTCCGCGCCGGCATAGACCCGCGCACGGCCGCCCAGCGCGTCTCGGCGGCGCGCTGCGACCGGCTGGCGGCCGCCATCCGCGCCACCCTGTCGGACGCGCTGGAGTCCGGCGGCAGCACGCTGCGCGACTACGTCGGCGCCAGCGGCGAGCCGGGCGCCTATTTCGCCATCCACGCCGCCGTCTACGAGCGCGCCGGCCTGCCCTGCCGCGTATGCGGCACGCCGATCCGCCGCCTGGTGCAGGGCCAGCGCGCCACGTATTTCTGTCCGAACTGCCAGAAGCGCTAGAGAATTCGTCTATAGCAAACGTATTGCACAAAAACAAACGCCGCGCTATATTTCCTTCCACGCATTCGTATAAGTGGAAGGAGCCCACCGTGAGCAAACAATTCGCCTCGCACGCCGACCTCGAAGACAAGGTCGTTTCGTTCGAAAAACTCTCCGACAACGCCTACGCCTATACGGCCGAAGGCGACCCCAACACCGGCATCATCGTCGGCGACGACGCGGTCATGGTGGTCGATACCCAGGCCACCCCCGTCATGGCCCAGGACGTGATCCGCCGCGTGCGCGAAGTCACCGACAAGCCCATCAAGTACATCCTGCTGTCGCATTACCACGCCGTGCGCGTGTTTGGCGCCTCGGCCTACGGCGCCCAGGAAATCCTGGCCAGCCGCGACACCTACGACCTGATCGCCGAACGCGGCGAACAGGACAAGGCCAGCGAAATCGGCCGCTTCCCGCGCCTGTTCCGCAACGTCGAATCGATTCCGCCCGGCCTGGTGTGGCCCACCATGACGTTCAAGGGCGAAATGACGGTCGACCTGGGCAACCTGGAAGTCAGGCTGCTGCAGGTCGGCCGCGGCCATACCAAGGGCGACACCATCGCCTGGCTGCCCGAGCAGAAGATCCTGTTCGCCGGCGACCTGGTCGAGTACCAGTCCACCCCGTACTGCGGCGACTGCTATTTCCGCGAATGGCCGGCCACGCTGGACGCGCTGGCGGGCTTCGCAGCCGAGAAAATGGTCCCGGGCCGCGGCCCGGCGCTCAAGAGCGCCGCCGAAGTGCGCCAGGGCCTGGCCGGCACGCGCGCCTTCCTGACCGACCTGTACGCCGCCGTCAACCGTGGCGTGGCCGATGGCAAGGACCTCAAGACGATTTACCGCGAGGTCTACGATTTCATGAAGCCGCGCTACAGCCAGTGGGTGATCTTCGACCACTGCATGCCGTTCAACGTCTCGCGCGCCTACGACGAGGCGACCGGCTACAACGACCCGCGCATCTGGACCGACAAGCGCGACATCGAGATGTGGAAGCAGCTCGAAGGCTGATCGTCCCGCCGCATCGACGGGCCCGGCCGGCGGCCTCTCCGCCGGCCGCGCGCCCCGCCTGAACAGAAGACCAAGACATACCCGCCACGCAGGAGACAGTCGTGGGAGACATCGATTACCAGGCGATCGAGTTCGCCTATACGAAATGCGCCGACCAGGAGCGCGACACGCCGGCCCGGCACTGTGTGATCGTGGTGGGCGCGGGCCCGGTGGGCCTGACCACGGCGCTGGACCTGGCGCGGCAGGGCCTGCGGGTCGTGCTGCTGGATGACGACTACCGCCTGTCGACCGGCTCGCGTGCGATCTGCTTCGCCAAGCGCACGCTGGAGATCTGGGACCGCCTGGGCGCGGGCCAGCGCATGGTCGACAAGGGCGTCTCGTGGAACGTGGGCAAGGTGTTCTTCCGCGACCAGGAAGTCTGGCGCTTCGACCTGCTGCCCGAGCCCGGGCACCGGCGCCCGGCCTTCATCAACCTGCAGCAGTATTACGCCGAGGGCTACCTGCACGAACTGGCCAGCGCCCAGCCGGGCATCGAGCTGCGCTGGAAAAGCAAGGTGGTGGGCGTGGCGCAGCAGGCCGATGGCGTGCAGGTCACGGTCGACACGCCCGACGGCGCCTACACCCTGCAGGCCGACTGGCTTGTCGCCTGCGACGGCGCGCGCTCGCCGGTGCGCAAGCTGCTGGGCCTGGAAACCCATGGCCGGGTCTTCAAGGACCGCTTCCTGATCGCCGACGTGAAGATGGCGGCCGACTATCCCGCCGAGCGCTGGTTCTGGTTCGACCCGCCCTTCCATCCCAATCAGTCGGTCCTGCTGCACATGCAGCCCGACAACGTCTGGCGCATCGATTTCCAGCTGGGCTGGAACGCCGACCCCGTCGAGGCCGTCAAGCCCGAGAACGTGCTGCCGCGCATCCGCGCCCTGCTGGGCCCGGACGCCCGCTTCGAACTGGAATGGGTGAGCGTCTACACCTTTGCCTGCGAGCGCATGGACCATTTCCGCCATGGGCGCGTGGTGTTCGCCGGCGATTCGGCCCACCGCGTCTCGCCGTTCGGCGCGCGCGGCGCCAATAGCGGCGTGCAGGACGCCGAGAACCTGGCCTGGAAGCTGAGGCTGGTGCTGGCGGGCCACGCCCCCGAATCGCTGATCGACAGCTACGCCGCCGAGCGCGAATACGCCGCCGACGAGAACATCCTGAATTCGTCGCGCTCGACCGACTTCATCACGCCCAAGAGCGAAGTCAGCCGCACCTTCCGCAACGCCGTGCTCAACCTGGCGCGCCGGCATCCGTTCGCGCGCACGCTGGTCAACAGCGGCCGCCTGTCGGTGCCCGCCGCCTACGCCGACTCGCCGCTGAACACGCCCGACAGCGACCCCTTTGCCGGCACGATGCGTCCGGGCGCCGTGGCGCTGGACGCGCCCGTGCGGGTGGACGCGCAGCCCGGCTGGTGGCTGTCCCAGCTCGATGGCGAGTTCGCGCTGGCGCTGTTCTGCGGCGCGGAGACGCCGCGGGCCGATATGCTGGACGCGCTGCGGGCGCTGCGCCAGGACGAGGTGCCCGTGCAAGCCATCCTGGTCCGCGGCGCGGATGCCGCGCCGGCCGCCCCGCCCGACGGGGTGCGCGTGGTCGAGGACAGCGAAGGCTGGCTGGCTCGCCGCTATGACGCCCGGCCCGGCACCTGCTACCTGATCCGCCCCGACCAACACATTGCGGCGCGCTTTCGCGCCTTCGACGCCCAGGCCGTCCGGCGGGCGCTGGCGCGCGCCATCGGCCGCGCGTAAAGGAGCCCATCATGCCCCTGATCACCACGCCCAACCTGGCGGGCCCCGACAATTTCTACGAAGCGCTGATCGACACTCACCGCGACCTCAGCGACGAGCAGAGCCGCGAGCTGAACGCGGCGTTGATCCTGCTGCTGGCCAACCATATCGGCGACATGGCGGTGCTGCGCGAAGCCCTGCAGCAGGCGCGCCAGTCCGTCGTCGCCCCGCCGGCAGCCTGAGCCCGCCGTTCAGGGCGCGTCGGCGAACGCCTGCACGATCAGCGCGCGCAGCCACTGGCTGCCGCTGTCGCGCTGGAAGCGCCGGTGCCAGTACAGGTTGGTCTGCAGGGTGGGCATGCGCAAGGGCGGCGTCAGCAGGCCCAGGCCGAAATGCGGGGCGGCGCTGGCCGCCAGTTTCTGCGGCACCGTGGCCAGCAGGTCGGTGGTGCTGACGATGTACGGCACCGCCGCGAAATGCGGCACGCTGAAGTGTTCGCCCAGCGTCACGCCGGCGCGCTCCAGCGACTGATTCACCTGCCCGTAGGGCGTGGCGTGCGACACCACCAGATGGTGCGCGGCCCGGAACGCCTTCAGGCCCATGCCCTCGTGCGCGCTGGGATGGCCCTGGCGATACAGCGTGGCGTAACCCTGGCGAAACAGCATGCGCTGCATGACGGCGCCGCCCAGGTCGGCGAACGCGCCGATCGCCAGGTCGACCCGGCCGGCGTCCATCTCGCGCTGCAGGTCGGCGCCCTGCAGACGCAGCGAATCGATGCGCACGCCCGGCGCATGGCGTGCGCATTGGTCCATCAGGCGCGGCATGAAATGGATTTCCCCGACGTCCGACATGGCGATGCGAAAGCGCCGCGTGCTGGCCCGCGGGTCGAAGTCCTGGGTGGCGTCCAGCGCATGCGACAGCAGCGCCAGCGCCTCGCCCACCGGCCCGCCCAGACGCTCGGCATGCGGCGTGGGCTGCATGCCCTGCGCCGTGCGCACGAACAGATCGTCGCCGCAGGCCGCGCGCAGGCGCCGCAGCGCGTTGCTGACCGCCGGCTGCGACAGGTCGAGCTGGCGCGCCACCGCGGAGATGCTGCGCTCCTGCAGCAGGCGCTGGAAGATCACCAGCAGGTTGAGATCGATGTTGCGCAGTTCCGCCATGGAGCACCATTATTCACGAAAGTTATAGCCACTATTTTTGCATTCCCGTAGCCATAGCGGGCAATTTTGCGCAGAATGGCTCGAACGCGCTTTTTCCACGGCCGCTTTCCGCGCGCCGCCCCCACGAAAAAAAGCCCGGACGGCCATCGCGCCGAACCAGGCCGCACCGCCAGGAGGCATCCATGTCCTTGCAATACCAGACCGGCTTCGGCAACGCCTGCGCCACCGAGGCCCTGCCCGGCGCCCTGCCCGCCGGCCGCAATTCGCCGCAGATCTGTCCCTACGGCCTGTACGCCGAACAACTGTCCGGCACGGCCTTCACCGCCCCGCGCGCCGAAAACCGCCGTTCCTGGCTGTATCGCATCCGTCCGGGCGTGCAGCACCTGCCGTTCGCGCCGTTCGCCGGCGCGCAGCGCTGGCTGAGCGACTTCGGCCGCCAGCCGGTCACGCCCAACCAGTTGCGCTGGAGCCCGCTGCCGATTCCGGACGCGCCCACCGATTTCATCGATGGCATGCACACCTGGGGCGGCAACGGCGGCCCCGAGGAGCAAAGCGGCGTGGGCATCCACCTGTACGCGGCCAACCGCTCGATGCAGGGGCGCTTCTTCTACAACGCCGACGGCGAAATGCTGATCGTGCCGCAGCAGGGCCGCCTGCGCCTGGCCACCGAGCTGGGCCTGATCGACATCGAACCCTATGAAATCGCCGTCGTCCCGCGCGGCGTGCGCCTGCGCGTCGAACTGCTCGACGACGTGGCGCGCGGCTACGTGCTGGAGAACTTCGGCACGGCGATGCGCCTGCCCGAACTGGGCCCCATCGGCTCGAACTGCCTGGCCAACGCGCGCGACTTCCAGATCCCGGTGGCCTGGTACGAAGACGTCGAGGGCGATTTCGAGCTCATCGCCAAGTTCACCGGCGGCTTCTGGCGCGCGCCGATCACCCATTCGCCGCTGAACGTGGTGGCCTGGCACGGCACGCACGCGCCCTACAAGTACGACCTGCGCAACTTCAACACGGTCGGTTCGATCAGCTACGACCACCCCGATCCCTCGATCTTCACCGTGCTGACGTCGCCCTCGGACACCCCGGGCACGGCGAACATGGATTTCGCCATCTTCCCGCCGCGCATCCTGGCGATGGAGAACACCTTCCGTCCGCCCTGGTTCCACCGCAATGTCGCCAGCGAGTTCATGGGCCTGATCCACGGCGTCTACGACGCCAAGGCCGAGGGCTTCGCGCCGGGCGGCGCCAGCCTGCACAACTGCATGAGCGGCCATGGCCCGGACGCCGATACCTTCGAGAAAGCCAGCCATGCCGATACCAGCCAGGCGCATTACATTCGCGATACCATGGCCTTCATGTTCGAGACGCGCCGCGTGATCCGCCCCACGGCGCAGGCCCTGGCTTCGCCCCAGCGCCAGGATGACTACTATCAGTGCTGGCAGGGGTTGCAGAAGCACTTCAACCCCGAACAGGCCTGAGCCCGACGCCCCGGCGCCGGCATGCAGCGGCGATGAGCGCGATGCTCATCGCCGCTGGGCATTGCGGCCCGGCCATTTTCCGATTCAGACGCAGAGACAAGCAGCCATGAGCAAGCTCAACGAAACCCACGATCCAGCCCTGCAAAGCTGGGTTGCCAGCGCCAACGCCGCCGACACCTCGTTCCCGATCCAGAACCTGCCGTACGCCGCGTTCCGCCGCAAGGGTACGCAGGAACCGTTCCGCCCCGGCGTGGCGATCGGCGAGGCCATCGTCGACCTGGCGGCGCTGGCCGCCCAGGCGCCGTTCGACGGCGCCGCCGCGGCCGCGCTGGCCGCCTGCCAGGGCGAACGGCTCAACGCGCTGATGGCGCTCGACCAGGCGCACTGGAGCGCGCTGCGCCTGGCGCTGTCGCGCGCGCTGCGCGCGGGCTCGGCCCTGCAGGCGCGCATCGAGCCGCTGCTGGTGGCGCAGGCCGAAGCCGAGTACACCACGCCGGCGCACATCGGCGACTACACCGACTTCTATATCTCGGTGCACCACGCCACCGCCGTGGGCAAGCAGTTCCGCCCGGACAACCCCCTGCTGCCCAACTACAAGTGGGTGCCCATCGGCTATCACGGCCGCGCCTCCAGCATCGGCGTGGACCAGCGCTTTGCGCGCCCGGTCGGCCAGACCCGTCCGGCGGCCGAAGGCCAGGCGCCGCAGTTCGGCCCGTGCCAGCGGCTGGACTACGAACTGGAGCTGGGCATCTTCGTGGGCCGCGGCAACGCGCAGGGCGAGCGCATCGCGCTGGGCGAGGCCGAGTCGCACGTGTTCGGCCTGTGCATCCTGAACGACTGGTCCGCGCGCGACATCCAGGCCTGGGAATACCAGCCGCTGGGGCCCTTCCTGGCCAAGAACTTCGCCTCCACGATTTCGCCCTGGATCGTCACGCTGGAAGCGCTGGAGCCCTTCCGCACCGCCTGGACGCGCGACGCCGCCGACCCCCAGCCGCTGCCGTACCTGGAATCGGCCGAGAATCGCGCGCACGGCGCGTTCGACGTGCAGATGGAAGTGCTGATCTCGACCGAGCAATCGCGCGCCAAGCAGGCGCAGCCGGCGCTGCTGTCACGCAGCAACTTCCGCGACGCCTACTGGAACGTCGCGCAACTGGTGGCCCATCACACGGTCAACGGCTGCAACCTGCAACCCGGCGACATGATGGGCACCGGCACGCTGTCCGGCCCGCAGGCCTCCGAGGCCGGCTCGCTACTGGAGCTGACCAACGGCGGCAAGCAGCCGCTCGACCTGCCCTGGGGCGAGCAGCGCACTTTCCTGCAGGACGGCGACCAGATCATCATGCGCGCCGAATGCAGCAAGCCCGGCTATCCCCGCATCGGCTTCGGCGACTGCGTGGGAACGGTGCTGGCGGCAAAGTAATTCCCTCCGGTGCCTGGCTCCCCAGGCACCATCTCCCGCGGGCCCACAACGCCCCACGGGAGCCAGGCTCCGGCTGACTTCCTCCGGTGCCTGGCTCCCCAGGCACCATCCGCCGCGGGCCCACAACGCCCCGCGGGTGACGAAGGTGCCTGTCCCAACCGGGACAGGCACCCGTTTTGCTTTTGCGGGCCTACTTCGGCAGCTTGTAGCGCTCTTCGCGATATGCCCAGCTGGGCCACAGGGCGAAGGCCAGCGCCTCGTCGCGCAACGCCGGGTCGATGTCGATGGGGATGTACTTCTCGTCGCGCATGGACGCCGCCGCCGTATAGCGGTACTCGCGCGGATCCTTGCCCGGCTCGATGACCAGCAGCGAATCGCCCTTCAGGTAGCCGAAGTTGTCGCCGTACTGCATGATGGCCCGGTTGGGGTCGCGCTGGGTCAGGTCGGCGCCCAGCATGGGGTTGACGTTGTCCAGGCCGATCAGCGACAGCAGGGTCGGACCCATGTCGATCTGGCTCACGATGCGATCGTCGCTGCGCGGCGCCACCGTGCCGCCCAGGATCAGCGCCGGGATCTGGAAATGGCGCACCGGCACGAGGTTGGCGCCATACACGCGCGAATCGTGGTCGGCGATCACCAGGAACACCGTGTTGTCCCAGTACGGCGCCTTTCTGGCCTTGTCGAAGAACTGGCCCATGGCCCAGTCGGCGTAGCGCACGGTGTTGTCCACCGAGGCGGGGTCGCCCACCGGCTCGATGCGCCCTTCCGGATATTCCCACGGCGAATGGTTGCTGACGGAGAAGGCCAGCGTGAAGGTGGACTTGCCGTCGTCGGCGCGCAGCAGGCGATCGAGCTGGTTGAACATGTCCTCGTCGGACGCGCCCCACGACCCCACGAACACCGGATCGACGAACGACTGGCGGTCGATCACCTCGTTGAAGCCGTTGCCCAGGAAGAAGCCGCGCATGTTGTCGAAATGCGCTTCGCCGCCGTAGATGAAGCGCGAATGGAAGCCGTGGCGGCCCAGCAGGTCGGCCAGGGTGAAGAAGCCGGTCTGCGAGCGCGGCAGCTTCAGCACCGCCTCGGCCACGGTGGGCAGGAAGCCCGCCGTGACCGCCTCCAGGCCGCGCACCGAGCGCGTGCCGGTGGCATAGGCGCGGTTGAACATCCAGCCGTCCTTGGCCAGGCGATCCAGCTGGGGCGTGAGGTCGCGCCCGCCCAGGCTGCCCACGTACTGCGCGCCCAGGCTCTCCTGCAGGATGATCACCAGGTTGAGCGGCTTGTCGCGGCGCACGGTGGCCGTCTGCTTGTGCAGGCTGGGGTAGCGGGCGTCCAGCGGCGGATCCTCCAGCCCGGCCGCCGCCCGCACGATGCGGTTCATCTCCTCGGTTTTCATGGGCGGATACAAGGCGGCCGACGAGCGCTCGTCCTGCAGGCGATAGGCCGCGTCCAGCACGTTGCCCAGCGAATTGAGCGGCAGCGTGTTGACCATGGCGTCGCTGCTGAAGGCCACCATGGCGGCGTTGATGGGCCGGTGCTGCAGGGTGCCGCGCGCGGCCAGCACCACCACGGCCAGCACCGCCAGGGTGACGAAGGGGCGCTTCCACCACTTCATGAAGCCGTCCTGGCGGCCGGTGGGAAACAGCCGCACGGCCAGCCAGGCGGCCAGCACCAGCACCACGAAGGACGCCAGCAGCACGCCCTTGTAGCCTTCCCACAGCATGGAGGCGACTTCGCGCGGATGCACCAGGTACTCGAAATACAGGCGGTTGGGCCGGGTGTCGTATTCGGCGATGAACTGCGGCGTGGATACTTCCAGCAACACAAACAGCATCCACCAGACGCGATACCACCATGCCGTGGCGCTGGCGGCCCAGGCGCGGTGCCCGAACCACGGCGCCAGCACGGCCGGCAAGGCCAGGACCAGGGCCAGCAGGCGCAGGTCCATGCGCAGGCCGCCGAGCATGCTGGGGCCCAGGCCGCCGGCGGCCTGGACGCGGTCCCATTGCCAGGCGGACAGGCCCAGCCGGCTGAGTGTCAGCAGGACCAGGATGGCGATCGCGAAACGTATGGTCAGCCTGCGCACGGGATTCCTCGTCGGCGGCGGGAGGGCCAGGGCCTCGTCCGCCTCGTTGCAAAAAAAGACGCGCAAGCATACCTGTTGGGCGTCAAATCGATGTCAAATTTTGTGTAGCCAAAATCGTCCACCAGGTGGACGAATGCAATCCGGATCAGGTAAAGCGCAGCACGAACCGCGTGCCGCGCGCCGGGCCGTCGCGCTCGGAATCGACCGAAAGCCGCCAGCCCTGCATGTCGCACACGCGCTTGGCGATGGCCAGCCCCAGGCCGCGCGGCAATTCGTGCGAGCCGTTGTCGGCGGTGTCGCGCAGCCGCCCGCTGTAGAAGCGCTGGAAGACGAACGGCAGCTCTTCGGCGGCAATGCCGCGGCCGTCGTCGCGCAACTCGAGGGCGCCATCGGGGCGCAGCGCCGCCGTGAGCGTGGCCGGCGCCGCGTGTTCGATGGCGTTGCGCACCAGGTTACGCAGCACGGTCAGCATGGCGTAGCGGTCCAGCACGTGCTCGCTGCCGGCCGGAATGCGGTTGGCGAACGCCAGGCCGGCCGCTTCGGCGTTGAGCTCCAGCCCGCGCCAGGCGTCATCCATGCAGGCGGCCAGATCGACGCGTTCGGGCGCGCGTGGCTCGTCGCGCGCCATGGCGCGGGCGCTCTCCAGCGCCGCCGACACGTTGTCCACGTTGGCCACGATGCGCGCCAGCCGGGTGCGCTGGCCCGCGTCCAGCGTGGCGGCCAGCAGCATCATCTCGCTGTCGGAGCGGATGGCCGCCAGCGGCGTACGCACCTCGTGGCTGAGGTTGACCGAAAATTCGCGTTCGCGCGCTATCGAGCGGTCGACCTGGTTCTGCACCCGGTTGAACGCCTCGACCAGGCGGCCCGCCTCGTCGTCGCGGGTGACAGCCAGGTCGGGCGCGCCCGGCGCCCAGTTGGCCAGGCGGCGGGTCAGCTCGACCAGCGGGCCGACCGCCACCCCGGCCACCCGCCGCGAGATGCCATAGGCGGCCACGATGCAGATGGCGCCCACGCCCAGCACGAACAGGCCGAAATCATGGACCCGGGCCTCGTTGTCGGTGGCGTCGTAGAGCACGTAGATGCGCGCGCCCTCGACCTCGGCCACCATGACGTGCCAGGTTTCGGCGCCGGGTTCGAGCAGATGCATGCCGACGCCCAGGCCGTGCAGCGCCTGCGGCAGGTCGGGCTGCGCGGCGCCCGTGCGCACCAGCCAGGCGCGCATCGCGCCGCCCAGTTCGCGCGCGCCGCGCTCAGGCAGGAAGTGGTCGTCGGCGGCCGCGTGCTGGATCAGGCGGTCGGTCTCGGTGGACAGGATGTCGTTGACGAGATCGTCTTCCATCTTGTCGAACGTCAGGTACGACAGCAGCACCAGGGCAGTGACGAACAGCGCCACGCTGCCGGTCAATGCCCACACGACGCGCTGCGTCAGCGACCCCGCGCCATTGCCGGAAACGGGCCGTGAACTCATGCGCCACCTGCCGGCAGCGTCAGCCGCCAGCCCGTTCCGTGCACGGTTTCGATGCCGTCGAACCCGGCATCGGCCAGCGCGCGCCGCAGCAGGTGCACCTGGCTGCGCAGGGCGTCCGACGATGGCGGGTCGTCGCCCCACAGGGCGGTTTCGAGTTGTTCGCGCGAGACCACCCGGCCGGGATCGCGCAGCAGCGCCTCGACGATCATGCCGCACTTGCGGGTGAGGTGCACCGGTTTGCCATGCACCGCGACCTCGCGCGTGGCGCTGTCGAATTGCAGGGGACCGAAGCTGCGCAGGCTGTCGACCACGGCGCCGCGGGATCGCTGGATCAGGGCCAGCAGGCGCGCCTCGACCTCGGCCAGCGCGAACGGCTTGGTCAGGTAGTCGTCGGCGCCATGCGCGAAGCCGGCCAGCTTGTCGTCCAGGCCGTCGCGGGCGGTGAGCATCAGCACCGGCAAGGCGGCGCGCCGCTCGACGCGCAGCGCGTGCAGCACGGCATGGCCGTCCATCCCGGGCAGGCCGACATCCAGCACCATGGCGTCGAACCCGTGTTCGTCCAGCAGGGCCAGCGCCGAGCGGCCGTCGTAGGCGGCGTCCGGCACGAAGCCGCGCGCCTGCAGATAGTCGTACAGGTTGGCCGCGATGGTGAGATCGTCCTCGACGATCAGTATGCGGTAATGCCGGCTGGCGGGCGTGGCGCTCATGGCGGCGGCGGGGCGCGTCAGGCCTGCAGGACCTTGCCGGGATTGAGCAGGCCGCGCGGATCGAGCGCCGTCTTGAGCCGCTTCATCAGGGCCAGTTCGACGGCGCTCTTGTAGCGTGGCAACTCATCGCGCTTGAGCTGCCCCACGCCATGCTCGGCGCTGATCGAGCCCGCGAACGCCTGCACGCTGTCGTGCACCACGTCGTACACCCGCGACTGCAGCGCCAGCAGGTCGGCCTCGGTCTGGCCCGGCCCGCGCGCCACGTTGTAATGCAGGTTGCCGTCGCCCAGGTGGCCGAAGATCACGTTGCGCACCCCGGGGAAACGCGCCTGCAGCAAGCCGTTGGTCTGATGCACGAAGGCGGCGATGGCGGAGATGGGTATGGACACATCGTGCTTGATCGACTTGCCCAGCTCGGCCTCGGCCAACGGGATGCTCTCGCGCAGGTGCCAGAGGGCCTGGCTTTGCGCCAGGTTCTCGGCGATGGCCGCGTCGGCGACCAGCCCATCCTCGATGGCCGCGCCCACCACTGCCTCGAAGCGCGCCCGGGCATGCTCTTCGCTTTCGCTGTCGGACAGCTCCAGCAGGGCGAACCAGGGCGCTTGCGCGCTGGCGCCGTCGAACGGCAGGCGCTGTTGCGGAAACAGCCGGGTGACGGCCTGCAGGCAATCGGCCGCCATGAGCTCGAAGCCGGTAAGCGAGGCGCCAAAGCCGCCGCGCGCGCGCGACAGCACCTCGACCGCCGCGTCGATGCTGTCGAGCGCCAGCAAGGCGGTGCAGGTCGCCACCGGCAAGGGAAACAGCTTGAGCGTGGCGGCGGTGATGATGCCCAGCGTGCCTTCGCTGCCCACGTACAGGTCGCGCAAATCGTAGCCGGTGTTGTCCTTGCGCAGGCCGCGCAGGCCGTTCCAGATTTCGCCTTCGGCGGTCACCACCTCCAGGCCCAGCGTCAGTTCGCGCGCATTGCCGTAGCGCAGCACCTGCGTGCCGCCCGCGTTGGTGGCCAGGTTGCCGCCGATGGTGCAGCTGCCCTCGGCGGCCAGGCTGAGCGGAAACAACCGGCCGGCCTGCTCGGCCGCCTGCTGCACGGCCTGCAGCACGCAGCCGGCTTCCACCGTGATCGTGTCGTTGTCGGTATCGATGGCACGCACGCGGTTCAGGCGCGTGGTGGACAGCACCACGGCGCTGCCGCTGTCGTCCGGCGTGGCCCCGCCGCACAGGCCGGTGTTGCCGCCCTGCGGCACCAGCGGGGCGCCGTGCGCCTGGCACAGCCGGACCACCGCCGCGACCTCCTCGGCGCTGCCGGGGCGAGCCACGGCCAGCGCGCGGCCGCGATAGCGCCGGCGCCAGTCCAGCAGGAACGGCTCGGCGTCGTCGCCGGTCAGCACATGGGACGGGCCCAGCAGGGCCTGCAATTCGCTTGGCAAGGTCATGGTTCGGCGCGCTCGCTGCGGCGGGCCCCGCCGGGGCCCGCGATACGGAATCGACTTATTGTAGTGGCACGCGGCCAGGGCCGGCTCGCCGCTCAGCTGGCTATGCGGTCCAGTTGCGAGCCGGTCAGGCCCGAGCAGAAGGCGGGCGACGCGATGCGGTCCATCAGGAAGGCGCGGTCGGCCTGGGCCAGGCCGGGCAGCTTGGCCAGCGCCTGGTAGGCGCGCCGCAGCGCCTCGCCCCGGGTCGCGCCGTAGGTAAGCAGGTGCGCGCCGCGCCGCCCGCTGTCGGCGCAGGCGCTGATGCGCACTTCGAGCGCGTGGCCGCCGGAAGCGGCATCGGCCGCCGGCTCGCCTTGCTGCAGGCCGCACAGGCGCGCCTCGATCATGCGGAACATGCCCGTGCCCACGTCCAGCGAGAACACGACCGTGCCGATGCCGCACCAGCCGCGATCGCGGGCGATGCGCACCGCCACGCCGCGCAGGGTTTCCTCCAGGCGGGCGGACAGGCGCGGCGCGGGGCACTCGGCGATCAGCACCCGCGCGGCGCGCCAGACGCAGCGCTCCCAGGCACGGCCAGCCTCGACGCTGCCGTCGACGCCCGCGTGCACGGGGATATCCAGCCGGCGCTCGCCGCCGGCTGCCAGGTCGACCCGGCCGGGCGCCATGCGCCGGCGTGTCGAGACGAACGAAATATCGGCGCTCATCGGCCACCTCCCGTTCAAGTTCGTCAATAACGATAAGCGTATCACCTTCTGGCTCATGCAATTTCCGTGCCGTGCTTATTCCTACGCCGCGCCGGCGACGCGCGCCCTCGCCGGGGCCTGGACGGCACCGCGCCGAGGCCGGGCGCACCGGAATCGGGCATGGCGCGGGGGGACGGGGCCGAAATCGGGGATAATTCCGGTCATGGCCGGCCGGCGGCCGGCGAACACAACCCGCGGCGGACTTGCGCCCGCCGCTTCAGCATTGGACAAGGATTTCCGTGGCGCACCCCTTTCCCGCATCGGTCTACAAGGCGTACGACATCCGTGGCTCGGTCCCTGACCAGCTCGACCCGGTATTCGCCCGGGCGCTAGGCCGCGCCCTGGCCGCCAGCGCCCGCGCCCAGGGCATCGGCGCACTGGTGGTCGGCCGCGACGGCCGCCTGAGCAGCCCCGACCTGGCCGGCGCGCTGCAGGAAGGCATCATGGAAGGCGGCGTGGACACCCTGGACATCGGCCAGGTGCCCACGCCGCTGGTCTATTTCGCGGCGCACACCCAGGGCACGGGCTCGGGCGTGGCGGTCACCGGCAGCCACAACCCGCCGCAGTACAACGGTTTCAAGATGATGATGGGCGGCCATGCCCTGTACGGCCCGGCCGTGCAGGCGCTTCGCCCGGCCATGCTGGCGCCGGCGCCGGCGCCGGGCACGTGGGGCGAACGCCGCCAGCTCGACGTCGTGCCCGCCTATGTCGAGCGCATCGTGTCGGACGTAAAGCTGGCGCGCCCCATGAAGATCGCCATCGACTGCGGCAATGGCGTGGCGGGCGCCCTGGCGCCGCAATTGTTCCGCGCGCTGGGTTGCGACGTGGACGAGCTCTATTGCGAGGTCGACGGCACGTTCCCCAACCACCACCCCGACCCGGCCGAACCGCGCAACCTGCAGGACCTGATCGCCCATGTCACCGGCACCGACTGCGAGCTGGGCCTGGCCTTCGACGGCGACGGCGACCGCCTCGGTGTGGTGACCAAGTCCGGCCAGATCATCTGGCCGGATCGCCAGCTGATCCTGTTCGCCCGCGACGTGCTGGCGCGCTGCCCCGGCGCGACCATCATCTATGACGTCAAGTGCAGCCGGCACGTGGGCGTGGCCATCGAGCAAAGCGGCGGCGTGCCGCTGATGTGGCAGACCGGCCATTCGCTGGTCAAGGCCAAGCTGGCCGAGACCGGCGCGCCGCTGGCCGGCGAGATGAGCGGCCACATCTTCTTCAAGGAGCGCTGGTACGGCTTCGACGACGGCCTGTACACCGGCGCCCGCCTGCTGGAAATCGTCTCCCGCGAAGCCGATGCGTCGCGCCCGCTGGAAGCCCTGCCGCAGGCGCTGTCGACCCCCGAACTCAAGCTGGAAATGGCCGAGGGCGAGCCGCACGCGCTGATCGCCGCCCTGCAGCAGCAGGGCGAGTTCGCCAGCGCCAGCCGGTTGGTTACGATAGACGGCGTGCGCGCGGAGTACCCGGACGGCTTCGGGCTGGCGCGCGCCTCCAATACCACCCCTGTCGTCGTGCTGCGCTTCGAGGCCGAGACCGAACCGGGCCTGGCCCGCATCCAGCAGGAATTCCGCCAGCAGCTGCTGCGGCTGGCCCCGCAAGCCAAACTGCCCTTCTGATCGCCCCATGCCTACACCGCTGCCCTCCAGTTCCGCCTGGCTCGCGTTCGCCGACGCGGCACGCCATTCGTCGCGCCGCGGCGCCCGGTTGCGCATCATCGAAGCCGCGGGGCTGCGGGTGGACCTGACCGCCCAGGCGCACTCCGACGACCTCGACAGCGCCGCCGAGGACCTGCTGGCGCAGCAGGATTTCGACAACGCCCGCGCGCAGCTGTTCGACGGCGGCCAGGCCAACTGGACCGAACACCGCCCGGCCTGGCATACGGCGCTGCGCGCCGCCCGGCCGCCCGCGCCGGTGGCCGGCGCCATCCTGGGCGAGCGCGACCGGCTGCGCCGCTTCGTGCAGGACGCCGACATGCGCGGCGCCTACCGCCATGTGCTGCACCTGGGCATAGGCGGCAGCGACTGGGGCCCGCGCATGGTCACGCGCGCGCTGCGCCACAACGGCCTGAAGCGCGAAGTGCGCTTCGCCTCCAACGTCGATTCGCATGCGGTGGCCGACGCGCTGCACCATCTCGACCCGCACGATACGCTGATCATCGTGGCGTCCAAGTCGTTCACCACGACCGAGCCGCTGGCCAACGCCGAAGTCGCCATGAACTGGCTGCGCAACGCCGGCGTGGCCGACCCGGTGCGGCAGGTCGTGGCGATCACCGCCAACGTCGACGCGGCGCTGGATTTCGGCATTTCGCCGCAGCACATCTTCCGCTTCTGGGACTGGGTGGGCGGCCGCTATTCGCTGTGGTCCGCCATCGGGTTGCCGGTGGCGCTGGCGCTGGGCTGCGACGCGCTGGACGAACTGCTGGCCGGCGCGGCCGCCATGGACCAGCATTTCCTGCATACGCCGATGCGCCGCAACGCGCCGCTGCAGATGGCGCTGGCGGGCGTGGCCAACCGCAGCGTGCTGGGCTACGGCTCGCTGGCGATCACCCCTTACGATTCGCGCCTGACCCACCTGGTGCCGTGGGCGCAACAGCTGGAGATGGAGTCGCTGGGCAAGGTCGCCGGCCATGACGGCTCGCCGGCCGGCGTTCCCACCGGCCCCGTGGTCTGGGGCATGACGGGCACCGACTGCCAGCACACCTTCTTCCAGTGGCTGCACCAGGACACGGCCGGCGCGCCGGTGGATTTCATCGTCTGCGAGCAGGCCGACCATCCCTACGACCACTTCCACAAGCTGCTGATCGCCAACTGCCTGGCGCAACGCGCGGCGCTGCTGCGCGGCAAGCCGTTCGACGAAGCGCTCAAGGAAGCGCGGCTGGTCGAGTCCGATCCGCAGCAGGCCGAGATCCTGGCGCACCACCGCGTGCATCCGGGCGGACGCCCGTCCACGCTGATCATGCTGCCGCGCCTGTCGGCCCACGCGCTGGGCGCGCTGCTGGCCATGTACGAACACAAGGTGTTCGCGCAGGGCGTGCTGTGGGGGATCAACCCGTTCGACCAGTGGGGCGTGGAATACGGCAAGGCGCTGGCGCGCAATATCATCCGCGAGCTGGAGAACCCGTCGAGCGAGGTGAACCAGCAGGACCCCTCGACCCGCTACTGGATCGACGCGCTGCGCAAGCAGCCCTAGGAACGGTTCAGCGCGCCAGCGCGCGATAAATGGCCAGGTGGCGGCGGCATACATCCTCGATGCCGAACTCGCGCTCGGCCAGCGCGCGGCCGGCCGCGCCCATGCGCTGGCGCAAGGACGCGTCCTCGGCCAGCCGGGCGATCGCGTCGGCCAAGGCCGGCGCGTCGCGCGGCGGCACCAGCAGGCCGGTGACATCGGGGTCGATCGCGTCGCGGCAGCCCGGCACGTCGGTGGTGACCACGGCGCGCCCGCAGGCGGCGGCCTCCAGCAGGGACTTGGGCAGGCCTTCGCGGTAGGACGGCAGCACCGCCATGTGCGCCGCGCCGTACAGGGCCGCGATATCCTTGCGCTCGCCCAGCACCTCGACGCAGCCTTCGTCCCGCCATTGCGCGGCCTGCTCCGGCGTGATGGACGCCGGGTTGCCGGGATCCACGCCGCCGGCCAGCTGCATGCGCACGGACAGCCCGCGCTCGCGCAGCAGGCGCGCGGCCTCGACGAATTCCCGCACGCCCTTGTCGCGCAGCAGGCGCGCGGCCATCAGCGCCGTCACCGGCGCCGCGGGCTCAGGCACCACGCGGTATTGGCCCAGGTCGACGCCCGAACCGCGGATCATGACCACCTGCTCCGCGCGCACGGCGCCCAGGCGCGCCAGCACATCGCGATCGGCGGTATTCTGGAACACGATGCGGCTGTTGCGATGGCCCAGCGCCAACCGGTACAGACGGCCGACCGCGGCCCGCAGCAGGCGCCCCTTCAGGCCGCCGGCCACGAACACGAAACCCAGCCCCGAGATGGCCGCCACCATGGCGGGCACGCCCGCCAGCCGGGCGGCGATACCGCCGTAGAGCACCGGCTTGATGGTCACCAGGTGCACCAGTCCGGGCCGCAGGCGCCGGAACAGGCGCGCCAGCGCCCACACGCTGCGCAGCTCCTGCAGCGGCTGCTTGCCGCTGCGCGTCATCGGAATGGCATGATGGGCAAAACCGCGCGCCACGATATCCGGCACGCTGGGCCCGTCCATGGTCGCCACGTGCACCTCGTAGCCGTCGGCGCGCGCGGCCTCGGCCAGCGGCAGCCGGTGCGACAGGAAGAAGGCCGGGTTGTTGACGACGAACAGCAGGCGGCGCGGGGGTGTCATGCGCGTTCTCCGGAAATGCGGCGCCACACGGCCTCATAGGACTCGACCATGCGGCGCAGGTCGAATTCGGCCAGCACGCGCTGGCGGCCGGCGGCGCCGGCCGCCTCGCGCCCGTGCGCGGCGATCTCCGCCAGCGCGGCCGCGATCGCCGCCGCCAGCGCGGCCGGCTGCTGCGCCGGCGCCACCCGGCCGGTATCGCCGATGATGTAGGCGGCGTCACCGACATCGGTGGCCACGCAGGGCGTGCCGCAGGCCATCGCCTCGGCCACGACATTGGGAAAGCCTTCGGCGCAGCTCGACAGCACATGCAGGTCGAGCGCGTTCATGACGGCCGGCACGTCGTCGCTGGGGCCGGCCAGCAGCACACGGCCGCGCAGGCCTTCGGCATCGATCAGCGCGGCCAGGCCTTCGTTGCCCGGCGACATGCCGCGGCCGACCAGGGCGCACTGCAGCCCGCGGTCGCGCCCTTCGCGCACCAGCCCCCCCAGCGCGGCCAGCAGGTTGGCGTGGTCCTTGAGCGGATCCCAGCGGGCCACGCAGCCGACCAGCGGCGTATCGGGCGCCACGCCCCACAGGGCGCGCACGCGTTCACGCGCCTGCGCATCGGGCGCGTAGCGCGACAGGTCATAGCCGTTGGGAATCACCACCATGCGCGCGCCGTCGTAGCCATGCTGCCGGTGGCGCGTGGCCGCATCCTGCGCCGCGCACACGATGGCCGCCGGCAGGCGCGCGGACAGACGCGCGCACAGCTTGAGCACCAGCCGCGCGGAACGGCTGCTGCGATCGAGATGCTCGCCGGAATTGCGGATCCCCCACGCGACCGCGCGGATGCCGGCCAGCCGCGCGGCCACGCCGCCGATCAGGTCGGCGTGGTACATCCAGGTCTGCACGGCATCGGGACGTTCGCGCCGCAGCAGCGCGCGCAGGGCCAGCATGCCGGCGAGGGTGACGCGGCCGCGCGGCATGCCCAGCGCATGCACCGGCACGCCGGCGGCGCGCAAGCGCGTGCCATAGACCCCTTCGTCGGTCAGCGAGATCACGCTGTGGCGCACGCGCTGGTCCGGCCAGGCGGCGAGCCGGAACAGCACGGATTCGGCGCCGCCCTGGCCCAGGCCGGTGATCACGTGCATGACGCGCAGGATCCGCGTCACGCGCCGCCCCGCACGCGCTCGAACAGCGCATCCCATTGCGCCAGCACCGCCGGCAGCGCATAGCGCTGGCGCACCGACTGCGCCGCCCGCCGGCCCAGGTCGCGGCGCAGGCCGGGATCGCGCATGAGGCGGCCCAGCGCATCGCGCAACGCGTCGCGCTGGCCCGCCGGCACCAGCAGGGCGTCGCGTCCGCCGCGCGTCATTTCGGCCGGGCCGCTGGGACAATCGAAGGCGGCGCAGGGCAGGCCCAGCGACATGGCTTCCAGCAGCACGTTGGGAAATCCCTCCACCGCCGAGCTGAGCACGAACGCGTCGGCCTTGGCCAGTTCGTCCCAGGGCACGGTGGTGCGGCCAGGCATATGGATGCGGGTGGCCAGTCCGCGCGCCGCGACCTGCGCCTGCAGGTCGTCGCGCAGCGGCCCCTCGCCCCAGATCCACAGGTCCCAGTCGGGGAATTCGTCCGCCAGGCCGGCGTAGGCGTCGATCAACAGGTCGAACCGCTTGTCCGGCACCATGCGCCCCATCGCCATGAGCCGCTTGCGCACGGCCGGCGCGGCGCCGCTGCCGGTGGCCGGTGCGGCGTCGAACAGCTCGGGCGGCAGGGGATTGGGAATCACGCACAGCTGCTTCAGGCCGGGCACCTGGCGCGCGAATGGCTCGACCGTCGCGTCGGCCTGCACCGTGACCATGTCGGCCAGGGGATACAAGACGCGGCGCAGCAGGCGCCAGACGCGGCCGATGCTGGTATCGACGACCGGGTTGGTGCGTTCGCACACGATGAGCGGCGTCTTCAGGCCCCGGGTGGCCAGGATGGCCGCCACGTTGACATTGGTCAGGAAGGACACCACCACGTCGGGCGCGCGCTCTCGCACCACCGCGCGCAGCGCCCGCAGGCGCTGCCAGGCCGCGACGACGCCGCCCGAGCGGGTGCCGGCCCGGTCGGCCAGCCACAGCAGTTCGACATCGTCGGACAGCGGATAAAAACAAGTGCCCTTGGACGAGTAGGTAGGCATCAGCGTGACCTGGTCGCCCCGCGCGGCCCAGCCGTTGGCAAGCGTGGCGGCGACCCGTTCGGCGCCGCCGGCGTGCATGGAACTGACCAGCAACAGTATCTTCATCGTCGGCCGGCCTCGTCGCCGGCCCCGGCGCGGTAGCGGTCCAGCCAGGCCTGCATCATCAGCACGCCCCACAGGTGGCTGTCCCAGTTGCGGTGCCCCGACAGGTGTTCGCGCCATTTGCGCAGGATGGGCTCGGGCTCGAACCAGCCTTCCTGGCGCAGGCGCGCCGGGTCCAGCAAGGCCTCGGCCCAGTCGCGCAGCGGTCCGCGCAGCCAGGCGGCCAGCGGCACGGCGAAGCCGCGCTTGGGCCGGTCCACCATGGCCTGCGGCACGTGGCGGTACAGCAACTGGCGCAGCAGCCACTTGCCGGTGCCGCCGCGCACCTTGTATTCGAACGGCAATTGCCAGGCGAACTCGTAGACGCGATGGTCGATCAGCGGCACGCGCGTCTCGAGGCTGACGGCCATCGCCGCCCGGTCGACCTTGACCAGGATGTCGTCGGGCAGGTAGGTGATCGTGTCCAGCTTCATCATGGCGTCGAAGGTGGAGCCCTCCATCGGCTGCTCGAACGGCGACGGCGGCTCCGCGCCGCCGATCACCACGCGGCCCGGGTCGGCCCAGTAGGACACGAACAGGCGATAGAACTCGCCGCGCGTGTCGGCGCCAAGCAGCTCGCCCAGCTTGCCGACCTTGCCGCGCCAGGCGCCGGCCCCCGGCAGCGCAGCCGAACCGCGCAGCGCCGCGCCCGCCAGATGGCGCAGGGGCCCAGGCACGGCGGCGCATTTGCGCCACCAGTTGTCGACGCGGAAATAGCGCGAATAGCCGCCGAACAGCTCGTCGCCGCCGTCGCCCGACAAGGCCACCGTCACGTGCTGGCGCGCCATGCGCGTGACCAGCGAGGTCGGGATCTGCGACGAATCGGCGAAGGGCTCGTCGTACATGTCGGCCAGGGACGGCACCACGGCCAGGCCATCCTCGGCGGTGACGTAGAGCTCGGTATGCTCGGTGCCCAGGTGCGCCGCCACGGCCTTGGCGTGCTCGGCCTCGTTATAGCCCTTTTCGTGAAAGCCGATGGCGAAGGTGCGCACCGGCTGCGCGCTTTGCGCCTGCATCAGGGCCACGACGGTGGACGAGTCGATGCCTCCGGACAGAAATGCGCCCAGGCTGACGTCGGACAGCATCTGGCCGCGCACCGCCTGCGACACCACCTGTTCCAGCGCGTCGATCGCCTGCGCGTCCGACTCGAAGCGCCGCCGGTCGCCCAGGCCCTGGTCGGCCGCGCGGCGCGCCGACCAGTACACCTGGGGCTCGGGCAATTCGCCGCGGCGCATCTGCGCCGCGTCGATCTCGACCCAGGCGCCCGGCGGCAGCTTGCGGATGCCGGCGTAGATCGACTGCGGCGCGGGGATGTAGTTGTGGCGCATGAACGAGGCCAGCGCATTGCGATCGAGCTCGCGGCCGAAACCGGGCACCGGCATGAACGCCTTGAGCTCGGACCCGAACAGCAGGTTGGCCTGCGAATAGCCGTAGTAGAGCGGCTTCTCGCCCATGCGGTCGCGCATCAACGCCAGCTTGCGCTCGGCGCGGTCCCAGAGCGCGATGGCGAACATGCCCACCGAGGCCTGCAGGGTCTGCTCGATACCCCAGCCCGCGAAGCAGGCCAGCACCGTCTCGGTATCGGAGTGGCCCCGCCAGGCCGGCGCCAGCCCGTCCTGCTGCAGGCGCTCGCGCAACTCCATGTGGTTGTAGATCTCGCCATTGAGGACGATGACGTAGCGGCCGCAGGCCGACACCATGGGTTGGTGGCCGGCCTCGGTCAGGTCCAGGATGGCCAGCCGCACATGCGCCAGCGCCAGGTCGGCGTCGGCGTCTTCCCAGTAGCCGTTGCTGTCGGGGCCGCGGTGGCGGATGCGCCGGCAGCTTTCGGCCAGCACATTGGCCTTGTCCCGCAGGGGACCCCAGATTCCGACAATTCCGCACATGATGTTCAGTTTCCCACGATGATCGTGACGACGAGGGGAGCGGCGGCTACTTCGCCTGGCTCAACGCATCGTCGAAAAGTTGTTGCCACAGGTCCAGCACATGGCGCGCCGAGAAGCGTTCGCGCACGTCGATGGCGCGCGCCGCCATGGCGCGCCGGCCCGGCTCGTCGTCGATGGCGGCCGCCAGCGCCTCGGCCATGGCCCCGGCATCGCCGGCCGGCCGCACCAGCACGCCGTCCACGCCGGGGCGCACGATCTCGCGCGGCCCGGTGTCGCAATCGAAGCTGACCGGCATCAGCCCGCTGGCCATCGATTCCAGCAATGTATTGGACAATCCCTCGAAACGCGAGGTCAGCACGTACAGGGCGGCGCCGGCGTACCAGTCGCCCACGTTGCCGGCCCGCCCGGGCAGCGCCACCCGATGCGCCAGGCCGGCCTCGTCGACCCGGCGCTGCAGCGCGGCGCGCTCGGCGCCCTCGCCCAGGATCACCAGGTCCCAGTCGGGGTATCGCGGCGCGATGCGCGCATAGGCGTCGATCAGCACGTCGAAGCCCTTGTCCGGATGCAGGCGGCCGACCGCCAGCAGGCGCGGCCTGCCGTCGGCCGGCGGCGCGAGCACGGGTTCGGTGCGCGGCAAGGGCCAGTGCACCGGATTGGGAATCACCGCCAGCCGCGAACCCGGCACATGCGTGCGCAGCCAGTCGGCGGTGCCGTGCGTCAGCGCCACCACGCGCGCGGCGCGCGGATAGGTCCAGCGCCGCAGGCGCAGCCACATGCCCGAGAGCGCCTGCGACGGCGGATGGGTATGTTCGGTGGCCACGACGCGGCAACCCAGGCCGCGCGCGGCCAGCACCGCCAGCACCGAAGCCGTCGTCATCATGCCCAGCACGATATCGGGCTGGAACGCCTTGATCAGCGCGCGCAGGGCGCGGATCCGCCGCAGGTTGGCCAGCATGCCGCGCCAGCCGCCGCCCTCGCCCGCCGTATCCAGCGTACGCCGCAGGACCTGCGGATGCAGCGGGTAGACGTCGCCCGACGCATCGGTCTGCGTCACCAGCATGACCGCGCGGCCATCGCGCGCCCAGTGGGCGCTGAGATCGGCGGCCACGCGCTCGGCGCCGCCGCCGTGCAGCGAATGGATGAAGATCAATACGCGCAAGGGACGTTCGGTCGGCCCGGGCATTCAGCGTTTCTCCCCGTCGTCGCCGCCGTCCGCGCCTGGCGCCGGCCGCAGGGCCACGACGGTATAGCAGACGAACGACAGCAGATACATCAGGCTGGTGGCGAGCATGATCCCCGCGGTGCCCATGCGCGGCGCCAGCACCGTATTGAGCGCCGCCTTGAGCAGGAAGTTCGCCACGGCGATGAGCGCCATGATCCGATAGCGGTTCTGGCTGGCCAGCAGCTGCACCAGGATCAGCACGCCGAAATAGAATGGCAGCTGCAGCAGCCCCCAGCGCAGCACCTGCGCCACGGCCTGGGTATTCTCGGCGGTGAAGGCGCCGCGTTCGAACAGCAGCGCCACGCCCCAGGGCGCCAGCAGCCAGCCCACCACCACGGCCGCCGCGCCGGCGCCGACCATCAGCGCCGACCACTTGAGCGCCATGGCGCGCGCGCGCACGCCGTCGCCACGGCTTTGCACGTCGGCCAGCACCGGCAGCGCGGCGCGCCCCACCGACACCGCCCCGATGCCCAGCACCAGCGACAGCAGGCGGCTGGCGTAACCCAGCGTGGCGTTGGCGTTGGAACCCAGGTTGGCCGCCGCGTACTGGTCGAGCGGGCCGACGAAGCTCATGGCCACCTGCCCGACCAGCATGACGCCGGCGGCGGCGGCCAGCTCGGGCCAGTGCGGCGAGCGCAGCGTGAACGCCGGCCAGCCCCAGAATCCGCCGTCGGCGCGCGCGGCCAGCCAGGCCAGCCAGGCGGCCTGGATCGCGTAGCCCACCAGGGTGCCCCACAGCAGCGGGCCCACGCTGTCGGCCGAGGCCGCCAGCATGACCCAGGCCAGGGTCGTCACGGCCGGCACGCTGTCGAGCAGGGTGTTGACGTGGCGTTCATGCGAGCGCAGGCGCGCCGCGCTGATGCCGGCCATCAGCAGCAAGGCGGCCACCGGCGCGAAGGCCAGCAGCAGCTCGTGCGTCATGCCGTTGACCGTGCCCGACAGTCCGCCGCCCAGCCAGGCGAGCACCTGGGGCCAGACCAGCCAGGTCAGCAGCGCCAGGGCCAGGCCCGCGGCCAGCGACCAGCCCTGCAGCTCGCGCACGAACCGGTCGCGCTCGTGGCCGCCCGCGCGGCGCAGCCGCACCAGCACGGGAATCAGCACCACGGAGAGCGCGCCCACGATGGTGACCGGCAGCCAGGTGGCCATGGTCATGGTGAACTGGTAGGCGTCGACGGCGTCGCTGACGCCATATCGGTACGCCACCGCCATCTCCTTGATGGCGCCGGCGGCCTTGCCCAGTATCAGGAAGACGGCCACCCGGAACGCACCCTTGAAGATGCGCTGGTGGTCCGGATGGATCGCGTCGAGTTTGCGGCGGATGACTTTCAAATCAACGCAGGAATTGCGTGTACCAGGGCATGGCGGCTTCCAGCCCGCGCAGGATGTCGTAGGCCGGCTCGTAGCCCAGCAGCTTGCCGGCCTTGCCGATGTCGGCCTGCGAGTGGCGCACGTCGCCGGCGCGGAAGTCCGCGTACACCGGCGCCTTCTCGTACGACACCCCCTGCCCGGCCAGCG
>Ga0180218_1000297_pt1 | contig 59413 bp, 54 predicted proteins | sample eDN3rd37CKraftBY_FD_151334 | JGI IMG/M metagenome (GOLD analysis project Ga0180218, IMG submission 151334) | Enriched backyard soil microbial communities from Emeryville, California, USA - eDNA 3rd pass 37_C Kraft BY (version 2) (version 2) | ecosystem: Environmental > Terrestrial > Soil >... | reverse complement strand
CTTCGTGGACGCCTCGTCGATCATGCGGTTACGCCCTGATGCGCCACCGTTTTTCATCCTGCACGGCCAGGACGACTCGATCATCCCGGTGCCGGAGGGCCGCGAGTTCGCCGAGAAGCTCAAGGCGGTCTCGGAGTCGACGGTCATCTACGCCGAGATCCCGCACGCCCAGCACGCGTTCGACTTCTACGGTTCACCGCGCGCGCACTACACCGCCGAGGCGGTGGAGAAGTTCCTGTCCTGGGTGCACGCGAAGTACCAGCAGGGCAAGCCAGCCGAGCCCGTCGGCTGAGCCGACTAGTGAGCCCGCTATTGAGCCATAGCTGATTCGACGACGGTCAGTTCCTCGGAAAGCCCGGCGGCACGGCGGATCTCGACGAACGCGTCGATCATCGCGTCGGTAAGCTCGTGCGGATCCTCCAGCGTTGAGCCGTCGGAGAGCACCGAGATGTTGAGCTGGTCGACGTAGCTCCACACCGTGATGTTGAGTCCGCTGCCCGTGGTGAGCGGGCCGACGGAGTAGATCTCGGTGACAAGCGCACCACCCACCCGGCCCGGCTCGCGGGGTCCGGGCACGTTGGAGATCGGCAGGTTCAGGATCTTGTTCTGCCCGTCCTTTTCGGCCAGCCAGCGGAACAGCTTCTCCGTCGGCGCCTGCGGCATGTACGCCGACCACCGGCTGACCAGCTCGGGCCCCATCAGATGATGGGTGTCCTTGGCGTCGGAGGCGGCCTCGTGCACGGCACGGACCCGCTCGAGCGGATCGGCCAGCTGGATCGGCACCGTCATCATCACACCGCTGAAGTAGTTGCCGGAGATGCGGTCCGGCGAGAAGTCGAAACTGACCGGCACAGAGGCCAACAGCGGATGGTCGGCGTGACCGTCGTACTTCAGCGACAGCTCCCGCAGCGCACCCGCGGAGATCGCCAGCACCATGTCGTTGATCGTCACGCCGAGATGCTTGGCGGTCTGCTTGATGTCGGCCAGCGCCAGGGTCGCGGTCGCGAACTTGCGCTGCCCGTCGATGCGGTGGTTCATGAACGACGGCGGCGGGGTGAACGGCCGCGTCAGCTCCGGTGACAGCTTCTTGGGGCTGCGCCGCACCCGCTGGAGACCCTTCGCGGTGTAGCTCATGACGCTCGGAATCCGGCCGATCTGGCGCATGTGGTCGGCGAACGCCGTGCGCACCAGCTCCGCCTTCGACGGCGGCGGATCGGTGGGATACGAGTCGCGCTCATCCGGGCCGGCCTGCAGATCCATCCCGCGCGCAAGCAGATTCGCCGAGGCCACCCCGTCGGCCAGGGCGTGGTGGATCTTGCCGAGCACCGCGATACGCCCGCCGGCCAGGCCCTCGATGAAGTACATCTCCCACAGCGGCCGGCTGCGGTCCAGCGGGGTGCTGGCGATCCGGCCGACCGCCTCGTCGAGCTCGCGCCGCCCGCCCGGCGGGTCGACCCGCCACGGCCGGACGTGGTACTCGATGTCGACCTCGCAGTTCTCCCGCCACATCGGATGGTGGAACTTGAACGGGATGTCGACTAGCTCGTACCGGAACGGTTCGAGTTTGTAGAGCCGGCGGTGGATCACCTGCCGGAACGCGTCGATACCGAACTTGCGGCCCTCCTCAAGCCCGGACAGGTCGATGACCGCGAGCTTGAGGGTGTGCATGTGCACCGTCGGTGTCTCGGTGTAAAGCAGGATCGCGTCCCACCCGCTGAGCCTTTTCACCACGCACCCACTTTCCGCAGGCGCCTAGATAACCTCTTTGGCGCCGATCAACGCACGCCTCCGGTGAATCTGGTTGAGGAACAACCCGATTCCCATCGACGCCGAACCGGTCCTGGCGCCGTCGGTCATGTCGAACGCATGACCGGCGCCCGGTAGTTCAACGTAGCTGACGGCCGACCGTGACACAGCACGAAGGCGCTCCACGAACGCACGGGCCTGTTCGACCGGGATGACGCTGTCGCCGGTGCCGTGCACCACCAGGAACGGCGGTGCGTCCGGGTGCACCCGCGCGATCGGGGACGCATCGCGGAACACCTCGGGGCGGTCATCGATCTTGTGGCCCACCACGAACCGCTCCAGGAAGTCGACGAAGCGCATCCGCTCCTCGGTGGAGCGGTCCTCCCAGTCGTAGCGACCGTAGATGCCGACGACCGCGTCCACCGACGTGTCCGAGCCCTCCGGCAGTTCCTCCTGGAACTCCGGAGCGTTGCCGGTGAGCCCGGCCAGCGAGGCGAGATGCCCACCGGCCGAGGCACCGGCGATCGCGACGAAATCGCGGTCGCCGCCGAACTTGTCGACGTTCGCCCGTGCCCACGCGATCGCGGTCTTGACGTCGACCAGGTGCGCGGGCCACTTGTGCTGCGGTGCGACCCGGTAGTCGATGGACAGACACACCCAGCCGCGCTCTGCCAGGTGCGACATCAGCGCGTAGCCCTGCAGCATGCGGCTGCCGTGCACCCACGCCCCGCCCGGCACGAAGATCAGCACCGGCGCCGGCTCGGCGGGCAGCTCCTTGGGGCGCCAGACGTCGAGCAGCTGCGTCGGCCGCGGCCCGTACCGCACCGAGCTGCGGTACACGTAGCGGCGGTGCTCGTGCATCCGCCACAGCGGCGGCAGCGGATCCGGTGCCGGCCACTCGACGTCGAGGTCGGCGGGGTCGACGACGCTGCGCAGCGCGGCCTGGGTGACGGCGTTGGTGGCGTCGCGTTCGGCGCGGCGCGCCTCGACGGCGCCGGGCCGCAGCCAGGACTTTGCCGTGCCCTCCATGAAGGCCGGCAGGTTGCGGGTGCCCCAGACGGTCATCGCGGCGGCGGTGCTCAGCGGTTCCAGATGCTTGCCGACGACGGGCAGCGAAGCCGACGCCGCACCCAGCGCGAGCATGTAGTCCGAGGGTCCGGCGGTCAGCAACCGCGTCGCACGTGTCAGCCAGGTCGGGGCCGAGGGACGGACCCCAGGTCGCACGGTCATGGCGCGACTGTACCCCCAGCGACGTCGCTGGGACGGAGGCATTGGCCGAAGTGTCTACCGTTGAGTTTTCGACAGAAGTGTGGGCCAGGTCACGCAGCCGTCTGACCTGCAGCTAAGGTCATGGCTGCGCAAACCCCGACGAAGAGGACTTTGACTGTGGGCAAGTCGGCACTCGCCATCACCGAAGAGCACATCGACCTGGCCGACTCCGTGTTCGGCCAGCTCAACCGGGTTGACAGCCGCGCCGCCGCGCGGGCCACGCTGGACGGCGGACCGTCGCACCCGGCCGAGATCTGGTCGGCCGCCGCGGACCTGGGGTGGACGGGGCTGGCTATCTCCGAGGATCACGGCGGCTCGGGCTTCGGGCTGGCCGAGTTGGCGGTGGTGCTGGAGGCGCAGGGCCACGAGCTGACCCCCGGGCCGTTCCTGCCGACGGTTTCCGCGGCGGTGGTCATCGACCGCTGTGGATCGGATTCGCTTCGCGCCGCGCTTCTTCCGGGCCTGGCCGACGGCAGCACCGTCGCCGCGCTGGCGGCCTCGGGCACGGTGAGCGTCGGCGCCGACCTGGTGGTGACCGGGGAGAGCCCGGCCGTGCTCGGCGCACCCGACGCCGCGCTGCTGGTCGCGATCGCCGGCGACGACGTCGTGGTGGTCGACGCGGGTGCCGACGGCGTGACGGTCACCCCGCTGGAGTCGATCGACACCACGCGCAGTCTGGGCGCGGTGGCCTTCAACGGTGTCACGGTCACCGAGGACCGGGTAATGCGCGGCGCGGCCCGCAAGGCGCGCACCGTGTTTCGGATCCTGACCTCGGCCGAGGCGGTCGGTGTGAGCTGGGCGGCGATGGAGATGGCCGTCGACTACGCCAAGGTGCGCGAGCAGTTCGGCCGCACGATCGGCACGTTCCAGGCGGTCAAGCACCACGCCGCCAACATGCTCGTCAACGCCGAGGCCACCACCGCCGCGGCGTGGGACGCCGCCCGCGGCGACGATCTCGACGGCGTCTGGTTCGCCGCCGCCGTCGCCGCCTCCAACGCGATCCGCACACAGATCTTCAACGCGCAGACCAACATTCAGCTGCACGGCGGCATCGGGTTCACGTGGGAGCACGATGCGCACCTGTACCTGCGGCGGGCACGCACGCTGGCCGCGCTGATGGCCGAGGCGGGCGACCCGCTGGTCGACGTGGTCGAGGGCCAGCGCAGCGGGCAGGCGCACGGTGCGACGTTCACGCTGCCGCCGGAGGCCGAGGAGTTCCGCGCGCAGGCCCGCGATGCCGTCGCCAAGCTGAAGTCGCTGCCCGCCGACCAGCAGCGCGATTTCCTGGTCGACTCCGGATATCTCGTGCCGCACTGGCCGAAACCGTGGGGTCGCGCCGCGGGGGTGCTCGAGCAGTTGGTGATCGAGGAGGAGTTCGCCGGTATCGAGCGCCCGGACATGGGCATCACCGGGTGGGTGACGTTGACGATCGCCCAGGCCGGCACCGACGAGCAGCGGGAACGCTGGGTGGAGCCGGTACTGCGCGGTGAGGTGATGTGGTGCCAGCTGTTCAGCGAGCCCAACGCCGGGTCGGACGCCGCCGCGGTGCGCACGTCGGCGAAGAAGGTTGACGGCGGCTGGCGGGTGACCGGGCAGAAGGTGTGGACCAGCCTGGCGCACATGTGCCAGTGGGGCCTGGCGACCGTGCGCACCGATCCCGACGCGCCCAAGCACGCGGGCGTGACGATGATGGCGATCGACATGAACGCCCCTGGCGTTACGGTGAATCCGCTGCGCGGGCTGACCGGGCACGCACACTTCAACGAGGTGTTCTTCGACGACGTGTTCGTGCCGGACTCCGACGTCGTCGGCGACGTGAACAAGGGGTGGCTGGTGGCCCGCGCGACACTGGGCAACGAGCGCATCTCGATCGGCGGCGGCTCCGGTGGCGCAACGGGTTTCACCGCCGACGATCTGATCAAGCTGCTCGACGGCGCCCCCGCCGACGTCCGCGCGCAGTACGTGCGGCGCGCCGGTGAGGTGCTGGCCGAGACGCACACGCTGCGGCTGCTGAACCTGCGCCGGATCAGCAGGGCGATCGCCGGTTCCGAACCGGGCCCCGAGGGCAATGTCACCAAGCTGCTGCTGGCCGAGGCGGGGCAGCGGATGACCGAGCTGGCGATGGAGCTGGCGGGGTCGGCCGCGGTCTCCGGGCAGACGCCGACGCTGACGCAGTCCTACCTGGGCAACCGGGCGATGACGATCGCCGGCGGCACGTCGGAGATCACCCGCAACACCATCGCCGAGCGGATCCTGGGGCTGCCGCGCGATCCCCTGCTGAAGTAGTCAGGCGAGCAGCGTGATCCCGCCGACGATCAGCGCGGCGACCTTGACCAGCTCCAGGCCGACGTAGACGTAGTGGGCGCGGGAGCGTCCGCCCGGGTCGGTGCCGTTGGGTGCCGCCAGCACCGCGTCGGAGCGGCGGGTCAGCGCGGGCCGCACCCCCACCAGCTGGGCGATCAGCGTGACGATCGCGACGCCGACGGCCACCATCGCGGTCGTCGTCGGCGGGTCGATCACCAAGGCGGCGACCAGGATCAGCGCCAGCACCACCTCGACCGTGTTGAGGGCGCGGAACACCAGTCGGCCGATGCCGAGGCCGATCTGCAGGGTGACGTGCGGGGCGCGGAACTTCAGCGGCGCCTCGATGAACGAGATGGCCAGCACCATGCCCAGCCAGACGAAGATGACGGCGACGGCGGTCGCGTGGGCGGTACTCATGCTTCCTCCCTCGACGTGAGTGTGGCGATGCACAGTCCGGGTTCGGCGAACGGGATCAGCCCGTCCACGGTGATCGGAGCCCGCCACGCGGCCAGCGCCTCCTGCATGAGGCCGAGGTGGACGGGGCAGACGACATCACGGTGGCTGGCGGCGAGTTCGAGGAACGGGCAGTTGCGCAGCGCGATGTCGCCGAGTTGCCCGCGGTGCGGGCGGTACTCGGGGGCGAACCCGAGCCCGTCGAGCAGGTCGGTGAGCCGGGTGACGGCGGCACCGCTGGTGGAGGCCTTCGCGGTGTCGACGCTGGCGGTGGCCCAGGCCCGGCCGGCCTCGACGGCCCGGCGGCGGGAGTCACGCTGACGGGTCAGCGCGTCGGCGAGCACACCGGCGAGCATGCGGTAGTCGCGAGGTCCGTCGGGATCCATCCCCGAGGTGGCGCGGAACATCATCGGGGGTCGCCCGGGTTTGGTGCGGTTGGGCGGCAGCATCTCGGCGCGGCCCCGCTTGACCAGCGTCTCCAGGTGGAAGCGCGCGGTATTCGGGTGAATCGACAGCCGGTCGGCGACGTCGGCGATGCTCAGCGGCGCGTCGGCGGACCGCAGCACCGCGAGCACGTCCTCGCGTCGTCCTCCCTCGCGGGCGGGCACGGCTACTCGTCCAGGGTGAGGGCCGCACGCGGACACTCGGCGACGGCCTTTCTGCCGTTCTCCCACTCGGCTTGCGGCACCGGGTCGAGTTTCACGACGGAGTAGTCGTCGTCATCGAGTTCGAACACCGCGGGCGCGTACTTCACGCAGATCGCGTTGCCCTCGCACCGGTCGCGGTCGACGCTGACTCGCATGGCATGCCCTCCCGAGTTTCTACAAGAGCACTTTGTATAAACAATACGCCCTGCCGAGGCAGTTGGTTCGACTTGGGTACTCGCGGGCACGGTTGCGGCAATACTTGGCGCATGCCTGCCAGCGACGTCCATCCCGACCTGCGCCGCGCCGCGCGGTTCATCCCCAAGCAGCTCGTCTCCCCGGTGACGCTGCCCATGCTGCGGATCGCCACGCGCCGGCTGGGCAGGCACGTTCCCCGCGACGTCGAGGTGCTCACCCTGCCCTCCGGCGTCGGCGTGCGGCTGCACCGGCCGCCGACGGCCGCCGGGCCCGGGCCTGCGCTGCTGTGGATCCACGGCGGCGGCTACGTGATCGGCCACCCGGCCCAGGATGACGAGTTCTGCCGCCGCTACGCGCGACGGCTGGGCGCCACGGTGGCGGCGGTGAATTACCGGCTGGCTCCCGAGAATCCGTATCCGGCGTCGCTGGAGGACTGCTATACGGCGCTGAAGTGGTTGGCCGCGCTGCCGGGGGTGGATCGGTCCCGGGTGGCGATCGGCGGCGGCAGCGCAGGCGGCGGTCTGGCCGCGGCCCTGGCGCTGCTGGCCCGCGACCGCGGCGAAATCCCGCTGGCCGCACAGCTGCTGGTGTACCCGATGCTCGACGACCGCACCGTCGCGGACAAACCGGGCGTGCGGCTGTGGAACGGGTCCAGCAACAGGTTCGGCTGGCGGGCCTATCTCGGCAACGCCGACCCCGACATCGCGGTGCCCGCCCGGCGCACCGATCTCAGCGGTCTGCCACCGGCCTGGATCGGGGTCGGCACCCTGGATCTGTTCCACGACGAGGACCTCGCCTACGCCGAGCGGCTGCGCGCCGCCGGGGTGCCCTGCGAGGTGGAGGTCGTCGAGGGCGCGTTCCACGGGTTCGACGCCGTCGCGCAGAAAGCGCCGGTCTCCCAACGGTTCTTCGACAGCCAGTGCGCGTGGTTGCAGCGCGCGCTGTCCCCCGCGGCGGCCTAGCGGACGAACACCGGGCGCCCCGCCACCAGGGTGGCCGCCACCAGGCCGGCATCCAGCGCGTCGAGCACCTCTGCGGGGGATCCGTCGAGCAGCACGAGGTCGGCCGGTGCCCCGGGGGCGATGACGCGGGGCCGGGCGGGGTGCTCGGCCGTGCCGAGGAACATCGTCAGCGCCGCGCGCGGCGACACCCGCTCGTCGGCGCCGAGCACCGGGCCGCTCGCGGTGGTGCGTGCCACCGCCGCCCGCATCGCCGCCCACGGGTCGCCGTCGCCGAACGGGGTGTCCGTCGACAATGCCACCGGCACACCGGCTTTCAGAAGGGAGGCGACCCGCCAGAGTTCGCGGTGCTCGGCGGCGGGCACGTCGACGAGGTACTGGTCGCCGCGTTCGGTGACGAAGTTGGGTTGCGTCACCACCGTCGCGCCGGAGGCGGCCAGCGCCGCGAGGCTGTCGTCGGGCACGATGGCGGCGTGTTCGATGCGGTCGCCGGGCCGGGTTCCGGCGGCCTGTAGCGCCGCGAGCGTGACGACGAGCTGTGCGGCGGTCACGCAGTGCACCGCGACCGGGATGTCCTCGGCGTGACGGGCGGTGATCCACCCGCTCAGCGCGTCGAGGTCGAGGTCGGTGTCGTGCAGGATCCGCTTGCCCGGGGCCAGGCAGTGCACCCGTTGCAGCACAGCGGAGTTCGCGGTCAGCGCGGCGACGTCGGCGGGCGCGAGGTCCGGGGTGGCGTCGGTGACGCCGGTGACGCCGAACGCCGCGAGCCGGCGGCTGACGTCACCGATCGGGATCTCGTTGCGCGGCAGCGTGTCCGACCAGCCGTGGTCATCGCTGCGCAGGCGCCCGTCGGGGTGGTCCGCCAGCCCGAGCCTGGCCAGGCCGGCGGTGTTGACGGTCCACAGCACGCCGCTGCGGTGCTGGACCCGCACCGGCACCGGCGGCGACAGCTCGTCGAGCAGGGCGCGGTCCAGCGGCCCGGCGACCGCCTCGTGGTAGCCCACGGCGCGGATCCACCCGTCGCCGCCGATCGGGGCGCGAGCCAGCGCCTCGGCGAGCCCGGTCCGGTCCCGCACCTCGCCCGGCCCGACCCGCACCGAGGTCAGCGCCGCCGCGGCCGCGTGCAGGTGCACGTGGTGGTCGTGCAGGCCGGGGATGACGGTGCGCCCGTGCGCGTCGAAAACCTGTTCGCCGGGCCGGGTTTCGAGGTCCGCACCGACGGCGGCGATGGTCCCGTCGACACGGATGTCGACCACGGTGCCGTCGAGCAGCGTGGCTCCCCGGATCAGCACGCCGCGCGCAATCGTCGCTGGACCAGGTCGTCGACCTCATCGTTGTCCGCGCCCAGTGCGGCGGCCTGGCCCGGAATGTCCGGGGCGGTGGCGCAGTCGGTTTCACCGGCGTCGTCGTGGTCGGCGTAGGTCGCTGCGACGGCGGCCATCGACATCTCGATCAGCTCGCCACCGCCGTTGCGCAGCGACTGAGCGACCGCCAGTGCGGCTTCCAACCCGGTGAGCGGATCGGCGATCGCGTCGCCGCAGAACGTCGGGGCGTCGTGGTCGCCGCCCACCAGCCCGCCGGCGACGGCGGCGTCGTCGCCGAACGCCACCCAGTTGGCTCGCTCACCGTCGGTGCCGTGCCCGGTGATGCGCAACCACACCCGCCCGTCGCGGGCGGCCACGTCGGTGGGGCCGAGGCCGCGGCGGGTCAGCGCTGCCGGCCGGGACGACTCGATCACAACGTCGGCCGCGCCCAGCAGTGCCCGCAGCCCGTCGGGTTTCGCGAAATCCGCGAGGTACGAGAGTTTTCCGGCATTCATCCAGTCGAAGAACTGCTGCGGTCCACCGCGCGACCCGTCCGGGCGGGCCGCGCTCTCCACCTTGACGACGGTGGCGCCGGCACGCGCCAGCAGATGTCCGCACAGCGGGCCGGCCCACATCGCCGAGAGGTCGGCGACCAGCAGCCCGGCCGGGTCACGCGCGACGGTCGCCGCGCCGAACGGATAGCTGCGCGGCGACTCGGCGGGCGCCTCGGCGAGGGCGGCGGCCGGCAACCCCAGCAGCCGGGCCCGGTCGGTGACCTCGACCGCGTCGAGCCTGGCGGCCCATGACTGCACCGCGGTCCAGGGGTCGTCCACCCGGTCGGCCTCGACGAGGGCGGGCACGGTGTCGATGTCGTCGTCACGGGACAGGGTGAGCGCGCACCAGCCGTCGCGGCTGGGCATCAGCCTGGTCGCGCCGCCGGCCGACACGCGTCCGCGCGGGGCGTGGCCGAGCAGCGCGGCGCGCCCGCCGATCAGCTCGGCGGCGTCCACGTCTGCGCCGGTCAGGGCCGCGAATGCGGCGGCGGTGCGCCGTGCCCGGTCGAGCACGGCGGTCGGGACGACCAACGACGTCACAGCCCCATTGTGCGGGCCGCGCTCAGAAGTGCAGCGCGGTGTACCGCCAGTCGAGCACCTCACGGTCCGGTTCGCCGACCGCGTGCACCACCGAACGCAGGGACAACAGGCCGCCGCGACCGTCGGGCAGCGGCGTCGCCTGCTCGATGTGCAGCTCGCTGTAGAGCGTGTCGCCCTCGTGCACCGGGCCGGTGTGATCACATGACTGCCAGCCCAGCACCGTCACCAGGTTCGGCAACAGCCGGGTGGCCTGGGCGAACGCCAACCCGATGGTGTGCCCGCCGTAGACCAGGCGTTGCCCGCCGACCCGCCAATCGTGGTGGGTGGCAGCGATGTTCAGCGACAGCCGGGCCAATTCGGGGGCGCTGCTGACCACGTCGGCGCTGCTGTGCAGCACGGTGCCCGCCCAGTCCGGGTCGAACCGGGGGCCGGGGACCCGGGCACGGAAGGCCTCGGCGTCCCAGTCCGCGGTGGGATCGGGGGCGGGTGCGATGTCGGCGCCGACGGTGGACAGGTCGTCGGCGCGGCCGGTGTCGCCGGCGCCGTCGCTCAGCGGCAGCATGGCGCACCGGTAGAAGTCGAGCACCAGGCGTTCGTGCTGGTCGACGGTCGTCATCCGCAACGCCGCCAGACCCGTGGGAGCCCGGCCGGGCTTGGCCGAGTTCTGTTTGAGCCCAACAACTTCGGTGCGTGTGAACAGGGTGTCGCCGATCTTGGGGAAGCGGTGGAACGTCAGCCCGCGGTAGAACAGGTTGGCCTTGACCCGCTGGGTGACCAGCGTGGTCTGGCCGATCGCCACGTCGCACACCAGCGCCGGGTGGGCCAGCGCGCCGGGCGACCCGGTCACCGCCGCCGCCAGCTCGGCATCCAGGGACAGGCGCAGGCGGTCACCGAGGATCGACTGGTGCACCGCGGCGGCACCGTCGGTCAGCGTCATCGCCGGGGCGGTGTCGAAGACCTGCCCGACCTCGAGTTCGTCGAAAAAAGGCCCGCTCACGGCTGCTCACTCTGGCATTGGGCCGGATAAAGTGTCAATATGGCCGTACATATGAGCACACTCACCGATGAAGAGACCATGCTCGTCGCCACCGTGCGGGAGTTCATCGACCGCGAGGTCAAGCCGCGGGTGCGCGAGGTCGAGCACGCCAACGAGTACCCCGAGGCGTGGATCGAGCAGATGAAGCAGATCGGCATCTACGGCCTGGCCGTGCCCGAGGAGTACGGCGGCAACCCGGTGTCGATGCCCTGCTACGTCGAGGTCACCCAGGAGTTGTCCCGCGGCTGGATGAGCCTGGCCGGGGCGATGGGCGGGCACACCGTCGTCGCCAAGATCCTCACGCTGTTCGGCACCGAGGAACAGAAGCGCAGGTACCTGCCGGCGATGGCCACCGGCGAGATCCGCGCGACCATGGCGCTGACCGAACCCGGCGGCGGGTCGGACCTGCAGAACATGACGACCACCGCGCTGCCGTCCGAGGGCGGCGGGCTGACCATCAACGGTGCCAAGACGTGGATCTCCAACGCCCGCCGCTCGGGGCTGATCGCGTTGCTGTGCAAGACCGATCCGGCCGCCCAGCCGCGGCACAAGGGCATATCGGTGGTCCTCGTCGAACAGGGCACGACGGGACTGTCGGTGTCACGCGATCTGCCCAAACTCGGCTACAAGGGCGTGGAGTCGTGCGAGCTGGTCTTCGACGACTGCCGGGTGCCCGCGTCGGCGATCCTCGGCGGCGAACCCGGCAAGGGCTTCGCGCAGATGATGAAAGGCCTTGAGACGGGTCGCATTCAGGTGGCCTCGCGGGCGCTGGGGGTGGCCACCGCAGCGCTGGAGGATGCGCTGCGCTACGCCCAGGAGCGGGAGAGCTTCGGCCAGCCGATCTGGAAGCACCAGTCGGTGGGCAACTACCTGGCCGACATGGCGACCAAGCTGACCGCCGCCCGACAGCTGACCCGCTACGCCGCCGAACGCTACGACAGCGGTGAGCGCTGCGACATGGAGGCCGGGATGGCCAAGCTGTTCGCCTCCGAGGTGGCCATGGAGATCGCGCTGAACGCGGTGCGCATCCACGGCGGCTACGGCTACTCCACCGAGTACGACGTGGAGCGCTACTTCCGCGACGCCCCGCTGATGATCGTCGGCGAGGGCACCAACGAGATCCAGCGCAACGTCATCGCCTCGCAACTGGTGGCCCGGGGCGGCCTGTAACCGGATGAAACCCGCCTACCAGGTGCTGCGGGACCGGCTGCGCGACGAGATCGCCGCCGGCCGCTACCGCGACGGGACCCGGCTCCCGACCGAGTCGGAACTCGTTGCCTCACACGGGGTATCGCGGCAGACGGTGCGACGGGCGTTCCAGGACCTGGTCGCCGAGGGAGTGGTGTACCGGATACCGGGGCGAGGCACCTACGCGCGCGAACCCGATCACCGCTACCTGCGTCAGTTCGGGTCGATCGAGGACCTGATGAGCTTCTCGGTCGACACCACGATGGAGGTGCTGACCGGACTGCGGCGGCGGGTCGACGTGGACGCGGCCGCCCGGCTGCGGCTGGTCGACGACGTCGTCCACACGGTGGAGTTCCGCCGCCTGCACGACGGGATTCCGTTCGTGCGCACCGTCGTTCATCTGGTGCCCGCGGTGGCGTCGAAGGTGTCGGCGGCACCTGAACTGGCCGACGGGGCGGTCGGCAGACAGACCGTCATCGGGGTGATCGAGCCGCACCTGGACCAGCCGATCACCGAAGCGGCGCAGTCAATCACGGTCGCACCCGCCGACGCGGCGGTGGCCGACGCGGTGGGCTGCGCGGTCGGACACCCGATGCTGCGGGTCGACCGGCTCTACTCCGACGCCGACGGCCGGCCGGTCGAGTTCTCGGTCAGCCACTTCCTGCCCGAGCAGTACACCTACCGCGTCACCCTGCGCCGGGCCCGCTAACCCCGGGGGGCGATTTGGGTGTAGATAGTCGCGCCCAGCGCAACTAACTACACCGAAATCGCTTAGAGGATGGCGTCGATCAGACCCCAGCGCAGCGCGGTCTGCGGGTCGATCGTGCGACCGGACAGCACCAGATACGCGGTGCGCCAGCGGCCGATGCGCCTGGTGACGCTGACGGTGCCGCCCGCCCCGGGGATCAGGCCGAGGGTGAGCTCCGGAAGCCCGAACACCGCGTCGGCCGTCGACTCCACGCGGCCGCAGAACGACGCCATCTCCAGCCCGCTGCCCAGCACCTGGCCGTGCACCCTGGCTCGGCATTTATCGCCCAGGCGCGCAGCCAGTTCCGCCAACACCAGCGCCGGGCTGTAGCGGGTGCGGGCGAAGTGGGCGCTGGCCGGATCGTCGAAGCTGCCGAACTCGCCGAGATCACCGCCGCTGCAGAACGACGGGCCGTTGCCGGACAGCACCACTTCGGTGACCGACGGGTCCACCCGCGCCACCTCCAGCGCCTCCAGCAGCGCGGCGCGCGCATCGGTGGAGAACGCGTTGTGCCGCTGCGGGCGGTTGAACCGCACATGCAGGGTGTCGCCGTCACGTTCGGCCACAACGGGATCCGGTAGCAGCGGCGCTTCGGCGGGGCCGCGTTCGTCGAGCCAGCGCGCGAACTCCGGACCCGACTGCAGCGTCGAGTACGCCAGCGACTCGGTGATGACGCCGTTGAACACCGGCGCCGCCGGGTCGAAGGCGCGCAGCACGTCGTCGCAGATGCCCGCCGCATGCGGCCAGCGCTCGCAGCGTTCCCGCAGTTCGTCGAGCGCGTCGGACACCGACGGCACCGTCACCGCCCGGGGATCGTCGAGATCGTCCGCTGTCAGCGTGAAAGTTGCTCTGTCCGTGGGCGATCCGATCGCGACCAGTATGCCCCCGGCCAGTTCGACCGTCGTCGTCACGAGTACTTCTTGATCAGCTCCTGCTTGTACAGCTTGCCGGCGTCGGTGCGCGGCAGCTGCGCCTCGAACGCGATGGAGCGCGGGCACTTGTAGTGCGCCAGGCGATCCCGAATCCAGGCGATCAGCTCCTCACCGAACTCCGGTGTGGCGTCGGCGGGATCGACGGTCTGCACGACGGCGTGCACCTTCTGGCCCATCTCCTCGTCGGGGATGCCGAACACCGCCGCGTCGGCCACCTTCGGGTGGGTGACGAGCAGGTTCTCGGCCTCCTGCGGGTAGATGTTCACGCCGCCGGAGATGATCATGTGGTGCCTGCGGTCGGTCAGGTAGAGGAAGCCCTCCTCGTCGACGTAGCCGACGTCGCCGACGGTCATCCAGCCGTGCTCGTTGCGCGACTTGGCGGTCTTCTCCGGGTCGTTGAGGTACTCGAACGTGTTACCGCCCTCGAAGTAGATCTCGCCGGGCTCGCCCGGGGGCAGTTCGTTGCCGTTCTCGTCGAGGATGTGCACCTTGCCCGTCATCGGCTTGCCGACCGACCCCGGATGCTTGAGCCAGTCCTCGGCGCTGATCAGCGTCGAACCGTGGGCCTCCGAGGACGCGTAGTACTCGTCGACGATCGGACCCCACCAGTCGATCATCGCCTTCTTGACCTCGACCGGGCACGGCGCCGCCGCGTGGATGACCCGCTTGAGGCTGGACACGTCGTACTTGGCGCGGACCTCCTCGGGCAGCTTGAGTATCCGGGTGAACATCACCGGGACGAACTGTCCGTGGGTGACGCCGTAGCGCTGGATGGCGTCCAGGGTGCCCTCGGCGTCGAACTTCTCCATCACCACCGTGGTGTGGCCCGCGGCCTGCACCGTCATCGACCACACCAGCGGCGCCGTGTGGTACAGCGGTGCGGGGCTCAGGTACACCGAGTTCGGCTCCATCCACACCGCCACGAGCATCGTCATCAGGCCCGGGGCCTCCGACGGCGGCAGGTGCGGCAGGGCGCGCTTGATGCCCTTGGGCCGGCCGGTGGTGCCCGACGAGTACTGCAGCACGTCACCCTCGATCTCGTCGGCGATCGGGGTGTCCGGGTAGCCGGCGACGCACTCGGGGTAACGCTCCCAGCCGTCCAGGTCGCTGGCGGCGCTTGTCGCCGACCCGTCGGATCCGTCGGCGATGAGCAGGAACTCCGGCAGCCCGTTGGGCAGCTCGGCCGCCAGGCCCTCGAGGACGGGGCGCATCGCCTTCGAGCCGATGATGCCCTTGGCGTTGCTGTTGTCGATGATGTAGGCCGCCTCGGCCGCGGTCAGGTGCGTGTTGATCGGCACGTAGTACAGCCCGCTGCGCCGCGCCGCCCACATCACGGCGTGCATGTGCTCGTTGTTCTCCATGACGACGGCAACGGTGTCGCCCTCGACGAACCCGTGCTTGCGGAAGTGGTGGGCCAGACGGTTGGCGCGGGCCTCCAGCTCGGCGAACGTCACGACTGTGCCGCTCGGATACATGATGATGGCGGGCTTGTCCGGCGTCGCCTCGGCATGTTCGCGGATCTGCATGAACTGACTTTACGACGCCGCTAATTGACACGTGTCAAGAGGGGTGAACTGCGGTGTCCCACACGCCCGGAGCACCCCCTGAACAGCACTATGCGCACGCTCACCGAGCGGTGAACGTGCGCATAGTGTCGAAATTCAGCGGCGTGTCGTGTGCAGACCCGCACGCTCGCGGCCGGAGAGGGGGTCAGCCCTCGGCGTCGATGCGGTGCTTGAGGGCGTCGAACTCGTCCTTGATGCCCGTCGGGAGCTTCTCGCCGACGAACTCGAACCACTCCTCGATCAGCGGGATCTCCTGACGCCACTCGTCGACGTTGACCGCCAGCGCGGCGTCCACGTCGGACTTGTCGACGTCCAGGCCGCTCAGGTCGAGATCGTCGGCGGTCGGCACGATGCCGATCGGGGTGGTGCGGCCGTTGGCCTTGCCCTCGATCCGCTCGATGACCCACTTCATCACGCGACTGTTCTCACCGAAGCCCGGCCACAGGAAGCGGCCGTCGTCGCCGCGGCGGAACCAGTTGACGAAGAAGATCTTCGGCATCTTCGCCTCGTCGGACTGCTTGCCGATGTCGATCCAGTGCGCGAAGTAGTCGCCGACGTTGTAGCCCAGGAACGGCAGCATGGCCATCGGGTCGCGGCGCACGGTGCCGACCTTGCCCTCGGCGGCGGCCGTCTGCTCGGAGCCCATGGTGGCGCCCAGGAACACGCCGTGCTTCCAGTCGCGGGCCTGGGTCACCAGCGGCACCGTGGTCTTGCGGCGGGCGCCGAACAGGATCGCCGAGATCGGCACACCCTGCGGGTCGTCCCACTCCGCCCCCAGCGTCGGGCACTGCGACATCGGGGTGCAGTAGCGCGAGTTCGGGTGCGCGGCCGGGGTGCCCGACTCGGGCGTCCAGTCCTGGCCCTTCCAGTCGACCAGGTGCTGCGGGTCGCCCTCGAGGCCCTCCCACCAGACGTCGCCGTCGTCGGTCAGCGCGACGTTGGTGAACACCGTGTTGCCGGCCGAGATGGTCTTCATGGCGTTCGGGTTCGACGACCAGTTGGTGCCCGGCGCGACGCCGAAGAACCCGAACTCGGGGTTCACCGCGTACAGGCGGCCGTCCTTACCGAACCGCATCCAGGCGATGTCGTCGCCGATGGTCTCGGCGCGCCAGCCCGGGATGGTCGGCTGCAGCATCGCGAGGTTGGTCTTACCGCACGCCGACGGGAACGCCGCGGCGATGAAGTACGCCTTGTTCTCCGGGCTGATCAGCTTGAGGATCAGCATGTGCTCGGCGAGCCAGCCCTCGTCGTGGGCCATCGCCGAGGCGATGCGCAGCGAGTAGCACTTCTTGCCCAGCAGCGCGTTGCCGCCGTAACCCGAGCCGTAGCTCCAGATCTCGCGGGTCTCCGGGAAGTGGGTGATGTACTTCGTCTCGTTGCAGGGCCACGGCACGTCCTTCTGGCCCGGCTCAAGCGGCGCACCGATCGAGTGCAGCGCCTTGACGAAGAAGCCGTCGGTGCCCATCTTGTCGAGCGCGGCCTTGCCCATGCGGGTCATCGTGCGCATCGAGACGACGACGTACTCGGAGTCGGTGATCTCGACGCCCAGCTTGGGATCCTCGGCGCCGAGCGGACCCATGCAGAACGGGACGACGTACATGGTGCGGCCGCGCATCGAGCCGCGGTACAGGTCGGTCATGATCCGACGCATCTCGGTCGGATCCATCCAGTTGTTGGTGGGGCCGGCGTCGATCTCACGCTCCGAACAGATGAAGGTGCGGGATTCGACGCGCGCCACGTCGGACGGATCGGAGAGCGCCAGGTAGGAGTTGGGCTTCTTCTCGTCGTTGAGCTTCTTGAAGGTGCCCGCCGCGACCAGCTTCTCGCAGAGCCGCGCGTTCTCCTCCTCGGAGCCGTCGCAGAACACCACGCGATCGGGCTGCGTCAGCTCGGCGACCTCCCGCACCCAAGCGAGCAGACCCTCGTGGTTCGTCGGTGCGCTGTCCAACCCTGGGATGGTCGCTGCGGTCATGAAATTCTCCTGTGTCTGTTGCTGCCAGGACCTGAGGCTTCCGTATGCGCCAACCAGACAAAAGGAAGGGCGGCGCTGCGGGTTCCTACCAGAGAGGTTAACGCGGTGACACATGCCTCGGGGAACCGGATGTGTGTCCGAATACTCACAAGAACGATTCAGAAACTACGATCACCGGCGTTTTGACGGCTGTCAGCTGTCGCGGGCTGCCGACAACTCGTTCCGCACCGCCTCCAGCGCCCGCGTCAGCGCAGGTAGCCGGCGCTCCCGGGCCGCCGCGGCGCGGGCGGTGCGCAGGGTGTGGTCACGTAATTCGTCGTCGATCGCGGTCAGCCGCGCCCGCGCCGCCGCGCTTTCCTCCTGTTCCACCGATCGCAGGGCCGCGCCCAGCGCGCTCTCGGCGGTCAGCATGCGGGTGGCGACCCGCTCCTCGGCCGCGGTGCGCACCCGGGCGGCGACGTCGGTGAGCCAGCGGTCCAGCACCGCACGGTCGTGCAGCAGCCCGCGGATGCCGACCACCCACACGGTCAGCGCCAGCCCCGCCGCACCGCCGACGGCCAGGCCCGCCGCCGTCAGTCCCGGCGCCAGGCCGGTGATCAGCCGCGTCACCATCAGCGCCACACCGAGCCCGAACCCGGCGCCGAGCACCATGCCCAGCTGCGTCTCCAGCCGGCGCGCGGTCAGCGGCGGCGCGCCGAGCTGCGGGTTCGGCGGCGGCGACGGCGCCGGCGGTGCGGCCAGCCCGAGCCGGGCCGCGACCTCGTCGAGGCGCGCGGTGGTCTCGGCGTCCAGCTCGGCGACCAGCCTCGCCATCCGGTCCCGCACCCGGGCCTGAAAAGTGCCGCTCTGCCCTCGTCCCAGTGCGGCCGCCTGCTCGGCGAGTTCGGCGCGTTCCACCGTGCACCGGTTGCGGGCCAGGTAGCCGAGCTGCACCCGGGCCTGCTGGATCTCGCGGCGCAGCGCGGCCTGCCGGTCGGCCCGCCCGGCCCGCCGGCCGCTGAGCACGTCGTCGCGGGCCCGGTGCAGCTCGGCCACCCGCGCCCGCCGGCCCGCGCCCGCGGGCCGTCCGATGGTGTCCTGCAGGCGGGCTTCCCACGCCCGCAACCGGTTTCGTCGCACCAGATCCGGTGCGGCGAGGGTCTCTCGCAGCACCGTGACCAGCTCGTCGACCTGCGGCGGGCCGAGGTCCGGCGCCGCGGCCACCCCGACCCACGGCGTCTGCGCGAAGCGTGCCGACCGGCGTGCGAGCTCGTCGCGGGCGGCGGCCAGCACGTCGCGCCACTGCCGGTGCGCGTCGGTCTTGGTCACCGCCGCGATCAGGGCGTCGGTGTGGCGGGCGGCGCGCTCGATGAGGGCGGCGTCGGAGGCGGTCATCGGCGCGGCCGCCGACACCACGGCCACCACCGCCGCGGGTGCCTCGTCGGCGGCGAGGTCGGCGGCGTCGACGACGGTGTGGTCGGGCATCCGGTCCCGCAGGGCGGCGACGACGCCGGTGGTGCCGGCCAGCGGCGGTCCGGTCACCGCCACGACGTCGCGGGCGCGCACCGCGGGGGCGGCCAGGCCGGGGTCGACGGCGGCGACGACGGCGTCGGCGGAGCGGATCGGGTCGGTCATTCCGCCTCCGCGAGCAGGCGCAGCGATCCGCGGGTGATGTCGGCGGCGCACGCCCGGTGCAGCGCGGTGACCGGGCCGCGACCGTAGCGGCGCCAGTGCCGGGCCCGGCGCAGGTGGGCCTGCGGATCGTCGCCGCGGTCGACGCGCGCACCGGCGGCCTGCACCACGTCCACGGCGGCGGTCATCACGGTCAGCACCGCGTCATCGGTGCCGAGGAGATCCGCGAGCTCATCGGAATCCGTTGCCAGCGAATGTAATTCGTCGAACACACCACGCAGTCGCCGGTAGCGCAGCGGCGCGGCGGCCGCGTGCACCGCCGCGACCACCCGGTCCAGCCCGCTGAGCCGGCGCAGCCGTCCCGGCAGCTCCCCGGGGTCCGTCCCCTCCGCCAGCGCGAGCACGGCGTGCGCGACACCGAACCGGTCGAGGGTCGCCAGCAGCCGGGCCCGCACCTCGGTGGGCAGCGGGTGCGCGGCGCCGACGAACGCGTCGGGCGAGCTCAGGTCGGCGGGTTCGGCGACCAGGGTGCGCAGCGCCCGCAGCAGCGGGTCGGTCAGCCGGACGTCGGCGAGCAGCGCGACCATCGGCACCGTCACCAGCCCGGTCGCCACGCGCACCCGGGTGGCGCGCCGCTCGGCGACCGCGAGCGGCCCACCCGGCCCGCGGCCGCTGCAGTCCGCCTTGTTGAGCACGACGACCACCGGCCGCGCCGCGGCGTCCACCAGGCCCAGATCCTCGGGTTTGGGCGCCTCGGTGAGCACCAACACATCGACCTCCCCGGCGGTGGTCACCGTCACCCCGGCGGAGGCCAGCGCGGCGGCCACCGTCGTGCGCCCGACACCGGGCCTGCCGTGCACCGCGACCCGGGTCGGCGCCTGCAGCCGGCGCAGCAGAGGCCTCACCCGCGGATCGCGCTCGTCGGCGTAGCGCCGCAGCTCATCGAGGAAAATCGTGGCTCCTCCCCCACCGTCGTCCGGAATCCGGGCGTTGCCCGGCCCCTCTCCCGATCGTGGCAGCTCGACCGCCGGGCGGCGAGGGCCCGGACGGGCGGCTGGGGATAGCTCGCATACCAGCAAAAGGCAACTGTTGGGTATCAATCTGCACCGCGATGCGGGTACTCGGGCATCGATGGGCCACCATGGATGGATGCACCAACAGGGACCCGATGTCGTCGACGTGTCGGCTTCGGGCCCCCACAGCCCTATGAACCAACACCGATACCCCCGCGTCACCAGCTTCCGGACGCGCCGCACCACGTTGTCGCCCGCCCAGCAGGCGACATGGGACCGGCTCTGGCCGCAGATCGGCATGCAGGCCCGTGACGGTGACGTCCCGGCCTCCCGGTTGGACACCGAGGCGTGGTTCGGCCGGTCGGCGCCCGTGGTGCTGGAGATCGGCTGCGGTTCGGGCACCTCGACGCTGGCCATGGCCCAGGCCGAACCGCACCTGGACGTGGTGGCGGTCGAGGTCTACAAGCGCGGGCTGGCGCAGCTGCTGTCGGGTATCGACCGCGAGGGCGTCACCAACATCCGGCTGGTCCGCGGCGACGGCGTCGACGTGCTGCAGCACATGTTCGGCCCGGACTCGCTGACCGGGGTGCGGGTGTTCTTCCCGGATCCGTGGCCCAAGGCCCGCCACCACAAGCGCCGGCTCCTGCAGACGGCGACCGTCGCGCTGATCGCCGACCGGCTGCGGCCCGGCGGCATCCTGCACGTCGCGACCGACCACGCCGGCTACGCCGAGCACATCGCCGAGGTCGGGGACGCCGAGCCGCGGCTGCGCCGGGTCGATCCCGGACAGCCGCTGCCGATCTCCGTCGAGCGGCCGGTCACCAAGTACGAGAACAAGGCGCAGGACGCCGAGCGCGCCGTCGCCGAACTGCTCTGGGAGAAGACGTCATGAGCGTCACGGAAGACCTCGGGCATATAGAAGAAGGTCACGTAGAGGGTCACCTCGAGGACGAGCTCGAGGATGACCTCGAGGATGAAGTGGTCCCGCCGGACCTCGAAGCGGGCACCGAGCCCGGATCGGCGCCCGCGGCCGGCACGGCCCGGGTGCTGCTGGTGTGGGACGCCCCCAACCTGGACATGGGGCTCGGATCGATCCTGGGCGGCCGGCCGACCGCGGCGCACCGGCCCCGGTTCGACGCGCTGGGCCGCTGGTTGCTGGCCCGCACCGCCGAGCTCGCCGCGACACGGCCCAACGTCTCGCTGGAGCCGGAGGCCACGGTCTTCACCAACATCGCGCCCGGCAGCGCCGAGGTCGTCCGGCCCTGGGTGGAGGCGCTGCGTAACGTGGGCTTCGCGGTCTTCGCCAAACCGAAGATCGATGAGGACAGCGACGTCGACAGCGACATGCTCGACCACATCGCGCTGCGTCGCAGCGAGGGTCTGGCCAGCGTGTTGGTGGCTTCCGCCGACGGTCAGGCCTTCAAACAGCCGCTCGAGGACATCGCCCGCGACGGCATTCCGGTCCAGGTGCTCGGATTTCGCGAACATGCGAGCTGGGCGCTAGCGTCGGATACCTTGGAATTCGTCGACCTGGAGGACATCCCTGGTGTGTTCCGGGAGCCGCTACCGCGAATCGGCCTCGATTCGCTGCCCGAGCAGGGGGCATGGTTGCAGCCGTTCCGGCCGCTGTCCTCGCTACTGACCTCGCGCGTCAACAACTGAAACCGCGCGGCGGGGTCGTCACCGACTTCGAGAAAATCGAGTAAGGAGCTTACGTGTTCGCCTGGTGGGGTCGAACGGTGTACCGGTACCGATACATCGTCATCGGCGTCATGGTCGCACTCTGCCTGGGTGGCGGTATCTACGGCATTTCGCTCGGTAATCACGTCACCCAGAGCGGCTTCTATGACGAGGGAAGCCAGTCGGTGCACGCCTCGGTGATCGGTGACGAGGTGTACGGCCGCGACCGCACCAGCCACGTCGTCGCGATCCTGACGCCGCCCGACGGCAAGAAGGTCGACAACCCGCAGTGGCAGAAGGATGTCACCGGGGAGCTGGACAAGTTCGTCGAGGACCACCCGGATCAGGTGGTCGGCTGGGTCGGCTGGCTCAAGGCGCCCGACGCCGCCAGCGAGACCGTCCAGCAGATGAAGACCGAGGACCTGTCCAAGACGTTCGTCTCCATCCCGCTCAAGGGCGAGACCGACGACGAGATCCTCATCAACTACCAGGCCGTCGAACCCGACCTGGAGCAGATCAACGACGGCAACATCAAGCTGGCCGGCCTCAACCCGCTGGCCAGCGAGCTGACCGGCAGCATCGGTGAGGACCAGCGCCGCGCCGAGGTGGCGGCCATCCCGCTGGTCTGCGTCGTGCTGTTCTTCGTGTTCGGCGGTGTGGTCGCCGCCGCGCTGCCGGGCATCACCGGTGGTCTGACCATCGCGGGCGCGCTGGGCATCATGCGGCTGCTCGCCGAGTTCATGCCGGTGCACTTCTTCGCCCAGCCGGTGGTGACGCTGATGGGCCTGGGCATCGCCGTCGACTACGGCCTGTTCATGGTGAGCCGGTTCCGCGAGGAGATCGCCGAGGGCTACGACACCGAGGCGGCGGTGCGCCGCACCGTGATGACCTCGGGCCGCACCATCATGTTCTCCGCGGTGATCCTGGTGGCCTCGTCGGTGCCGCTGCTGCTGTTCCCGCAGGGCTTCCTGAAGTCGATCACCTACGCGATCATCGCCTCGGTCATGCTGGCCGCGATCCTGTCGGTCACCGTGCTGGCCGCGGTGCTCGGCATCCTCGGCCCCAACGTCGACGCGCTCGGTGTGCGCACGTTGCTGCGGGTCCCGTTCTTCCGCAACTGGCGGCCGATGCGGATCTGGCTGGAGTGGCTGGCCGAGAAGACGCAGAAGACCAAGACCCGCGCCGAGGTCGAGCAGGGCTTCTGGGGCAAGCTGGTCAACCGCGTGATGAAGCGGCCGGTGGCGTTCGCCGCGCCGATCGTCGTCGGGATGATCCTGCTGATCATTCCGCTGGGCAGCCTGTCGCTGGGCGGCATCAGCGAGAAGTACCTGCCGCCGGACAACTCGGTGCGCCAGGCGCAGGAGGAGTTCGACCGGTCCTTCCCGGGTTTCCGCACCGAACCGCTGACCATCGTGATGGAACGCGAGGACGGCGAGCCGATCACCGACGCGCAGATCGCGGAGGTGCGCAACAGGGCGCTGACGGTGTCCGGGTTCATCGCCCCCGACGACGACCAGTCCAAGATGTGGCAGGAGCGCGCCGTCCAGGAGGGCGGGTCGAAGGACCCGTCGGTGCGGGTGATCCAGAACGGTCTGGAGAACCGCAACGACGCCGCCAAGAAGATCGACGAGCTGCGGGCGCTGACACCGCCGCGCGGGGTCACCGTGAGTGTCGGCGGCACGCCTGCGCTGGAGCAGGACAGTATTCACAGCCTGTTCGAGAAGCTGCCGCTGATGGTGACGCTGCTGATCGTCACGACGACGGTGCTGATGTTCCTGGCGTTCGGGTCGGTGGTGCTGCCGATCAAGGCGGCGGTGATGAGCGCGCTGACGCTCGGCTCGACGATGGGTGTGCTCACCTGGATGTTCGTCGACGGCCACGGGTCGGGCGTGATGAACTACACGCCGCAGCCGCTGATGGCGCCGATGATCGGCCTGATCATCGCGGTGATCTGGGGTCTGTCCACCGACTACGAGGTGTTCCTGGTGTCCCGCATGGTCGAGGCACGCGAGCGTGGGCTGTCGACCGCCGAGGCGATCCGCATCGGCACCGCCACGACCGGCCGGTTGATCACCGGTGCGGCGCTGGTGCTGGCGGTGGTCGCGGGCGCGTTCGTGTTCAGCGACCTGGTGATGATGAAGTACCTGGCGTTCGGCCTGCTCATCGCGCTGCTGCTGGACGCGACGATCATCCGTATGTTCCTGGTGCCCGCGGTGATGAAGCTGCTCGGCGACGACTGCTGGTGGGCGCCGCGCTGGATGAAGCGGATCCAGGAGAAGCTGGGTCTGGGCGAGACCGAGCTGCCCGACGAGCGCAAGCGGCCCGCCGTCCGCGAGACGGTCGACGAGCCCGAGGCGCTGGTCGGTGCGGGTGCCCCGGTGCCGCCGCGGCCCCGGCCGCCGCACGATCCGACCCATCCGGGTGCCGGACGGGTCGCACCGCCGCGTGGTGCCGCGCCGTCGGCCGTCGGCACCACCCGGATTCCGGCCGGCACTCCGCCGCCGCCCCCGGCCCAGCCCGCCCCACCGGCACCGCCGACTCCGGCGGCGCCGGCCGATGAGGAGCCGGCGACCACCAAGTTCGCGGTAGCCAAGAACGCGGTCCGCAACGTGGTGAGCAACGCCGCCGCGGCGACCCGGCAGGCCGCGCGCCCGCCCGCTCCGCCGGCCCCGCCGGCGCGGGAGGAGCGCGAGATCGAGTCGTGGCTCGGGGAGCTGCGCGGTTCGGGCGCCAACCGGCCCGCCGGCGGTGAGCCGCCGCGGCCGCCGCAGCGCCCGGTCCCGCCGCCGCAGCCCGGCAACGAGCCGACCACCGCGATCCCGACGGCCCGGCCGCCGCAGGCTCAGCAGGACGACAGCGAGGCGGCGACGACGGCGATCCCGGCCCAGCCGGACGCCAACGCCGACACCGAGGCGGCGACGCAGAAGCTGAACACGCCCGACGAGGAGCGCCAGCAGCGCCGCGGCGGCGGGGTCAGCGCCCAGGATCTGCTGCGCCGCGAGGGCCGGCTGTAGCCGGCGTCAGAGATCGTCGGATTCGGCCCTGATCATCGGGCCGCCGTCGTCGGCCTCCAGCGCGGCGGCTTCGGCGTCGGGGTCGGGGGCCAGCAGCACCCGCACCGCGCTGTTGAGGAACGCCAGGGCGGGCACGGCCAGCAGCGCGCCGACGATCCCGGCCAGCACACCGCCGCCGGCGATCACCAGCACGATCGCCAGCGGGTGGATGGACACCGCGCGGCCCATCACCAGCGGCTGCAGCACGTGGCCCTCCAGCTGCTGCACGGCGATGATCAGCCCGAGCGTGATCAGCGCGTAGATCATGCCCTTGGCGATCAGCGCGACGATGACCGCCAGGAAGCCGGTGATGACGGCGCCGACCAGCGGGATGAACGCGCCGAGGAACACCAGCGACGCCAGCGGCAGCGCCAGCGGCACCCCCATGATCGCCAGGCCGGTGCCGATGCCGACCGCGTCGACCAGCGCGACCAGGAACGTGGCCCGGATGTAGCCGATCAGCGAGTGGAAGCCGGCGCGCCCGGCGTCGCGTACCCGCTCGCGCACGTCCTCCGGGAAGATCTGGGTGACGAACGTGTAGATGTTGCGGCCGCCCTGCAGCAGGAAGATCAGCGTGAACAGCACCAGCAGGGCGCCGGTGACGATCTCGGTGACCGTCGTCGCGGTGGACAGCGCACCGCTGGTCAGGCGTTCCTGGTTGTCGCGCAGCGCCTGGATCACGGCGTCGCCGGACTTCTCGATCTGTTCGCGGCTCAGCCCCAGCGGGCCCTCGATCAGCCAGGTGCGCACGCCGTCGATGCTGCGGCTGACCTGCTCGGTCAGCTCCGGGGCGCCCTTGATGAACTGGCTGACCACGAACGAGAGGATCCCGCCGACCACGGCGAACCCGCTGAGCAGCATCAGCGCCACCGCGCCGGCGCGCGGGGCGCCGCGGCGGTCGAGGAAGTCGACGGCGGGCATGAGCAGCGCGGCCAGCATCGTCGCCAGCGCCACCGGCACGACGATGATCTCGAGATGTTTGATCGTCCACAGCAGGACCAGGACGGCGGCGAAGATGACCAGCAGGCGCCAGGACCAGGCAGCCGCCTTACGCACGAGAGGCGTGACCGCCGCGTCACCGACCGGGTCGAACGAAGGGCCCTCGGGCATCCCGATAGCGTAACGGCCGCGCTGTCAGAATCCCGGAATACGCGAGGGCACGCTTTACTCTTACGACGTGGCCCACGACGCACCTGCGAGTGCAGCTCAGGGGTGGCCCGGTACGGGCGCCCCCGCTCGCGGCAAGTACTGGTGGCTGCGATGGACGATCCTGGCCGTCGCCGTCGTCGTGCTGGCCGTCGAACTGGGGCTGGTGTGGGATCAGCTGGCCAAGGCGTGGCAGAGCCTGTGGTCCGCCGAGTGGTGGTGGGTGGCGGCCGCGGTCGGCACGGCACTGGCCTCGATGCACTTCTTCGGCGACATCCAGCGCAAGCTGCTGCGGTCGGCGGATGTGCCGGTGCGGCAGTGGCGTTCGCAGGCGGCGTTCTACGCCGGTAACTCGCTGTCCACGACGCTGCCGGGTGGGCCGGTGCTGTCGGCGACGTTCATCTACCGCCAGCAGCGGATGTGGGGCGCCAGCCCGGTGGTGGCGTCCTGGCAGCTGGTGATGTCGGGGGCGCTGCAGGTGATCAGCCTGACGCTGCTGGGTCTGGGCAGCGCGTTCTTCCTGGGTGCCAAGAACAACCCGTTCTCGCTGATCTTCACGCTGGCCGGGTTCCTGTTGCTGATCGTGCTGGCGCAGGCGGTCGCGTCGCGGCCGGATCTGCTCGACGGCATCGGGGTGCGGGTGCTGTCGTGGGTGAACTACGTGCGCGCCAAACCGCCGGACACCGGGGTGGCGAAGTGGCGGGAGACGCTGGCGCAACTGGAGGCGGTGAAGCTGAGCCGCGGCCAGCTCGCGGTCGCGTTTGTGTGGTCGATGTTCACGCTGGTGACCGGGGTGGGCACGCTGCTGTTCGCCTGCTACGCCGCCGGTGAGCGGCCGTCCTTGCTGGGGGTCGTGGTGGCGTTCGTCGCCGCCCGCGCGGTCGGGGCGGTTCCGTTGATGCCGGGCGGGCTGCTGGTGGTCGAGGCGGTGCTGGTGCCGGGTCTGGTGTCGAGCGGGATGACGCTGGCGTCGGCGATCTCGGCGATGCTGATATACCGGTTGATCAGCTGGATCTTCATCGCGGCGATCGGCTGGGTGGTGTTCTTCTTCATGTTCCGCAGCACGACGGCCATCAGTCACCTCAGCGACGAGGATCCTGACCCGAACACCGTGTGACAGCCCCGCCTCGAGCGCTGCACACACCACCGACACCACTTCGCGGACGCCCGGGTTTGCGCGGCGATCCCGCGGGTTCCGGGCGCCGGGTCCGCGTGACCGCCTCCGGACATATGCTGTCCGAGATAGTTTCTGTTCCAACGGAATCGGATGTGGTGATCGATGTCTACAGCTAGCCCGGAGCTGACCCGTGCCGCGGCGACGGCGCTGGCCACCGACCTGGTGCTGGTGGTGGTCTTCGCGACGATCGGCCGGCGCAGCCACGCCGAGGGGCTGACGGTGGCCGGGATCGCCGGCACCGCGTGGCCGTTCCTGGTCGGCGCGCTGGTCGGCTGGCTGCTGTCGCTGGGCTGGCGCCGGCCGTACGCGCTGCTGCCGACGGGGGTGACGGTGTGGGTCGCCACCATCGTCGTCGGCATGCTGCTGCGCAGGCTCACCTCGGCCGGGACGGCGCCCAGCTTCATCGTGGTGGCCTCGATCGCCACCGCGGTGCTGCTACTGGGCTGGCGCGCCGCGATCCGCCTGCTGGCCGCTCGCTGACACCGTCAGCGTCGCGCGCAGCCCGCCCAGCGGGCTGTCGGACAGTTCGATGCTGCCGCCGTGCAGGGTGGCCTGCTGCGCGACCAGCGCCAGGCCCAGGCCCGAGCCGCCGGGCGCGGCGGTGCTGCCGCGGGAGAACCGGCCCAGCACCGCGACGTGTTCGTCGGCGGGCAGCCCGCAACCGTTGTCGTCGACGGTGATCGTCATCTGATCGCCCTGCCGGTGCGCAGCCAGCACGATGCGGCTGGCCTTGCCGTGGGTGATCGCGTTGCGCACCAGGTTGTCCACCGCCAGCCGCAACCCGCCGGGCCAGCCCCAGATGGTGCCGAGGTTCTCGTCGGCGTCGACCACAATCTCCACTTCGCCTTCGACGCGGGCGTTCTCCCGCGCCACCCGGTCCAGCATGTCGGTGACGTCGATGATCTCGCGGTCCTCGGCCTGCGCGAGCTGACCCGAGGCCAACTGGCCGAGCGCGGTGATGATCGCCTCCACGCGGCGCTGCGCGCGGGACAGGTCGGCGACCACCTCGGCGCGCTCCTCGGCGGGCAGGTCGTGGATGCGCAGGGTGTCGAGGTCGGCGCGCATCGCGGTCAGCGGGGTGCGCAGCTCGTGGGCGGCGTTGGCCGCGAAGTCCTGCGCGGCCTGCAGCGAGTTGGTGGTGGCCTGCTGGGCGGCGGCGAGCCGGGCCAGCATCGCCGACATCGCCTCGGAGAGCTCCTCGGCCTCGCGCACCCCGCGCACCTCGGGCATCTCGTTGGCGCCCTCGTCCAGGGTGCGGGTGTGTTCGGTGAGCCTGCGCAGCGGCCGGATCGCCGGACCGGCCAGCAGCCAACCGAGGCCCGCCGCCACCAGCACGGTCAGCACGCCGATGGCGGTGTAGATCGGGATTCGCTTCGGGCTCAACAGGATACTGTCGGCGCGGATGCCCACCGACATGATCAGCCCGCCGTTGCGCTGCACCTCGATGGTGCGCACCCGGTACTCCACCCCGTTGACCTCGACGGTCGCGGTGCCGGGCGGCAGCGGCGGCAGCTGGAAGCCGCGCTGGAACACCACCTCACCGGTGGACAGCGACCGCCCCGTGGTCAGCACCTCGCGGCGCGGGTCCTGGGCCCGGTCGGGGAACATGCTGGCGTCGATGATCGAGTCCAGCCGCCGGTCCAGCTGCGCCTCGTCGTTGCTCGCCAGCACGAACGAGGCCAGCGCGAGGAAGCCGGCGACGACGGCGGCCGCGGCCAGCGCCGCGGCGAGCGCCACCCGGGTGCGCAGCGACGCGGAGCGCACCGCCCGCAGTGCGCGCACTCAGGACTCCTCGCGCAGCACGTACCCGATCCCGCGAACCGTGTGAATCACCCGCGGCAGGCCGTCGCGCTCCAGCTTGCGCCGCAAATATGAGATGAAGACGTCGGCGACGTTGGTGTCGACGTCGAAGTCGTAGCCCCAAACCAGTTCGAGCAGACGCTGACGGCTGAGCACCACACCCGCGTTCTCGACAAGCACGGCCAGCAGGTCGAATTCGCGCTTGGTGAGGTCGACCCTCTCCCCCTCGACGAACACCAGTCGGCGGGCGGTGTCGATGGTCAGCGGCCCGACGGTCATGGTGTCGGACTGCTGCTCGTGATGGCTGGCGCGGCGCAGCAGCGCGTGCAGCCGGGCCACCAGTTCGCCGAGGTCGAACGGTTTGGTCAGGTAGTCGTCTGCACCGGCTTCCAGTCCGGCGATCCGGTCGTTGACGGTGTCGCGGGCCGACAGCACGCAGATCGGGATGTCGTTGCCCAGCGCGCGCAGCGCGGTGACCACCGCGACACCGTCGAGTTCGGGCATCTGCACGTCCAGCACGAGCGCGTCGTGCTGCTCGGTGGACAGCAGACGCAGTGCCTCCTTGCCGGACGCCGCGACCCGGACGTCGAACCCCGAGTGGCGCAGTCCACGCGCGACTGAGGTCCGTACGTCCGGGTCGTCGTCGACCATCAGCACGGTGCGGCCGACACCGTCGTGGTGCGCGGCCCGCTCGGGTACCAACCGAACGCTGGCCTAGCTGTCGGTGTCGGCGATGCCGTCGCCGTCGATGTCGCCGCAGCGGTTCTTGATGTCGACGAGCGGCTGACGGATCGAGGTCAGCTCCGCCTTCACCTGCGGGTTGTTGTTCAGGTACTCCTGGACCTCCACGCGGACGTCCTCGCGGTGCTTCCCCTCGAGGCCGGTGAAGAACGCGTTCACATCCGGGTGGGTGAACAGGTAGGCGGACGTCGCGGCCGAGACACCTGAGGCAACACCCGCGAGGTCAGCTGCAGTGCAGTTGGGCGGCTGCGCGGCCGCGAGGGGCGTCGCACCAAAGAACATGGCACCGGCAATCGCGCCGCTGCCGACAGCGCCAGCTACCGCACGTCGCGCAGTACGGGCCGAGAGCAACATGGACAAGCTCCTTCTTCGGAAGTGGTGTGGCCGTAACCGTGAGCGGTTATCGCCAAAGCAAAGCTAAGCAGAATCTCCGCAGACTTTCTTGCCTTGCCGTTAACGAATCTTCCACATTTCCGAATCCGCAGCTCAGCGGGGTCGTCGGTTTCCCCGCCGCGTCGCTTGCGATCAGGGCAGACCGGCCAGCGCGGACCCCGGAAGCAGGCCACCACCCTGCGGATTCGATGTGACCGCCGGGGTCTGCGCGGTCGCCGCGGTCCCCGGCAGGCCCACGTTCTGCGCCGTCTGCAACTGTCCTGGCAAACTCGCCGCCGGCCCGCCGGGCTGCTGCGCGGCCTGCAGCAGACCGATCAGCTGGGGGAAGGTCAGCGGCAGGCTGCACTTGCCGGACAGGCTCGTCAGCGGCTGCTGCAGCTGCTGCATCTCCTTGGCCACCTGTGGGTTGGCGTCGAAGTAGGCCTTCAGCGTCGCCATCGACTGCGGGCCGGTCTGCTGCTTGGAGATCGTCGTCAGCACCTGGTTGGTCTGCGGGTGGTCCTCGAGGTAGTCGGCGGTGGAGTCGGCCACCGAGCCGATCGTCCTGGCGATCTCGCTGGCCGCGCACGGGTCCTGGGCGGCGGTCGCCGACGGCGCCGACGGGGCCACCAGTGCTGCCGTGACAGCCCCGCCAGCGGCGGTGACAGCGAAGACGGCAAGGATGCTTCGGCGGACCAGCCCGGTGCTCGTGGTCATGGACAACTCCTCACGGTGCGCGGATATGTGACTAACTCCGCAAACACCTTCAAGTTAACGGCAATGGGTCCCCGAACCGAGTGTTCATCCTGCCATCACCGGTGTGACGCACGCCAATCCAGCCAGGAAACCCACAGCGCAATCCCAGGTCAGGCCGATTACCGGTAACGCGGGAGAGCCGATTTACGAGAACCTGATTGCAGCAGTGTGAGGCTTTGCTGGCAGCTTACGCGGACGCTGATAAGGGCCCGGCAGCTTACCCCACACTGCGGTACGCTTCGGTCACGCAACGCCGGTAGAAAGCGGGGAGCTCCGATCCAGCAGTTCATGATGCGCTTGAGCAGCAACCTGCGCAGGTTCCGCTGGGCGGTGTTCGCCGTGTGGTTGCTTCTCCTGGGCCCGTCGATCTGGCTCGCGCTCAATCAGTCCGGTCATCTCACCGGCGGCGGCTTCGAGGTCGAGGGCTCCCAGTCGCTGCGCGTGCAACGGGTGCTCGAGGACTACTTCCCCGATCAGGGTGCCTCGCCGCTCGCGCTGGTCGCGGCGCCGCGCGCCGACGCGTCGTTCGAGGACATGAACGTCGCGGTCGCCGAACTCGAACGCATCGCCGCCGAGGTGCCCAGCGTCAAGGTGGTGCCCAACCCGCAGCAGCCGCCACCGCAGCCGGACCGGCCCTACGTGCTGACCCTGCAGCTGGATTTCAACAACACCGGCGCGGTCGACGTCGCCAGGCAGCTGCGCCAGAAGGTCGGGATCACCGGCGAGGATCCCGGCGAGATCCAGGACGGCCGGGTCAAGCTCTACGTCATCGGCCAGGGCGCGCTGGGCGCGGCGGCCACCCAGGCCACCAAGCACGACGTTGCCCAGGCCGAGAAGTGGAACCTGCCGATCGTGCTGATCGTGCTGCTGGCGGTGTTCGGGTCGCTGGCCGCCGCGGCGATGCCGCTGATCCTGGGCGTGTGCACGGTCGTGGTGACCATGGGCGTGGTCTATCTGCTGTCGATGTTCACCTCGATGTCGGTGTTCGTGACGTCGACGGTGTCGATGTTCGGTATCGCGCTGGCGGTCGACTACTCGCTGTTCATCCTGATGCGGTTCCGGGAGGAGCTGCGGGCCGGCCGCGACGAACAACAGGCCGCCGACGCCGCGATGGCGACGTCGGGCCTGGCGGTGGTGCTGTCCGGGGCGACGGTGATCGCCTCGGTCACCGGGATCTACCTGATCCAGACGCCGGTGCTGGTGTCGATGGCCACCGGCGCGATCCTGGCCGTCGCGGTCGCCGTGCTGACGTCGACGACCCTGACCCCGGCGGTGCTGGCGACGTTCGGCCGGGCCGCGGCCAAGCGGTCGTCGTACCTGCACTGGTCGCGGCGCCCGGATTCCAGCCAGTCGCCGTTCTGGACCCGCTGGACCGGCCGGGTGATGCGCCGGCCCTGGGTGTCGGCGCTGACCGCCTCGGCGCTGCTGCTGATCATGGCCGCGCCGGCGTTCTCGATGATGCTCGGCAACAGCATGCAGCGGCAGTTCGAGCCGACGCACGAGATCCGCGGCGGTGTCAACGCCGCGGCCGAGGCGCTGGGCCCGGGTGCGCTCGGCCCGGTGCGGGTGCTGGTGTCGTTCCCGGAGGGCAACGCGGCGTCGGCGCCGGCCAAGGAGCCGCTGCTCGAGGAGATCCGGCAGAAGATGGCGCAGGGGCCGAACGTGGTGTCGGTCAGCCCGCCGGTGTTCGGTGAGGACTACCGGCACGCGCTGCTGTCGGCGGTGCTGTCGGTGGACCCCGAGGACATGGCGGCCCGCGAGGCCGTCGACTGGCTGCGCGCGGAGCTGCCGACAGTGCCCGGTCTGGACGGCGCACAGATCGACGTCGGCGGCCCGACCGCGCTGATCAAGGACTTCGACGACCGGGTGTCGGCGACGCAGCCGTGGGTGTTCGTGTTCGTCTCGGTCATCGCGTTCCTGATGCTGCTGGTCGCGATCCGCTCGGTGGTGCTGGCGCTCAAGGGAGTGCTGATGACCGTGCTGTCGGTCGCCGCCGCCTACGGCAGCCTGGTCGTGGTCTTCCAGTGGGGCTGGCTGGAAGCGCTGGGCTTCGAACCGATCTCGTCGCTGGACAGCACGATCCCGCCGCTGGTGCTGGCGATGACGTTCGGCCTGTCGATGGACTACGAGATCTTTTTGCTCACCCGGATCCGGGAGCGGTTCCTGCTGACCGGCAACACCCGCGACGCGGTGGCCTACGGCGTGAGCACCAGCGCGCGCACCATCACCAGCGCCGCGCTGATCATGATCGCGGTGTTCATCGGGTTCGCGTTCGCGGGCATGCCGCTGGTGGCGCAGCTCGGGGTGGCCTGCGCGGTGGCGATCGCGGTGGACGCGACCGTGGTGCGGCTGGTGCTGGTGCCGGCGCTGATGGCGATGTTCGACCGGCGGAACTGGTGGCTGCCGCGGTGGCTGGACCGCATCCTGCCGTCGGTGGACTTCGAGAAGCCGTTGCCCATGGTCGACAGCCCGGACCTGATCATCATTCCCGACGACCTGTCCTCGCTGCGGCCCAGCGGCGCGGAGATCCGGGCCGCGGTCAGGTCCGCCGCGAAGCTGAAAAACCTGGCCCCGCAGGCGGTTACCGTCGCCGATCCGCTGGCGTTCAGTGGCTGTAAGCCGCGCGCGGTGCGGCAGGCGGGCGGTGTCGGCCTCGCGGAGGCCGAGGGCGGGCTCAGCACCGCGGTCACCACCCGCACGACGCTGCCGGTGCACCCGGTGACGGTGTGGAACAGCCGCCTGGCGGTTGCGCTCGACGCCCTGTCCACCGAGGCGGATTACCCGCGCGCGCCGATCGAGCGGCGCAGCCCGATGGAGACCACCAACGTGCAGCTGCCGACCGGGGATCGTCTGCAGATCCCGACGGGCGCCGAGACACTGCGACTGAAGAGCTACCTGATCATGTGCCGCAACACCACCCGCGACTACGCCGAGTTCGCCGACCTCGCCGACTCCATGGAGACTCACACCGCGGCCGAGGTCCTGACCGGGATAGACCGGTACTACTGTGGACAGGAGTCGCGGAAGCAGTGGGTGGCCACCCAGTTGGTTCGCCGCCTGGCGGACCCGCAGCCTTCCGACGAGCACGACGTGAGGATGTCGGGCCCCGAAGCGGAGGCGGAGTGGGCCAAGGTCAAGGAACGCTGCCTGTCGGTGGCGGTCGCGATGCTGGAGGAGGCGAGGTGACGGTGACATCGGACATTCGCCGCCGGGAGCCGTCGCCGGGTGATCAGCGGCCCGATCGGCAGGCGCCGCCGCAGACCGCCCAGATGCCGGTCGATGACCGGCCCGTCGAGTTCTGGCCCACCGCCGCGATCCGCTCGGCGCTGGAGAACGACGACCTCGAGGTGTGGCAGAAGATCGTCGCGGCGATCAAGCGGGACCCGTTCGGCCGCACCGCCCGCCAGGTCGAGGAGGTGCTGGAGACCGCGCGGCCGTACGGCGTGTCCAAGGCGCTGACCGAGGTGCTGACCCGCACCCGCGAGCATCTGGAGGCCAACGAGCGCGAGGAGGTGGCCCGCCATGTACGCCGCCTGCTCGAGTTCTCGGGGCTGGGCCTGGCGGAGTTCGCCTCGCGGATCGGGGTGCCCGCCGACGAGTTCCAGCGTTATCTCAACGCGCAGAGCAGCCCGCCGGCGACGCTGATGGTGCGGATGAAGCGGCTCTCGGAGCGTTTCGGCCGGATGCGTGCCGGTCGCCCGCCGGCCGCGAACTGAGCGCCGGATGGATCTCGAGCGGATTCTGCGGCAGACCCGCACGATCGCGATCGTCGGCGCGTCGCCCAACCCCGCCCGCGCCAGTCACGACATCTGGACCTATCTGAAGCGGACCGGGCAGTACGAGATCTACCTGGTGAACCCGACGGTCAGCGAGATCGAGGGCACCCCGGTCTACCCGACGCTGGCCGACCTGCCGGTGGTACCGGATCTGGTGGACGTGTTCCGCCGCCGCGAGCATCTGCGTGAGGTGCTCGACGAGTCCATCGCCGTCGGCGCCAAGGTGCTGTGGCTGCAACTGGGGCTGTGGGATCCGCAGATCGCCGCCGACGGTGAAGCGGCCGGGCTGCAGGTGGTGATGGACCGCTGCATCAAGGTCGACCACGCCCGCCTGCTCGGCTGACTCCCCTCCTCTCTCCGCTCACCGGGGTGTGACCGTGTCAGGATGGCGGCCATGACTGTCGTTTTGGTGCATGGCAATCCGGAGACCGCCGCGATCTGGGGACCGCTGGTCAACGCGCTCGGACGCGACGACGTGGTGCGGTTGTCCCCGCCCGGGTTCGGCGCACCGCTGCCCGACGACTTCCCCGCGACCTATCTGGCCTACCGGGACTGGCTGGCCGACGAGCTGGCGGCCATCGAGGGACCGATCGACCTGGTCGGGCATGACTGGGGCGGCGGCCATGTGGTGAACCTGGTGCTGTACCGGCCCGACCTGGTCCGCAGCTGGGCCACCGACGTGATCGGGCTGTACGACCCCGACTACGTCTGGCACGACCTGGCCCAGATCTGGCAGACCCCCGGCGAGGGTGAGCAGAACGTCGAGGCGATGTTCGGCGGCACCGTCGAGGATCGCACCAACCTGCTTGCCGCGCTGGGCATTCCGGCCGACATCGCGGCGTCGATCGCCGCCGACCAGGGGCCGGAGATGGGCCGGGCGGTGCTGGCGCTGTACCGGTCGGCGGCGCAACCGGAGATGGCCACCGTCGCACAGCATCTGGATAAGGCCGCGGCCCGCCCCGGCCTGGCGATCCTGGCCACCGAGGACCCCTACGTGGGATCCGACGAGATGCGGCGCCGCGCGGCCGCCCGGGCCGGCGCCCGGGTCGAGGTGCTCGACGGGTTGGGGCACTGGTGGATGGTCGAGGATCCGGCGCGCGGCGCGGCCGCGCTCACCCGCTTCTGGGACAGCCTGCCGTAACTCAGCGCGAGTGGATCGGCGACACGTCGTCGACCAGCCAGCGGCCGTCGCTCTTGGACAGCAGCACCCGCAGCGCCAGCACCGCGGTGTCGGCCGGCTTGCCCGGCGAGGTCTGGGTGGCGTGCAGCACCACCGCGACGCTGGCCGCCTCCGGACCGATCGCCTCGATGCCCGCCGACACGGCGCTGGACTGCGCTGACACGTTTCGGCTCGTCAGATCCTTTGCCACCGCGGCGAATTCGTTCTTGAACGCCTCGGCGCGCTCGGGTGCCATGGCGGCGGCGGCGCGGTCGATAGCCGCGGTGGGGTTCTGCGGGGTGAACGTCGCGGACGCCTCGGCGACGCTGCTGGCGATGCCGACCACCTCCGCGCTGTCGTCGCGCAGGGTGCGGTCGGGCACCGACCACTGGAAGTACCCGACGAGCACCGCGGCGGCCAGTGCGGCCGTCGCCACCGCCGTCACCGCCAGCCGCAGGCCGGGTCCGTCGTCGTCGGTGCCCATCGTCACCGCGTCGCGGCGGGCCAGCACGACGTTGACGATGACACCCTCGACGATCAGCAGGATCAGGATCGAGCACACCGACACCCACCACAGCGGCCACGCCAGCGCGACGCCGATGTAGACCAGTGCGGCGATCGCGGCCAGCGGGGCGGCGATGTCGAAGGCGACGACGCGCCAGATGTTCCTCATCGGATCGTCTCCAGCCGGGAGATCATCAGCTTGCCGTCGACGTCGGAGACGTCCAGGCGCAGGTTCCAACGCACCGTCTTGGGTTTCTCGTCGCCGACGTTCTCGCTGACCGACGTCGCGATCACCAGCACGGTGTCGGTGCGCGACGCGAACTCCGAGATCTCCGGCGACCGCTGTGGGCGCGCCCCGTCCGGGCCGGGCGGCGGGTGGTAGATCGACTCGACGGAGACGGAGTCGATCTGGCCGGTGGTGCGCGACTTCAGGGTCTGCACCAGCTTGCGGTAGGGCTCGACGGCGGACTCGAACTCGGCGTTGAGCTGGCCGACGGTGCCCTCGTGCAGTTTGACCATGTCGGTGGACACGGTGTCGGCGTTCATGTTGATCAGCACGGTGGTCCAGTCGGCGGCGGTCTGCATCACCCGGGCCCGGTACTGCAGCTCGTCGGTGTCCTGGCGGTGCTGGACGAAGATGACGGCGGCCAGCGCGACGGCGATCACCGCGACCACGCCCAACGCGGCCGATGCGATGCCGTAGCTGGAGAAGACGGGACCGTCCTCGATGGTGGTGGGCTCGTCCTCGGGCATGCGCGTGAGGGTACCGGGGAGGGCAAACTCACAGTGGAACCCGTCGTGAACTGGGTATCAGCCCGGTCGTGGGCGACTACCTGATTGCTGCCAGCCCGATCCCCGGCCATGTCCTGCCGTTGCTGCATGTCGGCGCCGACCTGGCGGCCCGCGGGCACCGGGTCACAATGCTCACCGGCGCCGAACACCGCGCCGCGGTGACGTCGCGGGGCCTGGAGTACCTGCCGCTGCCGTGGCGGGCGCACCCGCAGCGTTCCGCGAAACAACCGCACCTGCTTCCGCCGCTGGTCGACCGTTGGTACCGCGGCCGCGCCGAGATGCGGTCGGTGTTCATCGACCCGCTGCCCGCCCAGTACCGAGCGCTGCGGAAGGCGTTGCGGGGCAACCAGTTCGACGCGGTGCTGTGCGACATGGCGTTCACCGGCGCGCTGCCGCTGCTGACCGGGAACGGGCCGCGGCCGTGGGTGCTGGTCGCCGGCGTCGGTCCGCTGACGTTGTCCAGCGCCGACACACCCCCGTTCGGGGCGGCGTTCACCCCGCGCCCGGAGCTCAACTACGGGCCGATGACGTGGGTGACGCACCGGGTGATGTTCGGCGACGTGCATTCCGCGCTGAACGCGGCGCTGGCCGGGGTGGGGGCGGCGCCGTCGCCGGTGTTCCTCACCGACTGGCCGGTGCTGGCGGACCGGCTGCTGCAGTTCACGGTGCCGTCGCTGGAGTACCCGCGCGGGGATCTGCCGCCGACGGTGTCCTTCACCGGTCCGGTGCTGCCGCCACCCGGACGGCGGCGGGGGCTGCCGTGGGATCCGGCCGGCGACCGGCGCGCCGTCGTGCACGTCACCCAGGGCACCTGGGACAACGACGACCCGGACGCGCTGCTGCGCCCGACGATCGAGGCGCTGGCCGACCGCGACGACGTGCTGGTGGTCGCGACCACCGGCCGCGCGGACCGTCCGTCGCTGGCCGGCCGGCTGCCGGCGAACTGTCACGTCACCGACTTCCTGCCGTACGCCGAGCTGCTGCCGCATGTCGACGTGATGGTCACCAACGGCGGGTACGGCGGGGTGCACCAGGCGCTGGCGCACGGGGTACCGCTGGTGGTCGCCGGCGGCAGCGCCGACAAACCCGAGGTGGCCGCCCGCGTCGCGCACGCCGGGGCGGGCATGAACCTCGGCACCGCACGCCCGGACCGGCGGACGATCGCCAGGGCGGTCGACACGGTGCTGACGACGGGGTCCTACCGGAGTACGGCGCAGCGGCTGGGCCGCGAGATCCGCGCGGTCGACGCGTTCGACCGGATCGCCGGGATCCTGGAAGCGCCGGCCGTGTCCGGCCCGCGTTCTGGCACTCTGGTTGGGTGACCGTTGAAGCTATCCGATCCGGTATCGACCTGAGCTACGTCGACGCCGACGCCCGCCCGCAAGACGACCTGTTCGGCCATGTGAACGGTCGCTGGCTGACCGAATACGAGATGCCCGCCGACCGGGCCACCGACGGGGCGTTCCGGTCGCTGTACGACCGCGCCGAGGAGCACGTCCGCGACCTGATCACCGAGGCCGCCGCCTCGGGCGCCGCGCCGGGCACCGACGAGCAGCGCATCGGCGACCTGTACGCGAGCTTCATGGACGAGGAGACCATCGCACGGCGCGGGGTGGCCCCGCTGCTCGACGAGCTGGCCGCGATCGACGCCGCCGACAGCCCGGCCGCGCTGGCCCGGGTGCTGGGGTCGCTGCAGCGCACCGGGGTGGGCGGCGGCACCGGCCTCTACGTCGACACCGACTCCAAGAACTCCACGCGCTACCTGCTGCACTTCACGCAGTCCGGGCTGGGGCTGCCCGACGAGTCGTACTACCGCGACGAGCAGCACGCCGAGATCCTGGCCGCCTATCCGAAGCACATCGCGGCGATGTTCGCGCTGGTGTACGGCGAGGGCGACCACGGGGATACCGCCGCGCGGATCGTGGCGCTGGAGACCAAGCTCGCGTCGGCGCACTGGGACGTCGTCAAGCGCCGCGACGCCGACCTGACCTACAACCTGCGCCGGTTCACCGACCTGCCCGAGGAGGCGCCGGGCTTCGACTGGGCCGGCTGGCTCACCGAACTGGGCACCACCCCGGAGAAGGCGTCCGAAGTCGTTGTGCGCCAACCGGACTACCTGACCGCGTTCGCGTCGGCGTGGAGCAGCGAGGCACTGGACGACTGGAAGGCCTGGCTGAAGTGGCGGGTCATCCACGCCCGGGCGTTCCTGCTGACCGACGACCTGGTCGCCGAGGACTTCGAGTTCTACGGCCGCAGGCTCTCGGGCACCGAGCAGATCCGCGACCGCTGGAAGCGCGGCGTGTCGGTGGTGGAGAGCCTGCTGGGTTTTGCGGTCGGAAAGCTGTATGTGGCAAAGCATTTCCCGCCGCGGGCCAAGGAGCGGATGGATGAGCTGGTGGCCAACATCCGGGAGGCCTACCGGGTCAGCATCAACTCGCTGGAGTGGATGACCCCGGCCACCCGGGAGAAGGCGCTGGCCAAGCTGGACAAGTTCACCCCGAAGATCGGGTATCCGGCCAAGTGGCGGGACTACTCCGGGCTGGAGATCACCCGCGACGACCTGTACGGCAACTACCGGCGCGGTTACGCGTTCGAGTACGACCGCGAGCTGGGCAAGCTGGGCGGGCCGGTGGACCGCGACGAGTGGTTCATGACCCCGCAGACGGTCAACGCCTACTACAACCCGGGGATGAACGAGATCGTGTTCCCCGCGGCGATTCTGCAACCGCCGTTCTTCGACGCCGACGCCGACGACGCCGCCAACTACGGCGGGATCGGCGCGGTGATCGGCCACGAGATCGGGCACGGTTTCGACGACCAGGGCGCCAAGTACGACGGCGACGGCAACCTGGTGGACTGGTGGACCGACGAGGACCGCACCGAGTTCGCCGCGCGCACGAAGAAGCTCATCGAGCAGTACGACGAGTACGTGCCGCGTCAGCTCAGCGACGGCCACCACGTCAACGGTGCGTTCACCGTCGGCGAGAACATCGGCGACCTCGGCGGCCTGTCGATCGCGCTGCTGGCATACCGGCTGTCGCTGAAGGGCAAGGAGGCCCCGGTGATCGACGGGCTGACCGGCGAGCAGCGGGTGTTCTTCGGCTGGGCGCAGGTGTGGCGAACGAAATCGCGTGACGCCGAGGCGATCCGGCGGCTGGCGATCGATCCGCACTCGCCGCCGGAGTTCCGCTGCAACGGTGTGGTGCGCAACATGGACGCGTTCTACGAGGCGTTCGGCGTCACCGAGAACGACGCGCTGTACCTGGAGCCGGACCGCCGGGTCCGCATCTGGAACTAGCGCGACCCCTCGATACGCCGCGAAACTGCGGTTGTTGACGAATTTTCCGCGATTTTCGTCAACAACCGCAGTTTCAGCGCACGGTCAAGAGCCGTCAGAACATCTGCCAATCGGACGCGCCGTCGGGCTGGTTGTACAACCCACCCTTGGTGTTCTTGATGACGATCGCGTCCCCGGAGCCGAAGTTGTCGTAGAACCACTTCGCATTCTCCGGGCTGAGGTTGATGCAGCCGTGGCTGACGTTGGAATTGCCCTGCGCGCCAACCGACCACGGGGCGCTGTGCACGAAGATGCCCTGGTTGTCGATGCGGACGGCGTCCTTGACCTTGAGCTTGTAGCCGTCGGGTGAGTCGACGGGCACCCCGTAGGTCGACGAGTCCATCACGATCTCGGGGAACTTCTCCAGCACGTAGTAGGTGCCGTTGCGGGTCTCGTTGCCCTTCTTGCCCATCGACACCGGGAACGTCTTCTCCAGCTTGCCGTTGCGGTGCACCTGCATCTGCTTGGTGTTGTCGTCGATGGTGGCGACGAGCTGCTCGGGCACCGAGAAGCTGGACTTGGTGCCGGAGGCGTCGATGTGCACGACGGTGCCCGCGGGCCAGAAGTCCAGTGGACGCCACCGCACCTGGGTGTCGCTGGTCCAGTAGAACCGGCCGGGCACCGGCGGGTCCGAGGTGATGTGGATCGCGTCCTCGGCCATCTTGCGGTTGGCGATCGGCCGCTGGAAGTTGATGTAGATCGGCTTGGCGGCGCCCACGATCGAACCGTTGACCGGGTTGAACGTCGGCGGCGCGAACACCGGCGGCCCGACGTACGGGTTCGGGTTCTGCCCCTCCGGGGTGTCCTCCGGGATGGGCAGTTGCTGCGCCAGCGGGTCGTTGGCCGACGGGAAGAACGGGTTCGGCGGCGGGGGCGGCGGGGCGTCCTCCTCGGCGAGCGCCGGTTCGGGCGCCGGCGCGGCGGCAGGATCGGCCGGACCCGGCAGCGGTCCCGGAGCCGGGGCGGCGAACGGGTCGACCGGCGCCGGCGGTGGCGGCGGAACGTCGGGCTGGGCCAGGGCGGACGGGCTGGTCAACACCATCCCGCCGAGCAACCCGGCCGTCATCAACACGGTGAGCAGTCGGCTGCGCATCGGCCTCCGCATACAGGACCTCCCAGTCACAGATCTTTCTCCAGTGTGGCACAGCGGCAGGACCGCTCCCGGGCCTCGCGGCCCGGCCGCCCCCTGGTCGAACACCCCGGTCAGCGCCCTGACCTGCACTGTTCATCGCTGTCGGCGAGCAGTTGTTACGGACCGGCCCGGCCAGGGATGCTCGAAGGGTCCGCACAACCCCCGAAAGGATGCTCATGGTCGCTGTTCCGGACGGATACGAACACCTGCTGGACCTGCCGCTCTACGGCCATCTCGCCACCGTCCGCCCCGACGGGACCCCCCAGGTCAACGCCATGTGGTTCCACTGGGACGGTGAGGTGCTGCGGTTCACCCACACCACCAAGCGGCAGAAGTACCGCAACATCCAGCACAACCCGAACGTCGCGATGTCGGTGATCGACCCGGAGAACCCGTACCGCTACCTGGAGGTGCGCGGTGTCGTCGAGCGGATCGAGCCCGACCCGACGGGCGCGTTCTACCTGCAGCTCAACGACCGTTATGACGGTCCGCTGACCGAGCCGCCGGCCGACAAGGCCGACCGGGTGATCCTGGTCGTTCGGCCGACCGGCTTCAGCAAGCAGTAGCCGTGCTGGTGGCGTTCAGCGTCAGCCCGACCGGTGTCGGCGACGACGGCAGCGTGGGGGACGCCGTCGCCGCCGCGGTGCGCGTCGTGCGCGAGTCCGGGCTGCCCAACGAGACCAACGCGATGTTCACCAACATCGAGGGCGAATGGGACGAGGTGATGGACGTGGTCAAGCGGGCCGTCGACGCCGTCGCGGCGGTGTCACCGCGGGTCAGCCTGGTCCTCAAGGCCGACATCCGGCCGGGGCACACGGGTCAGCTGACCGCGAAGGTCCGGCGCGTCGAGGAGGCGCTGGGCGGTTAGGACCGCACCAGCCGGGCGATCGCGGCTGAGGCCTCGGCGATCTTGGTCTCGGCCGCGGCGCCGCCCTCGGCGACCGCCTCGGCCACACAGTGGTTGAGGTGTTCGTCGAGCAGGCCGAGCGCGACGGACTGCAGCGCGCTGTTGACCGCGCTGATCTGGGTCAGCACATCGATGCAGTACTTGTCGTCCTCGATCATCTTCGCGATGCCGCGGACCTGACCCTCGATGCGGCGCAGCCGTTTGGTGTAGTTCTCCTTCTGCTGCGAATAGCCGTGCGCCCCGGTCACTTTCAGCCCCCCAGCATCTGGTTCATCTGGTCGATCTCGGCCTGTTGGGTGTCGATGATGGTCTGGGCCAGCCGCTTGGCGTCGACGTTCTCGCCGTGGGCGATCTCGGCCTTGGCCATCTCGATGGCGCCCTGGTGGTGGCCGATCATCGACTGCAGCCACAGCGTCTCGAACTCGGGTCCGTTCAGCGTCGCCAACCGGGCCATTGTCGCGTCGTCGACCATGCCCTGCATGTCGGCGCCGTGGCCCTCGTGACCGGTGTCGGCGTCGGGGTTCTCGTTCCACTGCACGAGCAGCACGCGCATGGCCTGGATCTCGGGGGCCTGGGCGTTGGAGATCTGCTCGGCCAGTGCCAGCAGTTCGGGGTTGGTGGAGCGCTCGGGCACCAGGGCGGCCAGGTCGACGGCCTGCTGGTGGTGCGGGATCATGTTGGTCGCGAAGGCGACGTCGTCGGCGTTGAAACCGGCGGGCTCACCGGTGATCACGGGCTCGTCGTCGTGGGAGTGATCGGTGTGGCCGTCGGAGGCCTGCTGGCTGGTGCACGACGTGAACAGCAGTGCGGCAGCGGCGGCGATCAGGACAGCGGCGATGCGGGTAATCAGGGAATGCATAGACCCAGCGTACCGAATACCCCTCCGGGGTATTCATATTGCCGTGGGGACGCGCCCGGTGGCCACATAATCAGCTATGGACCGGAATCCCGATATCAAGCCCCGCAGCCGCGACGTCACCGACGGTCTGGAGAAGGCCGCCGCCCGGGGGATGCTGCGCGCGGTCGGCATGGGTGACGACGACTGGGCCAAGCCCCAGATCGGGGTCGGCTCGTCGTGGAACGAGATCACCCCGTGCAACCTGTCGCTGCGGCGGCTGGCCCAGCAGGTCAAGGCGGGGGTGCACGCCGGCGGCGGCTACCCGTTGGAGTTCGGCACCATCTCGGTGTCGGACGGCATCTCGATGGGCCATGAGGGCATGCACTTCTCGCTGGTGTCGCGGGAGGTGATCGCCGACAGCGTGGAGACCGTGGTGCAGGCCGAACGCCTCGACGGCACGGTGCTGCTGGCCGGCTGCGACAAGTCGATCCCGGGGATGCTGATGGCCGCGGCGCGGCTGGATCTGGCGTCGGTGTTCCTCTACAACGGATCGATCATGCCGGGCCTGGCGCGGCTGACCGACGGCACCGAGAAGGAGGTCACGATCATCGACGCCTTCGAGGCGGTCGGGGCGTGCGTGCGCGGGCTGATGCCGCGGGAGGACGTGGACCGCATTGAGCGGGCGATCTGCCCCGGCGAGGGCGCCTGCGGCGGGATGTACACCGCGAACACGATGGCCAGCGCCGCCGAGGCGCTCGGGATGTCGCTGCCGGGCAGCGCGTCACCGCTGGCGATCGACAAGCGCCGCGAGGAGTACGCCCGCCGGTCCGGGGACGCGGTGGTGGAGTTGCTGCGCCGCGGCATCACCGCGCGCGACATCCTGACCCGGGAGGCGTTCGAGAACGCGATCGCGGTGGTGATGGCGTTCGGCGGGTCGACGAACGCGGTGCTGCACCTGCTGGCGATCGCCCGCGAGGCCGGGGTGGAGCTGACGCTGGAGGACTTCACCCGGGTCAGCAGGATGGTGCCGCACATCGCGGACGTGAAACCGTTCGGCCGGTTCGTGATGAAGCACGTCGACGAGATCGGTGGCGCGCCGGTGGTGATGAAGGCGCTGCTGGACGCCGGGCTGCTGCACGGTGACTGCCTGACGGTGACGGGTAAGACGATGGCGGAGAACCTAATTGAGCTCGACCCGCCGGCGCCGGACGGCACGGTGCTGAGCACGCTGGACAACCCGATCCACCCGACGGGCGGGATCACGATCCTGCATGGTTCGCTGGCGCCGGAGGGTGCGGTGGTGAAGTCGGCGGGTTTCGACTCGTCGGTGTTCGAGGGCACGGCAAGGGTTTTCGACCGGGAGCGGGCGGCGATGGATGCGTTGGAGGACGGCACGATTCAGGCCGGCGACGTCGTCGTGATCCGCTACGAGGGCCCCAAGGGCGGCCCGGGGATGCGGGAGATGTTGGCGATCACCGGGGCCATCAAGGGTGCCGGGCTGGGCAAGGATGTGCTGCTGATGACCGACGGCCGGTTCTCGGGTGGGACGACGGGGCTGTGCGTGGGGCATGTCGCGCCGGAGGCGGTCGACGGCGGGCCGATCGCGTTCGTGCGTGACGGGGACCGGATCCGGCTGGACGTGGCCAACGGTACGTTGGACATCCTGGTCGACGAGGACGAATTCGAGTCGCGCAAGCAGGGTTTCGAGCCGCTGCCACCGCGCTACACGACCGGGGTGCTGGGCAAGTACGTCAAGCTGGTCGGGTCGGCGGCGATCGGCGCGGTCTGCGGGTAGAGCGCGCGTCTTTCAGACACGACAAAGGGCACCCGCGACGGATGCCCCTTGCGTGGATGCTCGCTCAGCGGCCGTTGCCGAACCGCGGAGTCGAGTCGACGTTCACGGTCTGCTGGTTGTCCAGCACCCAACCGCGGTGCGTGGAGTCGGCCTGCGCCGGGCCGGCCAATCCGACAACCGCCGCGGTGAGTCCACTGGCAACGATGGCGGCAATTCCGAACTTCTTCATGTCAAACCCCTTCTTTCCCGTCTCCCGTAGTGCCGGTTTGCGGTTTCTCGCTCCGGTATGCACTCGAAAACAGCGAGGTCAGACGAATAATTCCGGTGGCAGAAATTGGTGCATCGTTGGCAGGAATCGATCGCGATCCGGCTCGGTCAGACGGCCGTCAACGACCCCGCCAGCAATGCCGTCTGCGGTTATGCGTCGGTGCGGCCGGCGACGGCGGGGTGGATGTAGTCGGCAGGCAGGTCGAGCCGGCGCATGGCCAGACCGGTGAGGGCCTCGAAGATCGCCCGGCGGGCGTTCATCGTCGTGGTGTAGCCGGGGTCCAGGTGCGGGGCGACTTCGACGAGTTCCAGGCCGACAACCGGGGTTTCGTGGCAGATGCGCCGGATCGCCGGCAGCAGTTCGCGGTTGGTGAGCCCGGGCGGTTCGGGGGTGCCGGTGCCGGGCGCGTAGGCGGGGTCGAGTACGTCGATGTCGATCGACAAGTACAGGTATTCGGGTCCGTCGAGCGCCTCGTCGATGGCGTCCTGCAGCACAGTGCGGAACCCGCGCCGGTCGATCTCGGCCATGAAGTGGGTGCGCAGTCCGTTGCGCTGCATCCACTCCATGAGTTCGTCGTCGGGGGCGATGGCGCTGCGCAGCCCGATCTGCACGAAGTTGCGGCCGGGGATGTGCTCGTCGTCGATGAGCCGGCGAATCGGGGTGCCGTGCGAGGCGTGGTGGCCGAGCACCTCGTTCGCGCAGTCCGGGTGGGCGTCGAAATGCACCACCCCGACCTTGCCGGGGCCGTAGACGTCGGCGACGGCCGCGCAGTTGGGCCAGAGGATGGAGTGGTCGCCGCCGAGGACCAGTGGCACCGCGTCGACCTCGACGACTTCGCGGACCAGGGTGCGGATCGGTTCCATCGAGTTCTCGATGCTCACCGGGTCGACCGCGGCGTCCCCGTAGTCGACGACGTTGAGCACCTCGAACGGTCGGACCCGCGTGCTGTCGTTGACGAGCATCTCCGGGGTGTGCGGTAGCACCCGTTCGTCGGCGCGGATGGCGCGCGGTCCGTACGCCGCGCCGCGGTGGCCCAGCGAGACGTCGACCGGGGCGCCGACGACGGCGACGTCGACGTTGCCGGCGCGCAGGTCGTCCTGGTTGAGGCACAGCGGCACCCCGAACAGGGTGGCGATGCCGCCGTAGGCGGGGGTGAACCGGTAGCGGCGCAGGTCGATCGGGCCGGGTTCGCGTTTCGGATCCGCCGTCCGGTCGATGGGTTCCTTCCACACGGGCCCCGGGGCGTCCACGTATCCTCCTCACCGTCGTGGCTCGGTACGCAATCGCCTGCACCATAGGCGATTTCGGACGCGATGTCCCGGATTTGGGACATTTGTACCGGTCTCAGCGCACGACGGCGACGGCGAAGCCGTCCCAGCCCTTGGTGCCGACGGTCTGGATGGCGGCGGCCTCCAGGCGGGGGTGTTGTCCCATCATCTCGATCATGTCGCGCACGGCGCGGGCCTGGAGGTCGTCGGGGGCTGGGTCCAGGACGCGGCCGAAGCGGGCGATGTTGTCGACGATGATGACGGTGCCGGGCCTGCCCAGCTTGATGGCCCACTCGACGTAGGCGACGTTGTTCTCCTTGTCGGCGTCGATGAAGGCCAGGTCGAAGGTCTCGCCGCGGTCGGCGAGGGTGGGCAGGGTGTCCAGGGCGGCGCCGACGAGGATCTCGACGCGGTCGCCGACACCGGCATGTTCGAGGTTCTGGCGGGCGATCTCGGCGTGGCGGGGTTCGTACTCGAGGGTGACGACGTGGCCGTCGGGTCCGGCGCCGCGGGCGAGGTTGATGGTGCTGTAGCCGGCCAGGGTGCCGATCTCCAGGACGTTCTTCGCGCGGGCGATGGTGGTGAGCAGGTACAGCAGTCGGCCGTGCTGCGCCGAGACCTCGATCGGCGGCATGTCGGCGGCGCCGGCGGACTCGCGGGCCGCGCGCAGGGCGTCGTCCTCGGTGTGCAGGAGTTCGGTGAAAAGGCCGTCGAGAGCTTGGGGTTCGGTTTTGGCCACGAAGCCAACGGTAGTCGGCGGAGCTGCGGTGGTGATCGCGATTGAGACACCGGCTTCAGCGGGAGTGGCGGGGCGGGATGCCCGGAATTTGTGCAGGTGGGGTGGTTGTTGCTCGGGTAGCATTTGCCGCGTGCCGGCCAGGTGGGGAACGTGGCGGCGGGTCGTCCGCCGGGCGAAGCGCGCACAGAGTGTGACGACGGTGGGTAGGCGATGACTTACCCGCCGCAAGGCCCGCCCGGCCCTGTCTCCGAAGGCCCCTGGAATCCGCAACCGCCGCAGCAGTACTGGCCGGCACCGCCGCCGAGGAAGCGCAACGGCTGGAAGTGGGCGCTCAGCGGCGTCGCGCTGATCGGGGTCATCGCCGTGACTGCGGCGGTAGCGATCTCGATGCGCTCCGACCGCAGGGATGCGTCAGCGCCCCGCGAAACCTACGACCTCGCCAGCGCAGACGACACAGGGCCGGTCGAAATCATCATCGAAGACCCCAGCTGCGACGCGTGGGTGCCGGTAGCCAACACGTTTGCTGGAATTCAAAAGAAGGGGTGGACCGAGAGAGATTCATCGGTTCCCGCCACGAGATGGACGCCCGAACAACGCGCCCAATATGAGGAAGTACGGAAAGCCGCGCTCACTGCTGCCGATCAGACGGTTGCTCTTGTGCGATTGACACCGCACCGAGTCATGCGCGAGTTTTACGAACAGTTCATTGCGTACTCGCGTGCCTACAGCGACGCCATTCCGAACTACAAGCCCGAGGATGAGCGGCTTGCCCGCGTAATGACCAGCACAAGCTCTGTTCTCGTATACGTGTGCGATGCAATCAACGCCAGGTCGGCAGCCGCACGCGCCCCTGTCGGCGGCAACTGAATACTGACCAGAGCGCGGCAACTGAATTTTGACCAGCTTCCTGGAGACCCTTGGCTCGGGCGAGCCAGGGAGGAAGCGAGTGTTGAGCGTGGAGGATTGGGCAGAGATCCGGCGGTTGCGCCGGTCAGAGCAGTTATCGATTTCCGAAGTGGCGCGGGTGATGGGGGTGGCGCGCAACACGGTCAAGGCGGCGTTGGCGTCGGACCGCCCGCCGAAGTATGAGCGCGAGTCCGCGGGGTCGGTGGCTGATGAGGCCGAGCCGCGGATCCGGGAGCTGCTGAGCGCCTATCCGCGGATGCCGTCGACGGTGATCGCTGAGCGGATCGGCTGGCAGTATTCGATCCGTACCCTCAGCGAGCGGGTGCGTGAACTGCGGCCGCTGTATCTGCCAGCAGATCCGGCCTCGCGCACCATGTATCAGGCCGGGGAGATCGCCCAGTGTGACCTGTGGTTCCCCGACGTTGAAATCCCGGTCGGGTATGGGCAGGTGCGCACGGCCACGGCGCTGCCTGTGATGACGATGGTGTGCGGGTATTCCCGGTGGGCATCAGCGCTGCTGATCCCCACCCGCACCGCTGAAGATCTGTATGCCGGGTGGTGGCAGCACGTTTCGATACTGGGGGCAGTTCCTCGGGTGTTCGTCTGGGACGGTGAGAGCGCGGTCGGTCGCTGGCGGGCGCGCATGCCCGAGTTGACCACGGCCTGCCAGGCATTCCGCGGAACACTGGCTACCAAGGTGGTGATCTGCAAGCCCGGCGATCCGGAAGCCAAGGGGCTGGTGGAACGCTTTCACGACTACCTGGAACGGGCGTTCCTGCCGGGGCGAGTGTTCACCAGCCCGACGGACTTCAACACCCAGCTCGGCGACTGGATGGTGGGCGCCAACCACCGCCAGCATCGAGTGCTGCGGTGCCGGCCGGCAGATCGGATCGAGGCCGACAAGGCCGCGATGCTGCCGCTACCACCAGTGGACCCAGTTACCGGGTGGCGGACCCACGCCCGGCTGCCACGCGATCACTACGTGCGCCTGGACACCAACGACTACTCGGTGCACCCTGCTGCGGTGGGCCGGCGTATCGAGGTCGTCGCCGACCTGGCACGGGTGCGGGTGTGGTGTGCTGGCCGATTGGTCGCCGCCCACGACCGAATCTGGGCCAAGCACCAAACCATCAGCGACCCGGCGCACCTCGCGGCGGCTAAGGCGATGCGCCGCAATCGGTTCGACGTTCTCACCCTGCCCAGCCAGGTAGAAGTCGAGCAGCGGCTATTGACCGATTACGACGCGCTGGCCGCCGACCTGAACGGCCCGGTGGCGTGATGGCCGTTAAGACCACAACGAGCAGCCGTGATGTCAGCGCCGAGCTGGCCTATCTGACCCGAGCGCTCAAAGCACCCACCTTGCGCGAGGCCGTCGAGCGGCTCGCCGAGCGGGCCCGGACTGAGACGTGGAGCTATGAGGAGTTCCTCGCGGCGTGTCTTGCAGCGCGAAGTTTCCGCCCGTGAGTCACACGGCGGCGAGGGCAGGATTCGGGCTGCGCGGTTTCCCTCGCGCAAGTCGTTGGAGGAGTTCGACTTCGACCACGCCCGCGGCCTCAAACGCGATCTCATCGCCCATCTGGGCACGCTGGACTTCGTCACCGCCCGTGACAATGTGGTGTTCCTGGGGCCGCCCGGGACCGGGAAAACGCACTTGGCGATCGGGATCGCGATCCGCGCCTGCCAGGCCGGACACCGGGTCCTGTTTGCCACCGCAAGCCAATGGGTCGATCGGCTCGCCGCAGCCCACCACGGCGGCACCCTGCAGGCCGAACTCGTTCGGCTCGCCCGCTACCCGCTGTTGGTCGTCGACGAAGTCGGCTACATCCCCTTCGAACCCGAAGCGGCCAATCTCTTCTTCCAGCTGGTGTCGTCGCGCTACGAACGGGCCAGCCTCATCGTCACCTCAAACAAACCATTCGGCCGCTGGGGTGAAGTCTTCGGCGACGACGTCGTCGCCGCCGCCATGATCGACCGCCTCGTCCACCACGCCGAAGTCATCTCACTCAAAGGAGACAGCTACCGCATCAAAGACCGAGACCTCGGCCGCGTCCCCACAGTCACTGCCGAGGAACAATGACCCCCAGCTGGTCAAAATTCACTTGCCGACAACTGATCAAAATTCAGTTGCCGTTGACAGCCCCTCTCGTGTCTCCCCTCCCGAGGCCGACCTCAACGGCACCCCTGTCGGACCCCGCCAGCCCAACCCGGTTCATGCTTGAGCCTGATCCGATTTGTGCTAATTGGATAGGGCTTCTCGAACAATTCGATGCGGACACCGACGCATGGCAGTCGTTAGACGCGACCATTCCGGCTAGTCACTGGACTGCAGAACAACAACAAATCATCGATTCGACGATCTCCACCTTTAACGACTTCGTCGAACACGCACTCGAACTAGCCGACCAGACAACGGACCCAGTGCTCGCTGACTTCATCACGATTTCCGCGCAGTACCGTCGCGCATACGCCGCAGCCCTGCCCACATACAGCTCGGCAGACTCCTACCTTGCACGCGCCGGAGCCACTGCGGCATCCACGATCTACAGCGCCCGCAAGGCACCACGAGGTTGATGATGCACGTCCCGCGGCACGATGACCTCTGCAGGCCCACCCTCGAGTCCCTGTGATGGACCGTTTCGCCGATGACATCGATGGCTTCGCCCGGGGTTCGGGCGGCCGAGCCCGGTACGGGGTGCAGGGCGCCGATGCCCGGGCCGGATGAAGCCGGATGAAGTGGCCCCACAGCCGCGGCAGGGGCGGCGCTGCTGCTGCCGCCGGCGTCGCCACTGAAGGCGTGGGCGGGATCGAGCGTCCCTGGACAATTGGGTGCCGGTACCCGGGGGCGATGGCAGGGCGACACGGCGGGACAGGCAACGAACATGTGGTGCGGGCGACTGCCGGCGAACGGCGATTCCCCTGCAGACGTCGTTGGTGATTGCGGCGGCACAACGGTCAAGAGAAGCAGGCTTATCTTTTGCTAGATCGTACGATCCATGCATTACATGCATTTACAGGTGGATTATTTACCGCACGCATTGTTAGCTGACGCTACCAGCTGACTGCTGAAACTGAGGGATCGGCTAGACGCTGGCACCGTCAACTACTGCTGAAAACTACCGCAATTTCCGGTGTGGCTGCTCGGGTAGCATTTTTTCGAGGTGGCGCCCGAGCCGGGTGTCTCAATCGGCGGAGATAGTCGCGGTGTGGGGAGACGATGACCGAGACCTTGCAAGTCGACACCGAGCTTGTACAGCAGGCCGGTGCCCGACTGCAGTCCATCGCGCAAAGCATCCCTGAGCCGCCGACGCCGTATCGACCGTCTGGCGGGGATGCGCTCTCGGCAGCGATTGCGGCGAAGGTGTCCGAAATCGTCGATCCGGTGCTCACCCAGATGCCGATCGTCAAAGAGGCCTTAGCGCGGTACGCGCAGAATGTCGTGAACGCGGCAGCCGCCTACGCCGGTGCAGACCAATCCCTCGCCGCGCAGATTCGAGCGCGACTGGAGGAATTCGACGGCGGTGCCAACCACAGTCGGGGTGGTTCGGCCGGTGATGGTGCCACACCCTCTGGTGCGCCCCCGTCCGGCTCGAGCGGATCCGCGGTGAGTCCGGTTTCGGCGCCAGCGCCCGCTGCGCAACCAGCGATGGGTGCCGAATCGGTAGGGCAGGCGATGTCAGTACCGATGGGGCTCGCGCAGCAGGCCGCCCAGGCGCCCATGCAGTTCGGCGGAATGCTCGGAGCCGTTGCCCAAGCAGCCCAGCAGGCTGCGCAACAGGTTGCCCAGATGTCGCCCACGGCCAGCGAAGAGGACGAAAAGGATACCGGAGAGGAACAGTCGGACGCGCCTGCATCAGAAGACGAACCTCAAGAGGATCAAGCCACCGCCGGCGACGAGTCGCACGACCAGGTACCTGAGTCACTGACTGAGTCCACACCCGAGCCGAAACACGACGAAGCGGGACCGGAGATCGCGCTGTGAACTACCCACCACAGGGGCCACCACCGCAGGGTCCTCCCCCGGGGAACTTCGGTGCGCCTCAAGGCCATCCAGGACAGTGGGGGCCACCCCCGCAACAACCGCTGTGGCCGTCGCAGCAGTGGCCACCAGGCCCACCACCTAAGAAGCGCAACGGCTGGAAATGGGCAATAGGCGCGGTTGCCTTACTTACAGTCATCGGAGTCACCGCAGCAGTGACGATTTCGGCGACATCGGACGGTGAAGCTGATAAGGATTCCCTTCCGCCGCAGGACACGTATGGCCTCGCCAGCGCAGACGATAAGGGTCCAGTGAACGTCATTACTGAAGAGCCCACTTGTGCGGCCTGGGCACCAATTCAGACCACACTTGCCAACACATTGACCGAAGAGTGGGGTAAGCGCGACCCGTCCATCCCTGCCTCGAGTTGGACCCCTCAACAGCAAGCTCAGTACGAAGCAGCAGCCGATGCGTTCCTTGACGCCGCGAAACAGACCGAGCCTCTCGTCAAGCTGACGCCACATCGTGTCGTCCGCGAACTCTATGAGCAGTTCATTTCGTATTCACGGGCCTTCGCGCAAGCAGTCCCCGCATACGAACCAGTTGATGATCACCTAGTGGGCGTGGCGAACGTGGCTTCGAGCTCAATGGGATTTATATGTGGCGCAATAAAATACGGATCGGCCGAGGCCAGAGCACCATTCCTCCCGATACCTCCGGCTCCTGAGCAAGTCGCAGAGCTGTCAGACCCTAGTGATCCAGAACGCCTGCTAACCAACCCGAATTCGACTTGCCCAGAGTGGGACCGCTTACTTCACGACTTCGTCAACGACACCGAGGATTGGCAATCGATCGATGTAAACACCCCCGCGAGTTCCTGGACACCCCAACAGCGACAAATTATGGAATCAGTCACTCCAGTACTGAGGGACTATGCTGACAAAATTCAAGCTCTGGGAGTTCGCAGCAATAGCCCCGTCATCGAAGACCTCGCTACCCTGTCCGCACAGTACCGTCGCGCCTATGCCGACTCACTCCCAACCTACACATCCGCAGATGCGTACTTGAGTCGTGCCGCAAACAGACTGACTTCCGTGATCTACGAAGCCTGTAAAGCCGTCGGAAGTTGACAGTATGGGGGCAATCAGTAGCGGAAAGCCGCGGCCGCACGACCCCTACGGGCTTACCCAACCTGACGGATGGCCCGAGGCCGACGAAATCGTACTTCGCGAGTGGGCGCTGTCCTTTCGCCAGGTCTCGACCGCAGTCCAGAGGAAAATTGACGCAACTGAGGGCGAGCGCGCTCAGCTATTCGCCGGAGCCGGACCTTGGTCTGGTCTTGCAGCCAAGACAGCGGAGCCAGCTCTCTGTAGGACAATCGCGGACCTCCACGTCCTCCAAAAGAACCTCGGCGCGGTAGCAACGTTCTATGCAGATTGCGCAGCCCTGACAGCTGCCGCCAAGGATGACATCACGACTCTAGTCATTGCGGCCAACAAGCTGCTGGATTGGATTCGAGACCACGATGGCATTCCGTTGGAGTCAAAGATCCTTGCTATCAATGAAGGAATCTCCGCCATTCGCGAGACGAACGCTAAGACCGTCTTGAGTGCAAGCCTGCAGATTTCCGCTAAACAGGCTCCACCGGTTGACGCCTACGATGATCGCGCGGAACAAGCCTCGGAAACCGACTCCGCTAGCACCGAGCCCGGAATTGTACTTGCGAGTAACGTTGAAGAGGTAGTCGGTGCCCCTAGAAATTTCGAACATCCGCCGTGGGGCACCACGGGATCGGCACCCGATTCAGATACCACTACGGGAAGTCATTTCTTACCTGAGAGCAGTCGGCTACCTGATCCGACAGAAGACACAAGCACTCCCCAGCCCGAACTATTTGATGATGACAGATTCAAGCCTGAGGCCCAACAAGATGTTGCAGCGGCTCCACATCAATCAGCGCCGCCGCCCATGCCAGGCGGTTTGTCTCTCGGTACAGGTCCCAACTTCTTAAACCCTGGCGCTCCCCCACACCCAACCACCCCGTACCCTTTCAGCACCGCTCCAGGCCTGTCATCGGCAATGGCGACTCCTGCGGCATCTGTCCCGACCGCGGCCACTCCGAACACTGCGCCCACGACACCTACTACCCCCACCGGACCGACCACGCCACTCACGCAGACTCAGGAGTTCCAAAAGTCTTTTCTGGAGTCAGCGGCGAAATCCACTGCGCAACAACCGCTTACCCCGCCGCTGCCGCCGACGTCGCCTGCCGGGGTACCCCTTTCTGCACAACCGCCTGCGTCGCCGCCCACTGCGCCGAATATTGCGCCCGTCAACCCGATGCAGACGGCGACTGGCCCCTCGACCACAGCCGGTCCCGCACCTGTGGTCCCACCGTCGACACCTGGCCCCGCACCGAGCACACCGATGCCGCTCGGCCCGGCCCCCACTCCCCCACCGGCCGCACCGGTCGCGCCAACGGCGGCTGCACCACCCCTTGCCACCGTTGCGGGTGCCGCTTCCTCCGGCTCCGTCGTCGGCGCCCCGGCGCCGACGCCCGTTCCGGTTTCGGCCGCCCGCGCCCACCGCGAAGCCGTCGCCGCCAGCCTGCGCCGCCCCGGCAACGACATGACCCAGATCGCGCAGCGCCTCGCCGCCGCGCTGAATGTCGGCATCACCGACATCGGCTTCTACTGGCTCACCGGCCTGACCAAAGACAACAGCATCGTCGTCGCCAACAACTACGCGCTCGGCTACATCCCCGAGAACGTCCACCTACCCGAACAGGTCAAGTTCGCCACCGCCGACGAATCCATTCCAGCCGGCGTCCGCGCCACCTGGGTCACGTATCCCATTCTCGCCCTTCACGGTTGGTGCCAACACCACGGCACCGAACTGCGCGCCGTCATCGCCACCGAGGACCAGTTCAAGGGCTTCGACCCCGGCGCCCCCAAGATCATCCTGCGCCCCGACGACATCCCCGACAACGGCAACATGGAGGGCCGCCACCGTCTACAGGTCATCGCCCCCGCCGCCGCAGCGCAACTGGCCGCCGTCCCACCCGCCGGCCTCACCGAACTGCTGCCCACCCGCCCCGCCGACGACACCCCGCCCAACGACAACCGCGCCGACCTCTGGTTCGAGGTCTTCCGTCCCCTGCTCAGCAGCGACCCCGGCCGCGCCAAGGCCCAACTCGAGGCCTTCGCAACCTACGCCGAACACGCCCAGGAAATCGCCCTGCACCGCGCCCACACCGCGGCCGAGGCCGCCGACCAACGCGCCGCCATCGCCGACTGGATCTACTGGCAGCACCTGGCCGTGCTGGTCTCCGACGCCACCGCCGCCAACACGGCCGTATAGACCGGTGAGCGCATGAACCCGCCTCAAACGCTTACTCCCGGACCCGCTGTTAGGCCATTCGTGGCGTTCGAACTAGTCGCGACACGGGAGGGACCTTGAGCGATGCTTCGCGACCGCCACCGAGCCTGTGCAGCAGTCCAGCGCCCTACTCCAGGCGGTCGGACAAGGTTTCCCTGCGCCACCGTAGCCACACCACCGAGCATTGGGAACAACCCTACTGCTGCGGCCGACGAGTCCAGAAAACCCGTACCCGAATGCCTGACTAACTCCCCGCCAGATCACGAGCGTAAATCGACACAGGAGATCAGGCTGTGAACTACCCACCGCAGGGTCCTCTCCCGGGAAACTTCGGTGCGCCTCAAGGCCATCCAGGGCAATGGGGCCCACCACCGCAGCAGCCACCGTGGCCCCAGCAGCAGTGGCCACCAAGCCCACCGCCCAAGAAGCACAACGGCTGGAAATGGGCACTCGGCGGAGTCGCCTTACTGGCGGTCATCGGAGTCACCGCAGCAGTGGCAATTTCAGTCACATCAGGCAGCGACGACGCAGAAAGCCCGTCACCACCGCGTGATACCTATGGCCTGGCGAGTGCCAACGACACCGGTCCGGTCGAAATCCTCACCGAAGACCCAAGTTGTACTGTTTGGAAACCAATCAACGATACTCTCGCTGAGATCACAAAACGGGGCTGGGAAAAACGCGATGCCAGTGTCCCGCACCCCGACTGGACACCTGCGACACGTGAACAGTATGAAGAGGTTGGTAACGCAGCGCGTGCTGCCGCCAACCAAGCCGTCGCCGCTTCCAAGGTAACTCCGCACCGCGTGATGCGAGAGCTGTATGAGCAGTTCATTGCCTATGCTCGCGCTTACGACGAGGCGATTGCCACATACACACCGATGGACGACCATCTTGCGGGTGTGTGGACGAACGCGGCGGCGACAATAACCTGGATTTGTTATGCAATCACCTACAAGTCGGCCGAGGCGCGGGCTCCGCTCGTAGAGTCCCAAGAGGCTCATCCCGCAATCGCTGAACTATCCGACCCAGCGTCGCCCCACAGGTTCATGACGAACCCAGAACCGATTTGTGAGGAATGGCATCGACTTTCCGATCAACTCAACGCGGATACAACGGCCTGGCAAGAACTTGATCCTGAGGTTGAGGGCAGTCAGTGGACTGAGGAACAACGCCAGATTGTGGAAGCTGTCATTCCTCGTCTAGAGCATTTCGATCGCGAGATCTCCCGCTTGGGGCAGGAGAGCTCAAATCCCGTGGTGCGAGACTTTGCCGCGTTGTCAGCTATTTACGACCGCGCTTACACCGCGGCACTACCGAGCTATCGGAAGACCGACGCCTACCTATCCGGTGTTGCCGCACGCAGCTCAGCGATGATCTACCAGGCCTGCAAAGCGGCGGAGCGCTGAGATGGGGCTCAGCCGGCCACCCGATCCCCACGGAATGACGTAGCCGACCACATGGCCTGAAGCCGACGAAGATGCGCTCGCATCGTGCAGGCTCGCCGGCCTACCGGTGGACGGGAGTGACGGAAGCCGGCATCACAGGCCCTCCGTCCGACCGCGGCTGCGCAAGGCTCAGGCCGCCGCCAACGCGACGTTCTGAACCCCACGTTTGACCCCGCCCGAAACGGGCACGCCTCCCCCAACCAATCAGGAGGTGCTCATGCGCGCAGTGACATGGCAGGGCAAGCGGAAAGTGTCAGTCGACACCGTGCCCGACCCGGCGATCAAGGAACCCACCGACGCGATCATCAAGGTCACCAGCACCAACATCTGCGGCTCCGACCTGCACCTCTACGAGGTCCTCGGCGCGTTCATGAACCCCGGCGACATCCTCGGACACGAGGCCATGGGCATCGTCGAGGAGGTCGGCCCCGAGGTCGACAACCTCACACCCGGTGACCGCGTCGTCATCCCCTTCAACATCTCCTGCGGCCACTGCTTCATGTGCGGCCACGGCCTGCAGAGCCAGTGCGAAACCACCCAGAACCGCGACCAGGGCACCGGCGCGGCCCTCTTCGGCTACTCCACCCTCTACGGTGAGGTCGCCGGCGGGCAGGCCGAGTACCTGCGCGTCCCGCAGGCCCAGTACACCCACATCAAGGTCCCCGACGACGGCCCCGACGACCGCTACGTGTACCTGTCCGACGTGCTGCCCACCGCCTGGCAGGCCGTCGAGTACGCCAACATCCCCGACGGCGGCACGCTTGTCGTCCTCGGCCTCGGGCCGATCGGCTCGATGGCCTGCCGCATCGCTGCACATCGCAAGGGCTGCAAGGTGATCGGCGTCGACCTCGTCGACGAACGGCTCGCCCGCGCCCAGGCCTACTGCGACCAGGTCATCGATCTGCGCACCGAGGACGCCGCCGAGATCGTCAAGGCCCACACCGACGGCCGTGGCGCCGACTCCGTCATCGACGCCGTCGGCATGGAAGCCCACGGCTCCCCCGTCGCCGAGACCCTGCAGACCGCGAGCGGCTTCCTGCCCTCGCCCGTCGGCCGCGTCGTCATGAAGAACGCCGGTGTCGACCGCCTGGCCGCCTTCAACTCCGCGATCGCGCTGGTCCGCCGCGGCGGCACCATCTCGCTGTCCGGCGTGTACGGCGGCGCCGCCGACCCGATCAACCTGATGACGTTGTTCGACAAGCAGATTCAGCTGCACATGGGCCAGGCCAACGTCAAGCGCTGGGTGCCAGACATCATGCCGCTGCTCACCGCCGAGGATCCACTCGGCGTCGAGACCTTCGCCACCCACCGGCTGCCCCTGGACGCCGCCCCGCACGCCTACGAGACGTTCCAGAAGAAGCAGGACGGCATGGTCAAGGTCATCCTGCACCCCTGATGGACCAGTCGAAAGCGCCTCTCCTCGACGCCCTCGTCGACTACCGCACGCGTAACCGCTACGGGTTCACCCCGCCCGGTCACCGCCAGGGCCGCGGCGTGGATCCCCGCGTCCTCGACGTCCTCGGTCCACAGGCCTTCGCCGACGACCTGCTCGCCAACGGCGGCCTCGACGACCGCCGCAGCGGTAACCGCTACCTGCAGCGCGCCGAGGAACTCATGGCCGACGCCGTCGGCGCCGACACCGCCTGGTTCACCACCTGCGGCAGTTCCCTGTCGGTCAAGGCCGCCATGATGGCCGTCGCCGGGGGTGAGGGGGACCTGCTCGTACCGCGCGACGCCCACAAATCCATCGTCGCCGGGCTGATCTTCTCCGGCGTCCAGCCCCGCTGGGTCACCCCACGCTGGGACGCCGAGCGCCACTTCAGCCACCCGCCGTCACCCGACGACTTCCGCGCCGCCTGGGACGACCACCCCGACGCCGCAGGCGCCCTGGTCGTCTGTCCCAGCCCCTACGGCACCTGCACCGACCTCGCCGCGCTCGCCGACATCTGCCACGACCGCGGCAAGCCGCTGATCGTCGACGAGGCCTGGGGTGCGCACCTGCCCTTCCACGAGGACCTGCCCACCTGGGCGATGGACGCCGGCGCCGACGTCTGCGTGGTCAGCGTCCACAAGATGGGCGCCGGGTTCGAGCAGTTATCTGGGGTCAGATTCTGATGTTCACTGTTGTTCCCGCTGAGGCGAGCTGGCCTGGCTTGGCGTGATGAGTAACAGGCTGGGCTGCCGGTGTTTCCGGTTAGGGGTTGGTTGGTGCGGTCTGGCTGGTGGTTGTTGGGCGGCGGGTGGCTCGTTGGGGCCACCAGCTGGCTTCGCGTAGGAGTGTGGCGATGGCGGGGACGGTGAGGGTGCGTACGAGGAAGGTGTCGAGTAGGAGTCCGCAGCCGATGATGAGGCCGGCTTGGATCATGATGGCCACTGAGCCGACCATGAGGCCGAACATGCTGGCGGCGAAGATGAGGCCGGCTGAGGTG
>Ga0180218_1000295_pt1 | contig 59765 bp, 48 predicted proteins | sample eDN3rd37CKraftBY_FD_151334 | JGI IMG/M metagenome (GOLD analysis project Ga0180218, IMG submission 151334) | Enriched backyard soil microbial communities from Emeryville, California, USA - eDNA 3rd pass 37_C Kraft BY (version 2) (version 2) | ecosystem: Environmental > Terrestrial > Soil >... | reverse complement strand
AGAATCGAAAGGGGCACGGGACACATGATTTTCAAGGTCGGAGACACCGTCGTATACCCCCATCACGGTGCGGCGCTGATCGAAGCAATCGAAACACGCACCATCAAGGGTGAGCAGAAGGAATATCTGGTTCTGAAAGTCGCGCAGGGCGACCTGACCGTACGGGTACCTGCTGAAAACGCGGAATACGTCGGTGTTCGCGACGTCGTCGGGCAAGAAGGCCTCGACAAGGTTTTCCAGGTTCTGCGCGCACCACACACCGAAGAGCCGACCAACTGGTCGCGCCGATACAAGGCCAACCTCGAGAAGCTCGCATCCGGCGACGTGAACAAGGTCGCGGAAGTTGTGCGCGACCTGTGGCGTCGTGAGCAGGATCGCGGACTTTCCGCAGGTGAGAAGCGGATGCTCGCCAAGGCTCGGCAGATCCTCGTCGGTGAGCTCGCGCTCGCCGAGGGAACGGACGACGTCAAGGCGGAGACGCTGCTCGACGAGGTGCTCGCCGCCGCGTCCTGAGGCGTGGCAGCAGCGAACATCGAAAAACAGCAGTTGAACGATCGCAGCGGGCCGGTCGTCGGAATCATTCCGGCGGCCGGCCGCGGCGTACGTCTGGGGGAATCGCTTCCCAAGGCGTTCGTCGAACTCGGAGGCCGCACGATGCTCGACCGTGCGGTGCACACCATGATCGACTCCGGCGCGGTCGACCGCGTCGTGATCGTCGTGCCCGCCGAACTGGCCGGGACACCCGTCGACGAGCTCGTCGGGGCCGTCCCGGACGGACGCATCACGGTGGTCGCCGGTGGCGCGGAGCGCGCCGACTCGGTGCGGGCCGGCCTCGACGCCGCGGGCGACGCCCGATTCGTGCTCGTGCACGACGCGGCGCGGGCCCTGACCCCGCCGGACCTGTGCGTGCGGGTCGCGGGGGAACTGCGCGAGGGCAAGGACGCGGTGATTCCGGTCCTGCCGGTCGCCGACACCGTCAAGAGCATCGACACCGACGGGTGGGTCACCGGCACACCGGACCGGTCCACCCTGCGTGCGGTGCAGACCCCTCAGGGATTCGACATCGCGTTGCTGCGCCGGGCGAACGACGACGCCGGTGACGCCACCGACGACGCGGGCCTCGTCGAACGGCTCGGTGAGCGGGTGCACACCGTCGCCGGCGACCCTCTGGCCTTCAAGATAACGACGCCGTTGGACCTGGTCCTGGCCCGAGCGCTGCTCGAGTCGGAGACCGGGGCCCGGGAATCGGCCGAACGAGAACAGGAGCGTTAGCACCGTGCGAGTCGGTATCGGATCCGACGTCCATCCTGTCGAGGCAGGGAAACCGTGCTGGATGGCGGGGCTGCTGTTCGAGGGTGTCGACGGGTGCTCGGGCCATTCGGACGGTGATGTCGCAGCTCACGCGCTGTGCGATGCGTTGCTCTCCGCCGCGGGTCTCGGCGATCTCGGTTCCGTGTTCGGCACGGATCGGCCGGAGATGGCCGGGGCGAGCGGTGCGTCGATGCTCGCCGAGGTCCGGCGACTGCTCGACGCGAACGGTTTCACGATCGGGAACGCCGCGGTCCAGGTCATCGGGAATCGCCCGAAGATCGGGCCGCGTCGCGACGACGCGCAGAGGGTCCTGTCCGACGTGCTCGGCGCCCCGGTATCGGTCTCGGCGACCACCACCGACGGGCTCGGCCTCACCGGCCGCGGCGAGGGTGTGGCGGCGATCGCGACTGCTCTGGTCCTGCCCCTCGAGACGGAACGGTAGGATCGCTGGTCGTGACCTTGCGCCTTTACGACACCGAAACGCGGGCCGTGCGGGATTTCGTCCCGCTGGTCCCCGGCCATGCCTCGGTGTACCTGTGTGGCGCCACCGTGCAGGGCGAACCCCATATCGGTCATGTGCGCAGTGGCGTCGCGTTCGACGTACTGCGTCGGTGGCTGTCCGCGCAAGGCCTGGACGTCGCTTTTGTGAGAAATGTCACAGATATCGACGACAAGATCCTCCGGAAGGCCGCCGAGGCCGGCCGCCCGTGGTGGGAGTGGAAGTCGACGTACGAGCGCGCCTTCAACCGCGCCTACGACGCCCTCGGAGTGCTGCCGCCGTCCGTGGAGCCCCGCGCGACCGGCCACATCACCCAGATGGTCGAACTGATGCAGCGGCTCATCGACGCGGGCCACGCCTACGCGGCCGACGGCAACGTCTACTTCGACGTGCTCAGCTACCCGGAGTACGGATCCCTGTCCGGGCACAAGCTCGAAGACGTCCACCAGGGCGAGAGCGCGGGCCAGGGCAAGCGCGACCCCCGCGACTTCACGATGTGGAAGGCCGAGAAGCCCGGTGAACCGTCCTGGCCGACCCCGTGGGGTCGCGGACGGCCGGGCTGGCACCTCGAGTGCTCGGCGATGGCCGGCTACTACCTGGGCGGGACCTTCGACATCCACTGCGGCGGCATGGACCTGGTGTTCCCGCACCACGAGAACGAGATCGCGCAGGCCAAGGCCGCGGGCGACGGTTTCGCGCGGTACTGGCTGCACAACGGCTGGGTCACCATGGGCGGCGAGAAGATGTCCAAGTCGCTCGGCAACGTGCTGTCGATCCCGAACGTGCTCGAGCACGTCCGTCCGCAGGAACTGCGGTACTACCTGGGCAGTGCTCACTACCGTTCGATGCTCGAGTACTCCGATGCGGCACTGCAGGAGGCGGCCGCCGCCTACCGGGGCCTCGAATCGTTCGTGCTCAAGACCCGCGACCGCGCGGGCGACGTCCCTCTCGGGACCTGGACCGAGGCGTTCGCCGCAGCCCTCGACGACGACCTGGGTGTGCCGAAGGCGCTCGCCGAGATCCACGGCCGGCGCAGCGAGGGCAACAAGGCGCTCGACGCGGGCGACCTCGACGCCGCCGTGCACATCGCGGGCCAGGTCCGCGCGATGCTCGGCGTCCTCGGTCTCGACCCGCTCGATCCGCACTGGCTGGAGCAGTCCCGCGACGAATCCGCGGCGCTCGCTGCGCTCGATGTGCTCGTCGCCGCCGAACTCGAGCGGCGTCAGATCGCGCGCGCGGAGAAGAACTGGGCGGTCGCCGACGAAGTGCGCGACCGGATGGCGAAGGCGGGCATCGAAGTGACCGATACGCCGAACGGACCCGAGTGGTCCTTGAAAGCAGGGCAGTGATGGCTGGCAATTCTCAGCGCCGCGGAGCAGTCCGCAAGGGCGGAAGCAAGAAGGGGCAGGTCGTCGGCTCCGGCGGTCAGCGACGCCGTGGTCTCGAGGGTCGCGGCGCGACCCCGAAGGCCGAGGACCGGCCGTACCATCCCGCTGCCCGGCGTGCGCGTGCCGCCGCGAAGAACGCCGACCAGCGCGGCGGTGGCGGAGGTCGCCGACCGGCCGGCCGGAAGGCCGAGGACGGTCCGGAAATGGTGCTCGGCCGTAACCCGGTCGTCGAGTGCCTGCGGGCCGGTGTGCCCGCGACCGCGCTGTACGTCGCGATCGGCGCCGAGTCCGACGAGCGGCTCAAGGAAGCCGTCCAGCGCGCCGCCGAGACGGGGATCTCGATCCTCGAGGTGCAGCGCAGCGAGCTCGACCGGCTCACCGCGAACGGCATGCACCAGGGCATCGGTCTCCAGGTGCCGCCGTACCGGTATGCGCACCCGGACGATCTGATCGCGGCTGCCCGCGACAACCACGAGCGGCCGCTGCTGGTGGCGCTCGACAACATCTCCGACCCGCGCAACCTCGGTGCCGTCATCCGCTCGGTCGCCGCATTCGGTGGGCACGGCGTGGTCATCCCGCAGCGCCGCAGCGCGTCGGTGACGGCCGTCGCGTGGCGTACCAGCGCCGGTGCCGCGGCGCGGCTTCCCGTCGCGCGGGCCACGAACCTGACGCGGACCCTCAAGGACTGGCAGTCCCAGGGTGTGCGGGTCGTGGGTCTCGACGCGGGTGGCGACACGAGCCTCGACGACTTCGACGGCACCGATCCGGTCGTGGTCGTCGTCGGTTCCGAGGGCAAGGGCCTGTCGCGCCTCGTCCGCGAGACGTGCGATTCGATCCTGTCGATCCCGATGGCCGGCGACGTCGAGTCGCTCAATGCGTCGGTCGCGGCGGGCGTCGTCCTCGCCGACATCGCGCGTCAGCGCCGCAAGTGACACGGCGACGGTGACGGGTTCGCCCCGTCACCGTGCGCGATGGAACCGGATGTGGTGTCCCGGCCGCAGTTGCGCCGCGATGTGCACGTCCTCGGGCACGACGACAGCGATCACCGGATAGTCGCCGACGGCGGGATGGTCCGCGAGCAGCAGGATGGGATGCCCGTCCCGGGGAACCTGGATCGCTCCCGCGACCGTCGGCTCGCCGGCGAACCTGTCCCGACCGGCCCGGTGCAGGGGCCCCGGTCCGTGCAGGCGGATTCCGCGGCGATCGAGTTCCGGTGTGACCGACCAGATCTCCCTGGTCAGTGCTTCGACCGCTCCGGGTGTGAACCAGTGTTCCTGGGGTCCGCGACGGACCCGCAGCACGGCCGGTTCGGGCGTCTCGGCGGGCGGCGGAATCTGCACTTCCGTCGGCAGCTCCGCGGCGAGTCCCCCCACGAGCAGGCGGTCCCCGGCGCGCACGGGCGCCGGGCCGACCCCGGACAGCGTGTCGGTGGCGCGGCTGCCGAGCACCTCCGGCACGTCGATGCCGCCGCGCACCCCCACATACGTGCGTAATCCCTCCGACGGGGCGCCGAGTGTGAGGACATCACCGTCGTTCAGGCGCAGCATCGCGTAGTCGCCCTTCGGCCGGCCGTTCACCGCGACCGCGACCCGGGCGCCGGTGACCGCGACGATCGTCGGCCCGATACTGCGGATCTCGAGCCCGCCGACGGTCACCTCGAGGGTTGCGGCAACCGGGTCGTTGCCGACGAGGCGGTTCGCTGCGTCGTGCGAGGTGAGGTCCGCCGCACCGGATTCGGAGATCCCGGCCTCGGCGTCCCCGGCGCGTCCACGATCCTGGATCGTGGTCAGAGCTCCGCTGCGAACGATCTCGAGCCAAGCCATACCGAGATTCTCGCGCACCGGGCCGTCCGGTGCCCGGGGTTTCGTCAGGGCCGGCCGTACCCCCCTCCGCCCGGTGTTTCGACGACCAGGACGTCGCCCGGCCCGACGTCCACCGAATCGCACCCGGCCATCTCGGTCACCGAGCCGTCGGCGCGTTCGATCCGGTTCGCGCCGAGCGACCCCGGCTCGCCGCCGGCCATGCCGTAGGGCGGAACACGCCGGTGCCCGGACAGGGTGCTGACGGTCATCGGCTCGAGGAACCGGATCCGCCGGGTGCCGCCGTCACCGCCGTGCCGGCGACCGCGACCGCCGCTGCCCGCACGGATCGAGTACTCCTCGAGCAGCACCGGCAGCCGCCATTCGAAGACCTCCGGGTCGGTGAGCCGCGAGTTCGTCATGTGCGTCTGGACCACCGAAGTGCCGTCGAAGCCGTCGCCCGCGCCGGATCCCGAGCCGAGCGTCTCGTAGTACTGGTGCCGCGCGTTGCCGAAGGTGACGTTGTTCATCGTGCCGGCGCCCTCGGCCTGCACCCGCAGCGCCGCGTAGAGCGCGCCGGTCACGGCCTGTGAGGTCTCGACGTTCCCCGCGACCACCGCGGCCGGGTACTCGGGCGCGAGCATCGACCCCTCCGGGATGACGATGTGCAGCGGGCGCAGGCATCCGTCGTTGAGTGGGATGTCGTCCGCGACGAGTGTCCGGAACACGTACAGCACCGCGGCACGCGCCACCGCCGTCGGCGCGTTGAAGTTCGTCGGCAGCTGGGCGGAGGTTCCGGTGAAATCGATCGTCGCCGAACGTGATTCGCGGTCGACGGTGACGCGGACCTCGATCACCGCACCCGAATCCGTCTCGTACCGGTAGTGCCCGTCCTCGAGCCGGTCGACGACGCGGCGCACCTCCTCCTCGGCGTTGTCCTGCACGTGCCGCATGTAGGCCTGCACGACGTCGAGTCCGAAGTGCTCGATCATCCGGCCGACCTCGGTGACGCCACGCGCGTTCGCGGCGACCTGGGCGCGCAGATCCGCGAGGTTCGTGTCGGGATTGCGCGACGGATACGGCCCGGAGGTGAGGAGTTCCCGCGTCTCGTCGGTGCGGAAGTTGCCGTTCTCGACGAGCAGCCAGTTGTCGAACAGCACGCCCTCCTCACGGATGTCGCGGCTGCCCGCCGGCATCGAACCCGGTGTCAGGCCGCCGATCTCGGCGTGGTGCCCGCGCGATGCGACGTGGAACAGGATGGTGTCGCCGTCGGCATCGAACACCGGGGTGATGACCGTGACGTCCGGCAGGTGGGTGCCGCCGTGGTACGGATCGTTGACGGCGTACACATCGCCCGGCTTCATCGAACCCGCTCGGCGCCGCACGACCTCCTGGACGCTGGTGCCCATGGACCCGAGATGCACCGGGATGTGCGGGGCGTTCGCGATGAGATTGCCGTCCGGATCGAACAGCGCGCACGAGAAGTCCAGTCGCTCTTTGATGTTGACGGACTGAGCGGTGGATTCGAGGGTGGTGCCCATCTGTTCGGCGATCGACATGAACAGGTTGTTGAAGATTTCCAGCAGCACCGGGTCGGCCTCGGTGCCGACGTCCGCGCCGGCGAGAGCCTCGAGCCGTTCGAGTACCAGATGGCCGTGATCGGACAGCGTTGCCCGCCAGCCGTTCTCGACGACGGTGGTGGACAGGTCCTCGGCGACGATCGCGGGGCCGGCGACCTCGGTGCCGGGTGTCAGATGCTCGCGCCGGTACAACGGCACTTCGCGCCACGCACCGTCGACGAACATCCTCACCCGGGCGGGAGGCTGCTCGCCGCGGGCGTCGGCACTGCCGAGACCGGTCAGATCGGGACGGCGGGTCAACCCGGTGGCCTCGATCGCGACCGCGTCGATGATCAGCGGCCGGTCCATGAGGAACGAATACGTGCGCCGGTGTATCGCCTCGAACTCCGAGGTCATCGTCGCCGGGTCGGCCAGCGGTACCGGCACCGACGTGTCGGTCCCGTCGTACCGCAGATGCGCGGATCGGCTCACCACGATCCGGTCGTCGGGGATGTCCTCGTCCCGCAGCTCCGCACGGGCGTCGGCCTCCAGCTCGCCGGCGACAGCGTGCAGCCGGGGCATCGCCTCGTCGGACAGTTCGACGACGACGGACTGCTCGCGCATCGCGGCGGTGTCGGCCAGGCCCATTCCGAGAGCGGAGAGCACACCGGCGAGCGGCGGCACCAGCACCGTGCGGATGCCGAGCACATCGGCGACCGCGCAGGCGTGCTGGCCGCCCGCCCCGCCGAAGGTGGTCAGCGCATACTCGGTGACGTCGTGCCCCTTCTGCACCGAGATCTTCTTGACCGCGTTCGCCATGTTCGAGACCGCGATCTGCAGGAAGCCCTCGGCGACCTGCTCCGGGGAACGGTCGTCGCCGGTGGCGGTGCGGATCTCCGCGGCGAGGTCGGTGAATCGGGCACGCACCGTGTCGCTGTCGAGGGGCTGGTCGCCGCCCGGACCGAACACGTGCGGGAAGTGCTCGGGCTGGACGCGACCCAGCATCACGTTGGCGTCGGTGACCGTCAGCGGCCCGCCGTTCCGGTAGGACGCCGGACCGGGATCGGCACCCGCCGAATCGGGACCGACCCGGTAGCGGCTGCCGTCGAAGTGCAGAATCGACCCGCCGCCGGCGGCGACGGTGTGGATGTCCATCATCGGTGCGCGCAGCCGCACACCCGCGACGACGGTGTCGAACACCCGCTCGTACTCACCGGCATAGTGCGACACGTCGGTGGACGTGCCGCCCATATCGAAGCCGACGACCTTCCCGAACCCGGCGATCTCCGACATGCGGGTCATGCCCACGATGCCGCCGGCCGGCCCGGACAGGATGGCGTCCTTGCCGCGGAAGTGCTGCGCCTCGGTCAGGCCGCCGTTGGACTGCATGAACATCAGCCGCACCCCGGGCAGCTGCTCGGCGACACGGTCGACGTAGTTGCGCAGCACCGGGGACAGGTAGGCGTCGACGACAGCGGTGTCGCCGCGCGGCACCACCTTCATCAAGGGGCTGGCGACCGCGGACAGCGAGATCTGGCCGAAGCCGATCTTCTCGGCGAGTTCCCCGACCCCGCGTTCGTGCTCGGGATACAGGTGGCTGTGCATGCAGACGACCGCGACCGAGTCGATGCCGTCCGCGTGTGCGGCGCGCAATTCCGGTTCGAGCGTGTCGAGGTCGGGGGCCCGCAGCACGGTCCCGTCGGCGCGGACCCGTTCGTCCACCTCGATCACCCGCTCGTACAGCAGTTCGGGCAGCACGATGTTGCGGTCGAAGATGCGCGGCCGGTTCTGGTAGCCGATGCGCAGGGCGTCGCGGAAGCCGGCGGTGATCACCAGCGCCGTGCGCACACCCTTGCGTTCGAGCAGTGCGTTCGTCGCGACGGTGGTGCCCATGCGGACCTGCTCGACGAGATCGGCGCCGACGGGTGCGTCCTCGGGCACGCCGAGCAGCACGCGGATACCCGCCACGGCCGCATCACGGTAGCGGGACGGATTCTCCGACAGCAGTTTGTGGGTGACCAGCGTGCCGTCGGGTCGCCGGCCGACGACGTCGGTGAAGGTGCCCCCACGGTCGATCCAGAATTCCCACCGCCCGGTCCCGGGGTTCTGCTTGTCTGCCGTGTCCTCCGTCGCCATGAAAGGAGCGTATCGACTCCGATCAGGCGGGCCCGACCTCAGTGTGCGGCGACCGCTCGGCCCGCGCCCCGCCGCTGCCGGGCCGACCCGACGAACCGGCACACCAGGTAGATGACGAAGGCGATCGCGGTGATGAAGCTCGAGACGGGCACGCCCGGTGCGAGCGCCAGCAGGATGCCGCCGACCGCGGCGAGTTCCGCGAACACCACCGCCAGGGCCGTTGCGGCGAGCGGGCTGCTCGCGATCCGCGCGGCCGCCGCCGCGGGCGTGATGAGCAGGGCCATCACCAGCAGCGCGCCGACGATCTGCACCCCGAGCGCGGCGGTGATGCCGACCAGCACCGCGAACACGATCGACAGAGCCCGGACCGGGACACCGCGCGCGGCGGCGACCTCGGGGTCGGTGCTCGCGAACAGCAACGGCCGGTAGATGAAGAGCAGCGTGCCGACGACGACCACGGCGCAGACGGCCAGCACCGCGATCCCGGTGCCGCCGGGCGCGACGATCTGGCCGGTGAGCAGGGAGAACGCGGCGCCGGTGCGGCCGTCGTAGGCCCACAGCAGCAGCACGGCCAGGCCCAGCCCGAAGGCCATGACCACGCCGATCACCGAGTCGCGTTCGCGGGCGCGGGTGCCGAGGATGCCGAACAGGATCGCCGCGACGACGGCGCCGAAGACCGCGCCGATCCCGACCGAGACGCCGATGAGCAGCGCCGCGGCGGCGCCCGTCAGCGACAGTTCGGACGTGCCGTGCACCGAGAACGCCATCTGCCGGCTCACGATCAGCGGGCCGATGATGCCCGCGAGCAGACCGAGGATCGCACCGGCGAGCAGCGCCTGCTGCACGAAGTCGTACTGCAGCAACTCGACGGTGTCCTGCCAGTCGAACATGCGGCTCATCGCGTCGGAGAACTTGCTGCTCATCAGTGATCCTCGTGATGGTCGTGATGGACGCCCTCGCCGGGGCGCAGGCCGCCGGCGCTGCCCAGCGCATCGATGGCGTCGCCGGTGCCGACGACGACGAGGCGACCGCGCATCTCGAGGACTTCCACGTCGGTGCGGTACAGCTCCGACAGCACCTCGGAGGTCATGACCTCGGCGGGGGTGCCGATGCGGAACTGGCCGTCGACCAGGTAGAGGACGCGATCGACGAGCGGCAGGATCGGGTTGATCTCGTGGGTGACGAACAGCACCGCGGTGTCGTGGTCGCGGCGACGCCGGTCGATGAGGGCCGACACCAGGTGCTGGTTGGCCAGATCGAGGCTGAGCAGCGGTTCGTCGCACAGCAGGACACGCGGGTCGCCGACGAGTGCCTGCGCGATGCGCAGCCGCTGCTGCTCTCCGCCGGACAGCGAACCGATCGGGGCGTTCGCGTAGGACTCGGCCCCGACCTGGGCGATCGCGGCGTCCACCGCGGTGCGCCGCGTCTTCCAGAAACGCACCCCCGTACCCCACCGGTGCCCGTCGACACCGAGGCCGACGAGGTCGCGGCCGCGGAGCGGCACACCTTCGTCGAGCGACTTCTGCTGCGGCACGTACCCGACGTGCGAGTTCCCGGTCCTCGCCGGGGTACCGGCGATGGTGGCGGTGCCCGCGCTGAGTGGAAGCTGGCCGAGCAGGACCTTGAGCAGCGACGACTTCCCGGCACCGTTGGGTCCGAGTACCGCGACGAACTCGCCGGGTTGGACGGTCAGATCGAGGTTCTCCCACAGCGTGCGTTCGCCGAACGCCAGCCGCGCGTTACTCAGTTCTACGGCGGGTTCTACGGAGGGGGAACGGTCGGGGTTGTGTGTGCTCACCGGATTCCGTGTTTCTCGAGCGGGCGGATCAGGCCGGGGTGCCGAGTGCGGCGGCCAGCTTCTCGACGGTGCCGGTCTGCCACTGGACGTAGTCGACGCCCTCGGGCAGCGTCTCGAACACCTCCACGACCGGGATGCCGGCCTGTTCCGCGGCCTTGCGCATCTCGAGGCTGACCTTGTCCTCGGTCTGCGGGTTGTAGATCAGAGCCCGGACCTGCTTGTCCAGCAGCAGCTGGCGGGTGGCGGCGATGGACGCGGGGGAGGGATCGGTGCCGTTCTCGACGGCGTTGGTGAAGTCGGTCGGGGTGAGATCGTTCAGCGTCGCCGCGAGGACCAGGTAGTGCGCGATCGGTTCGGTCTGCGCGATCGGTGCCTGCGTGTGCTCGGCCGCGACGGCCGCGATGCCGTCGGAGACCTCGTGCAACCGGGTGTGGAACGCCTCGGCGTTGGCGCGATAGACGTCCGCCCCTTCGGGATCGAGTTCCGCGAGGCGGTCGGCGACGGAGTGGGCGACGGCGTCGGCGGTCGCGAGGTCGTACCAGACGTGCTCGTTCACGCCGCCGTGGTCGTGGCCCTCGTGGCCGTCCTCGCTGTGGCTCTCGGTGGCGTGGCTGTCCTCTCGGTGGCCCTCGGCTTCGTGGCCTTCGTCTTCGTGGCCCTCGTCGTGCGCTTCGTCGTCACCGGTCGCCGCGGTGTTCCCACCGGTTGTCTCCGCTCCGTGCGCGTGCCCGTCGTGCAGGTCGCTGTTCTCGCCGGACTCGAACAGGGCGAAGGCGTCGACGGTCGCCGCACCGGTGTTCGTGGCCTCGAGGACGTCGTCGACGAACTGGTCGTAGCCGCCGCCGTTGTAGACGACGAGCGACGCGTCGCTGATCGCCGCCGCGTCGGTCGGGCTGGCCTCGTAGGAATGGGGGTCTGCGGACGGCTCCGTGATCAGGGACCGGACCTCGATGCGGTCGCCCGCGACGGCCTGTGCGACCGAACCCCACACGTTCGTCGATGCGACGACCTTGATCTCGTTCGAATCCGTGTCGCCGGTCGAGCCGCACGCGGTCAGGCTCAGTGCGGTGGCGCAGGCGAGGGCTGCGGCGGCGGTGGCGGCACGCGTGCGGGGGGACAGTCGCACTGATCCTTCTCCTGGATTCGACGTCGGGCGTGTCCGCGGGAGGCAACCCTAACGTTATTGGAAACCGTTACCGTTCTACTTTAGCGGACCGGATCGGGACTTTTGACCGGACCCGGGTGGCCGTGACGGGCAACACACAGCTACGGTCCGTGCATGCCCAGGTCCCGTCAGCCTCGTCGCCAGGCCACTCTGGCCTCGATCGCGGCCGAGCTGAAGATCTCGCGGACCACGGTTTCCAACGCGTACAACCGGCCCGATCAGCTGTCCGCGGAACTGCGCGAACGCGTCCTCGAGGTCGCCAAGCGGCGCGGATATCCCGGGCCCGACCCGATGGCGCGGTCGCTGCGCACCCGCAAGGCCGGGACCGTCGGTGTCCTGCTCACCGAAGCGCTGAGCTACTCGTTCCGCGACCCCGCCGCCATGACCTTTCTGTCCGGACTGTCCGAGGCCTGCGAGGCCGCCGGACAGGGTCTGCTCCTCGTCCCGGCCGGCCCGGGCCGCGACGACGAAGAGGCCGCCCAGGTCGTGCACCGATCCTCCGTCGACGGTTTCGTCGTCTACTCGGTACCCGACGGCGACCCCTACCTGGCGGCCGTCCTCGAACGGCACCTCCCGATCGTGGTGTGCGATCAGCCGCGCGGCATCGCCACCGCACCGCTCGTCGGCATCGACGACCGCGGTTCGATGCGACGCCTCGCCGAGTACCTCATCGGATTGGGACACCAGCGGATCGGCATCGTCTCCATGCGGCTCGGTCGCGACCGCCACGACGGTGTCGCCGACGCCTCGCGTTTCGCCACCGAGAGCTTCCACGTGCAGCACGAACGGATCCGCGGGGTGCAGGAGGCGATGACCGCCGCCGGACTCGATCCCGCCGAACTCACCGTCGTCGAGCGGTACGCCCATACCGCCGACGACGGTGCAGCGGGTGCCGCACAAGCGATGACGGCCGATCCGCGGATCACCGCGCTCATGTGCACCACCGACGTTCTCGCGCTGGGTGCGCTCGCGTGGGCGCACAACTCCGGGCTCGATGTGCCCGGGCACCTGTCGATCACCGGCTTCGACGGCATCGACGAGGCGCTGCGCGAGGGGCTGACCACCATGCGTCAGCCGCAGAAGGAGAAGGGCCGCCGCACCGGCGAACTACTGCTCGCAGCCCCGTCGCACTCCGGGATCGGTCAGGTCGAGACGCTCGAGACCGAACTGCTCCCGGGGCGCACCGCAGGCCCGGCCGAAAGTCTTTGGTGCGCTGAATAGCCCGTGCATTTCGTGGACGAGCGCTTGTCCTCACTCGTAGTAGAGGGGCGAAGGGGCGCCTGTGCCGGATACAGTGCCAGCCAGTGAGACCAGTTGCGCGTCGGTCAGTGAAGATATGTAGTCGATTATCGCTCGAGCCTGAGCTTTGTTCAGCGCATCGAGAAGCTTTGATACGTCATCTTTGTTTTCGCCCCGAAGGTCGATTCGCCCGTTTTCCTTGTGGGTCTTCAACGCGGACTTTTCGATCCTTTGGAGCCCTGGATCGGAATTGATTTGGCTCCGAAATTCTTGATCGATCAGTTCGCGCAATGTCACCGGTAATCCCCTGGCGGTTGCCATCCGGCACCAAGCTCGGAGATTCCGGACGGCTTTCTCGATGAGCTTCTTCTGTCCTGTCTGTGTGAGGACGAGCTCGGACCTGTCGATTACATATTGCTTGGTTAGCCATTTCAGAACCTGAATCTCGCACCAGTGATCGGTGCGTAGCCGAGCTACCGTTCCCAATTTGTCGTCTGGATCCGGAACATATACACCATCTATGTATGAGTTCACCCGACTGGCAAAAGCGGTGCGAACCATCGTGTACGCGGCTCGGGAACCATCGAAATGGCGAAGCATGCCGAACCTTATGAGATTCTCGACCTTGCTGACGGATTTCTGAAATTCGTTCTCGTCAAACTTCTTTCCGTAGTGCTCCCTATATACGACCTCGAGCTTGCTTTCGGCGTAGTCTCTGAGTTTTTCGTACTCGTTGCTTGTCGGAGTATGTGCAGTCTTGCCGCAGTTCCGGTATTTGGAGGGGGGTGTTGTGCAGGAGACGAAATCCTTCAGTACAGCTACGGCCTGATTGCGGCGAAATCGTCCGGCTGTGTAGAAGTCCTCCAGGTCATGCAATGCATAGGTTATGTCGTCGGCGATATCCATGATCGACGCTTCGAGCGTCTGAGTCTCTCCGTCGACTCCGACCGCCCTCCGGGCGCCCTCAAGGTATTTTCGATCGCTCGTGTAAGCGTTGAATTTGTTCCATTTGTGGTTCTTCCTGTTCGCGAGTGCTGGTCTCAGCCACGGATACTTGATGACTGCAGCGAGGGTGGCGTTCGTGAGGCGCATCCCGTCCGTTCGGTTGAATCGGAATTCGAGACGAGTCAATACCCGCAGGGTCTGTGCGTTTCCTTCGAAGCCTTCCAGGCCCATAAGGCGCGCCAGTCGGTCCAACTCCTCTTCGCCCGCATGACCGAACGGGGGGTGCCCGATGTCATGTGCGAGTCCCGCAGCCGCCACGATATCCGGATCAAGGCCTCCGCCCGGGGAGAATTCATCGCATGCGCGAGCTGGACCTACTCGTGCAATCAGCGATTCCGCAATTCTCCTACCCACTTCCGCTACTTTCAGTGAGTGTGTCAGTCGATTGCGCATGAGGTGCCCGGAGGGATCTGGTGTGGTAATCTGGGTTACGCCTGCTAGTCTGCGAAATGCCCAAGAATCCAGTATTGTGTCGTAGTCGGTGAGCCCTTCTCGATCTTTTCCGTCGGGCATTTTCTTCGGAAGTCGGATTCCGTTGTAGGATTCCACGTCTGTCGGTCTCGAGTATCGCGTCTGCGCAGGTGTGCCAGGCTTTCCGCGCTTCTTCTCAGGAGCTTTCCCCGATTCGGTCCGGTTGGATTTCACGCCTTCCGGATACAGCTTCAGGTTCCCTTTTTGGAGCTGGTCCCAGAGTTCGATTGCCACATCGTGCTGGCTTGTCTCTGTTCCGGCCTCTTGTGCTGTGAGGTTGAGCAAGTCGTCTATCTTGTATGTTTCTCCACTTCTTGTCTTCTTCTTCAGAATTCGGCGTATCCTCTTCTGTCGAGAGTTTCGGCGCGAATTCTTGCGAATCTCGTTCAGTGCCTGTTCGAGGCACTCCACGCTCGGTCCCTTGCTGAGATCCTCGTCTTCCGGGCTGTACATCGAACGCTCCCCGTCGGTGATCTGGTTGTCGGCGAACTTCGTCACGGCAGTGCGAGGCACTGCCGTGACGAAGATTCACGGACTGCCCGTCTGCGTGGCTGGCGCTACGCCCCCTGCCGTGCAGTCCAACTTGGATGATCCTCTTATCGTGCCAACGTGTCATCGATTAGGCGGGAAATGTGTAGTTGAATCTGGATCGCGACAGGTGACGGCGGTGACCGCAGGGCGGAGGAACACCATGTGCCGGTCCAGTGGTCGATGGGCAATTGAAGACGAATTGGATTGCGCTGCTCGAATTTGAGCTGGCAACTGGCTTCAGCGAGCGAGAATTGCGGAGGCTTGCGAATCGAATGGTTGCTGGGGATCACGGATCGGACAGTCGGTCACTACGTCGTGACAGGCAATGGGATTTCGGTCGACTACCCGACTACTGCAGGCCGTTACGTGCATCCGGCAGGGACCGCGCCGCAGATTTGAGGTAGCGGACTACTCGTGTGGTGGTCGGCCGCTCGCCCTACCGTCGGATCGTGGCCGCACCTCGCGACCGCGGCGAGCCGTACGCGGCAGTCGCCGGACTCGAACATGCAAGAAACCGAGGGTGTTTCGTATGTCTACTTCCCTGGAATTCCTCCACTACCACGTCGCCGAGGACCCGGCGGTGTCCCCGGACGAGAACGCACGGTCGCCGGAGTCGTTCCCGGCCGGGGCCGTCGCGCCGGAATTCGACGCTCCCGCACCGATCTTCACCAGCAACGAGGCGGCAGCCCGGTTCTACGTGGATCAGCTGCTCCGGAGCGACGACCGCCCGTCCCTCGAATCACTGGTGGAACCCGGACGGCCCGAACGGGTACCGGGTCTGGTGTTCGACGGTGAGCAGGACCTGCGGGCGGCCGGAACCCGGCAGGTGCGCTTCCACCAGACGTCACGGAACATCCCGGTCTTCGGGTCCGGGGCCGTCGTCGAAATGACCGAATCACGCGAACTCGTGAGTGTGAACGCGCGGCTCGACGAGGTCACCGGTGTCGACCCGATCGAGTCTCTCGATCGAGCGGAGGCGCTCGCGAGGCTCGCTCGGTACACCGGCAATGATCTGCCTCCCGACGTCGGGGTGGGCGCGACCCTCACCTTCTACAAGGACGAGGACTCGGGGTCGTGGCACCTGGCATGGTTGTTCACCGAGGTCCCGGCCGAGCCTGCCACCACCGGCGACGAAGCCGTCGGCGACGCGGACGAGGTGCGCGGGATGGGACCTCGCCCGGTCCCGCCGTCCTTCGACTACCTCGTCGATGCCCACGACGGAGAGATCCTGTTCTGCTACAGCGCGGTGGCGACCGCGCTTCCGACCCCGGCCCGGTGCGTCGGAGTCGACGAGAACGACGACCACCAGACGTTCCTCGGCCAGCTCGTGGATCCGGGCGGTACCACCTGCCGGCTCTCCGATCCGCTGCGTGCGGTCCACACCTACGACCTGCGGTTCGCGGATCTCGACAGCGACCCACCGGTGCCGCGCAATCCCGTCGAGGCCCCCACGAGCGACTTCGGCACGACCAACCGGGCCGCCGTCTCCGCGCACCTCAACGCCTCCCGGGTTCAGGACTTCTACAAGGTCGTCCTGCAGCGCGACGGCATCGACGACAAGGGCATGGATCTGATCTCGCTGGTCAACGCCACCGCAGCAAGCATGGAACCCCCGCCGACGCTGCTGAACGCCTTCTGGTGGAAGCGCCGGATGTGGTACGGGCAGATCTCCCGGAACGGCCGGCTCGTGAGCTTGTCGCGGTACCTCGACGTCATCGGCCACGAACTCACCCACGGGGTGATCGAGTCGACCTCGAACCTCGTGTACGCAACCCAGTCCGGGGCTCTCAACGAGTCGTACGCGGATGTCGCGGGAGTCGTCATCGGCAATTGGTACACCGCGCCGGACCGCCACGACGTGGGCACGTGGGACTGGAAGATCGGTGCCGGGCTCCGCCCGGACGGCCGACCGCTCCGCGACTTCGAAGACCCCACCCGAACCGGACATCCCGCGCACATGAACAACTTCCGTGCGTTGCGTCCCGGTGAGTTGCCGAGCAACCGCAACGATCAGGGCTGGGTCCACTTCAACAGCAGCATCCACAACAAGGCGGTGCACAACCTGCTCACGATGACCAAGAACGGGGCACGCGTGTTCACGGTCGAGGACGTCGCGGTCCTGACCTACCTGGCGATGGCCCGGCTGACACCGCGAGCGACGTTCACCGACGCGCTGCAGGCAACCGTCGACGTCGGCCTGACCTACTTCGGTGGCGACCCGGACCGGAAGGGGAAGGTCGACTCGATCCGGGAGGCGTACCGCCTCGTCGGCATCACGTGAACTGCCGACCGACCGCCGGCGAAAACGACACCCGCTCACGTCCAGGACGTGAGCGGGTGTCGTTTTCGGTGTGCCGATCAAACCGGCGGTCACATACCGGGAACCACCAGCGTGGTGACCGTGACGACCGGGCCGATCACGATCATCGCGAAGCCCCAGGCGAGCATCATTCTGGTCAGCTTGGAACGCTGGCTCGGTTCGGCGTTCGCGATGCAGGTCGCGCCGGGCGACGAGAACGGCGTGCTGTCGACCAGGTTCGAGGAGATGGCGATCGCCATGATCAACCCGAATCCCGGAAGCCCGCCGATCGCGATCACCGGAATCGCCAACGGGATGAGCGCGCCGAGAATGCCGGTGGTCGATGCGAATGCGGAGACGAACGCGGCGACCAGGCACAGGGCGAACGCGGCCAGAAGCGGGGACCCGACCGATTCGGCGGCGTGCCCGAGAAGTTCGACGGTCCCCATCCGCTGCATGACGCCGACGTAGGTGAGGATGCCGCCGACGAGAAGGATCGTGGACCAGTCGACGCCCTTGATCGCCTCGCGGGTCCGGCCGGGGTAGAGCACCGAGATCACCAGGGCGAGCGCCAGCGCGAGCACCCCCACATCCGAATCGATGTCCAGGAACATGAAGGCGATGACGAGACCCATCAGCGTTGCCACCGCGGTCAGGCAGACGAGCTGGTAACGCGACAGGCTGAGGACGGCAGGGGCTTCGTCTTCGACGGCGACCGCGGTGGCGGTCGGTGCGGGCGCCGCGCCGGCGGCGGAGAGCGAACCTCCACCGGGACGGAGGGGTTCCGGGTGCGCGTCCGACGGACCCGCCGACGTCCCGCCGGACGCGTCGGGTTCCGCCGCCGGCCGGGTGCGCCGGGCGAGGACGGCGAAGGCGAGGACGAAGAGCACCAGGTTGATCGCGAACGCGACGGCGAACAGCAGCCACGGATGGGGCTCGATGCCGTTGTCCAGGGAGACCCCGGTGGTGATGATGCCGAACAGCGACGTCGGCGCGAACCCGCCTGCACCGCCACCGAGCACGATCGTCAAGGCCATCAGCAGCGGGTGCAGCCGATGCTTGCCGGCGAAGATCATCGCGATGGGAGCCAGCGCCAGGGAGGTCAGCGAGGAGCCCATGGATCCGAGGAGCGCGGCGAGGAGGAAGAACACCCACGGGATCGCGTAGGCACGACCGCCGACGAGCGCCAGCGTCTTCTGCACGATCCAGTCGATCGCACCGGATTCCCGGACGATCGAGAACAGGTAGGTGATGCCCAGCAGCAGCACAAGGATGCTGACCGGGAATCCGGACATGATGTCCTTGATCGATTGCCCGTCGAGGAGTGTTCCCACCCCGAATGCGGCAACGAGGGCGAGGACGCCGATGTGTATCGACTTCCAGGTTCCGATGGTGATGATGGCTGCCAGCACCACCAGAGAGAAAATCTGTGTACCCATATCTGTCCTTGGAGTTTCGGAGGAGTCGGGTCGACTCAGCGCGCCGCGAGACCGGCGCGCAGGGGGAACGTCACGTTGTCGTCGGCGCGCTGGATCGACTCGATCTCTCGTGCGGCATCCTCGAGTTCGTCAGCGAGCGTCAGTAGTTCGGAGCCGGTGAGGGATCTGTCGATCTGGCCGACCCGCAGCGCCGAACGGAGGCTGCCGTCCTCGTGATGAACGGGAACCACCACGGATCCGACGGTGTAGATCGTCCTGGGATTGATCGGCTCGGGGGAGTAGTACTCGGTGGATTCTGCTACCGCAGAAAGGATTCGGCGTTCTTCAGCCGGGGTGTAGTTGCCGGTCGTGAAGTTGCGGAAGGCCTGATGCAGTGCCAGGTCGCTGTAGTTGCCGGTGGTGAGGGAAGCCGACCAGCCCTGCTGCCGGACCATGTCGAGCCGGGCCCGCAGGCCGCGTGCAGCGCCTTCGCTGCGGTCCGTGCGCCGGTCGATCCAGGCCTCGGCGAACGCGGGGTCGTTGAACGCGGCGAACACATCGCCGACCGGCGGTACCAGCGGCATCCGCAGGCCGAGACGCCGCGTGTTCGCGACACCGGGTCCGGTTGCGGACCCGACGACGGCCATCGCTGCATCACCGATCGTGATGACGGTCGAGCATTCGGCGTCGAGTGCGGTCGCGAGGCGTTCGAGCACGGGCCGGGCCAGTTCGGCGTCGCGCACCCCGAATCTGAGGTCGTGATCGGGGAGCGACACAAGGGATTTCGGGGCGAAACGCCCATATCCCCCTTGGAAGTACAGAAGCGGAGGTGCGCATCGGGCCACCTCGAGCGACTCGACGCGGCCGAGCACGATCCAGTGGTCGCCGGCCTCGATCTCCTGGTCGAGGCTGCACTCGATCCAGGCGACCCCGCCGTCGAGGATCGGCAAGCCGAGCGGAGACGGCGACCACGGCCAGTCCGCGAACCGTTCCTCGGCCGGGGTGCGCATGAACTTGCCGCACCGGTCCTGCTGGTCGGCAGCCAGAATGTTGATGCAAAAGCGTTCGGCCGAGCGCATTTTCGACCAGGTGTGTGAGGTCTTCATCGGCATGAACGAGACCAGAGGAGGATCCAGTGAGACCGAATTGAACGTTCCCACGATCATCCCGAGAGGAGTCCCGTCCTCCGACAGGCCGGTCACGAGCGAGACGCCTGTCGGGTGGTTGCCGAGCACCTCTCGAAAGCCATCAGCGTCGAACATTTCGAGCCCTTCGTCACCCGCCGTCTTCGTTCGGTCGGCGGTCTGCTGCGCAACATTAGAAAGCCGAATGTGACCGCGACCACCCTTGTGTTTCAAAGGCTGGCACAATCGAGCCGATTGATCCATGCGTCTTTCCGGGCCGTGCGCCGTGACCTATATTCAGATCCCGCTGAACGTCGCCGGGGGGTCGTTTCGTCGACAGGAAGGACGGACGATGTCCCAGAATCCCAAGTTTCGGTGGAACACCGGACCCGCCGAAGTGACCGACCCGGGCCGGCCCGGTGCCGATCCGCGGGAGTCTCCGCTGGACATGATGGAGATGACGTCGGTGGAGAAGGCGCTCAGTGTCCTCGATTCCTTCCGCGGCCGTATCGAGTCCCTCGGTGTCACCGAGGTCGCCGAAGCGAACGGACTGCCCAAGTCGACGGCCTACCGCTTGCTGTCCCACATGGTCGCCAGCGGCCTGCTCGAACGCGACGGTCGCAAGTACCGGCCCAGCTGGCAGATCTTCGAGCTCGCGCAGAGTTCGATTCTCGGCCGGGTGGACGGGCCGGTCAGCCTGGCGCGCCCGTTGATGACCGAGTTGTACGTGGAAACCCGTGGGGTCGTCCATTTCGGGGTACGGCGCGGCAACGAGGTGATGGTCGTGGAGAAGATCTTCGGGCCCGATTCGGTGGCGCTTCCCACGCGCGTCGGTGCACGGTTGCCGCTCACCACCACTGCGCTCGGCAAGGCGTTGCTGGCGGAGCAGATCCACATCGAGGGGCGTGATGCGATTCCTGCTCCGCCCCTGCTGCGATTGACGCGGAACTCGCTGACCTCACCGCAGCTCCTGGTCGACCAGCTCGCCCGCACCCGGGCGCTGGGATACACGGTCGATCGGGAAGAGACTGTCCTGGGCGTCAGTTGTGTCGGTGCAGTCGTCATGCGGGGCCGGCGGCCCATCGGGGCGTTGTCCGTCTCGGTCCGGAGCGTCGGCTTCGACGAGGCGAAACTCTCCAAGAGGGTCGTCCGGTACGCACGGATGCTGTCGAACCTGCTCGTCTCGTCCGAGGAGGAGCGCGACGACGAGCCCCGGGACCGCACCTCGTAGCCGCTCGGCGCCGCAACCGGCCGCGGCACCCGGGGAAATACGAATACGGCCGCTGCGATGCGGCGGGTCGGATCTGCGACCCGCCGCATCGCAGCGGCGTCGTGTGACGGACGGTCCCGGTCGGGGACCGTCCGGATTCGGGCGTGCCGGGTCAGGCGGCCAGGAACCCTGCCACGGATCGGTTGAACTCCTCGGCGTGCTCGAGCTGAGCCCAGTGCCCGCACCGGTTGAGCAGCAACAGCCGGGAGTCCGGGATGAGGGTGCACAGTTTCAGGCCGTTCTCGAAGTGCACCACACGGTCGTCGCGGCCGTGGATGATCAACGCCGGCACCGAGATCGACGCCAATTCCGCGTCGGTCGCGCGGTGCGGGCGGTCCTTGCCGATCCCGGTGATGAAGTTCTCCAGGTGGTGTGGAACGGATTTCGCGTTACGGGAGCGTTCCTCGGCGAGCGCGTCGCTCGCGAACGCGGGGTCGTAGGTCATGACGTCGACCAGCGCGCGCATCGATTCCGGTGACGGATCGCGGTAGGCCTGCTGCAGGACCTTCAGACCTTCGGTCGGTCCGTCGGCCGGCCCGAACAGCTTCGAGCCGCCCGCGCCCGCGCCCATGGTCACGATGTGGGTGACGCGCTCGGGTGCGGTGGCCGCGACCTTCAGGCACGTCGCGCCTCCCATCGAGTTGCCGATGAACGCGGCGGACTCGATCTGCAGCGCATCGAGGAATTCGACGGCCGTCCGGTGATGGCACCGCTCGGCGGGCGTGACCGCCGCGGAACGACCCCATCCGGGCATGTCCACCGCGAGGCACCGGAACTGGGATCCGAGCGCCTTCATGTTCGCCGAGAAGTTGCTCCACCCGGTCGCGCCGGGACCCGAACCGTGGAGGAACACGACCGGCCGGCCTTCCCCGTACTCGTGGTAGTGCACTTGCCCACTGGGGGTGTCGACAACCTTGCTGGTCGCCTCCTCGGTGAACGGGGTCATTGATCTCTCCTCGATCGTCGGTCAGCGAAATGCTGTTTGCCGGGAGCGTGCCGCAGTGTTGCGCCGGACACCACCGAAAGGTTCCGAGAGTTGGAACGAACACCTACCCGAACCGAAGTTTCAGGCTTTGGAACACAGCTCTGGTCTGTCTCGGTGACGCAGCACACGATGGTGTCCGTCCCGGCCACCAGGTCACCGACGGTCCACAACCGTTGGTCTTCGTCCATCCGGCCGGGGACTGTCACGCCGAAGCGCGGCCGAACACCGCGTCGGCGCCATGACCGAGGAAGGACATTCCGTGACCCCGACCGTGAAGGCACTGGGCTATCTCGTCGTCGAGACGACGCGGTTCGACGAATGGAGGAGATTCGGAACTGCGTTGTGCGGCATGCAGATCGCAGAGGAGACCGATGACGTTCTCCGCTTCCGCGTCGACGGCAAGATCTACCGCGTCGAGGTTCGTCGCGCCGATCGCGACGGCGTCGGCGTGATCGGGTGGGAGGTCGGCGGTCCCGCCGAACTCGAAGCTCTGCGCGCAAAGCTGGATGCGGCCGGATACGCGACGACGCCGGGTTCCCCCGAGGACGCACGCAATCGCGGTGTCATCGAACTGTTCTCGTTCGCCGATCCCGACGGCCTCGCGTCGATCGAGATCTACTACGGGCTCACCGAGTCCCTCGAGCGCTTCGCGTCACCGACCGGAGTGTCCTTCGTTGCAGGCGAACACGGACTCGGGCACGTTCTCCAGGTCGTCACCGACCGGCAGGTGTACTGGAATCTGTACGTCGACGTGCTCGGTATGAAGTTCACCGACCTGGTCAACTCACCGAAGCGGCAGGCGGAACTTCTTTTCCTGCACTGCAATCAGCGGCACCACTCGTACGCTTTCGCCGAGATCGACGATGTGGAACCGGGAATCGGGCACATGATGCTCGAAGTGTCCGACCTCGATGCGGTCGGACGCGCCTACGACAAGGTCCTCGACGGCGAGGCACCCTTGATCACGACCTTCGGCAAGCACACGAACGACGAGATGCTCTCGTTCTACGTGCGCACCCCTTCGGGATTCGGTCTGGAATTCGGCACCGGCGGAATCCTCGTCGACGACACCTGGCGTCCGGCCCGGTACGAAGACGCCCACTACTGGGGACATCGGCGGGCGGATCCCGTCGCCTCCCTGCTCCCCGCCGCCGATGTCGACTAGAGTACGAAACGAGAGGTAGCTGATGTTCGAGGTCAAAGCCCGCGTGCTGGAACTGTCCGACTACTGGCGCGACCACGCCGCCGAAATCGAAGCAGCCGGACAGATCACCGACGAGAGCGCGGCCAAGCTGCGCGAGATCGGCGCTATGCGCATGCTCCAGCCCAAGCGCTACGGCGGCTACGAGTGCCACCCCAGAGACTTCTTCGAGACCCTGCTCGAGCTCGGCAGTCGATGCTCGTCCACGGGCTGGGTCGCCGGCGTCGTCGGTGTGCACGCCCACGAGCTCGCGCAGACCGACCCGCAGCTGCAGGAAGAGGTGTGGGGCGAGAACGAGGACACCTGGGTCGCATCTCCCTACGCGCCGATGGGTCGCGCCAAGCCCGTCGACGGTGGGTACATCTTCAACGGACGCTGGTCCTTCTCCTCGGGCACCGATCAGTGCCAGTGGGTGATGATCGGTGGCCTGATCCTGAACGAGGACGGGCAGCCGGACGGAACCGGCACGCATCACTTCTGCCTTCCCCGTGGTGACTACGAGATCGTCGCCGACTCCTGGGAGGTCATGGGCCTGCGCGGCACCGGCTCGAAGGATCTGATCGTCCGCGACGCATTCGTGCCTGCCCACCGGGTCATCAACCAGGAGGAGATCGTCGCGGGTACCGCTGCCCGGGCGATGGGCCTGGACAACCCGCTCTACTCGATCCCCCGCCAGACGATGTTCTCGGGCGCGATCACGGCGGGCACCCTCGCCATCTGCCAGGGCGTCCTGCGCGAGTACATCGAGCACAGCCGCGCCCGGGTGTCGCGACTGTCGGGAAGTGCCAGCCAGGACCCGAACAGCCTCGCCATCCTCGGTGAGGCGGCGGCCGACATCCAGGCGTCCATCCAGCACTTCCTCTGGGACGTCGATCGCGTCTACGACATGGCCGCGGCGGGCGAGACGATCACCAAGGATCTCCGGATCGAGGTCCGGCGGAACCAGGTCAACGCGAGTGCCCGCGCCGTGCAGGCGGCGGACCGCCTGTTCGTCAACACCGGCGGCGCCGCCCTGCACACCTCGCACCCGATCCAGCGGATGTGGCGCGATGCCCACGCTGCGATGAACCACATGATGAACACCACCGCTCCGGTGTACGTCCAGTACGGACTCAACCTGTTCGGCCACGAACTTCCGCCCACCGCGCGGTACTGACCCGAACTACGGCGGGGCGTGCTCGCCACCCCCGTGCATCCCGAAATCATCTCCAACCCAGCGCATTCCGTTGACGTGCGCCGGTGCCGATATTCACGAATCTTCATTTTCGACGAGAGGTAGACCGATGACTGCAAGCCGTGTGATCGTCGTGGGAGCCGGCAACGCTGCCCTCTGCGCAGCGCTGGCCGCCCGCGAACGGGGCTCGGAAGTCCTGGTGCTCGAGCGGGCCGACCAGGACCGCCGCGGTGGCAACACCGCCTTCACCGCCGGCGCGATGCGCGTCGCGTACGACGGCGTGGACGACCTGCGCCGCCTGATGCCGGACCTGACCGACGAAGAGGTCGCCAACACGGACTTCGGTTCGTACACGGCCGAGGACTTCCTCGACGACCTCGCGCGGGTGACCGAGTACCGCACCGACCCCGACCTCGCCGGGATCCTCGTCGAGCAGAGCTACCCGACGCTGTCCTGGATGAAGGACAAGGGTGTGCGCTTCATGCCGATCTACGGCCGGCAGGCGTTCAAGGTCGACGGCAAGTTCAAGTTCTGGGGCGGCCTGACCGTCGAGGTGAACGGGGGTGGTCCCGGCCTCGTCGACTACCTGTCCAAGGCCGCCGAGCGCGACGGGATCAAGATCGAGTACGGCGCCCGCGTGGTCTCCCTGATCCACGGCGACGAGGGTGTCACCGGTGTGAAGGTCACCCAGAACGGCCAGACCCGCGAGGAGCACGCCGACGCGGTCATCCTCGCCAGCGGCGGCTTCCAGGCGAACACCGAGTGGCGCACCCGCTACCTCGGCCCGTCCTGGGACCTCGCGAAGGTGCGCGGCACCATGTTCAACACAGGCGACGGCCACCGGATGGCCCTCGGCATCGGTGCCAGCCCGACCGGCAACTGGTCCGGCTGCCACGCCGTCGGCTGGGAGCGCAACGCGCCCGAATTCGGTGATCTCGCCGTCGGCGACGGCTTCCAGAAGCACAGCTACCCGTTCGGCATCCTGGTCAACGCCGAGGGCAAGCGATTCGTCGACGAGGGCGCGGACTTCCGCAACTACACCTACGCGAAGTACGGCCGCCGCATCCTGGAGCAGCCGAACCAGTTCGCGTGGCAGATCTTCGACCAGAAGACCACGAACCTGCTGCGCGACGAGTACAAGATCCGTCAGGTCACGAAGGTCACCGCCCCGACGCTCGAAGCGCTCGCCGAGAAGCTCGAAGGCGTCGACCCCGCCGGCTTCCTCGCCGAGGTCGCGGCCTACAACGCCGCAGTCGATACCTCCGTGGAGTTCAACCCCAACATCAAGGACGGCCGGTCCACCCGCGGGCTCGCGGTGAACAAGACCAACTGGGCGAACACCCTCGACGAGGGACCGTTCGAGGCTTACCAGGTCACCTGTGGCATCACGTTCACCTTCGGTGGTCTGCGGATCAACACCGACGCCCAGGTCCTCGACACCGACATGAACCCGATCCCCGGGCTGTACGCGGCGGGTGAGCTCGTCGGTGGCATCTTCTACTTCAACTACCCCGGCGGCTCCGGGCTGACGAACGGTGCGGTGTTCGGCCGGATCGCCGGATACCACGCCGCGGACAACGCGCTGGCGAGCTGATTCGGAACCTCGCCGACGAAAACGACACCCGCTCACGTCCAGGACGTGAGCGGGTGTCGTTTCGGTAGGCGCCTTAGGTGGAGTGTCCCGACAGAAGCTGGGCGCAGCGCAGGAGCCCGATGTGGCTGTACGCCTGCGGATGGTTGCCCAGGGCCCGTTCGGCGACCGGGTCGTACTCCTCGCTGAGCAGACCGGTCGGTCCGGCCGCTGCCACGAGCTGTGCGAACAGGGCCTCCGCCTGAGGGCGGGCGCCGACGAGCAGATAGGCCTCGACGAGCCACGCGGCGCACAGGTGGAAACCACCCTCGGTGCCGGGCAGTCCGTCCTCGTGCCGGTACCGGTACACCGTCGAGCCGCTGCGCAGTTCGGCCTCGGTCGCGACCACCGTCGCGTGGAACCTCTCGTCGCTCGGATCGACCAGGCCGGTCAGACCGACGAACAGCGTCGCGGCGTCGAGGTCGGTGCCGTCGTAGGCCGCGGTGTAGGAGCGGACGTCCTCGTTCCAGCCCTTCTCCCGCACCTCGTCGGCGATCTCGTCCCGCAGTTCCGTCCACCCTTCACCGGCGGTGCGGCCGAACTTCGCGGCCAGCGTCAGGGCCCGGTCGACGGTGAGCCAGCCCATCACCTTCGAGTACACGTGGTGCCGCGGGTTGTCGCGGATCTCCCAGATGCCGTGATCGGGTTCGAACCACCGCCGCTGCACGGCGGTGACCATGGCGCACACCAGGTCCCAATCGCGGTCGGTCAGCGCTTCGGCGTGCGGGATGCCGCGTTCCTCGCGTCGGTGCGCGAGAGCCGAGATCAGGTCGACGATCGGCCCGAACACGTCGAGCTGCACCTGCTGGTTGGCGGCGTTGCCGACCCGCACCGGCCGGGATCCGGCGTAGCCGGGCAGATTGTCGAGCACCGCCTCGGGCGGAAGCGGGCCGCCGGCAAGCGAATACAGCGGATGCAGGCGTTCCGGCCCGGGAATCGTCTCGAGCACGCGGTGCACCCAGTCCAGGTAGGCCTCGGCCTCGCCGAGCGAACCGACGCTGACCAGGGCGTGGGCGGTGAGCGCGGCGTCGCGGAGCCAGCAGTAGCGGTAGTCCCAGTTGCGGACGCCGCCGATCTCCTCGGGCAGCGAGGTCGTCACCGCGGCCAGGATAGAGCCGGTCGGCTCGTGGACCAGGCCGCGCAGCGTGAGTGCCGACCGCTTGATGAGGTCCGGTTTGACCGGCGGCAGGTCGAGTTCCGCGGCCCACTGCCACCAGTACGCCTCGGCCTGCGCGCGCCGCTCCACTTCCGGAACCGGGTGAGGTCCCATATCTTCTGTGCCACAACGGAACTCGAGAATGATGTCGTTCTCCGACGGATCGACCACCGCATGCGCGGTCTGCTGTGTTCCGTCGGTGGTGATGTCCCACCGCACGCCGGGGGAGCGCAGCACGTACGGCTCGTTGAGGCCGAACACCCGCAGGCCGTCGTCGACGGCCTCGAGGATGACCTGCCCCTGTCCGAACTCGGGGCGCGGGGCGAACGTGACGACCGCCTTCGCGGTGCCGGTGATGACGCGCGTCAGATCGGTACGGCCGGGTTCGACGTCGTGCGGCAGATAGTCGATGACCGCCAGGCTCGCCCACCGGGTCACCACGGTCATCGTGGAGTCGACGTACCGCTGGCTCAGCGGCAGGGCCTCGCGGAGCGGGCCGATCGTGAAGTGACCGGCGGCCTCCCCGCCGAGCAGATGCGCGAACACCGCGGCCGAATCCGGTTCCGGATGGCACAGCCACGAGATGGTGCCGTCGGGAGTGATCAGGGCCTTGGTCCGGGGACTCGCGAGCATGGTGAGACGCTCGATGCGCGGGGCGTCCGCACCGGACAGCCACGTGCGGCGCTGGTCGAGCAGGAACGCCATGGCCGCGGCGACGTCCTCGGTGCTCGAAACCCGGAACTCGGCGCTGGTCTCGCCCTCGCCGACCTTGATTCCGACATCCGGCCCGTGCAGCGACCGGAACGCCTTCTCGTCGGTGACGTCGTCGCCGAAGAACACCGCCGCGGTCGCCGATTCCTGATGCCGGATGATGTCGAGCGCGCGACCCTTGTCGGTGGGCACCACGGACAGCTCGATCACGGACTTGCCCTCGGTGACCTGCACGCCGGGCAGGCGCGCCAGGTCGGCGCGGACGGTGGCCAGCGCGAGCTCGGCGTCGCGTTCGCTCGCATTGCGCACGTGCAGGGCCGCGCTCGCCGGTTTGATCTCCACGTGCACGCCGTCGTAGAGCCGGGCGACGTTGTCGAGTCCGGAGATGATGCCGCGCAGCAACTCCTTGGCGTCGGTGTCGATGGCGTGCACGAATCCGATGTCGAACTCGGAGCCGTGGCTACCGACCAGCTGGACCTCGGCGGGAAGACGCGACAGCGCTGCCAGGTCCTTGAGGGCGCGGCCGGAGATGACGGCGGCCGACGTCGACGGCAGCCCCGCGAGCGCGCGCAGGGCGCGGACCGATTCGGCGTGAGGGAACGCTTTGTCGGGATCGGCGACGATGGGCGCGACCGTTCCGTCGTAGTCCGACGCCACGAGCAGTCGGGGGGATCGCGCGACCGTGACGAGTGCGCGACGCAGGTCGATCGGGAGGTCTTGGGCGCTCATTCTTCCCACGGTAGGGGAATAGGTCCCGCCCGTCGCTCCGGATGCACGGTTCGGGGCGTGTTCCCGATTACAGGGCCCGTTCCGGGCGCGCCTAGGAGCCGGCCACGGGCACCTGGGAGGGCCGGCGGGAGCCGTCGCCGAGCAGCAGTTCGACGGTGAGCTCGAGTCTGCGGGCGACGTCGGTCGCCGACGAGCGGCGGGTCAGCCACGCCACGAGATTCGACAGCCACACGTCGCTGATGACGCGCGCGACGGCCAGCTCTTCCTCGGTCGGCTCGCCTTCGTTCATCGCGCGGGCGAACAGCCGGTCCATGAGCTGGCCGACCCGGTCGACCTCGGCGGCGGCCGAGGCGTCGGCGAACATGAACGCGCGCGTCATCGCTTCGGTGAGGAGCGGGTCGCGCTGCATGGCGCGGGTGATGAGGCTCAGGATCAGGTTCATGCGTTCGAGCGGGGTGTGGCCGGGCGGGATCTTGCCCTTGCTGTCGATGCGTGCGAATTCCCGGCCGAGCGCGGACACCAGCAGGTGCACCTTGGACGGGAAGTACCGGTAGAGGGTTCCGACCGCGACGTCGGCGCGCTCGGCGACCGCGCGCATCTGGACGGCCTCGTATCCCCCCTTGGAGGCGAGCGCCAGGGTCGCGTCGAGTATCCGCTTGCGGCGTTCTTTCTGGGCGTTGGAACTGAGGTCGTCCTCGGTGAGGGCGGACAGTGTTCCACTTCCGGTCGAACGCGAGCTGGGCGGTATCGTCATGGACTTTTTCCTCACACCTTGACTCTGAACCGGTGTCATATTAGAACACGTTCTAGACGTTGATGTCATTTTCGAAAGGCGGAGATCCGCTGTGAGTATCGCCACCACCGAGGAGCAGCGGGCTGTCCAGGCCTCCGTGCGTGCTTGGGCGCGCTCCGCGTCTCCGATAGACAAGTTACGCCACCAGCCAGCGGAAATGTGGCAGCAGGGTTGGGGTTCGCTCGCCGAATTGGGCCTGTTCGGGGTGGCCGTTCCCGAATGCGCGGGCGGGCTCGGCGCCACCACGGTGGATCTGGCCGTGATGCTCGAGCAGGCCGCGAACGAATTGGCACCGGGACCGGTTCTCACGACCGCGCTCGCCGCGCTCGTGTTCGGTTCCGGGGGCGACTCCGCCGCCAAGACGGCCGCCCTGCTGAGCGAGGGCACGGTGCCCGTGGCCGCCGCGCTCGATCTCGCGGTCGACGCGACCGACGCCACCGACGGCCTGACCCTCGGCGGCGACGCCGGACCCGCGATCGCCGCGGAACCCGGGGTGGCGGTCCTTGTCCGCCTCGCCGGTGCCGGCGACGAGGAGCGCTGGGCGCTCGTCGACGCCGACAGCCCCGGCCTGCATCTCGAACCCCTCGACACCCTCGACAAGTCCCGTGCGCTGGCGAGAGTGCGGCTCGACTCGGTCGCGGTCACCGCCGACCGTGTCGTGACCGTACGTTCCGGTCTGGTCCGGGACCTGGCCGCGACACTCGCCGCCGCCGAACTCGCCGGAATCGCCGGCTGGGCGCTGACCACCGCGGTCGAGTACGCGAAGATCCGCGAACAGTTCGGGCAGCCGATCGGTGCGTTCCAGGCGGTCAAGCACCTGTGCGCCGAGATGTTGTGCCGCACCGAGAAGATCCGTGCCACCGCATGGGACGCGGCCTCCGCCGCCGACGCCGCGCCGGACGAACTGCCCATCGCCGCGGCCGTCGCGGCCGCCGTCTCGCTCGACGCCGCGGTGCAGACCGCCAAGGACGCCATCCAGGTGCTCGGCGGCATCGGGTTCACGTGGGAGCACGACGCCCATCTGTATCTGCGTCGCGCCGTGGCCACCCGCCAGCTGCTCGGTGGGTCCACGTGGTGGCGTGCGCGGGTCACCGCGCTGACCCGCGCGGGCGTCCGCCGTCACCTCGGCATCGACCTGTCGGAGTTCGACGACGAGCGCGCCCGCATCCGCGCCGAGATCGCCGAGTTCGCCGGTCTTCCGGAACCGGAGCGGCGCAACGCATTTGCCGAATCCGGTTACCTCGCACCGCACTGGCCCGCCCCGTACGGCCGGGGCGCCCGCGCCGCCGAGCAGATTCTCATCGACGAGGAGCTCGCCGCGGCCGGCGTGGAGCGGCCCGATCTGGTGATCGGCTGGTGGGCGGTGCCCACGATCCTCGAGCACGGAACCCCCGAGCAGATCGAGCGATTCGCGATGCCGACGCTGCGCGGCGACATCGTCTGGTGCCAGCTCTTCTCCGAGCCCGGCGCCGGTTCCGATCTCGCGGCGCTGCGCACGACCGCGGAGAAGGTCGACGGCGGCTGGAAGCTGCAGGGGCAGAAGGTGTGGACGTCGCTCGCCCAGGTCGCGGACTGGGCGATCTGCCTGGCCCGCACCGACCGCGACGCACCGAAACACAAGGGCATCACCTACTTCCTGGTGGACATGAAGTCCGCGGGCATCACCGTCTCGCCGCTGCGCGAGATCACCGGCGACGCACTGTTCAACGAGGTCTTCCTCGACGGCGTGTTCGTTCCCGACGACTGCGTGGTCGGTGCGCTCGGCGGCGGCTGGAAACTGGCGCGCACAACCCTCGCGAACGAGCGGGTCGCGATGGGCAGCAAGTCGTCGCTCGGCAAGGCCATCGAGGATCTGATCGAGCTGTCCAGCCCCGGCGACCCGGTTGCCGAGGATCGCATCGCCACCCAGATCTGCGAGGCGATGGCGGGTTCGCTGCTCGACCTGCGCACGACCCTCGCGCAGCTCGGCGGTCAGGATCCGGGTCCGGCGTCGAGCGTGCGCAAGCTCATCGGTGTGCGGCAGCGGCAGGACACCTCCGAGCTGGCGATGGACCTGGCGGGGGAGGCCGGGTGGGTCGAGGGTCCGCTCAGCCGCGAATTCCTCAACACGCGCTGCCTGACCATCGCCGGCGGCACCGAACAGATCCTCCTCAGCCTGGCCGCCGAACGTCTGCTGGGGCTGCCCCGGTGACCGGGACTTGCACTGCTCGGACCCGCTCAGCGGTGCTACAACGTGGCACACGTTCTAATCGAAGGTGGAATTGTGGACTTCGCACGTGACGAGACGCAGGAGGCGGTGGCGGAAGTCGCCGTCGACCTGCTCGCCCGCGACCTGACCGCAGACGACCTGTGGTCCGCGCTCGCCGGCGCCGATCTGCTCGCGCTGGCCCTACCCGAACGCCTCGGCGGCGCCGGACTCGGTGTCGGTGAGGTCGCGACGGTACTGACCGAGATCGGCCGCAAGGCCGCACCGGTCCCGGCCCTGGCCACGCTCGGCTTCGGGGTACTGCCCGTCGTCGCGCTGGCCACCGACGAGCAGCAGGACGCGCTGCTCGCCGACGTCCCGGGCGGGGCCGTGCTCACCGCGGCACTGTCCGAGCAGGGCCGGCCGTTCCCGGCCGCGCCGGCCGCGACCGCGGTGCCCGTGGACGGCGGCCACGCGGTCACCGGCTACTTCGTCGCGGTCCCGTATGCCGCGACCGCGCGGCACATCCTGGTGCCCACCGACGCCGGTGTCGTCGCCGTCGACGCGAGCGCCGACGGTGTCACCGCGACCGCGAGCCCGTCCGCCGCGGGGAGCCCCGAGTTCTCGGTGCGGTTCGACGGCGCGGTCGGCACACTCCTCGGTGACGGCACGGATCCGGCCGCCGACATCGCGGTCCTGTACCGTCTCGCACTCGCGTCGATCGGTGCATACGCTGACGGACTGCTCGACGGGGCAACGGCATTGACCGCCGAACACCTGAGCACGCGACATCAGTTCGGCAAGCCGCTCGCGACCTTCCAGGCCGTGGCCCAGGAGATCGCCGACGTCTACGTCACCGCGCGCACCCTGCACGTCGCGGCGCTCGCGTCGACCTGGCGCGTCGCTCACGACGGGGCCTGTTCGGCGGCGGTGGACGACGATCTGGACGTCACCGCCTACTGGATCGCCGAGGAGCTGCCGCCCGCGATGCGGGTGCTGCACCACCTGCACGGTGGCATCGGGGTCGACGTGACCTACCCGCTGCACCGCTATTCCTCGACCGCCAAGGATCTGGCGCGCCTGATCGGCGGCGCCTCGTACCGACTCGACCTCGTGGGGGCCCGGTGTTCATCGATCTGACCGACGAGCAGCGCGCGCTGCAGGCGGAACTGCGAACCTACTTCGCGGATCTCATCTCCCCGGAGGAGGCCGCGATCATGCGCACGGAGCGGCACGGCCCCACCTACCGTGAGGTCATCCGCCGCATGGGCAAGGACGGCTGGCTCGGCGTCGGCTGGCCGAAGGAATTCGGCGGCCGCGGGTTCGGCGAGATCGAACAGCAGATCTTCGCCAACGAAGCGGTGCGCGCCGACGTCCCGCTGCCGAGCGTGACGCTGCAGACCGTCGGACCGACCCTGCAGGTGTACGGCACCGAGGAGCAGAAGCGGAAGTTCCTGCCCGCCATCCTCTCCGGCGAGGTGCACTTCGCGATCGGCTACTCCGAACCGGAGGCCGGCACCGACCTGGCCGCGCTGCGCACCAGCGCCGTGCGCGACGGCGACACCTATATCGTCAACGGCCAGAAGATCTTCACCACCGGCGGCCACGACGCCGACTACATCTGGCTCGCGGTGCGTACCGGTCCCGCCGACTCGCGGCACCGCGGCATCTCGATCCTCATCGTCGACACCACCGATCCGGGTTTCAGCTGGACCCCCATCATCACGTGCGACGGTGCCCACCACGTCAACGCGACCTACTACAGCGATGTGCGGGTCCCGGCGAACATGCTTGTGGGAGAAGAGAACAAGGGCTGGAAGCTGATCACCACCCAGCTCAACCACGAGCGCGTCATGCTCGGACCGGCCGGCAAGGTCGGCGGACTCTACGATCACGTCGCTGCGTGGGCGAAGACGCACGATCTGCTGGGCGAACCCGACGTGCGCCGCGCGCTCGGGGAGATGCACGCGACCTTCCGCCTCAACGAACTGCTCAACTGGCAGGTCGCGGCCAGCGAATCCGAGGCCGTGGACATCGCGGACGCGTCGGCGACCAAGGTGTTCGCCACCGAACGCATCCAGCGGGTCGGCCGGCTCGCCGAGGAGATCGTCGGGCGCTACGGCGATCCCGCCGATCCCGAAACGGGCGAACTGCTGAGCTGGCTGGACATGCAGATCAAGCGGAACCTCGTCATCACCTTCGGTGGTGGTGTCAATGAGGTGATGCGCGAACTGATCGCGACTGCGGGCCTGGGCATGCCCCGGGTTCCGCGGTGAGGGAAGGGATTTCGATGACGACACCCGAGGAGATCCTCGCCGCCGCGGAACGGGTTCGCAGTGACGGGCCGTCGAAGCCTCGCGCCGGACGCGACCCGGTGAACATGCCGATGATCCGCAACTGGCTCGAGGCGATCGGCGACGAGAACCCGATCTACACCGACCCCGACGCCGCGGTCGCGGCCGGGCACGGCGGGTTGGTCGCACCGCCGGCGATGGCCCAGGTGTGGACGATGCGCGGACTCGGCGCCAAGCGCGAGGAGGACGATCCGCTCGGCCGGATGACCAACATCCTCGACGAGGCCGGCTACACCTCCGTGGTCGCGACGAACTGCGACCAGATCTACCACCGCTACCTGCGGCCCGGTGAAGAGGTCACGATCGAGTCCACCCTCGAGGACGTGGTGGGCCCGAAGAAGACCGGTCTCGGCGAGGGCTGGTTCTTCACGACCCGCAACATCTGGAAGGTCGGCGACGAGATCGTCGCCGAAATGCTGTTCCGCATCCTGAAATTCGCGCCACCCGCCAAGGAAGCGCCTGCGGCCGCGGCCGCACCGGCGGTGCCGGAGGACCTCGACTCGACCCGGCTGCTGCGTCCCTCCGCGTCGCCGGACTCGCAGTTCTTCTGGGACGGAGTCGCCGCGCACGAGCTGCGCATCCAGCGCCGGCCGGACGGGTCCCTGCAGCATCCCCCGGTTCCCGCGCTGTGGCTCGACAAGACCGAAACCACCGACTACGTCGTGGCATCCGGTCGCGGCACCGTCTTCAGCTACGTCGTGCACCACGCACCGAAGGTGCCGGGCCGGTCGCTGCCGTTCGTCGTGGCGCTGGTCGAGCTGGAGGAGGGCAGCGGGGGCGAGCGCAGCGACGGGGGAAGTATCCGCATGCTCGGTGAGTTGCGTGGTGTCGATCCCGCCGACGTGCACATCGGCATGCCCGTCGAGGTGACCTACCTCGACTTCCCGGGCGACGACGAGACCGGCGGCGCACCGTGGACGCTCTACGCCTGGACCCCCCGTCAGGAGACCGCATGAACACCGCGACCGTGACCGTGGGCGAGACCCTGCCCGCGCTGTCCATCTACGGCGACCCGACCTTCATCGTGTCGAGCGCGCTGGCCACCCGGGACTTCCAGGATGTCCACCACGACCGTGACCTCGCCCGGAAAAAGGGTTCGAAGGACATCTTCGTCAACATCCTCACCGACACCGGCCTGGTGCAGCGTTACGTCACCGACTGGGCCGGTCCCCGCGCCGTGATCAAGTCGATCTCGCTGCGGCTCGGGGTGCCCTGGTACGCGTACGACACGCTGAACCTGACGGGCACCGTCGCGTCCGTCGACGACGGCCTGATCACTCTGGACATCGTGGGCAGCAACAGCCTCGGTAACCACATCAACGCCAAGGCCACCCTCGTGATCGGAGGTACCGCATGAGCGGGCTGTCCCGCCGCGCCGCCATCGTCGGCATCGGCGCCACCGACTTCTCCAAGGACTCCGGCCGCAGCGAGCTGCGCCTCGCCGCCGAAGCGGTGCGTGCCGCCCTCGACGACGCCGGGCTGCGCCCCGAGGACGTCGACGGCCTCACCTCGTTCACGATGGACACCAACACCGAGGTCGCGGTCGCGCGGTCGGTGGGGATCCCGAGCCTGAAGTTCTTCTCGCGCATCCATTACGGCGGCGGCGCCGCGTGCGCGACGGTGCAGCAGGCCGCGATGGCGGTGGCCACCGGTGTCGCCGACGTCGTCGTCGCCTACCGCGCGTTCAACGAACGCTCGGGCGCCCGCTTCGGTCAGGTCAACTCGGCGCTGGCCACGCAGGTCAACTCGTCGGGCACCGACAACGCGTTCTCCTACCCGCACGGTCTGAGCACCCCGGCATCGTTCGTCGCGATGGTCGCGCAGCGGTACATGCACGTCACTGGCGCGACCAGCGCCGACTTCGGTGCGGTCGCGGTCGCGGACCGCAAGCACGCCGCCACCAACCCGAACGCGTTCTTCTACGGCAAGCCGATCACGCTCGAGGACCACCAGAACTCGCGGTGGATCGCCGAGCCGCTGCACCTGCTCGACTGCTGCCAGGAGTCGGACGGCGGTGTCGCGATCGTGGTGACCAGCCCGGAACGCGCGAAGGACCTGAAGCAGGCGCCGGTGCTGATCGCCGGTGCGGCCCAGGGCAGCGCGGAGGACCAGTTCATCATGACCAGCTACTACCGCGACGGGTTGACGGGTCTGCCGGAGATGGGGATCGTCGGCAACCAGTTGTGGGAGCAGTCCGGTCTGACGCCGCAGGACATGCAGACGGCGGTGCTCTACGACCACTTCACCCCGTACGTGCTCATGCAGCTCGAGGAGCTCGGATTCTGCAAGCCCGGCGAGGCGAAGGACTTCGTCGCGGACGGTGGCATCGAACTGGGCGGGCACCTGCCGCTCAACACGCACGGCGGCCAACTCGGCGAGGCGTACATCCACGGCATGAACGGCATCGCCGAGGCGGTGCGTCAGATCCGCGGCACCTCGGTCAATCAGGTACCCGACGTCGAGAACGCACTCGTCACCGCGGGCACCGGCGTACCGACCTCGGGGCTCGTTCTGTCCCGCGGATAGCTTCGCCGTCGGTTCGGTGAGTGGGATCGGTTCTGGTGGGACCGATCCCACTCGCGTATCGATGGTCGGGTAGCCGACGCACAGGAGTGGACGTGAACGAATTCGAGGGCAAGGTCGCGCTGATCACCGGCGGGGCGCGCGGGCAGGGCCGCTCGCACGCCGTCGCGTTCGCCGAGCGCGGCGCCGACGTGGTGATCTGCGATCGCTGCGAGAACAGCGACGCGGTGTTCTACCCGCTGGCGACCGACGACGACCTCGCGGAAACCGTGCGGCTGGTCGAGGCCACCGGCCGGCGCGTCATCGCCGAGAAGCTCGACACTGCCGACCGCGGCGCCCTCGACAAGCTCGTCGCTCGCGCCACCGACGAATTCGGCCGCGTCGACATCGCGGTCGCCAACGCCGGGGTCTCCGTCGCGGCGCCTGTACAGGTGATGCCGCAGAACATGTGGGACGAGGCGATCTCGTCGAACCTCACGGGCGTGTTCAACACCATCGGAGCGGTCGCACCCGGGATGATCGAGCGCGGCTACGGCCGGATCGTGACGATCTCCTCGATGCTCGGCCGGGCCGGTAACACGAACATGGCGGCCTACAGCGCCTCCAAGTGGGGTGTCATCGGCCTGACGAAGAGTGCTGCCCTCGACCTCGCGCAGCACGGGATCACCGTCAATGCCGTTGCTCCCGGCAACATCTCGACCCCGATGATCCACAACGACTTCCTGTACGGCATGCTGCGCCCCGACCTCGAGAAACCGACCGCCGAGGATGTGGCCCCGGTGTTCACGTCCCTGCACGCACAGCCGGTGCCGTGGCTCGATCCCGAGGAGATCACCCGGGTCGTGCTGTTCTTCGCCGCCGAGGCCGCCGCACACATCAGCGGCACCGTTCTGCCCGTCGACGCGGGCAACGCTGCACGGGTGACCGGCTGATCTCTTCTGCCGAGCGGTTGTGCCGATCGGTGCGTCGTTCACCGGGCTGCGGCGCCGCGAGCGGGATACCGTAAAGGACGTCGGCGGCGGTGCCGGCACCCGCATTCCGATTGCCGGACGCCCGGCCGAGTGGACCGGAACGAACGGCTCGGCCGCTCGGAGGATCAGCCATGACGCAAACGAACGGGCACGTCGTCCATCACCCCACACACGAGGAGCGCGTCGAGACCGGTCTCGCGGCGCGGCGCGCCACCCCGATCGCCGCACTCGCCGAGGTCTCACCCGACGAGGCGCGCGATCCCATGGCGTTGCTCCAGCGGCAGGCGGCGACCCGGATACCGCAACTGGTCCCGGTCCGGTACGGGCGGATGTCCAGTTCCCCGTTCGCGTTCTACCGCGGCGCGGCCCTGGTGATGGCGGACGATCTGTCGCGCACCCCGAACAGCGGACTGCACTGCCAGTTGTGCGGGGACGCGCACCTGAGCAACTTCGGGCTCTATGCCACACCCGAACGGAAACTCGCGTTCGACGTCAACGACTTCGACGAGACCTATCCGGGTCCGTTCGAATGGGACGTCAAACGGCTTGTCGCGAGCCTCGCGGTCGCGGCCCGCGACAACGGGTTCACCGGTAAGGACCGCAAACGGATCACCCGGGCGTGCGTCGCGGAATACCGCGAGACGATGCTCGCCCAGGCCGAGCGAGGGAACCTCGCGGTCTGGTACGCGCACGTCGAGCCGTCCACCGAACTCGTGGAACTGCGTGACGAACTCGATTCGACGATGAAGAAGCGCACCCGCAAACTCATCGAGAAATCGATGACCCGCGACAGCGTGCAGGCGCTCGGAAAACTCACGACGATCGTCGACGGCAAACGCCGGATCATCAGCGCGCCACCGCTCATCGTCCCGATCGAGGAGGTCTTCGCCGACCTCGACACCGAATTGATCTACAAAGAGCTGCACGAACGCCTCCGGTCCTATCGGTCGACCCTGCAGTGGGACCGTCGCGTCCTGCTCGAGCAGTTCGAATTCGTGCAGGCCGCCCGCAAGGTGGTCGGCGTCGGCAGTGTCGGCACCCGCGCCTGGATCATGCTGCTCCGCGGCCGGGACGACGATGACCCGTTGTTTCTGCAGGCCAAGGAAGCCCAGCGATCGGTGCTCGCAGACTATGTCGACGGCCCGACCTTCGAGAACGAAGGTGAACGCGTCGTCAACGGTCAGCGGCTCATGCAGGCCGCGAGCGACATCTTCCTCGGCTGGCAGGCGGGCGTGGGCGCGGACGGAGTGCAGCGCGACTTCTACATCCGGCAACTCCGCGACGGCAAGGGCTCGGCGGTCATCGAGGCGATGACCCCGACGGGAATGGCGTTGTACGGCAGGTTGTGCGGCCGGGTGCTCGCCTACGGGCACGCGCGGTCGAGCGACCGCGTCGCGATCGCCACCTACCTCGGCCCCGGCACGGAGTTCGACGAGGCGATCGCAGAATTCGCGGAGCTGTATTCCCAGCGCAACAAGAACGACAGAAAGCTGCTCCTCGCTGCGATCGACGCGGGCAGGGTGAGTGCCCGGGCGGGAATCTGAGAAGACTCGACCGCCAATTTTGGCGAACTGCACGGAATTCCGCTGCGCGCGGGAGCAAGATATCCGGAGAATCCTCCGCTGGAGGATTCGTTCGCCCTGCGCACTCGGAAAGGTGCACGTCATGGATTCGTTTTGGGATTACGTGTGGTACACGATCGTAGTGTTCGCCTTCGTGGCGTACCTGATCGTGCTGTTCCAGATCCTGGTCGACCTGTTCCGGGATCACACCGTCTCCGGCTGGGTCAAGGCGGTGTGGGTGATCGTGCTGGTGCTGTTCCCGTACCTGAGCGCGTTCATCTATCTGATCGTCCGGGGCCGGGGCATGGCCGAGCGTGCGCGTGCAGCGCAGGTCGAAGCCAAGCAGGCCACCGATCAGTACATCAGGGAGGTCGCGGGTAAGTCGCCCGCCGAAAGTATTTCGGAGGCCAAGTCGCTCCTGGACTCGGGAGTGATCACCGAGGCGGAGTTCCAGCAGCTCAAGGCTCACGCACTGGGCAGGACAACCACGAGCTGAGGGGCCGGCCGGCCGAACCCGGCGCGCTCACCTTCCGAATGTTTCCCCCGAGCGCACAACCCCCTCATTTTCCGAGCGAACGTACCGTTCGGTTCCGTAGATCGACGGAACGTACCGTTCGCTCGGAAAAGAGGGGGAGCGCACGACGAGTCAGCCGGCGAGGATTCGGGCCTTCTCGGCTTCGAACTCGGCCTCGGTGAGCACACCCTGGGCCTTCAGCTCGCCGAGTTGTTTCAGCGCCTCGAGCCGGTCGACGCCACCCGAGGACTGGGGTGGAGGTGGCGGCGGAGGTGCAGCTTGCTGTTGCTGCGCACGGGCGTACTCTTCCTGTTCCTGCCGAGCCCAGCGCTGACCTTGCCGGCGCGAGACACGATTCGACACGGACGTCGCGGTTCCCGCGATCACGGCGGTCCGGGCGACGCCGCGGAGCAATCCGGGCATGGTTCAACCTTTCTCTGGATGTGCGGTTCCTGTCGGCCCTGGAACTCGGTCAGCTCTTGGCTTCGAGCGCGTCGAGTGATGCCAGGATGCCCTGCACCGGCACCCGTCCCGAGGCGACGAGCTGAGCCCCGTTGTGGCGCAACTTTGCCGCCAACGGTGCGGCCCAGGTGTTCTCGTAGATCAGGACGGCCGCCGAGCACCCCGGTTCCAGCGCCTCACCGGCCTCGGCGAGGTCGGTTTCGTCGAGCAGCCCGGAGTACGCTTCGGCGAACAGTGTCACGTCGAAGTCTCCTTGGAGCCCGACGTCGGTGATGTCGATCCCGGACACGGAACCGTCGGCGCCCTTCTGGACGAACTCGAGGTCCAGCACGCGAATGATGCCGCGCTCGACGAGGTCGATCAGCAGGGGCAGGGCGGAGCCGTCCGGAGGCCGGTCGGCGGGAAATTCGATGACGAGATAGTCGATGGGCCCCATCTCGTCGACTTCGGTACCGGTCACGGTGGTCTCTTTTCGTGAGGACGGGTACAGCGTTTCGACCCCCTCGACGATAGCTCTCCGCGCCGGTCTCCGGCCCTGTTTCCGCTGGCAGGCGGGATCTCGTCGGTATCCCGTGGGGGCCGGTGCAATTCCGGGATCGTCGGCACCGCGCGTCGGTCGGGAGACGAGTTCGGGAGTTGATCTTCAAACTCGTGCCGAGAATGCGAACCGCGCGCATACTACCGATACCACTCACCTCGTGAAAGGGACTCCCATGTCCGAAGATGTGCGTGTCAATCCGGAGGCCGGCAGCGTGAAGCAGGGAATCGCTGCGGGCACCTCCATCGGAGCCGCGGTGATCCTCGTGACCCTCGGCATCATCTCCCTCTTCCAGGGAATCGCCGCCGTCGCCGAGGACGAAGTGTTCGTTCGTGGTGTCGAATACATGTACAAGCTCGATTTCACCAGCTGGGGCTGGATCCACATCGTTCTCGGCGTCCTCATGATCCTCGTGGGGATCGCGCTGATGGCGGGCCAGACGTGGGCGCGGGTCACCGCAGTCATCATCGCGGCATTGTCGATCATCGCGAACTTCCTGTGGTTGCCGTACTACCCGTGGTGGTCGATCCTGATCATCGCGCTGAACATCGTGGTGATCTGGGCCGTGTCGACGTGGAACCCCCGAGTCGATTACTACTAGACACACGACGATGACATCGGGTATCGGCCCGACCGGATCGGGGGTCCCGGACGGCCCGCTCGCCTCGGGCGAGCGGGCCGAACTGGAGCGACTGCGCGCCGAGGTCGCGACCCTACGGTCGAAGGCCGCGGAGGTTCCCGCCGCGGGCGCGCCCCCGGAGCGGAAGCCTCGCCATGCGCTGCGATGGACGGCGGTGGCGATCCTGACCGTCCTGGTCGGCGTCCTGTCGATCGCCACGGTGACAGCACGTTTCGTGCGCGGCGAAGTTCTCGATACCGACCGGTACGTCACCACTGTCGCCCCGTTGGCGTCGGATCCGGCGATCCAGAATCAGATCGCCAACTCCGTCACCGACGAGATCTTCGACCGGGTCGACGTCCAGCAGCTCACGGCGGACGCCCTGTCGGCACTCACCGACCTGGTGCCGGCAGCCGAGAACGCGCCGCGTCTCGATCGCGCGATCGACGGGCTGGCGCCGGTGATCGCCGGACAGGCACGCAGTTTCGTCAACGAAACGGTGTTGTCGCTGGTGCGCAGCGATCAGTTCGACGACCTGTGGATCCAAGCGAACCGGGCCGCCCACAACGGGCTGGTCGCGGTCGTGACGGGCGATGTCGGGCCGTCGTCCGTGACGGTGGACGAGTCCGGCACCGTCAGCATCTCGCTGGGGACGGTCATCGACAACGTCAAGGCACGCCTGATCGATCGGGGCTTCACGTTCGCGGAGAAGATCCCCACGATCGACAAGCAGTTCGTCCTCTTCCAGTCACCGGATCTCGTTCGTGCGCAACGCGCGGTGTCCGCGCTGGACAAGGCAGCCGACATCCTGCCGTGGGTCACGATCGCAGCGGCCGTGGCCGCAGTGGTGGTCGCACCGACGGGCCGCCGCCTACGCGCCCTCGCGTTCGTGGGCGTCGCCCTGGCGATCGGGATGTTCGTGCTCGCCGTCGGTCTGATCATCGGGCGCGCAATATATCTCGACCAGATTCCACCGGACGTCCTGTCTCCCGACGCCGCCTCCACACTCATCGACACGGTGCTCGTGCCGCTCCGGGCCGCGCTGCGCGGTGTCGCCGTCCTCGGCCTGGTGATCGCGGTGGCCGCGTACCTGACCGGTGGTTCGGCCTCGGCCACCGCGGTGCGCCGCGGATTCGGTCGCGGACTGGACACCCTGCAGCGAGCACGTCGCACACGCCCGCCCAACGAAGTCGAACTGTGGGTGGCTCGGGCCCGAGTTCCGTTGCGGGTGGCGATCGTTGCGATCGGTGCGGTGCTGCTGATGTTCTGGCGGTACCCCACGGGCATGGTGGTCGTGTGGATCGTGATCGGTGTGCTCCTCGCGCTGCTGGTGCTCGAAGTGTTCGTGCGTCCGGTGCGGATGTGGCAGGAACAGTCCGGTCGCGACGCAGCGGCGGACGTCGACGCAGACGCACCGAGCGGGTGACCGATCGTGTCCGCCGTCGTCGACGAAATTCCGGGCGCGGCACGCTGGTGGGCGCGCGCCGCGGCGCTCTGTGTGCTCGTCGCGATCGTCCTGCCGATCGCCGAGGCGGGTGTGGGCGGTGCGGTGCTGCTCGTGGTCGTGGGAATCGCCGGGGTCGCGATCACCATCGCAGCGATCTACTGGTTCCTGTCCCGGCGTGGCGCGGTGAGGGCGGCGGCGCTCGTTCTCGCCGTCGTCGTGCCGATCGCGGTGCTGGCGCTGTACATCCACCAGAGACACCTGTGGGTCGTGGTCGTCGCAGGGGTTTTCGTGGCACTCGCCCTCGTGTGCGCGCGTGCAGCGCTGCGCATCCACCACGACGAGACCGGGCAGCCCGAATATCCTGCAGCGCCGGTGGAGAAGCCGTTCCTGGTGATGAATCCGCGTTCCGGCGGCGGGAAGGTGGTGAAGTTCGATCTGCAGCGCAAGGCCGAGGCGCTGGGCGCCACGGTGGCGTTGCTCGACGGACCCGAACCCATCGACGTCGAGGCGCTGGCGCTCGAGGCCGTCGCACGCGGAGCCGATCTGCTGGGGGTCGCCGGCGGTGACGGCACCCAGGCACTCGTGGCGGGTATCGCCGCAGCGCACGATATTCCGTTCCTGGTGATCAGCGCCGGGACCCGCAACCATTTCGCACTCGATCTCGGTCTGGATCGCGACGACCCCGCCGCCGGCCTCGACGCACTGCGCGACGGCGTCGAACTGCGTGTCGATCTCGGCGACATCAACGGCCGCACGTTCGTCAACAACGCGTCGTTCGGGGTGTATGCCGACATCGTGCAGAGCCCGAACTATCGAGACGACAAGACCGGGACCGTGCTGGACATGCTGCCGGATCTGCTCGCCGGTGACGGCAGGGCTCGCCTGCGCGCCCGCATCGACGGGGAACTCGTGGACGGTCCCCAGGCGATCCTGGTCAGCAACGGCCCGTACACCACCGACGATCTGGCCGGGATGGGCCGGCGCACCAGGCTGGACCGGGGCCGGCTCGGAGTCGTGGCGATCTCGGTGTCCAGCGCCCGGCAGGCGGTCGGTCTGCTCAATCGGGCGCGCAGCCGAGGACTCGTGCAGCGCACCGCCACCGAGGTGGTCGTCGACGCCGACACCCCCGACATCCCGGTCGGCGTCGACGGTGAGGCCCTGCGACTGCCCACACCGGTCCGGTGCACGATCACCCCGGGTGCCCTGCGCGTGCGGGTTCCCCGGAACCGGCCGGGGGTCCGTCTGGCCGCACCCGCCCTGGACTGGGTGCGTCTGCGCGAATTGGCTCTGCCCCGCCGTCGGACCTCCCCGGTCGCGCGGTGACGCTCCCAGCCCGTGGGGTTCAGGTACGTTCGTCCGTTGGGCAGGGACGAACATCGTCGTGAAGGGGTCAATGTGCAGGTCGAGGGCAAAGTTGCGGTCGTCACCGGGGCGGGAGGCGGCATCGGTGCCGCGATCGCGGGAAGTCTCGTCGCGGCGGGGGCGAAGGTTCTCCTCGCGGACCTAGACGGCGATGCCGTGCATCGGGTCGCGTCCGAACTCGACCCCACCGGGAAGGGTTCGGCACTGGGTGTGCGGGCCGACGTGGCCGACAACGGCGAGATCCGCGACCTCCTCGACCGTGCGGAGCGCGAATTGGGTCCGGTGGCACTGTATTTCGCGAACGCCGGGATCACCGGCGCGCCCGGTCTCGACGCCGACGAATCCGTGTGGGACCGCGCGTTCGACGTGAACATCCGCGCCCACGTGCGCGCCGCACAGTTGCTCGTGCCGAGATGGCTCGACCGCGGCGAGGGCTATTTCGTGTCCACCGCATCCGCAGCCGGCCTGCTGACGCAGATCGGATCGGCCACCTATTCGGTGACCAAGCACGCCGCCGTCGGATTTGCGGAGTGGCTGTCGGTTACATACGGCGACAAGGGAATTCGTGTGTCGTGCCTGTGTCCGATGGGAGTCGAGACCGCGTTGTTGCGGGAAGGGGAGCGGTCCGGGACCGGGCTCGGCGACATGGCGACCCGCGCCGTCACCTCCGCGGGGAAGGTCCTCGAGCCCTCCGAGGTGGCGGAGGTCGTCCTCGCCGCGATCGCGGAGGAGCACTTCCTGATCCTGCCGCACCCCGAAGTGCTCGACATGTACCGCTACAAGGGTGCCGACTACGACCGCTGGATCGCCGGGATGCGACGGTTCCAGGCGAAGCTCGCGGACGGCTGAGCGGCGCCCGCGCAGAAAATCGGTCGCGACTTGTCGGTGTCGTCGGGCAGACTGGGCGGCACACGACGGTCAGGGGAGGGCCGATGGTCGATGCCATAGTCGCAGAAGGATTGATCAAGACATACGGGAAGGTCACCGCGCTCGACGGCGTCGACCTCCGGGTCCCCGAGGGCACGGTGACCGCGCTGCTCGGACCGAACGGCGCGGGCAAGACCACCACCGTGCGGGTGCTGACCACGCTGCTGGTGCCGGACTCCGGTCGTGCCCAGGTCGCCGGCTACGACGTCGTCGCCGACGCCCGCACCCTGCGCTCGCACATCGGGGCGTCCGGCCAGTACGCGGCGGTCGACGAGTACCTGACCGGATTCGAGAATCTGGAGATGGTGGGCAGGCTCTACCACCTCGGCGCCAGACGTAGCCGGGAACGTGCCCGTGAACTGCTCGAACGCTTCGATCTCGTGGAGGCGGGCGACCGCCCCGTCAAGGGATATTCCGGAGGCATGCGCCGACGCCTCGACCTCGCGGGTGCCCTCGTCGCAGAACCCCCGGTGCTGTTCCTCGACGAGCCCACCACGGGTCTCGATCCCCGCGCTCGGCTCGGGCTGTGGGAGGTGATCGAACAGCTGGTGGCGCGCGGCACGACGCTGCTGCTCACCACGCAGTACATGGAGGAAGCGGAACGGCTCGCCGACGAGATCGCCGTGATCGACCACGGCAGGGTGATCGCCGAGGGGACAGCCGACGAACTCAAGAGTCTCGTGGGCAGCGAGCGCATCGAACTGGGGATCCCCGACCAGGCGGACCGCGAGGTCGCCGTGCGGGAACTTGCGTCCGTCGCGGCCGGTGAGATCCAGGTCGACGGTGGCGCGGGAACGCTCACGGTCCCGATCGGGTCGTCCGACGGCGGCGGCGCCGAAGCCCTCGTCGCCGCGCTGGGCAAGCTGTCCGCTGCGGAGGTGCGTGTCGTGGATGTGGCGTTGCGCAAACCGACGCTCGACGACGTGTTTCTCACGCTGACCGGCCACGAGGCCGAGGACGAGAAGGAGGTGGCGCGGTGAACTCGGTGCAGATGGTCGCGTCCGACGGCCTCACCATCGCCAAACGCAACGTCATCAAGATCAAGCGTGTGCCCGACCTGATCGTGTTCACGATCCTCTCGCCGATCATGTTCGTGTTGCTGTTCGCGTACGTGTTCGGCAGCGCCATCGAGATCCCGGGCATGTCGTACCGGGAATTCCTCATCGCGGGCATCTTCACGCAGACCGTGATCTTCGGGTCCACATGGACCGGTCTGGGAATGGTCGAGGACCTGCAGAAGGGCATCATCGACCGGTTCCGCTCCCTGCCGATGGCTCCGTCCGCCGTGCTCATCGGCCGGACCACGACCGACGTGCTCATCAACGTGGTGAGCCTGGTCGTGATGTCGTTGACCGGTCTCGTGGTGGGCTGGCGCATCAACACGTCACTGGGCGAGGCCGCGGCCGGATATCTGCTGCTGTTGCTGTTCGCCTACGCGTTGTCGTGGGTCATGGCGGTCATCGGTATGTGGATCCGCACGCCGGAGGTGTTCAACAACGCGAGTTTCATGGTGATCTTCCCGTTGTCGTTCATCGCCAACACCTTCGTCGACCCGTCGTCGATGCCGCCGCTGTTACGCACGATCGCCGAGTGGAATCCGATGTCCGCGCTGACGCAGGCGGTGCGTGAGCTGTTCGGGAACACGAACCCGATGATGCCGACGCCCGACGTGTGGCCGTTGCAGAACCCGATCCTGGCCTCACTGCTGTGGACGGCTCTGATGTTGATCGTGTTCGTGCCCTTGGCGATCCACCGCTACCAGAAGGCCGTCAGCCGCTGACGCACGCGATCACAGCGGGCTGTCCATCCACGAATACTCCAGGCCGGCCCAGCCGCCGACGAGGCTGAACGTTCCCAGCAGCCACAGTGTCGTGAGCACGACGACGCCGGTGCCGAGCGCACCGGCGCCGCGCACGACCTTCGACTGGCGGGAGAACCAGGCCATGAACCGGTCGTAGCGGGTGCGCACGCCGTGCAGGGTCCGATGCGCCCATGCGAACTCCGAGGCGAGGATGCCGAGCCCGGCGAACACGATCAGCCACCCGGGGCCGGGATAGGGGATCGCGACGACGCCGAGGACCAGCACGATCGTTCCGACCATGGCCACCGTGACCCGGTAGGTCGTGTTCAGGGTGGGTCGTGCCGCGATGTGTTCGCGCAGACGATGCAGGCGGTCCATGATCGACGGCGGCGAGTCCGCTGACTCGTCCCGTTCACTGTTCACGAGCGCTCCGGGCTTGTTTCTCATCGGTCGCCTCGTTCGTTGGCGACCGGGTTCTCAGTCCCACTGTACCGGCGCCCGCTGGGCGCGGACGGGGGCAATCGGGGTGCTGCGGCTACGGCTCCTACCGTGAAGCTCCTGGTCAGCGGCTCAGCGGTGTCGCGCACACCCTCCCAGCCCTGTACTAGGTTTGCCTTCCCTTATAGACTTTCGCGGTGCTTTCCCGTTCCATCGAGCTCGTCGAGTGCTCGCGGGTGCCGTTCGCCTCGGGCCTCGCCGCTCACGGGGAACGGACCGCGCTCATCGTCGACGGCCGCGACATCTCCTACCGTGAACTGGCCGAGCGGGTCGATGCCGTCGCCCGCCGGCTCGGCTCGACCCGCCGCCTCGTCCTGATCACCGGCGCCAATGCCCTCGACCCGATCGTCGCCTACCTGGCGGCACTGGCATCCGGCCATCCGGTGCTGCTGGTGCCCGGCGGCAACGGCGATGCCCTCGCCGGGATGATCGAGACCTATCGTCCCGACGTCGAGGTCGACGACGGCCGTTTCGACGAACTCGCGCCCGGCACGACCCACGATCTGCATCCGGACCTGGCGCTGTTGCTGAGCACCTCCGGATCCACCGGTTCACCCAAACTGGTACGCCTGTCCCACAACAACGTTCAGGCCAATGCGGAGGCGATCGCCGGCTACCTCGGAATCCGGGACACCGACCGCGCCGTCACGACGCTGCCGATGCACTACTGCTACGGGTTGTCGGTGCTGCACAGTCACCTGCTGCGCGGCGCGGGGGTGGTGCTCACCGACCGGTCCGTCACGGAACCGGAATTCTGGGACCTCGTCCGCGACCATCGCGTCAGCGCGCTCGCCGGCGTCCCCTACACGTTCGACCTGCTCGATCGCGTCGGTTTCGCCGACATGGACCTCGAGCACCTGCGCTACGTCACGCAGGCCGGGGGCAGGCTCGATCCCGAGCGGGTACGCGGATACGCCGCGCTCGGACGACGCCGCGGCTTCGACTTCTTCGTCATGTACGGGCAGACCGAAGCCACCGCCCGCATGGCGTATCTGCCGCCGGAACTGACGGCGCAGTATCCGGACACCATCGGCATCCCGGTTCCCGGCGGCTCGTTCCGCATCGATCCGGTCCCCGAGGGTGAGGACGGGGCCGGTGAACTCGTCTACGCCGGACCGAACGTCATGCTCGGCTACGCGACCACCCCCGGCGACCTCGCGTCGGGAAGGGTCGTCGACGAACTGCGCACCGGGGACCTGGCCGTGCGTACCGAGGCGGGGTTGTATCGCATCGTCGGACGCCGGTCCCGCTTCGCCAAACTGTTCGGTCTGCGCATCGATCTGCAGCGGGTCGACGCAGCGCTCGCCGCTCACGGTCTGGTCGCGTGCTGCGCCGGCGGCGACGAGCAGCTGATCGTCGCGGTCGTCGACGCCGACCCGCGGCACGTCCGGGGGCTCGCCGCCCGGGCGAGTGGGCTGCCCGAGTCTGCCGTGCGGGTGGTCCCGGTCGCGGACCTGCCGCGCACCGAGAACGGCAAACCCGACTTCCGTGCCGTCGCCGCCCTCGCCGACCGCGCACCGGACGAACCGCTCGCCGGTGCCGGCCCGGTCGATCTGTCGCGGCTGCGCGCGCTCTACGCGGAGATTCTCGCCACCGACGAGGTCACCGACGACAGCACCTTCGTCGACCTCGGCGGGGACTCGCTCACCTATGTGCGGATGTCGGTGCGGCTCGAGAAGCTTCTGGGGAACCTGCCCGCCGACTGGCACACCACTCCGCTCCGCGAGCTGGCCACCGAGACCCGGCGGCCCCGGCGCGGGTTGCGCACAGTCGAGACGAACGTACTGATCCGTGCGCTGGCAATCGTCTTCATCGTCGGTTCGCATCTGCACCTGTTCGAGCTCGTCGGCGGTGCGCACGTGCTGCTCGCCGCCGCCGGGTACAACTTCGCGCGGTTCAACCTGGCGGGATCGCGCAGCGCCCGGTTCCGGCACACGCTGGCGTCCGTCGCGCGGATCGCACTGCCCAGCATGGTGTGGATCGGTGGGGTCGTGTCCGTCACCGGGATTCATCCGGTGAGCAGTGTGTTTCTCCTCAACGGTGTGTTCGGTCCCGACGCCTGGACCCGCGAGTGGCGGTACTGGTTCGTCGAGGCGCTGGTGTACATCGTGCTCGCGGTCGCCGTGCTGCTCGCGATTCCGTGGGTCGACGAACGAGAACGCCGCTTCCCGTTCGCGTTTCCGCTGGTGCTCGTGGCGGCGGGGCTGCTCACCCGCTACCAGGTGATCGGACCGGACACCCCGACCAGCCAGATCCTCGCGTCGTACGTGGTGTTCTGGCTGTTCCCGCTCGGCTGGGCGGCGGCACGCGCGACCGCCGTGTGGCAGCGGGTCGTGGTGAGTGCGATCGCGCTCGCGACGGTGCCGGGCTTCTTCCACGACGAGCCCGAGCGAACCGCACTGGTCCTCGGCGGATTGCTGCTGTTCGTCTGGATTCCGCGCATGTGGTGGCCGGCGTTGCTCGTCCGCCCGATGGAGGTGCTGGCGAGCGCGTCGCTGTTCATCTACCTGACGCACTTCACCGTCTACCCCTACCTGCGGGACATCGACCCGTGGTTCGCGTTCGGTGCGTCGCTGGTGGTCGGGATCGCCTACCAGCAGCTGTGGGTCGGCCTGGGGTGGCTGTGGGCCAAGTGGCGGTTCCGCTCGTCCGGCACCTCCGCCGATCCCGGCCGGGCACCCACCGGGCGCCCGGCCGGAACAGCGGCCGTCACAGGTACGGACGGGTGATCAGCTCGATCGCGTGACCGGACGGGTCCTTGAAATAGACGCCGCGCCCGCCGTGCTCGGTGTTGGTTTCTCCGGGGCGTTGCATGTGCGCGTCGGCCCAGTGCTCGATTCCGGCGTCGAGCAGACGCCGGTATGCGCGGTCGAACAGCTCGTCGTCGATCAGGAACGCGTAGTGCTGCATCTGGATCTCGACCGGTGGTTCGGCGAACTGGAGCAGCACGCCGTCGTCGAGCTGGATGTTGGTGAACACGCCCCAGGAGGGTGCTTCATCGACTTCCAGTAGCTCGCGGAAGAAACGCGCGGACTCCTCGCGGTCGCGGGAGCCCGGCCCGCGGTCAGCGCTCCACCGGATCGCCTATCCGTGTGTGGCGCAATGCCGTCCCGGTGTTCACACGGGGCACTCTACTCCCGTCAGGCCCAGGCGGCACCGGGTCGCGCAGCGGATCGGCACCGTGCCCCAACTGCCGCTTCGTGTTTCGCATCGGTAAGGACCCCGGTGACGGTGGACGGCGAACAGAACCGATCGCGGCAGGCCGGTGCCTGCCGCGATCGGGGATGGTCTCGGTCAGTAGGGGAGCGGCGCAGGCTGCCAGGTGGACACCGCCCAGATGACGACGACGTCCAGCGCGATGATCAGGACCGACCACCACGGGTAGTACGGCAACCACATGAAATTCACCAGGATCGACAGTGCCGCGAGAATGATCGCGGCCATGCGCGCCCAGGTCGCTCCCGTCAGCAGGACGAGACCCACGACGATGAGCACCACTCCGAACACGATGTGGATCCAGCCCCACGTCGTGAAGTCGAACTTGAACGTGTACTCCACGCCCACCACGAACAACTCGTTCTCGGCGACCGCGGCGATGCCCTGCAAGAGTTGCAGGATGCCGACGGTCATGAGAATGACGGCTGCCGCGATGGACGTTCCCGCAGCAACTTTCTGTTTGGTGCTTCCCCGATCGACGGGCACATCATCGGACACGGCAGTCACCTTCCAGTCGACTGTGCTTCCCGGAACGCTATTGTGCGCGCCGAGCCGGTCGTCACGGTGCGGCTTCTGTGATCTTCATCCGTTTCCGGGCGTGCGCCGTGCGTTCACGGCAGCAGTGTCACGGCAGTAGCCGGTCCAGGAAGCTGTTGCTGAACACGCGATGCGGATCGAGCCGGTTGAACACCTGCCGTGCCGAATCCCAGTTCTCGTGCGCCGGGACGCCCTGCCGGTAGGTGTCGGGAAGCGCCCCGGCGAGAATCGAATCGTCGGTGTACGGACGCTCGGGCCCGAACGCCCAGCCCTTCGACCATTCGGGGCGGAAGGTGGAATCGCCACCGGCGAAACGCTGCCGCATCCACTGCTCCATCTCGCGGTAGAACGCGAACATGCCGGGGGTGCCCGGGACGCCGAGCACGTTCAGCCAGATGGCGGTGTCCCATTCGGGGTGGTCGGGGCGGGGCCGCATCGCCGAGATCGTCGGTGGGCCCGCCGACGGCACCCGCACGTCGTCGGGCTGATCGAGCCCACAGCAACGGATTTCGACAGGCCCGTTGAGCGGGTACTGCCCCAGCGACCGGTAATGCTCGATCCGTTCGTGGAACCAGTGGGTGAAGTCGTGGATCACGTTGGCGATGTTGGCGCGGCTGGTGAGCACCGCGCCACCGCCCTCGGTCAGCCGGAGCGTGGTGGCCTTGATGTAGAACTGCAGGTCCTTCGACCAGCCCCAGATGTCGCTCGCGTTCGACGCGGCGAGCCCCGCGACCGTCACACCGTAGTAGGCCTGCCCGAACGCCGGTGCGATGGAAGTGTTTCCGGCGGTGATCTGCCCGAGCATGTCGGTGATCGGCTCGGGGACGTTGTCGGAGAACGGATAGTTGTACGGTCCGAAGACCTCGCGGGATTCGGTGGGCTTCTCGGGGGCGATCGACCACACCTTCATCCACGGCTTGTCCGTGAACGGATACCAGATGGCCTCCGCGCGGCCGTCGCTGCGAATGAACGATTCGAACGTGCGGCCGTCGGCGCCGGCCGGCGCGAACAGTTCCCGCCAGTCGATGTCGGTGTAGCTGCGGCAGCGCATCCGCGTGTTCGGACCGGCCTGCATCGTCACCGAGGTGACGAAGGTGCGGCCGAGATTGGTGAGCAGCGCCGTGATGTCGGAGTCGGAGCGGCGGAAGGTGCGCAGACCGTATTCGCTGCCCGTCCACACCACCGCGGTCATCTCCGTGACCAGGTTGCTCAGCGAACCGAACGTGTGGCCCGGCACCGGTTCCTCACCGTCGGCGGGGAGCGCGGCTCCGTGCGCGTCGACGGCGAGCGATCCGGCGATCGAAAGAACGCCCGGCGCAGGAAGATTCGCCCACCCCAGCCCGTGCTCCTGGAGTGCGGTGGTGATCGCGTCGAGAGTGGCTCCGGCGCCGGCGGTCACCGTGGCGGGGTCACCGCCCGGCTGCACGCTCACCCCGTTCAGATGAACCATGGTGTCCGCGAGGATCACCCGGTCCACCGACGCCCCGTTGACGACGGTCAGGGGCGTCCAGCCGTGCATCGCGCCGCGCGGCCGGATCGTGTAACCGTGCGCGTGTGCCCAGTTGGCCAAGCGGACAACGTCTTCCGGGCTCGTCGGCGTACACGTCCAGACGGCGTCCAGCATGATCTCCTTGGACCAGTTCTGATACGCCTGCTGGAACAGTGCGATGCCCTCGGGGAATTGTGGGGGAGCGGGCAGCGTGGCGCCCGACGATCCGAACGGCACAGCATGGGCTGGAGCCCAGCCCCCCAGGGCGGTGGCAGCGAGGGCGCCTGCCCCGGCGGCGAGGAAACCCCGCCGGGACAGACGCAGCGACTCGTCACGAATCGTCATGCAGGATCCGCTTTCTCGATGGGAAAAGGAGATCGAACAGGAGGTTATGCGATGGTGAGAACCACGTCGGCGAGTGCCGGAGCGAGATCGCGTTCGACGACGGCCGCGGCGATCAGCAGTCGATCGCCGTCGCGCCAGATCCGGACGCGCAGCGTCTCGCCCGGGAAGACCACACCGGCGAACCGTGCCCGGAAACCCTTGACGCGGGCGGCATCACCGCCGAGGACGGCGTCGGTCGCCGCCTTGCACACGATGCCGTAGGTGCACAGGCCGTGCAGGATCGGCGCGGGGAAGCCCGCCCCCTTCGCGAATTCCGGATCCGAGTGCAGGGGATTGCGGTCGCCGCACAGGCGGTACAGCAGCGCCTGCTGCGGCAGCGTCGGGACGTTCACCTCGACATCCGGTTCGCGGTCCGGCAGCTCGACGGACTCCGACGGCCCGCGCTCGCCACCGAAACCGCCCTCGCCGCGCGCGAAGATCGACGACCGTGCGGTCCACAGCGGGTTGCCGTCGGGATCCACCGTGGTCGATTCCTGCACGATCACCGCGGCCTTGCCCTTGTCCCACACCTCGGCGATGCGAGTGGTGGTGCGGCCCTTGCCGTCGGCCGGGATCGGCGCGTGCACGACGACCTCCTGGCTGCCGTGCACGACCTTCGCCAGGTCGATCTCGACGCCGGGGAACGACACCTTCGGCGGTTCCACGGCGTGGAAGGTCGCGGCGACGGTCGCGAACGTCGGCAGCACCTGCGACCGGCCGTCGCTGAGGTAGCGCAGTTCGGCCGGGTCGGTGGGGCGGGAGCCTGCGCCGATTCCCAGGTGGTAGAGCTGAACCTCGCTGCTGGTCCAGGAGAAATCCTGGGAGGGCAGTTCGGCGCCGATCGCGACGGAGGGGTCGATGGGCACGCGGGATCCTTTCTGACCGGCCGCTCTCTCGAGCGGCGATGTTGGCGGGGCGCTTGCGGCCTCGGCCGCAGACTAGTGCTGTTCCGCCGTCTCGGCTGCGGGTTCTCCCGTTGACCGGGTTCCCTCGCCCAGGATGTCGAGGACCGCGAGGTAGGCGAACGTCATCGCGGGACCGATGGTCGCGCCGGGGCCCGCGTAGGTGTGGCCCATGACAGGGGCGCTGACGTTGCCGGCCGCGTAGAGGCCCTCGACGACGGTGCCGTCCTCGCGGAGCACGCGAGCGTCGACATCGGTGACGAGTCCGCCCTTGGTGCCGAGGTCGCCGGGCACCACCTTGAACGCGTAGAACGGGGCCTTGGCGATGACGCCGAGGCTCGGGTTCGGCTTGTTCAGCGGGTCACCGTAGTAGTGGTCGTACTGCGATTCGCCGCGACCGAAGTCCTCGTCCTTGCCGCTGCGGGCGAAACCGTTGAACCGCTCGACGGTCTCGGTGAGTGCCGCGGCGGGCACACCGATCTTCTCGGCGAGTTCGCTGACGGACCCGGCCTTCACCAGCACACCGGCCTTCAGCCAGCGACCGGGGAACGGCGTGCGCGGGGTGATGCCGGCGAAGGTGTAGCGGTCGCGGTAACGCTGGTCGAGGATCAGCCACGCCGGGATGTTCTCGCCGGGACCCTCGCCGCGGCCGTGGGTTCCGCCGTACATCGCGTGCGTCGCCTCGACGTACGGCGCGGATTCGTTGGCGAAGCGTTTGCCGGAGCTGTTGACCATGATGCAGCCGGGCAGGCTGCGCTCGGACAGCGCGAACCAGGGCCCGCCGGTCAGCGGGAAGGACGGACCCCACCACGCGTCGTCCATGAAGTCCACGGCGCCCCCGACGGCCTGGCCGGCGCGGATGCCGTCACCGGTGTTGGCCTTGGCGCCGACGGTCCATTCCGTCCCGATCGGGGCACGCTGGTACTTCTTGCGCATCTCGTCGTTGTGCTCGAAGCCGCCGCAGGCGAGGATGACGCCCTTGCGGGCGTGGATGATCCGCTCCTCGCCGTCCGAGACGATCTTGACGCCGCGCACGGCACCGTCCTCGACGACGAGGTCGGTGAGGGCGGTGTTGAGCAGCAGGGGAACGTTCGCGTCGCGGAGGCCGATGCGCAGACCCGCCATGAGTGCCTGACCGCGGACCAGCAGGTGCTTGCGGGTGAGGTTCGCCCACACGAAGCGCGCGCCGACCCGCATGGCGCGCAGCGGTCCGCGCGGGTTGCGCATCAGCAAGTTCAGCCACTTGTAGTCGGCCTGGGTGATGACGAAGTTCTTCGGGGCCCGCGCGTAGTCCGGTTCGAGCGTGGCGAGATCCGCGCCGAGGCGACGTCCGTCGAACGGGCTGGGCTCGACGGAGCGGCCACCGGCGCGCCCGCCCGGGGCCTCCGGGTAGTAGTCGGAATATCCGGGGACCCACTGCAATTCGAGTGCGCTGTGCTTCTGGACGAAGGACAGCATCTCGGGGCCGCGGTCGATGTAGGTGTCGATCTTCTCGGCGGGCACCACGTCGCCGATGATGCTGTGCAGGTAGGTGCGTGCGGCCTCGGGGGTGTCCTCGACACCGGCCGCCTTCAGTGCGTCGTTGTTGGGGATCCACACGCCGCCGCCGGAGCGGGCGCTCGAGCCGCCGTAGCAGGCAGCCTTCTCGATCACGACGACGCTCGCGCCCTTGGTGGCGGCGGTGATCGCGGCGGTCATTCCGCCGGCGCCACTGCCGACGACGACGATGTCGTACTCCTGCTCACTCATGTAGAACACGTTATAGAATTGGTTCTGCCGAGTCCATCCTTTCCGCCCAGATTGTCTGTGCGGAGAGGGGAGATCACGCCAGTGGTCCGACTCGAGACATGTTCCACAAACGACCGACGGGACCCGTCGTCCGGGCGGGCCGGACGAAGGGTCCCGTCGTCGTGGACCGCGACTACCGGGGCACGGTCAGTGAACCGTCGAGCACGGCCTGCTCGATGCTCGCGCGCAGGTTCGGGCAGCCCTCGCGCGGGCCGCCCGCGCGGTCGGCGTCCCGGAATACCGGGCACGTCTCCTTCGGATCGGACTGCCACTGGATGCTCGTTTGCCGGAAGCTGTTCTTGCGCACCAGGACACACGTGCCACAGCTTCGGCATTCGATCTCGCTCATACCCGAGTCGAGGTAGTTGATCTTGTCGATGGCGGTCTGGGCGGCGATCGCCTCGACCCGGTCCGGCTGATCCGCGAAACTCGGAGACTTCGCCCACTTGCTCTTTCGGGTCGAGGCGCTCATCGTCAGACCTCCGCGTCCTGCTTCTTCTCCGCTTCGGCGGCCTTGCGGGCCATGTTCTCGGCGACCTCCGCCTCCCAGGCCTCGTTGGCCTTGGTGGTGTCGACCTCGAATTCGAAACGCTGGGTCATCTTCTCGGTGACGTCGGCGACGTCGACGTAGAACTGTTCGTACCAGCGGCGCAGCTGGTAGACCGGACCGTCCTCCTCGCAGAGCAGCGGATTCTCGATCTTGGTCTTGTTCTTCCAGATCTCGACGTCCTGCAGGAAGCCTTCCCCGATGCCCTCGGTGAACTTGGCCGCCATCCTGTCCGACTGCTCGTCGGTCATGCCTGTCGGCTTCTTGACGATGATGCCGTACTGCAGCATGAACGAGTCCTGCGTGATCGGGTAGTGGCAGTTGATCAGCACCGATTCGACCTTGTAGCCGCCGTAGCTGTTGGTCATCGGGTTGATCATGTAGGACGGGCCGTAGTACGCCGCGTACGACTCGAGGGTCGACTCCAGGCCGTACTGGGTGGACATGCCCTTGTCCGGGCGGCCGCGGGTGTTGAGGAACTGCTCCGCGATGTGCCCTTCGAAGACGTTCTTGAAGAATGTCGGGAAGGCGTAGTGGATGTAGAAGAAGTGCGCCATGTCCACGACGTTGTCGATGATCTCACGGCAGTTGGAACCCTCGATGAGGATCTGGTTCCAGGTCCAGTCGGTCCACTCGTCGCTGCCGTACTGCTCGATCTCCGGGAGCGTGATCTCCGGCGGCGGCGGGTTGCCCTCGGGGTCGTTCCAGACGAAGAGCTGGCCGTGCTTCTCGGTGGTGATCCACGCGCGGGTGCGGGCGAGCGGCGGAACGCGGCGGGCGTAGGGGATGTCGGCGCACTTGCCGCTGCCGTTCCAGCGCCAGTCGTGGAACGGGCACGCGATGTCGTCGCCCTTGATCTCTCCCTGCGACAGGTCGCCGCCCATGTGGCGGCAGTAGGCGTCGAGAACCTTGAGATCACCGTTGGTGTCGGCCCAGACGACGAGTTTGGTGCCGAACGCCTGCACGGAGTGGGGCTTGCCGTCCCTGAACGTCTTGCTCAGGCCGAGGCAGTGCCAGCCTCGTGCGTACCGAGTCCGGGCTTCTCCGACGTCGATCTCGCGAATCGGTGCCATGTCCCCTCACTTCCCTTCGGATTTCTACTAGAACACGTTATAGAAGTTCGTACCGATCCGGAAGTGATCGGAGACTTTGGTCCCTACGAAACCGCACCGACCTGCGGTGGGACGCGACCCTCGACAGAAATAAGAACGTGTTCTAGTCTCGATTCAAGCGATCAATTCGGAGCAGACGGGAGCGTCCAGTGGGCGACCACGACAGCCACGAGGTACTGCAGCGCATCGACGCGCTGCTCCCTTCCTTCCGGGAACGTGCGCAGGAGACCGAGGACCTCCGCCGCATCCCCGACGACTCGATCAAGGCGCTGCAGGAGGCCGGCTTCTTCAAACTCGTCCAGCCGTCCCAGTGGGGCGGATACGAGTGCGATCCGGTCACCTTCTACACCGCGGTCCGCAATATCGCGAGCGCGTGCGGCTCCACCGGATGGGTCGCCGGCATCATCGGCATCCACAACTGGCACCTGGCCCTGTTCTCCCAGCAGGCGCAGGAGGACGTGTGGGGCGAGGATCCCGACGTGCGCATCTCCTCGTCGTACGCGCCCATGGGCGCCGGCCAGGTCGTCGACGGGGGATACAAGGTCAACGGTGCCTGGGCATGGTCGTCGGGCTGCGACCACGCGACCTGGGTCGTCGTGGGAGGCCCGGTCATCAAGGACGGCCGCCCAGTGGACTTCGGCAGCTTCCTCATCCCGCGCGCGGAGTACGAGATCGACGACGTGTGGAACGTCGTCGGTCTGCGCGGCACCGGCTCGAACACGATCGTCGTCAAGGACGTCTTCGTCCCACGGCACCGCTTCCTCAGCTTCAAGACCATGAACGATCTGGCGTCGCCGGGTCTCGAGGTCAACACCGCTCCGGTCTACAAGATGCCGTGGGGCACCATCCATCCGACGACGATCTCCGCCCCCATCGTGGGAATGGCTTACGGCGCCTACGACGCCCACGTCGAGCACCAGGGCAAGCGAGTGCGCGCCGCCTACGCCGGCGAGAAGGCCAAGGACGATCCGTTCTCGAAGGTCCGCATCGCCGAGGCCTCCAGCGACATCGACGCCGCATGGCGTCAGCTCTCCGGCAACGTCGCCGACGAGTACGAATACCTGTTGGCGGGCAAGGAAGTTCCGATCGAGCTGCGTCTGCGCGCTCGCCGCGATCAGGTGCGGGCCACCGGTCGCGCGATCGCGTCGATCGACCTGTTGTTCGAGAACTCCGGAGCGACCGCTCTCGCGAACGGCACTCCGATCCAGCGCTTCTGGCGTGACGCCCACGCCGGTCGGGTGCACGCGGCGAACGACGCCGAGCGCGCGTACGTCATGTTCGGTGGCGCCGAATTCGGTCTGCCGCTCACGGACACGATGGTCTAGGGGAGGCGATCGATGACGACGACCGAAGAACTCACCTACGAATCCACGTCCCGCTTCGCGCAGGTCCGCCCGGACCTGAAGCTGCACTACCACGAGGCGGGCGTCGGCAACGGCCCGACGATCGTGCTCCTGCACGGCGGCGGCCCGGGCGCGTCCTCGTGGTCGAACTTCTCCAAGAACATCCCGGTCCTGGCGCAGCGGTTCCACGTGCTCGCGGTGGACCAGCCCGGCTACGGCAAGTCCGACAAGCCCACCGAGCACCCGCAGTACTTCGTGCACAGCGCCTCCGCGCTGAAGGATCTGCTCGACACGCTCGGCATCACCGGACGTGTTCACCTGCTCGGTAATTCGCTCGGCGGCGGCGCCGCGGTGCGTTTCGCGCTGGACTACCCGGACCGTGCCGGACGGCTCGTGCTGATGGGGCCGGGTGGTCTGAGCGTCAACCTGTTCGCCCCGGATCCGACCGAGGGCGTGAAGAACCTCGGCAAGTTCAGCTACGAGCCGACCCGCGAGAACCTCGAAGCGTTCCTGCGGATCATGGTGTTCGACCAGTCGCTGATCACCCCCGAACTGATCGAGGAGCGGTTCGCCGCGGCGAGCACCCCCGAATCCCTGGCCGCCGCGAAAGCGATGGGCAAGTCCTTCTCCAGCAGTGAATTCGAGAAGGGCATGCTCTGGCGCGACGCCTACAAGCTGCGGCAGCGCGTGCTCCTCATCTGGGGTCGCGAGGATCGCGTCAACCCGCTCGACGGTGCGCTCGTGGCGCTGAAGATGATCCCGCGCGCGCAACTGCACGTGTTCGGCGGCTGCGGCCACTGGGCGCAGCTCGAGAAGTTCGACGAGTTCAACAGGCTCGCATCCGACTTCCTGCTCGAGGGAGACAACCGATGAGCATCCGCGCACTGGCGTACCTGCGCATCGAGGCCACCGACATGGCGGCCTGGCGCGACTACGGGCTGAAGGTCCTCGGCATGGTCGAGGGCAAGGGCGCCGATCCCGACGCGCTCTACCTGCGGATGGACGACTACCCGGCTCGTCTCGTCATCGTTCCGGGCGAGCGGGACGGGCTCTACTCCTCCGGCTGGGAGTGCGCCAACGCCGAAGGGCTGCAGGAGATCCGCGAGCGACTGGCCAAGGCGGACTGGGAATTCGAGGAAGGCACCAAGGAGGAGGCCGCCGAGCGCAACGTCGTCGAGTTCATCAAGTGCCGCGACGCCTCCGGGTCGCGACTGGAGATCTTCCACACCGTGGCGCTGCAGCATCGGCGCATCGTGAGCCCGTACGGCCACAAGTTCGTCACCGGCGAGCAGG
>Ga0180218_1000293_pt1 | contig 60145 bp, 56 predicted proteins | sample eDN3rd37CKraftBY_FD_151334 | JGI IMG/M metagenome (GOLD analysis project Ga0180218, IMG submission 151334) | Enriched backyard soil microbial communities from Emeryville, California, USA - eDNA 3rd pass 37_C Kraft BY (version 2) (version 2) | ecosystem: Environmental > Terrestrial > Soil >... | reverse complement strand
GGGCATCATCGAAGACCGCCGACGACGCAGCGAACCTATGGGACACTTTCACCGGAAGTGCCTTTCTGACCGTGGGCTGATCGAAGTGTGGTAACTCCAATCATCCCAGCTCAAAGGGCACTTTCCTTATATCAACACCCTCCGACCAGGCGATTCATCGGTGGATCGAGGCTAAGTACCAGTGGACTCAACTCACCCTGACACCCAGGGGTGTCCCGCCCAACGAAATTTGCGCCATGCCGGCATCTCCTCGCAACGATTAAGCTCGGTCGTCGAGCGATGTCGATTTCGGCTCGGCGCCGCAGACTTAAGGATTACCGATCGCCTCCCGACGGTTCGGATGCTACGCGAGACGGAGGCGCCAGAACACTCCGTTCGTGTGCCGCCCTGACTCCTTACCGACAGTGGCCGGTCATTTGACGGCGACGATCCGGCTGGCGACGTCCCAACTCTCAATAACGAACTATTCGGAGAAGAAGTCGCTCGATGGCGCGGCGTGAATCAGCATGGCGGTCGCGCTTCGCACGAGCGGCAGAGCGGTCACCGTGGCGATATCAGGTGCTGGCTGCACCGGGCCTTCGACGAGGGGCGTCAGCCCCAGGTGGCGCAGCGCGGCCCTCTGCACCGGGTCGTCGGCACCATAACCCGCGGTGAACCACGTCGCCGCCCTGGGTGCTATCCGGTCGGCGGTCACCGCGGCGGCAACGGCCGTCAGCCCCTCTAGTAACGCCGGCACGCCGCAGCGAGCCGCGGTGACTAGAAATGCGGTAGCGGCGGCAAGATCGGCGCCACCCAACGCTCCCAGGGTGCTGATCGGATCTCGCACGCGCTGCCCGATCCGAGTCACGGCCGTATCGATACGTTCGGCGCTGCCCTGCCACCTACCGCCGATACTATTCCCTACCACCACGTGCGCAGGCAGCCCGAGTGCGGCCGCAATCAATGCAACCGCTGCGGTGGCGTCACGGGCGCCGACATCACCGACCATGAGGAGTTGAGCGCCGTTCGCGATCTCGTCGCGGGCCACAGCCACACCAGCAGCTAGGGCGGCGTGCAGCTGCTTCTCGGACAACGCGTCCTCTACTTCGATGGCACCACTGCCGCGCGAGACCTTGTATCGCTGGAGAGCAGCCCGTTCCGTGAGATCGACGAAATCGTCGTCCACGCTGAGGTCTAGGACTCGTAGGTCCACACCGTGGGCGGCCCCCAATGCGTTCACGCCGGACTGTTGCCCGACGGCGGCCCGCACGGCGGCGGCCACACGGGACGTGGAAGACACCAGCCAGGGGTCGGCGGCGGCTTGATCGCCGGCGAAGACGACGAGCCGCACATTGATCAGCTGACGTGGTGGCAGCTGGTTCTGGGTGGCGGCGATCCAGGCCGCGACTTCCTTGAGTTTGCCGGGCGCCTCAAGTGCGAGCGCCGCATTCGCCATCTGTTCGTTGGCCGCAGCCACTATCCCTGCGGGGGGTGGGTCGATAGGCGCCCGCAGTGCACGCACATCGAAACGAGAAGGCTCTGCGTCGCTCACCGTGTTCCATTCAATAGTGACACCACTCTGCCATTGTGTCGGACTCGGAGCTGGCATTAAAACCATGGTCGACCCGCGCGGACGCGAAACATCGACTCTCTTCCGCCGCATCATGGACGTCATTCTTCTAATTGGCGGAGTCGCCGCGGGATCTGCCTGGAGACGCTGTCCGGCTCGCCGGCGTGCTCTACGATGAAACGGTACGTTCCGTGGCGAAGGAACCCGGTGGAAATCCGGGGCGGTTCCGCCACTGTGAGGGGTCGCGCACGCGATTTCTAGCCAGATACTGGTCACGGAGCATCCGAAAACGAGGGGCGATAACCCTTAGTAGGAGCCTTGCGTGACCTTCACTGCTGAAGCGCGTCGTATCGCGCTACTGTCCACGTCCGACACCGATCTACTCTCGGCCCGAGCCAGCGGCGCCCCCTACCGGCTCAGCAACCCGGCGCGCCAAGACTTCGAGCCGCTCCTCGATGGCGTGGACGTCGTCGTTCTGCGGGTGCTCGGCTCGGCAACGGAGATCGAGACAGAGTTGGCCCTAATCCGGGGCACCGGGCTGCCACTGGTAGTGCTCGGCGGGGAACGCCAGCCCAGCCCGGAGCTGATGGAGTGCTCGTCGGTGCCCATCGGCCTCGCCGCCCAGGCACATGTCTACCTCGCCGAAGGCGGACCGGCCAACCTGGCCCAGCTGCACGCGTTCCTGTGCGACACGGTGCTGCTGACCGGCGAGGGCTTCGAGCCGCCGGCCACCATCCCCGAGTGGGGCTACGCCGGACGTGACGAGCCGGCCGGCGACCCGGACCGGGCGCGGGTGGGCATCCTGTACTACCGCGCCCACGAGGTCAGCGGCAACGCCGGCTTCGCGCATGCGCTCGCCGACGCCGTCGATGCAACCGGGCAGGCCGTCGGTGTGCCGATCTTCGCGTCATCACTGCGCAGCGCCCCGCAGGAACTGTTCGACGCTATGAGGACTCTCGACGCGCTGGTGGTCAGCGTGCTGGCCGCTGGTGGCTCGAAGCCGAGCGCCGTCAGCGCCGGGGGTGACGACGGCTCTTGGGACATCGAACGGATAGCCGCCCTCAACATTCCCACCCTGCAGGGGCTGTGCCTGACATCGTCTCGCGAAGAGTGGGAGGCCAACGACGACGGCGTGACGCCGCTGGACTCCGCCACCCAGATCGCGATTCCGGAATTCGACGGCCGCATCATCACCGCGCCGTTCTCGTTCAAGGAGATCGACGAGGACGGTCTCCCGCACTACGCGGCGGACCCTGAACGTTGCGCACGCGTGGCCGCCATCGCGGTCAACCACGCCCGGCTGCGCCGCCTACCCAACGCCCAGAAGAAGCTCGCCCTGGTGCTCTCGGCTTACCCGACCAAGCATTCCCGCGTCGGCAACGCGGTCGGCCTGGACACCCCGGCCTCGGCAGTGCGGCTGCTGCGCCGCCTGCGAGCCGCGGGTTACGACATCGGCGATGGGTTCGGTGTGCTCGACCTGGAGGACGAGACCGAGGCCGGTGACCGGTTGATCCACACGCTGATCGAAGCGGGCGGACAGGACGAAGCCTGGCTAACCTCCGCCCAGCTCACCGACGCGCGCGTGACGGTCAGCGCCGAGCAGTACCAGGCCTGGACCGCCGACCTGCCCGCGAGTCTGCGCGAGGCGATGACCGAGGCGTGGGGCGCGGCCCCGGGCCGGCTGTTCGTCAACGACGACGGCGAGCTGGTGCTGGCCGCGCTGCGGTCGGGCAACCTCGTGTTGATGATCCAGCCGCCGCGCGGTTTCGGCGAGAACCCGGTGGCCATCTACCACGATCCCGACATGCCGCCCAGCCACCACTACCTCGCGGCATACCGTTGGCTGGAGCACGGTTTCGGCGCCCACGCCGTCGTGCACCTGGGCAAGCACGGGTCGATGGAGTGGCTGCCGGGGAAGAACGCCGCGCTGTCGGCGGCATGCGCCACCGACGCGACGATCGGCGCGCTGCCACTGATCTACCCCTTCCTGGTCAACGACCCGGGCGAGGGCGCACAGGCCAAGCGGCGGGCGCACGCCACGATCGTCGACCACCTAATCCCGCCGATGGCGCGCGCGGAGAGCTACGGCGACATCGCCCGGCTCGAACAACTCCTCGACGAGTACGGCAACATCGCCTCGATGGACCCGGCGAAGCTGCCGGCGATCCGCGGTGAGATCTGGAACCTGATGCGCGCCGCGGAGATGCACCGCGACCTCGGCCTGGAAGACCGGCCCGACGACGAGGAGTTCGACGAATTCCTGCTGCACGTCGACGGGTGGCTGTGCGAGATCAAGGACGCCCAGATCCGGGACGGCCTGCACGTCCTCGGCGCCGCGCCGGACGGGGTAGCCCGCGTCAACCTGGTGCTGGCGATCCTGCGGGCCGCCCAGGTCTGGGGCGGCCAGGACCACGCCGTGCCGGGTCTGCGTGCGGCGCTCGGCTTGAAGGAGGGCGCCGAGACCACAGCCGTCGACGAGATCGAAACCCGTGCCCGGGCACTGGTCGAGGCGATGGAGTCCGCCGGCTGGGACGCCGCGGTGGTGGACACCCTGCACGACGACCCCGAGGTGCAGAAGGTGCTGCGCTTCGCCGCCACCGAGGTGGTGCCCCGGCTGGCGGGCACCGCGGGCGAACTCGACGCTGTGCTGCACGCACTCGACGGCGGCTTCGTGCGGCCGGGGCCGTCCGGTTCACCGCTGCGCGGCCTGGTCAACGTGTTGCCGACCGGACGCAACTTCTACACCGTCGACCCGAGGGCCGTTCCGTCGCGGCTGGCGTGGCAGACCGGTCAGGCGATGGCCGAGTCTCTGCTGCAGCGCTATGTCGACGACACCGGCACCTACCCGGAGTCGGTGGGCCTGTCGGTGTGGGGGACCAGCGCGATGCGCACCTCCGGCGACGACATCGCCGAGGTGCTCGCACTGCTGGGTGTGCGGCCCGAATGGGATGAGGCGTCACGGCGGGTCGCCCGGCTACAGGTCATCTCGCTCGAAGAGCTCGGCCGGCCGCGCATCGACGTCACGGTGCGCATCTCGGGCTTCTTCCGCGACGCGTTCCCGCACGTCGTCACGATGCTCGACGACGCCGTGCAGATGGTGGCCGCGCTCGACGAACCCGACGACGCCAATTTCGTGGCCGCGCACGCCCGCGCCGACCTCGCGGCCCACGGCGACCGTCGCCGGGCCACGACGCGGGTGTTCGGCTCCAAGCCGGGTTCCTACGGGGCGGGCATCCTTCAGGTCGTCGAAGCCGGTACCTGGCGTGACGACAAGGACCTCGCCGAGGTCTACACCGCCTGGGGTGGGTTCGCCTACGGCCGTGGATTGGACGGTGTGGCAGCCGCTGACGACATGCGCACCAACTACGCGCGTATCAAGGTGGCCGCCAAGAACATCGACACCCGCGAACACGACATCGCCGACAGCGACGACTACTTCCAGTACCACGGCGGCATGATCGCCACGGTCCGTGCGCTCACCGGCTCCGATCCCCGTGCCTACGTAGGGGATTCGACCACACCCGATGCGGTGCGCACCCGCACGCTCGCCGAGGAGACCGCCAGGGTCTTCCGCGCCCGGGTGGTGAATCCCCGGTGGATATCGGCGATGCGCAGGCACGGCTACAAGGGCGCCTTCGAGCTCGCCGCCACCGTCGACTACCTCTTCGGTTTCGACGCCACCGCCGGGGTGATGCACGACTGGATGTACGAGAAGCTGGCGCAGGAGTACGTGCTCGACCCCACCACCCGGGAATTCCTCGACACGTCCAACCCGTGGGCTCTGCACGGCATCGTCGAGCGACTCCAGGAGGCCGCCGACCGCGGGCTGTGGGCCGAGCCGTCGCCGGAGACACTCCAAGCGCTCCAGCAGGCCTACCTCGAGGTCGAAGGCGATCTGGAGGACCGCTGAAGTGGGTGAACCCGTCAGAGTCCGGATCCTCGGCGTCGGGATGGGGCCCCAGCACGTCACGCCCGAGGTGGCCGGGGCGCTACGCGACGCCGACTACGTCCTCGCCGCCGACAAGGGCGACGACGACCGCGAGGACGGTCTGCTCGCGTTGCGACGGGCCATCGTCAGCGCGCATGCCGGGCCGAACGGACCGGTGGAGATCGTGTCGGTCACTGACCCCGAGCGTGACCGGTCGACCGACCTCTCCGCCACCGATTACCAAGGCGCCGTTGCCGATTGGCACGATGCACGCGCGGCGCGTTACGCCGCCGTGCTCAAGGAGCGCGGCGGGACGGCGGCGTTCCTCGTATGGGGTGACCCGTCGCTGTACGACTCGACGATCAGGGTCGTGGAGAAGGTGCGTCAGCTCGGGGTCCCGGTGGACTACGACGTGCTGCCCGGGATCAGTGCCCCGCAACTGCTCGCCGCGCGGCACCGTATCGTGCTGCACGAAGTCGGCCGCCCGGTGCACGTCACCACCGGCCGCCGCGTGCAGGAAGCCGTCGCCGCCGGCCTGGACAACATCGTGGCCATGCTCAACCCGCCGCCGGAACGGCTCGACCTGACCGGTCTCGACGACTGGACGATGTGGTGGGGGGCCAACCTCGGCGCCGCCGGGGAACGCCTCGTCTGCGGTCGCCTCGCGGAGGTGCTTCCCGCCGTGGTCGACGCGCGGGCGGCGGCCAAGAAGGAGGCCGGCTGGGTGATGGACCTGTTCCTGGTCAGGAAGAACTGATGCCGGGCATCCTGGTCGCCGGCACCACCAGCGACGCCGGTAAGAGCGTGGTGACCACCGGCCTGTGCCGAGCGCTGTCGCGCCGCGGCATCAAGGTGGCCCCGTTCAAAGCGCAGAACATGTCCAACAATTCGATGGTGTGCGCCGAACCCGGCGGTGCCGGTGTGGAGATCGGTCGGGCCCAATGGGTGCAGGCTCTGGCCGCCAGGGCGACCCCGGAGCCGGCGATGAACCCGGTCCTGCTCAAGCCGGGCAGTGATCAGCGCAGCCACGTCGTGCTGATGGGCCGGCCGTGGGGCGCGGTGTCGTCGTCGGACTGGCTGCAGGGGCGGCGCGAGCTGGCGTCGGCAGCACACGCGGCGTTCGACGACCTCGCGTCCCGCTTCGACGTCGTGGTGGCCGAGGGCGCCGGCAGTCCGGCCGAGATCAACCTGCGCGCAGGCGATTACGTCAACATGGGACTGGCACGCCACGCCGGGCTGCCGACCGTGGTGGTGGGCGACATCGACCGCGGGGGTGTGTTCGCGGCGTTCCTGGGCACCGTGGCGTTGCTGTCGCCGGAAGACCAGGCGCTGCTGGCCGGCTTCATCGTCAACAAGTTCCGTGGCGACCCAGCTCTGCTGGCACCGGGTCTGCGCGACCTGGAGCGCATCTGCGGTCGGCGGATCTACGGAACGCTGCCCTGGCACCCCGACGTGTGGCTGGACTCCGAGGACGCGCTGGATCTGCACGGCCGCCGATCGAAAGGCGATGGCGCACACCGCGTTGCGGTGATCCGGCTGCCGCGCATCAGCAACTTCACCGACGTCGACGCACTGGGCCTGGAACCCGAGCTCGACGTCGTGTTCGTCTCCGATCCCCGCGCCCTCGGTGACGCAGATCTGGTGGTGCTGCCCGGAACCCGGGCGACGATCGCGGATCTGCAGTGGGTGCGCTCCCGGGGACTGGACCGCGCGCTGCTGGCCCATGCCGCGGCGGGCAAGCCGTTGCTCGGCATCTGCGGCGGCTTCCAGATGCTGGGCCGAATCATCCGCGACCCGGACGGTGTGGAGGGACCGGTGACCGAGGTGCCCGGACTGGGGCTGCTCGACGTCGAAACCACCTTCGGGGCCGACAAGGTGCTGCGGCTGCCGGAGGGCACCGGGCTCGGCGTGCCGGCCTCCGGATACGAGATCCACCATGGGCGTATCACCCGCGGACCCGACACCGTCGAGTTCTTGGGGGGCGCGCGTGCGGGGCAGGTCTACGGCACCATGTGGCACGGTTCGCTGGAAGGCGACGCGCTGAGATCGGCGTTCCTGCAACACACTCTCGGGCTGGCCGCTTCCGGCGTCAGTTTCCCCGCCGCCCGCGAGCGGCGTCTCGACCTGCTGGGAGATTTGGTGGAACGGCACCTCGATGTCGATTCGATGCTGGCACTCATCCGCCAGGGCCCGCCCGCCGGACTTCCGTTCCTACCGCCGGGAGCGCCCTGATGCCGACACGTGTGCTCGTGCTCGGGGGAACATCGGAGGCACGCGCCCTCGCCGCGCGACTGGTCGCCGACGGCGTCGACGTCACCAGCTCACTGGCGGGCCGGGTCGCCGAACCCAAGCTACCGGTGGGGCCGGTACGTATCGGTGGGTTCGGCGGGGTCGAGGGTCTGCGCACGGCACTGCGCGATTACGACGTGGTCGTCGACGCCACCCATCCGTTCGCCGCGACGATATCGGCCAACGCCGTCGCGGCGTGCACCGGCGGCGGCACCCGGCGGCCGTTGCTGCGGCTCGAGCGTCCCGGCTGGGCGGACCGAAGCCGGCCGTCCTGGCACTGGGTGGACACCCATGAGGAAGCCGCCGACACCACGGCCCGGCTCGGCCGCCGGCCGTTTCTGACCATCGGGCGACAACAGCTGCACCAGTTCATTCCGGCACTGCGACAGCTGGCCGTGCTGGCCCGCGTCGTGGACCTGCCCGACGTGGATCTGCCGCCGCCATGGCGGGTGGTCACCAGCCGGGGACCCTACGACCTGCCCGGTGAGCTCACCGCACTTGGCGATCACAGCGCCGATGTGCTCGTCACCAAGGATTCCGGCGGCGACCACACCTGGCCGAAGATGGTGGCGGCCGAGCAGCTGGGACTGCCCGTGGTGGTGGTGCGCCGTCCAGCGGTGCCCGGCGGGGTCCCCGTCGTCTCTGCCGTCGACGACGCCGTCGCCTGGATCCAGACCGCGCTGCAGGACTGAAAGCGGTTGGCAATGCTCGGGATCCATTCGCCTCGGGCACCAGAGCCGGTGCGCACGACGGCCGCACCGACACGGCCCGGCGAATTGGTACCCTGAACGAGCCAGTCACCTCCGTGTGGAGTAGGGAACCCGGTGCGATTCCGGGACTGACGCGCAGCGGTGTGGGGATGACGAAGCGGGCCACTCGATAACTCGAGAGCCACTGGAAGCCGAGCTTCTGGGAAGGCGGCCCGCCGAGGATGACCCCCGAGTCCGAATACCTGCTGGCGTCCGTGGCGCCGCCGCGGACAGGCTCATCGGGTCTCGCTGACTGGACCCCTGAAGCGAAGGATCGCCATGCGTGCACACCATCTCGTGTCCGTCCCGGTTCTCGCCGCGGCGGTTGCGCTCTCCGGGTGCGGCCCGGCCGCCCAACCGTCCTCGGCGCCCGCCCCTGCGGGCCACCCGATCACGCTGCAGAACTGCGGGCGCGAGGTGACCGTTGCGCAACCGCCTCAGCGCATCGTCTCGCTCAACCAGGGCAGCACCGAGGTGCTGCTGTCCCTGGGCGTCGCCGACCGGATCGTCGGCGCGGCCGGCTGGACCGATCCGGTGCTGCCCTCCTTGGAGGCGGACAACCGGAAGGTCGAACGGCTCGCCGACCAGGCGCCGTCCCTGGAGGCCGTCCTCGACACAGAACCCGACCTGGTCACCGCCTCGTTGCAGGGCACGCTCGGACCGGGTGGGGTGACCACACCCGAAGCACTGGAACGGCTCGGTGTGCCCTCCTACCTGTCGGCGATCGAATGCACCAAGGAGGCCGGCAACTCCGACGGCGCCCGCACCGACACGTTGGAGATTGACCAGGTGTTCCAGGAGATTCGAGATGTCGCGACGCTGGTCGGCGCCCAGGACAGAGGCGAGCAGATCGTCACCGACATGCAGCGGCGTCTCGATGCCGTCACCGCCACCGGCGACCGCGGGGTCTCGGTGCTGTACTGGTTCGCCAACTCCGAGTCGCCCTACATGGCGGGCTGCTGCGGCGGCCCCGGCGTCATCACCCGCACCCTCGGCTTGACCAACGTCTTCGACGATTCGAAAGAGGACTGGCCGCAGATCGGCTGGGAGACCGTCGCCCAACGCGATCCCGACGTGCTGATCCTCGGAGACCTCACCCGCAAAAGCCAAACCGCCGAATCCGCAGCCGCCAAAATCGCCTTCCTGGAATCCAATCCGGTGACCCGGGAGATGACCGCGGTGAAGAACAAGCGCTATATCGCCTTGGCCGGTGCCGAACTCAACCCGTCGATCCGCATCGTCGGCGCCATGGAAAAAGTCGCCGCCGCACTACGCGATCACGGCCTGGTCGACTGAGCCGTGGTGACCGCACATCTGCGCGCCCCGCTGGTGGTGTGGCCGGCCGGGGTGATCCTTCTGTTGTTGTCCGTCGCCACCGCAACCACGATCGGGCCGTCGGACGTCGGTCCGCGCGACGCGTTGGCCGCAGTGCTCCAGCGGCTCGGCGGTCCACCGTCGCAGTTGTCGCTACTGCAGCAGAGCATCCTGTGGGATTTGCGCTTGCCGCGCGCTGTGCTGGCCGCCGTCTGCGGAGCGGGCCTGGCCCTGTGCGGGGTGGTGCTGCAGTCGCTGCTGCGCAATCCGTTGGCCGACCCGTTCATCCTGGGCGTGGCGTCGGGCGCCTCGACAGGCGCCGTGTCGATCGTGGTGCTCGGGGTCGGGGCGGGGGCGATCGGTCTGGCTGCCGGGGCCTTCGTCGGTGCGGTCACGGCCTTCGGCCTGGTGCTGTTGTTGGCGGTGGCCGCCGGCGGCGGGATCGAACGCATGATCCTGGCGGGAGTGGCTGCGACGCAGTTGTTCTCGGCGCTGACGTCGTTCATAGTGTTCACCTCTGCCGACGCCGAGCAGACCAGGGGCGTGCTGTTCTGGCTGCTGGGCTCGCTCAGCAGTGCGACGTGGCGCGACGTAGCGCTGTGTGGCGTCCTCGTGGTCCTCGGCATCGTGGTCTGCTGGGCCCGCGCCGGTACCCTCGACGCCTTTCTCTTCGGACAGGACGCCGCCGCCGCGCTGGGGGTGTCGATCACGCGGATGCGCATGGTGTTGTTGGGGGTCACCGCGTTGGTGACGGCGGTGATCGTCTCGAGTTCGGGAGCCATCGGCTTTGTCGGGCTGGTGCTGCCGCACGCGGCTCGTGCCCTGGTCGGCACCCGCCATCGGGTCCTCGTGCCGACGGCCACGGTGATGGGGGCGATCTTCTTGGTCTGGGTGGACACCGCAGCCCGGATGGTGATCGAACCGCAGGAGCTGCCGGTGGGAGTGGCGACCGCGATCGTCGGGGTTCCGGCGTTCGTGGTGATCCTTCTCCGGCGAAGGAGGGCGACATGAGTCTGGCGGCCGAACGGATCAGCTGGCGGGTGCGGGACAAACTCATTGTGGACGGGGTGAGCATCACCGCCGCCACCGGAACGACCGTGGGTCTGCTGGGTCCCAACGGTTCGGGCAAATCGTCGCTGTTGCGGTTGCTGGCCGGCTTGCGCCCGACGTCGTCGGGCGTGGTGCGCTGGGATGACATGGATGTGTCGACCATGAGCCGCCGGCGACTCGCGCGCCGGCTCGCCGTCGTGGACCAGGAGTCCACCACGGACCAGGAACCCACCGTGCGGGAGATCGTCGAACTGGGCCGGCTCCCGCATCGTCAGTCGTGGTCGCCGATGTCGGCAAGGGACCGTCAGGTCGTCGAAAACGCCGCCGAGACAACAGGAGTGATCCATCTGCTGGACCGGCGGTACTCGACATTGTCGGGCGGTGAGCGCCAGCGCGTGCAGATCGCCAGGGCATTGGCGCAGGAGCCGACCGAGTTGCTGCTCGACGAGCCGACCAATCACCTCGACATCCGGCATCAACTCGAGCTGCTCGAGCTGGTGGCCACCACCGACACCACCACCGTGATGGCGCTGCATGACCTCAACCTGGCGGCCACCTACTGTCAGGAACTCGTCCTGCTCCACCGTGGCCGCGTCCACGTGGCCGGGCCGCCGGCGGCGGTACTGACCCGCGACGTCATCGCCGAGGTGTATCAGGTCGAGGCGACCGTCGACGTCATCGACGGCCGGCCCAGGGTGCTGTTCACCCGGCTGCTCGCCGACCACGGGCTAGGCACACCGCTGCCGCGGTGAGCACCGCGCTGCGGGCGACGGTACGGGCCAGCCGCGCGGTCCCCGGGATGTCGGCGACGGCCGGATGCCTGCCGTCGCCCATCAATGCGCGGTGCTCGCGCCTGTCGCCGTAATAGGTGTTGATTCCGCCGAGCTGCAACCCGAGCGCGCCGGCGAAGCACGCCTCGATCACGCCGGCGTTGGGGCTGGGGTGGCGGTGGGCGTCACGCCTCCACGCGGCCAGCGCAGCCCGCCGGTCGGGCCCTACGGCCACGGTGAGGGCCCCGCTCACCCGCGCACCGATCAGACCGAGCAGGTCGTCGAAACGCGCTGCTGCCCAACCGAAGTTCTCATAGCGCTGGTTGTGGTGGCCGACCATCGCGTCGAGGGTGTTGGCCGCGCGGTGCGCCACCAGACCCGGCACGCCGGCCACCGCGCCCCAGAAGTACGGTGTGACGACGGCGTCGCTGGTGTTCTCGGCGACCGACTCGATGACGGCGCGGGCGATCTCGGGCGGGGTCAGGGTGGTGGTGTCGCGGCCGACGAGGTGGCGCAATCGCTTCCGGGCGCCGTCGATATCACCGCTGTCGAGGAGGCGATGGACGGTCGTCGCCTCGCGTTCCAGGGAGCGCCCGCCGAGCACAGACCAGGTGACACCCGCGGTCAGTAGGGTGCGGGCCACCGAATGGCGGGCGCTCCGTTCCGCGCCCACCGCGGCCAGCGTCGCACCGCCGACGAGGACCAGCACATACCCGACGCCGCGGGCGCGGCTGTCGGCATACCAATGCCGTTCCAGCAGCGCCGCGGTGCGACCGAAGCCGGCGACCGGGTGGTAGCGGCGCGGGTCACCGAAGACGCGGTCGGCGAGGTGTCCGAGTAGCAGGCCGGCCGCCCGCACGGTCATCGGGTGCATGAATCACGGCTCCTAGAATGTCGAGGTGAGAATCCTGGTCACCGGTGGCGTTCGATCCGGCAAGTCCAAGCACGCGGAAGGACTGCTCGCCGACGTCACCGGCGTCACCTACATCGCACCGGGACCGCCTGCCGACGGTCGGGACCCGGACTGGGATGCCCGCGTGGCGCAGCATCGCTCGCGGCGTCCCGCGGGGTGGGCCACCGTGGAGACCGCCGCCCTCGACGCTGCGTTGCGTTCGGCCCGGGGCCCGATGCTCGTCGACTGTCTGGGCACCTGGCTCACCGCCGCGCTCGAGTCCGACCGGCTGTGGGAGGCCTCGACCGCAGCGGCGCACGCGGCGCTGGCACCGCGACTGGACGCCGTCTGCGACGCGCTGACGACCGTGCCGGACGCAGTTGTGGTGACCAACGAGGTGGGACTGGGTGTGGTGCCCTCGCATCGGTCCGGGGTGCTGTTCCGCGACCTCCTCGGCACCGTCAACCAGCGGGTCGCCGAGGTCTGCGACGAGGTGCACCTGGTGATCGCCGGCCGCGTCCTGACCCTGTGAGACCTGCCGAGCCCCGATCCGATCATGTCAGTGACACCAGCGTGGCGGTCAGCGCGAGTTCGACGGCGGCGCCGAAGACGTCGCCGGTCACCCCGCCCAGCCGCCGGTGGGTCCGGCGGAGCAGCGCAGCGACGGCCACGAGCGCCGCCGCGGCCGCCACCGCGCCGCGCCACCACGGAAGACCGGCGAGTGCGGCTGCCGCGGTCAGTGCGGCGACGGCGAGCAGCCAGACGATCGCGGCACCGGACCGGGGCACGTTGCCGCTGTAGGAACCGCCCAGCCCATCCGGTCGCGCCGACGGCACGCCGCGCAGGCAGCACACCACCAGCGCGGCCCGCGACACGAGCACGGCGGTGCCGGCCAGGATCGGCCCCAGCGGTGTGGTGACGAACGCGGCCAGGGCCCCGGCTTGCAGACCGAGCACGACGACGAGCGCGACCACGCCGGCCGGCCCCGCGGTGCCGCTCTTCATCACCGCCAGGCTGCGTGCCCGGTCGTAGGACGCGGTGAGGCCGTCCACCGTGTCCGACAACCCGTCGAGGTGCAGGCAGCGGCTGCCCAGCGCCAGCACGCCGACGATCAGCAGACCGACGACGAGTGCCGGCAGGCCGAGCAGTTGGCCGGCGAAACCCACTGCTGCCACCGCGATTCCGAGCGGCACCACCGCGACGGGCGCCAGCATCATCGCGGCACGGGTGGTCCGCGCGTCGACGTGGCTCGGCGCGCCCACCGGGAGCACGGTCAATGTCCCTGCAGCCAGCCGCCAACTGTCCCGCACCGTCATGCCCGCGGGCCGGTCCGTCACTCGGGAAGAAGGTCGCGCAGTGACGCGGTGTGGGCCAGCACGGCTACGGCGCTACGCAGAATCGGTACGGCCGCAACGGCTCCCGAACCCTCACCGAGGCGCATGCTCAGGTCCAGGACGGGCACCAGGCCCAGCTTGTCGAGCGCCAGGCTCTGCGCCGGCTCGGTGGAACGATGCCCCGAGGCAAACCACGCGGCCGCTCCGGGAGCGATGCGGTCTGCGGTCAGCGCGCACGCCACCGCCATCAGACCATCGAGGAGGGCAGGAACCCCACGCCGCGCGGCAGTCAACAGGTAGCCCGTGGCCGCCGCCAGATCGGCGCTGCCCAACGCTGCCAGTGTGGCGACCGGATCGGCAGTGCGCTCGCCGATCCGGGCCAGCGCCGCGTCGATGACCGCCGTCTTGTGCTGTAGCCCCTTGTCGCTGATCCCGCTGCCACGACCGACCACTTCGGCCGCCGGCATCCCCAGTCCTGCGGCCACCAGCGCCGCCGCACTCGTCGTGTTGCCGATTCCGAGGTCGCCGCTGATGAGCAGTTGCGCACCCGCGTCGATCTCTTGCTGGGCCACCGCCGCGCCCGCCTCCAGCGCGGCGCGCACCTGCGCATCGGTCAGTGCGTCCTGCAGATGGATGGCGCCGCTGGAGCGGCGAATCTTGTACGCCTGCAAGGCTTCACGGGTACCGGAGGATAGATCGTCGAAGTCGTCGTCCACGCCGAGGTCGAGCACTCTGACGGCGACACCGTGGGCCGCCGCCAGCGCACAAACCGCCAGCTGGTCGTTCAGCGCGGCGCGCACGGTGGCGCCGGTGATCGCCGACGGGAACGCCGATACGCCGTGCCCGGCGACGCCGTGATCCCCCGCGAAGATCACCAGTCGCACGTTGTCGAGGGCGGCCGGCGGCACGGCGCCCTGGGTCGACGCGATCCACACGGCGAGCTCACCGAGCGCACCGAGCGCACCCGGCGGAGTCGCCAGGCCGGCCAGTCGCTCGGCGGCCGCGGCTCTGACCGCCGGGGAGGGCGGCGGGACCGGTGTCCGCAGCGGATCCAGGTCAGTGCGAGCTGACGGCACGTTCGCCCCCCGGCACCCGAATTCCGTTGTCGCCATAGTCTTCCCCTCTGGGTTTGGGCAGTAGCCGGTCCAGTTCGCCGAGCAGACGCTGCGTGGTAGCCGGGGCGCGGACGGCGATGCGGATCCACGCGTCGTCGAGGCCGGGGAAGGTGTCGGCCCGGCGCACCGCGATCCCGCGGTCGCGCAGCGCCGCGTGCACCCCACCGCCGACCCGGGCCAGCACGAACGGCGCCCGGCCCGCGACGTACCGCACACCGAGGTTCGCCAGCCCTTCGGTCAGCTGGGCCCGCCACTGCTGCAACTCTGTTGCGCGCCTGTGGTTTTCGGCCTCGGCGTGCGCACCGGAGCAAGCCACCATCGCGGCCAGTGCCGGGGTGGACACCGACCAGGGCGTCTGTCTGCGCGCAGCGTCCGCGATCAGCGACGGGTCGCCGAGCAGGTAGCCGGCCCGGATGCCGGGGATGGACCAGTGCTTGGTCAGGCTGCGGGCGACCAGCAACCCGGCCGATCGGTCGCCTGTCAGCGTCTCGGGTTCGCCGGGCACCGCGTCCAGGAAGGCTTCGTCGACGAGGACGACGCGGCCGGGACGCAACAACCGGCGGATCGCCGCGGCGGGGTGCAGCACCCCGGTCGGGTTGGTGGGGTTGCCGACGACCACGAGGTCGGCGTCGTCGGGCACCGCATCGGGGTGCAGGCCGAAGTCGTCGTCGGGACGGCACAGCACGGTGGTGACGGTGTGTCCGGCATCGGTCAGCGCGTTGTGTGGCTCGGTGAACTGCGGGTGGACGATCACCGGACGTCGCCACCGGCGCAGACCGGCGACAAGGTGGAACGCCTCGGCCGCACCTGCGGTCGGCAGCACTTCCTGTGTGGGTCGCCGGTGCCATGCGGCCAGCGCAGCGCGGGCCGCGCTGGGGTCGGGATAGGCGCCCGCGTCGTCGAGGGCCGTGCGCAGCGCCGTATCCAACCACCCCGGCCGTGGTCCCGGGTACACGTTGACCGCGAAGTCGAGCAGATCGGGTCCGGTTTCGGCGTCGCCGTGATGGCGCAGCATGTCGGCGGCCGGCGCACGCGTCGAGCCGGCCCGCCGATGCACGGCATCGGCGAAGCGCTGAGCCAGCTGAGGGTGACCGGCCCAGTGCACATGCAGGTAGGACGCGTGCAAAGTGGGCCCGGCGAAGCCGTCCGGCGCGGCGGGCAGCAGCCATGCCGGCCCGTAATCATCTGTACCGCCGATTCCGCCGGCATGCGGGGTCACGCGGGTGCGGTGGAATTCGTGGCCGGTGACCTCCTCGCCGAGCCGGCCCAGCAGCGAGTCGGCCGGCGCGGCGGCCGTTCGATAGCCCAGCGTCAGCCTCGGGGTCATCGCCGCGGCCGCGTCGACCGCGCCGACGGCCGGGGTGTCGTCGAGCGTGCGGCACAGGTAGGCCAGACCCGCGCACTCGGCGACCGTCGGAACACCCGAGGCGATCGCCGTGCGCAGTTCGGCGACCAGCGACGGGTTGCCGGCCAGCGCGGCGGCGTGGACTTCGGGGAACCCGCCGCCGAGGTAGATCCCGGCCGTGCCGGGCGGCAGCGCTGGGTCGGTGAGCGGATCGAAGTCGACCACGGAGCAGCCGGCCGCGAGCAGCAACTCCTCGACCTCGGCATAGCGGAAGGTAAAGGCTCGCCCGCCGGCCATCGCGACCACGGGGGCGGCCGGTGAGGGGACGGTGACTTCGGCCGCCGCGTCCCAGGCCGGCCCGTCCAGCGGCGGTGCCGTGGTGGCGATGGCCGCGACGGCGTCGAGGTCGACGTGCGCGGAGATGACCTCCGCCAACCGGTCGAGTGTGGCCGCCGATTCGGTGCGTTCGCCGACCGGTATGAGCCCGAGGTGGCGCGACGGCGTCTCCACTTCAGTGTCGCGCGGGAGCACCCCGAGTACCGGAATGCCGGTGTGTCGCAACGCCTCACGAACCTCATCCGCGTGGCGGTCGGTGCGGCACTTGTTCAGAATGACCCCGGCGATGCGCACGGCCGGGTCGAATCCGGCCAGGCCTGCGACGACCGCGGCGTGCGTGCGGGACGCATGGGAGATGTCCACGACGAGCACCACCGGTGTCGACGTCAACGCCGCGACGTGTGCCGTCGAGGACTCGCCGTCGGTTCCGAGCCTGCCGTCGAAGAGGCCCATCACCCCCTCGATGACCGCGACGTCGGCGGCCGCGGCCCCGTGTAGCAGCAGCGGCACGATTCGCTGTGCCCCCACCATGAACGGGTCGAGGTTGCGGCCCGGCCGTCCCGTGGCCATCGCGTGGTAGCTCGGGTCGATGTAGTCCGGTCCGACCTTGTGACCCGACACCTGCATCCCTCGGGCGGCCAGTGCCGCCATCAAGCCGGTGGCGACGGTGGTCTTACCGTGCCCCGAGGCCGGTGCGGCGACGACGATCCGGGGGAGCGGAGTCGTCACCATTCGATGCCCCGCTGCCCCTTCTGGCCCGCGTCCATCGGATGCTTGACCTTCCCCATTTCGGTGACCAGATCGGCGATCTCGGTCAGCCGCGGGTCGGCGCGCCGGCCGGTGACCACGACGTGCTGGTGGCCGGGGCGATGCGCCAGCGTCTCGGTCACGTCGTCGATGTCGACCCAGCCCCAGTTGATCGGATAGGTGAACTCGTCGAGCACGTACAGGTCGTGGGTTTCGGCGGCGAGCCTGCGCTTGATCTCGGCCCAGCCTTCCACCGCCGCTGCGGCATGGTCGGCTTCGCTGCCCGCCTTGCGGGTCCACGACCAGCCCGAGCCCATCTTGTGCCACTCGACGGGCCCGCCCTCGCCGGTCTCGGCGTGCAGGGCCCCGAGCCTTTCCAGCACGGTCTGCTCGCCGATGCGCCATTTCGCGGACTTGACGAACTGGAACACCCCGATGCGGAAGCCCTGGTTCCACCCGCGCAGGGCCAGGCCGAATGCGGCCGTCGACTTCCCCTTGCCGTCGCCGGTGTGCACGATCAGCAGTGGCCGGTTGCGCCGTTGCCGGGTGGTGAGGCGGTCGTCCGGAATGGTCGATGGCTGTCCCTGAGGCATCAGGCTGCTCCTTCTCGCGTCACGTCACGAACGATGTCGGTCAGCGCCTGGGCGCTCACCCGCGACAGCGCGACGTGGTCGGCCGCCAGGTACTCGGCCAGGGTGTGCGCCAGACCCATGCGCATCCGGCCGGTCTCGCAGTCGACGACGACCGCGCCGACCCCCTGGCGGGCCAGGTGAGCGGCGGCCTGCCGGGATCGGTTCACCGCGTCGGGCCCCGCGGTGGCGCGGCCGTCGGTGACCACGACGAGCAGCGGCCGCCGCCCTGGATCCCGCAGACGTTCGCGCCGGATCACCTCGGCGGCCTCGAGCAGCCCCTCAGCAAGCGGAGTGCGCCCGCCGGCCGGCAGGTCGTCCAACCGCCGCGCGGCGATGTCGACAGATCGCGTCGGAGGCAGTGCGAGGTCGGCGCCCCGGTCGCGGAACGTGACCACACCGACCCGGTCACGCCGTCGGTACGCGTCCAGCAGCAGCGACAAGATCGCCGTCTTCACCTGCCGCATCCGCTCGCGGGCGGCCATCGAGCCCGACGTGTCGACGACGAAGAGCACCAGGTTGGCTTCGCGGCCTTCCCGCACCGCGCGGCGCAGGTCGCCGGACTCCAGGATGAGGCGCCCGCCGCTGCGACCCCGCGCATGCTGATGCGGGGCGGCCGACCGGACGGTCTCGACCAGGTGGATGCCGGTGCCCGCGGCGGCAGACGGGGTCGCGCCGACGCGCCGCCCCGTCGAAGTTCTGGCGCGGCTGCGGCGACCGGCCTGGCCGTCGCCCACCCCGTCGACGGTGAACAGCCGCGCCTTGTACGGCTCGTCCGCACCGACCGGGGCCGGTGCGGGTCGTTCCTCCGGTGCGCCGGTGTCGTCGCCGCGGGCCGGTGGCGGCGCGCCGTCGCCGTCCGGCCGGTCGGCACCGCCACCGTCCGGCCCGTCGGGATCGGTGTCGGGATCCGGTCCGGGTGACTCATCGGTGTCCGGCGGCAACAGGTCGTCGAGCTCGCCGTCACTGAGCCCGGGCGCGTCGAACGGGTTGCGGCGGCGCCGGTGCGGCAACGCCAGCCGGGCGGCCACCCGCAGGTCCTCGGCGGTGATGTCGTTGCGGCCCTGCCACGCCGCGTGGGCGGCCGCCGTCCGGGCGGTGACGATGTCGGCGCGCATGCCGTCGACGCCGAACGCCGAACAGATCTCGGCGATCTTCAACAGCACCTCGGAGGTCAGCTCGATTTCGGGCAGACGGGTCTGGGCCTCCTCGATCCGCACGCGCAGGCGCTGCTCGGCCTCGGCATAGCGCGCGCGGAATCCTTCCGGGTCGGCGTCGAACTCGAGCCGGCGGCGGACCACCTCGGCCCGCTGTGCGGGGTCCTGCGGCGCCGCGACCTCGACGGTGAGCCCGAAGCGATCGAGCAGCTGCGGCCGCAGCTCGCCTTCTTCGGGGTTCATCGTCCCGACGATGACGAACCGGGCGGCGTGGGTCACCGAGATGCCGTCGCGCTCCACCGTCAGCCGACCCATCGCCGCGGCGTCGAGCAGCAGGTCGACCAGGTGGTCGTGCAGCAGGTTCACCTCGTCGACGTAGAGGATCCCGCGGTGCGCCTTGGCCAGCAGCCCCGGCTCGAAATGCACGGTGCCTTCGCTGAGCGCGCGCTCCAGATGGATCGATCCGGCGACCCGGTCCTCGGTCGCGCCGACCGGCAGTTCCACCAGCCGCACCGGACGGGTCTCCACGGAGGCGTCCGCGTCGAACGGACCGTCTGGCGAAAGCGGCTGCGGCTCAGCAGGATCGGTGGAGAACCGATCCCCGGCGATCACGTCGATGTGCGGTAGCACGTCGGTGAGCGCGCGCACCAGCGTCGACTTCGCGGTGCCCTTCTCGCCGCGCACCAGCACTCCGCCGATGCCGGGCGCGATGACGCTCAGCACCAGCGCGAGCGCCATGTCGTCGAGGCCTTCGGGCGCGTCGGGATCTGCGCCGAGAACGGCACAGAAGGGGTACAGCTGCAACATCAGAGGCTCCGCTCGTGATCGTGGACCGGTGTCGGTACACGCGAGGCCGGTCTTCGGACTGGCCGAGTCCCGTCCGATGGATGCCATGGCGGGCTCGGATTACCGCAGCGGGCCTGTGCCGGACTCTCACCGGACTTCCCAGATTCTCCCCGAGAGCCGACCACGCCGTTTCCGACGCGGGGGCACGCGGGGCACCTCGCGCCTGCCACGCTAGCATGACCGCCGTGTCGAAGGTCAGCAGCGACGGGACCATCGACGTGGACCCGCCCCACGAGGTGCGACTGACCGTGGTGGGAATCGGGGCGGACGGATGGGCCGGTCTTACCGAGGCCGCCAGGGCTGTGGTGCGGGAGGCAGAGGTCGTCCTCGCGGCCCCGCGTCAACTCGGGTTGCTCCCGGACGCTTCGGAGCAGAACCGTGTGCCCTGGCCGACTCCGCTGCGGGAGGGACTGCCGGCCCTGCTCGACGAGTGTCGTGGTCGCCGCGTCGTCGCACTGGCCTCGGGTGACCCCATGGTCAGCGGCATCGGAACCACGCTGGTCGACCTGCTCGGCGCCGACCGGGTGACGGTGATCCCGCAGGTGTCCTCGGTGGCGCTGGCCCGCGCCCGGCTCGGGTGGTCGGCCGAGTCGACCGCGGTGGTCAGCGTGGTGGGACGCGACGTGCACGCGGTGCTGCGCGAGCTCGCGCCGGGCCGCCGGGTATTGGTGCTGTCCTCCGACGAGACGACACCCGGGCAGCTGGCGGCTCTGCTCGTGGCGCGCGGCTACGGCCCCAGCCGGATGGTGGTGCTCGGCGATTTGGGCGGCCGAGCCGAGACCCGGGTGGAGACGACAGCCGCGAATTTCGCCGGCGCCGCACCGCGATTGAACGTCGTGGCGCTGGAGCTGGCCGGACCGCTCACGGCGGGATGGGCCACCGGCCTGCCCGACGATGCGTTCGAACACGACGGGCAGCTGACGAAACGGGACCTGCGCGCCGCCGCCCTGTCCCGCCTGATGCCCGCACCGGGCCAGTTGCTCTGGGACATCGGTGCGGGCGCCGGTTCGGTGGGCATCGAGTGGATGCGCGCGCATCCGACGTGCCGGACTGTGGCCGTGGAAGCCGACGCCGCGCGAGCCGACCGGATCGGCCGGAACGCAAGCACTTTGGGCGTCCCGGCGCTGCGGGTGGTGCACGCGCGCGCCCCCGAGGCGCTGACCGGGCTGCCGGCACCGGACGCGGTGTTCATCGGCGGTGGCGGCACCCGCGCCGGGGTGCTCGAGGCATGCCTGCAGGCGCTGCGGCCAGGCGGCCGGCTCGTCGCCCACGGTGTCACCGTCGAGACCGAGGTGTTGCTGGCCGATGCCTACCGCCGGCACGGAGGCGAGCTCACCCGCCTGCATGTCGAGCGCGCCGCACCCGTGGGATCCTTTACCGGCTGGACCCCGGGCCGCGCGGTCACGCAATGGGCGTTCACCCGGACGTGAGGTCATCGTCGCCCGCCCCTGCGCGCGGGGTGTAGCGCTCCTCGTGCACCACGGTCTGCAGCGGAGCGCGGTCGCGCCAGCCGTGATGCTCGAGGTCGGGGATGTCGGGCAGCCCCGCCACATGCCCGACGCACAACCAGGCCACCGGTCGCACATGGTCGGGCATGCCGACCAGCGATCGCAGGAACTCCTCGCGGTAGAACGAGACCCAGCCGACGCCGAGTCCCTCGGCCGTCGCGGCGAGCCACAGGTTCTGGATCGCGCACACGACCGAGTACAGACCGGCATCGTCGATCGCGTGGCGGCCGAGGACCTGACGGCCACCCCGGGTCGGGTCGTAGCCCACCACGACGCCCAACCCGGACTCGCAGATGCCTTCGATCTTGATGCGGGAGAAGGTGTCCGCCCGCTCACCGGCCAACGTCGAGGCGAAGATCTCGCGTTCGGCGGCGACGTGGTCGCGGAAGGCGGTCAGTGTGGCGGGTTTCCGCACCAGGATGAAATCCCACGGCTGTGACATCCCCACCGACGGTGCGGCGTGCGCGGCCGAGAGCACCCGCTCGAGGACGTCGGGTGCCACCGCAGCCCCGGTGAACTCACGCCGGGTGTCACGGCGGCGGTAGATGACGTCGTAGAGGGCCGCCAGGTCCGGCGCTGTGGTGACGGTCATCCGCGACCACCGACCAGCTTGACCGACCGATCACGCATCGGGTCGTAGAGGTAGCTCTCCCCGGCGTCGGCATCGGGACGCTCGGCCAGCGCGCGACCGACGAGAATGACTGCGGCCTGGCGCAATTCGGCCTCCTCCACCTGGTCGGCGATGTCGGTGACGGTGCCGCGCAGCACCAGTTCCTCCGGCTGCGACGCCCGGTAGACCACCACCACGGGGCAGTCGGGTCCGTAGGACGGGGCGAGTTCGGCCATCAGCGTGCGGATGCGCGTGATGGCCAGATGCAGCACCAGGGTCGCCCGGGTGGCGGCGAACGCGGCCAGCGATTCGGTCTCCGGCATCGCCGTGGATCGCTGCTGCGTCCTGGTGAGCACCACCGACTGGGCGACCAGTGGAACGGTCAGCTCGCGGCCGACCCTGGCCGCCGCGGCCGCGTAGGCGGGCACGCCCGGCGTCACCGACCAGGGCACCCTGGCGGCGTCGAGCCGTCGGGTCTGCTCGGATACCGCGCTGTAGATCGTGGGATCGCCGGACACCAGACGCACCACCTGTTGACCGGCCCGCGCGGCGGTGACGATACGGGCCACGATGGTGTCGAGGTCGAGATCCTGGGTGTCGACCAGTTCGGCTGTCTGAGAACAGTTCTCCAGGACAGCCGGGTCGAGGTAGGTGCCGGGGAAGAGGACCACGTCGGCCTCGCCGAGCATCCGGGCCGCCCGCACGGTGAGCAGGTCGGCGGCACCCGGACCGGCGCCGACGAACTGCACGGTGGGCACCGGTGGCGTCACTGCACCCACCGTGGTGTCCAGACCCGCCCGGTCGGCGTCACCCGGGTCGCCGCGGCGCCGACGAGGAGCAGACACTTCATGTCGATGGTGTCGGTGTCCAGCTCGCCCAGCGTCGTGACGTGCAGCGACTCCTCGGCCCGGCCGACGTCACGGCCGACGACGACGACGGTGTCGGCGCAACGGTGTTCGAGCAGGACCTTGCGTGCCACCGCGATCTGGTCGGGCCGCGACCGCGATGCCGGGTTGTAGATGGCCAGCACCAGGTCGGCCTCGGCGATCGCCCGCAGCCGGGTCTCGATCACCGACCACGGCTTGAGCCGATCGGAGAGGCTGACCACCGCGAAGTCGGCGCCGATGGGTGCGCCCGCGCGGGCGGCGACCGCCTGGACCGCCGACACCCCGGGCAGCACCCGGACCGGCACGTGGGCGTACCGGTCGTCCTCGGCGGCCTCGAAAACCGCTGCGGCCATACCGAACACGCCGGCGTCGCCACCGGACACGACGGCCACCCGCTCACCGCGGGCTGCCAGCTCCAGGGCGAAGCGTGCGCGGTCGACCTCGACGGTGTTACCCGATGCGTGGCGCTGCAACCCTTCCCGCTGCGGAACGCGGGCGACGTAGGGCCCGTACCCGACGACGTGCTCGACATCGGCCAGTGCCGCCGCCGCCTCGGGGGTGAGCCATCCGTCCGGTCCGGGGCCGAGCCCGACGACCAGAAGCTCGGCCGATTCCGCGGCGGGGGCGATGCCCGAAACCTGTTGCTGTTCATCAGGTGTGCGGGTGCGCCGACCGTTCAGCGAGTCGCCGTTGACCACGATGAGCGACAGGTAGGGCACCGTCGTCTCGTCGACGTCGGCGACCGGCATCCACCGCTGCTGGGGGTGGCTGGCCCGCTCGACGTACAGCGCGTGCCCGAGGCGGCCGGATGCGGCCAGCGCCCGACGCACCGCCGGGAAGGTGCGGCCCAGCTTCATGATGATGGCGCCGTCGGTGTCGGCCAGTCGGCGCGCCAACTCGGATTCCGGCAGCGTTCCGGGCAGCACGGTCAGCACATCGGTCTGCCGGACCAACGGTGAGGCGGTGGCCGCGGTGGCTGCCGCGAAAGCCGGCAGGCCAGGAACGACCTCCGTCGGATAACGACCACTGAGGCGGTCGTGCATGTACATGTACGAGCCGTAGAACAACGGGTCGCCCTCGGCCAGCAGGGCCACGGTGCGGCCGGCATCGAGGTGTGCCGCGATCCGGCCCGCCGACTCCTCGTAGAAGTCCGCAAGCGCGCCGGCGTACCCGCCGGGATGGTCGGTACTGCCCGTGGTCACGGGGTAGCGGAGCTCTTCTTCGAGCACGCCGCCGGCGATGAGGTCGGCGGCGATGGTCCGCGCGTAGGACTGCTTGTTGACCCCGGCGTGGTAGGCGATCACGTCGGCCTCACCGATGACCCGGGCCGCCTTCAACGTGATCAGCTCCGGGTCCCCGGGGCCCAGTCCGACCCCGTAGAACCGTCCGAGCGCTGCGCCGTGCGTCATTCCGCCTCCGAAGCCAGTGCGTTGAGGGCCGAGGAGGTGATGGCGGAGCCACCGCGCCGTCCGCGGATCGTCACGTAAGGGACGTCTATGCCGTGATCGCTCGCGAACGCGATCAGGGCCTCTTTCGATTCGGCGGCACCGATGAACCCGACCGGGCACCCGATGATCGCAGCGGGACGCGGCGCGCCGTCGACGAGCATCTCCAGCAGGTGGAAAAGTGCGGTCGGCGCATTGCCGATCGCAACGACCGCGCCGTTGAGCAGCGGCTCCCACAGCGAAACGGCCGCCGCGGTGCGGGTGGTACCCCAGTCCCGGGCCAGTTCCGGAACCCGGTCGTCGTGCAGGTAGCAGTGGACGTCGTTGTTCGCCGGCAGTCGCCCGGCGGTGATTCCGGTCGCCACCATGCGGGCGTCGCACAGGATGGGCGCACCCGCGTTCAGCGCGTTCCTGGCGGCCCGCACCAGATCGGGATGAATCACGAGGTCCTTGACCAGATCGGTCTGGCCGGTGCCGTGGATCATCCGCACCGCGAGTTTCTCCGCGTCGGCGGGAACCGCGGACAGGTCGGCCTCACGCCGGATGGTGGCGAAGGAATCCACGTAGATCGCCGGACCGTCGTCGACGTACTCGTAGCGCTTCGTCGGACGCATCATCTCGCGAGTATGCGGGCCGGTCATGGTGTTGCCTCCGAGGTGTCGGGGATGAAGACGCCGTGCCAGGGGGTCACGACGACGTGGACGTCGGGTGAGTGGACATGCCCGGCCAGGGAATCAACCTGGTCAGCGGTCAGCACGCCGCCGGGCACCTCGACATGGGTGCCGCCGGGGACGGACCCGTAGTCCAGCGGCCCCGTCGGAGCCGGCAGGCGCGGATCAGCGGGCATCGGGGTGCTCAGGGGGGTGCTCAACTCGCGCAGATGCCACGGGGCCGCCGCCCCGGTGCCCCGCTCGTCGAGGAACGCGGCGGCGAGGCCGACCAGGCGCGGCACGGCGTCGTCGAGTCGCACCACATGCCCCCAACGATCGCCGATCCGCAATTGCACATCACCGTTCGTCAATACCACCAGCCCGAGATCCGTGCCCAGGCGTCCGGTGCCGACTAGCCGATTGAGCAGGTCGCCGCGGCCGTCATCGAGGGTGAACAGGAAACGACCCGGCAGTTGGGCCAGATCGGGGTCGGCGCACAACGCCGCATCGAGACTACGGGCAATCGGACGCAGATCCGCCCTCCCGCCGGCGACACCGGTCTGCGGTGAGACGAGGATATTGCGGACCCGCTCGTGGGTCCTGGTCGGGAGCAGGCCGGTCGACTCGATTTCGGTGACCACGGTGGGCACGAGACCGCGACCGTCGCCGGGCAGACCGCGAAGCTGTAGGTTCGCCCGTCTCGTTAGGTATATTCGGCCGTCGCCGAAACTTCGGCTCACCTCCGATAACCGCAGCAGCGCCGACAGCGGCACTTGCCCGCCTACCAGGCGCAGCCGCACAAGCAAGCCGTCAGAGGCGCGCCATGGGCGTAGCACCCCCGGACACCGGTCGCTGCGGGTCCGCCGCAGAGACGTGTCACCGGCCATGTTCACTCCCACTCTGTTGCGCGAATCACCACACCCTACCTATGGTAGAACCACGCTATGGTCAACCGCGACCGCGTTAGCTTCCCATAGCGTCTTTCGGAGTCTGATCCACATGGTCAGACACCTCGACACCTTGGAGGTCGTCATGACGACATCGGTCATCGTCGCCGGTGCCCGGACGCCGGTGGGCAAGTTGATGGGTTCGCTCAAGGACTTCTCGGGCACCGATCTGGGCGCGATCGCGATCAAGGCGGCGCTGGAGAAGGCCGGCGTGGCCCCCTGCGCCGTCGAGTACGTGATCATGGGCCAGGTGCTGACCGCCGGCGCCGGGCAGATGCCGGCACGGCAGGCCGCGGTGGCGGCCGGGATCCCGTGGAACGTGCCGTCGCTGACCATCAACAAGATGTGCCTGTCGGGCATCGACGCGATCGCGCTGGCCGACCAGCTGATCCGCGCCGGGGAGTTCGACGTCGTCGTCGCCGGTGGACAGGAATCGATGAGTAAGGCCCCGCACCTGCTGATGAACAGCCGCGCGGGCTACAAGTACGGCGACGTCACCGTGCTCGACCACATGGCCTACGACGGCCTGCACGACGTGTTCACCGACCAGCCGATGGGTGCGCTGACCGAACAGCGCAACGACATCGACCAGTTCACCCGCGCCGAGCAAGACGAGTACGCCGCGGAGTCTCACCGCCGCGCGGCCGCCGCGTGGAAGGACGGCATATTCGCCGACGAGGTGGCGCCGGTGAAGATCCCGCAGCGCAACGGTGACCCGATCGAGTTCACCGAGGACGAAGGCATTCGGGCCGACACCACGGCCGAGTCGCTGGCCGGGCTGCGGCCGGCGTTCCGCAAGGACGGCACCATCACCGCGGGGTCGGCGTCGCAGATCTCCGACGGCGCCTGTGCGGTGGTGGTGATGAGCAAGGCCAAGGCCGAAGAACTCGGCCTGGAGTGGCTGTGCGAGATCGGAGCCCACGGCGTGGTGGCCGGACCCGACTCCACCCTGCAGTGCCAGCCGGCCAACGCGGTGAAGAAGGCGATCGCCAAGGAAGGCATCACCGTCGACCAGCTCGACGTGATCGAACTCAACGAGGCCTTCGCCGCGGTCGCGCTGGCCTCGACCAAGGAACTCGGTGTCGATCCGGCCAAGGTCAACGCCAACGGCGGCGCCATCGCGATCGGGCACCCGATCGGGATGTCGGGCGCGCGCGTCGCATTGCACGCAGCGCTGGAGCTCAAGCGCACCGGCGGCCGCTACGCCGTCGCAGCGCTGTGTGGCGCCGGGGGCCAGGGCGACGCCCTGATCCTGCGGAGGGCATGACGATGGTCAATCTCACCCGGATCTACACGCGCACCGGCGATGGCGGCACGACCCGACTCGGCGACATGAGCGAGACGTCCAAACTCGATCCCCGCCTGGAGGCCTATGCCACCGTCGACGAGACGAACGCCCACATCGGCGTGGCGCTTAGCGTCGCCGATCTCGAGGACACGGTGGTCACGGTCCTGCTGCATATCCAGAACGATCTGTTCGACGTCGGTGCCGACCTGAGCACCCCGGTGGTCCCTGACCCGAAGCATCCGCCACTGCGGGTGACGCAGCCCTACATCGACCGCCTGGAGAAGTGGTGCGATGTCTACAACGACGAGCTGGAGCCGTTGCGGTCGTTCGTCCTCAACGGCGGCTCCCCGGCCGCCGCCTATCTCCACGTCGCACGCACGGTCGCGCGTCGCGCCGAACGCGAGGCCTGGCGGGCCTACCAGGAATACGCCGCCTCGATGAACAAACTGACCATCACCTATCTCAACCGATTGTCCGACCTGCTCTTCATCCTGGCCCGGCACAGCAACCGCGAGCACGGGGACGTGCTGTGGGTGCCCGGCGGAGCGCGCCTGTGAGCCGCCCGACCGTCGTCGACCTGCGTGCCGAACCGGCGGCGGCCAGCCGGCGCGGCTACGCGGCGCGGATCGACATGGCCGGACGGGCTGCGGTGGTGTTCGGTGGCGGCGGCGCGGCGGTACGCCATGTGGCCTCGCTGTTGCACGCCGACGCGGCCGTGACCGTGGTGCACCGTGACGTGGACGCCACCATCAAGGATCTAGCGGACCGCGGGCTCATCGCTTGGCGCCGAGGAGATTTCGTCGACAGCGACCTCGACGGCACGTGGTTGGCGGTAGCCGCCACCGAACGGTCCGACATCGACGCGACGATCGCCGATGCCTGCGAGGACCGGCGGGTGTGGTGCATCCGCGAACCAGGTGGGGCGCAACGTCCGGGTTCCGGACGCGGCCACGTGACGTTGGTCGGCGGCGGCCCCGGGGATCCGGGACTGCTGACCCTCGCCGGGCTGGAGGCGCTGCGTGCAGCCGACGTGGTGGTGACCGACCGGCTGGCCCCGGTATCGGTGCTCGCCGAACTCGGACCCGCGGTCTCGGTCATCGACGTCGGCAAGATTCCGTTCGGGAAGGCCACCCCGCAGCATCAGATCAACCAGATCCTGATCGACCAGGCGCGTGCGGGCCGGGCCGTGGTCCGGCTCAAGGGCGGCGACAGCTTTCTGTTCGGCCGCGGCGGTGAAGAGCTGATCGCCTGTGCCGCCGCGGGGGTGCCGGTGTCGGTCGTCCCGGGCGTGACGTCGGCGCTGGCGGTTCCGGCGTGCGCGGGAATCCCGGTGACCCACCGCGGGGTGACTCAGGGCGTCACCGTGGTGTCGGGCCACGTGCCCCCCGACGATCCGGCCTCGACCGTGGACTACGAGGCCCTGGCCCGGGTCGGAACCACGCTGGTGTTCCTGATGGCGGTCACCACGCTGCCGGCCATCACCGCAAGCTTGATCGGGCACGGCCTCGCACCCGACACACCGGCGGTCACCGTCGCCGACGGCACGCTGGCCCGGCAGCGCGTGGTGCGGGCGACCGTCGCGACCATCGCCGAAGCCGTGCACGCCGCCGGGATCAAACCGCCGGCCATCACGGTGATCGGAGCCGTTGCGGGGTTCGGTGCCGACGACACCGCGTCCGGCGATGTCGCGGCACCTACGCAACTCCTCCGGTCGCACGAGATGCTGTCGGCCGCGCACTCGGTGGGCGCGCGCTAGCGCCCGGGGTCACCAGTCGCGCACCTGCAGTGGGGTGCCGATGCGGGCGAAGAAACTCGCCACCGCGTCCGGCGAGACTTCGGCAAGCGTCGACGGGCACCAACGGGGTGTGCGGTCCTTGTCCACCACGCGCGCGCGGATTCCCTCGGTCAGGTCAGGATGGCGCGCGCAATGCTGGCCCACCCGGAGATCCTGATCCAGGCACTCGGCGAGGTCAGCCATGTCGGCAGCCCGGCGTAGCGCCTCGAACGTCACGCTGAGGGCGGTGGGGGAACCGCTGGTGAATGCGGTATGAGCACGGGTTGCCACCTCAGAATCCGCTGCCTCGGCGGCCGCTGCGATTTCGGCGATCGAGGGTTTGCCGAACACGTCGTCGATGGCTGCCCGCTGGTCGGCAACCCACGACGGCGGCCGGCCGTCGAAGTCACGGAGCGCCTCGGCCGCCGGAACGTGCTGGAGCCGCTCGATCAGGTGCTCGATCCGTTCGTCCGGCACGTAATGGTCGGCCAGTCCCATGTAGAGGGCGTCGCCCGCGCTCAGATGGGCGGCGGTGAGCGCGGCGTACGCCCCGGCGTGTCCGGGCGCACGCGAGAACAGCCATAGACCCCCGACGTCGGGAGAGAGCCCGATGAGGACTTCGGGCATGCCCATGCGGGTGGAGTCGGTGACGACGCGGTGTCTGGCGTGCGAGGCCAGCCCCATGCCCCCGCCGAGGGTCAGGCCGTGGGCGATCGAGATCACCGGCTTGGGGCAGGTGGCGATGAGGTGATCGAGGCGGTACTCGGCGGCCCAGAAGGCGGCCAGCCCGTCCAGGTCGCCGGACACGATCATGGTGCGGACGCGCTTGATGTCGCCACCGGCGCAGAATCCGCGCTCGCCTTCTCCGCGGATCACGATCGTGTCCACCGCCGGGTCGGTCACCGCGGCCTCGAGCAGCACGGTGAGCGAGTCGATCTCCTCCGGTCCGATGGCGTTGATGGCGGCCGGCTTGCGCAGCGTGAGGGTGGCCAGTCGCCCCGAGACGGTCAAGGAAGGCCGGGCGGAGAGGTCCGCGGTCATAGCTGCCCTTTCATTTGGTGAGACAGAAGTGCGGTGCATGCACAGCACCGCCAGCGAGCAGAGGCTCACTGGCGGTGCTGCGGGGTCGGTCCGTGTCAGGAGGTGACGCTCCGCTCGACAACCGTGTCGTCCCCTTCGAGGTCGTTGTTCTTGGTCTCGGGCAGCGCCAGCACACACAGCAGGCTGACGGCCGACAGCCCGGCCAGCAGGACGCCCACCCAGATGCTGGAGTAGTTCGCCACGATCTGAGCCGCCAGGATCGGGGGGATCGCGCCGCCGATGATGCCGCCGAGGTTGTAACTCAATCCGGCGCCGGTGTAGCGGAACCGGGATTGGAACATTTCCGGTAGCAGCGCGCCGGCGGGTCCGTTGGCGACGCCGTATAGGGACAGCGTCACGGTGACGCCGATCAGGAAGGCGAAAGCGGAGCCGGTGTCGAGCAGTGGGAAGAGCGCCAGCGACCAGATCACTGCGCCGCCGTACGCGACGGCGATGACCCGCTTGCGTCCCACCCGGTCGGAGACGAGAGCAGCCACGGCGGTCACGATCCCGAGAACGACAGCGGCGATCATGCCGAAGCCGAGGATCATCGTGCGGGTGAAGTCCAGCGAGGACATTCCGTAGCTGGTCAGGAACGTGCTGCCGGTGTAGAACATCGAGAACACTGTCGACATCGCCAGACCCGAGATCAGGATCTGACGCCACTGCTTCTTGAATGCCTCGGCGAACGGGAGCTTCGCCGGTGCCGTGGAGTCGGTCCGGCTCTCCAGGTGCTTCTTGAACACCGGTGTCTCGGCAATCGACAGCCGGATCCACAGGCCGACGATCACGAGCAGCATCGACGCGATGAACGGGAATCGCCAGCCGTACTCGAGGAACGCCCCACTGGTCGCCCCGACCGTGATGGACACCACGAAGAACGTGCCGCTGGCCAGGAAGAAGGCGCACGCCGGCCCCAGCTGGGGATAGATCGCCATCCGCCCTCGTTGGTGTTTGGGGGCGTACTCGGCCGTCAGCAGTGTCGCGCCGGCCCACTCACCGCCCATGGCCAGACCCTGCAGGAATCTCATGGTCACCAGCAGGATCGGCGCCCAGATTCCGATGCCGTCCTCCAGGACGCCGAAGACCCCGCTGTTGTAGCCGGGGAAGAACCCGATCAGGACGGTCGACAGCCCCATCATCAGCAGGGTCCACACCAGGGTTCGTTTACGCCCGATCTTATCACCGAAGTGGCCGAAGACGATCGAACCGGCGGGCCGTGCGAAGAACGCGACGCCGAAGGTGGCGAAGGAAGCGATCGTTCCGATCGCCGGGCTGCTCTCGGGGAAGAACACGGCGGGGAACACCAGCGCCGCGGCCGTGCCGTAGACGAAGAAGTCGTAGTACTCGATGGTCGTCCCGATGAGGCTCGCGGCGCCGACCTTGCGGAGGCCGCGACGCTGCGCGGCCCCTTCCTGCTGAGGAGTCAGAGTCGGGCTCTGTTGATGCATGTAGGTCTCCAATGGTGGGCGGATCTCAATATGGTCCTACCACAATTGTGGTCCATACCACAAGCATGTCGGATGAGTTGCGCCAGACACAGGCCGCGTTGACGTGCGGAGACGTAATTGGGTATGGTCCGACCACATGTTGGTCGTCCGCGCGGCGGCTTGATCCGAGTAGTTGGGAGATGTGCAGTGCCAGCCGAGATGTTCTACGACGATGACGCCGATCTGTCCATGATCCAGGGCAAGCGGGTAGCCGTGATCGGTTACGGCAGCCAGGGACATGCCCAGGCGCTGTCGCTGCGGGACAGCGGTGTCGATGTCCGGATCGGTCTGCAGCCCGAGTCGAGAAGCCGCGCCAGAGCCGAGGAACAGGGCCTGCGGGTGGTCCCGCCGGCAGAAGCGGCCGCAGAGGCCGACGTCGTGGTCGTCCTCGTCCCGGATCAGCATCAGCGCAGGTTGTACGCCGAGGAGATCGCCCCGGCGCTAAGCCCCGGCAATGCGCTGGTCTTCAGCCACGGCTTCAACATCCGGTTCGGCTACATCTCGCCGCCCGAAGACGTCGACGTGTTCATGGTCGCCCCCAAGGGCCCAGGGCACCTCGTGCGCCGGGAGTACGAGAACGGCCGCGGCGTCCCGGTGCTGGTGGCGGTGGAGCAGGATCCCTCCGGCAACGCTTGGCCGCTTGCGCTGTCCTACGCCAAGGCTCTCGGTGGACTGCGCGCCGGCGGCATCAAGACGACCTTTGCCGAGGAGACCGAGACCGACCTGTTCGGTGAACAGTCCGTATTGTGCGGTGGCGCGTCGCAGCTGGTGATGTACGGGTTCGAAACGCTGATCGAGGCCGGATACCAGCCGGAGGTCGCCTACTTCGAGTGCCTGCACGAACTCAAGTTGATCGTGGACCTGATGTACGAGGGTGGCATCGCCAAGCAACGTTGGTCCTGCTCGGACACCGCGGAATTCGGTGACTACGTGTCCGGGCCCCGCGTGATCACCCCGGACGTCAAAGAGAACATGAAGGCGGTGCTCGCCGACATCGTCGACGGCACCTTCGCCAAGCGGTTCATCGACGACCAGGACAGCGGGGCCGCCGAATTCCGGGCTCTTCGCGAGCGCGGCGAGCAGCATCCGATCGAGAGCACCGGCCGCGATCTGCGCAAGTTGATGAGCTGGATCCAGCAGCAGGACGTCGACTACACGGGCACCGCAGCGCGCGTCCGATGACCGTGGTCGCGACGCCGAAACTGATCGTCGCCGCGGACGCGCCGTGGAGCGGAGAGCTCTACTCCACCCGCCCGGGTCGCGACCGCGTCGGCTTCACCTCCGTCGAATCCTTCTGTGCCGCAGTACTCGCCGTCACAGGGTGGCCGTTGGGCGTGCAGGCCGATCCGGCCGACGCCGCACCACCGGACCGGGCAGCGTCCCGGAAGCCGAGGCTGCGACGCGATCAGAAATCCACAGCGCGCAAGTTCATCGTCACCGCGAATCGTCCGTGGACAGGCGAGATGTACCGGACCACACCGGGTATGGGCCATCTCCACTTCCGGACGTTCGAACAGTTTCTGCGAGCGGTCATGGACCTCACCGGGTGGTCGCTGGACCAGCGAGGCTACGTCGAACGGGCCTGCGTGGCAGCCGATTCGGCCCTCAGCCGGCCCGCTTGAATCCGACGTCCACCGTGCTGCTGCCGTCCTGACCGAGGATCGCGGTGAGCAGCGCGGCCGCAGCCTCGCCGTCGCCGGCGGCGATGGCGTCCACGACGCGTGTGTAGTCGTGCGCGGTTGCGGCCCCCGGGTCCGGCGCACCAGCTGGATGGATGGAAGCCGTTGTGCGGTAGTTCTTTTCGACGTCGTTCAGCGCCCTTGACAGCATGACGGCGAGCGCGTTGCCCGATGTCGCGACCAGCCGCGCATGGAACTCCCTTTCCAGCTCGTCGAAGTCCGCACGCCGCGGGACGTCACGCAGCGGCTCGGCCAGCGTCCGTAGTATGGCGACGTCGTCGTCGCTCGCCGATGCGGCCGCGGCACGGGCGGCCAACTGCCCGATCATCCGGCGGCACTGGAACAGATCGTCGTGGCTGAACGAGGCCACCTGCAGGTGCAGACGCAGCACCATGGCCATCCCGGCGGGACTGTCTCTGACGATCACCGACCCCGCGCACGGCCCCGAACCGGTGCCTGCCTCGACAACTCCGACCGCTTCGAGAATTCGGAGCGCCTCGCGGACGGCGCCTCTGCTGACACCCAGCGCTTCGGCGAACTGACGCTCCGGTGGCAACCGGTCGCCGGCACGCAACTGTCCGGTCACCAACCGGTTCTCGATCTCTGCCACGACCTGCTCGTGGGTGCGTATGCGCGCCAACGGTTTCCACTGCGCCGCATGTCCGATATCGGCTCTCGCCATGATGACCTCCCGCAGGGATTCGGCGTCCCTGATCCGTGGATGTGACTGCGGGCCTTCAGGTCTGACTTCATCACCGCCGCAACGGGGATGTCACAGTAGCGCGACTGTGCCGGAATTCCACCAGCTTCATCGGGTCCGCTCTGCCGAGTCTAGGGCATGATGCCGTTTGCCGGAACCGCACTCTGCCGGTCGGCCACGGCCGATCGGAGCGCACAGCGGAGCTGCTCAGGCGTCGTGGGAGCGACATCGGGCGGCAGGATGCCGTCGCGCACCAGATCGCGGGCCAGCGTGGTCAACCACGGCGCCTTCAATTGCGCCTGCTGCAGGAGACCGCTGTCGGAGAAGATGATCGACGGCCGGTCCTGGCGGGTCACCCCGGCACTCATCACCGCGACCGAGTCGGCCCATTCCAGGGCCAGGGCGGTGTCATGGGTCGACAGCGCGACGGTGGTGCCGGCGCGCTCGAGGTGGGCCAGGGTGTCGAACAGCGCGTCGACTCCGCAGGGATCGATGCCGGCCGTCGGCTCGTCGAGCAGCAGCACGCACGGCCGCATCGCGACTGCGCCTGCGATGGCGACCCGCTTGCGTTGGCCGAACGACAGCTGATGCGTCGGGCGGTTACGCAGATCGGTGATGTGCAGCAGATCGAGCGCGCGATCGACCCGCTCCCTGACCTCGGTGGCCGACAAGCCGAGGTTCACCGGGCCGTACGCGACATCCTCAGCGACATCGGCGGAGAACAATTGATCGTCCGGGTCCTGGAACACCAGCTGAACGGCTTGGCGATGTGTGCGCAGGCCGCGTCTGGACCGGTCGATCGGCCGGTCGTCGAGGCTGATCTCCCCGGCGTCCGGGCGCAGCGTGCCGGCCAGACACTGCAGCAGCGTGCTTTTGCCGGAGCCGTTGGCGCCCAGCAGCGCCACCCGTGAACCGGGTGCGACGTCGAGGTCGGCGCCCCGGAGCACTTCGACGCCGCGCTCGTAGCCGTAGTGCAGGCCGGACCCGGTTAGGTGCCGATGGCTCACCGTCGACACCTCATGTCTGCACCACCAGCAGTGTCACCGACACCACCATGGCGTTGACCAGCGCCGCGCTCGCCACGAACCGCGTCGACACCGCGTGACCGTGGGGCCGGGCCAGAGGCATGCCGAGGTTGCGGCCGGCCAGTCCGCGTTCCAGCGACTTGCCGCGACGCCATGCCCGTATCAACACCGCTGCGGTCATCAGGCCGGCCGAGCGCACCGAGCGGCGCACGGTGGAATAGCCCAGCCGGGCGGTCTGCGATTTCCGGGTCACCGTCAGCGATTCCAGCAGCAGGAAGATCATCCGGTACATGACGGTGACGACGTCCACGCACGCCGACGGCAGGCCCATCCGTCGCATCGAGTCGGTGAGATCGCTCATCGGGGTGGTGGATGCCAGCAGCATCATCGCCGCGGTCGCTGCGATCGCCCGCGCCGCCGCCTCGCACGCTCTGAGCACCGCCTGGGCCGACGTGCTCAGCGCGGGACCGGACGGATCCACGCTCACCGCCGTCGAGGCCGCGGCGACGACGATGAAGACGAGGGGGACGCGCAGCATGCGCAGCAGGTGTAGGTTCGGCAGACCCGCCAGCCGCCCGGCGACGACGGTGACCAGCAGCACCAGGGGCGCCGAGGGCCACGGCGGCAGCAGCACCGCGCAGGCGAGCAGGCCGCCGCACAGCACCACCTTCTCTAGCACCGACCGGGTCCGCCATCGACTTTTCCAGGCGACGGTGTCCAGGGTCGACGCGGCCGGTGACACGCTCAATGGGGATCGTCACCGACACCGGGGCTCGCAGCATCGGTGGTCCGACGCCGGCGGAGGGCACCGAGGGCGTAGCCGAACACGCCGGCGCCCAAGGCGGCCTGCAGAGCGAACAACCCGGATTCCACTTCGGCGGACGGCGGCGCGAAGATCTGCTCGAACCAGGGGGTGTAGTCGGGATGGCTGTCCTCGATCGCGGTCACCGCGGTGGTGTCGGTGCCAACGAAGGACTCCTCGGATGCGTCGTCGGACGCCGTGCCGCCACCTACCAGCAGGCACACCGCGAGGATCAGCGCCGCGGCTGCGAGCAGTCCGACATTGACCGGCACTCCTCGCCTCGACACGCGTCGATCAGACATCCGCCGGCTCCTTCTTCTGGGCACCGAGAACTCCGAGGTTCGTCAGCTCCGGTTTGGCGACGCTGATCAGCACGCGCATCACCACGACGCCGATCAGTCCCTCGATGATCGCCAGCGGGATCTGGGTAACCGCGAAGACCGACAGGAACTTGGCGATCGATCCGAGCACTCCGCTCTGCATGTCGGGGAAGGCGAGGGCCAGCTGGACCGACGTAGCGCAGTAGGTGGCCAGATCGGCGGTCATCATCGCCATGAAGACCGCGGGCAGGATTCCCGCGCGCCTGGTCAGCCGCCAGAACAGGTATCCCACCCACGGTCCGACGACCGCCATCGAGAAGACGTTCGCGCCCAGGGTGGTGATGCCGCCGTGTCCGAGCAGCAGCGCTTGGAAGAGCAGCACCACGGTCCCGAGGAAAGCCATGACGGGAGGCCGGAACAGCACCGCGCCCAAGCCGGTTCCGGTGGGATGGCTGGAACTGCCGGTCAGTGACGGCAGCTTGATGGCCGACAACACGAAGGTGAACGCTCCGGCAGCGGCCAGCAGTAGCCGGGATTCCGGCCGGTCGCGGATTTCCCGCACGACCGCCCGGGTTCCGTGGATGACGAACGGCGCAGCAGCGATGCTCCACACCGCGGCATGCAGTGGCGGGAGGAATCCCTCGGCGATATGCATGTCGACACACTCCTTGATCGGTGATCGGCGCGACGAGGTGCCGGGACTTCGTCGCCGTGTTCGTTCCCCGATGTCTCGTTAGCAGAATCGGTCGGCGGTCAGACGGCCCACTTCGTCTCGCTGAAGCCCACGGCGCGGTAGAAGTCGCGGATGTGGGTGGTGACCCGCTCGACGGCCAGATCTGCGTCCCCCGAGGCGATCGCGTCGACGATCGCCGCGTGCTCGTCGGCCACGCTCTCCATCGTCCTGACCGGGTCTTCGAGCCCCTCGAACGCGGTGACCATCGCCTGGCGGAGCGCTTCGCGCAGCGCCGCCATGAGCACGGCAGCCAATCCGTTGTCCGAGGCGCGGGCGATGCGGACGTGGAACGCGGTGTCCAGGTCGTTGAAGGATGCGGTGGTGTGCACGCCCCGCATCTGTTCGACCAGCTTGCGCAGGTCGGCGATGTCCTCGCTGGTGGCGCTCTGCGCGGCCTTGCGCGCGGCCAGGCCTTCCATCTGCAGCCGGACCTCGACGAGATCCTCCTGCGTGAACGACGCCAGCTGCAGGTGGATCCGCATCACCATCGCCATGCCGGCGATGCTGTCCTTGACGATCATCGAACCCGATGTGGGCCCCGAGCCGGTGCCCGCCTCCACGACCCCGATGGCCTCCAGGATGCGCAGCGCTTCCCGGACGGCGCCGCGACTCACCCCGAGTGCCTCGGCGAACTGCCGTTCGGGTGGCAGCCGGTCACCGGCTTTCAATGTGCCGGCGATGAGGCGGCTCTCGATCTCGGCCATGACTTGCTCGTGCGTGCGCAGGCGGGGAAGAGGCTTCCACTGCGACTGAGGTTCCTCGGACACACCTGCACCCTTTTCTTTGCGCGAAGATCCCTGAGGATCCAATGGTACCGACCACACAATGGTTTGCCCGCACATGCGGTCGGTACCATCGGCAGGTTTCAGAACACCGGCGTCTCCTGGTAGCTGCCGAACACCTCGCGCAGCGCTCCGGTGATCTCGCCCATCGACAGGTGCGCACGCACCGCCTCGATGGTCGCCGGCATCAGGTTCGCATCCTCGTCGCGGGCCACGGCCAGCAGGTTGTCCAGCGCCTTCTGCGCCCGGTCCTGGTCCCGGTCGGCACGAACCTGCTTGAGCCGGCGGATCTGGCGGGCCTCGGACTCCGGATCGAGCTGGTGCACCTCGATCTTCTGGTCCTCCTGGGCGTCGACGTACTTGTTGACACCGATGACGGGGCGATCGCCGCTGGCCTTGCGCTTGGCGTAGTCGTAGGCGCTGTCGGAGATCTCCTTCTGGAAGAACCCCTGCTCGATGGCCGGCACCACGCCGCCCATCGCCTCGACCTTGTCCATGTACTCCTGGATGCCCTTCTCGATCTCGTCGGTGAGGGCTTCCACGTAGTACGAGCCGCCGAGCGGGTCGATGACGTTGGGCACGTTCGTCTCGTCGGCGATGATCTGCTGGGTGCGCAGTGCGAGCTTCATCGCCATCTCGCTGGGGATAGTGTACGCCTCGTCGAGTCCGTTGGTGTGGATCGACTGCGCGCCACCCAGGACTGCCGACAGCGCCTGGATCGCGGTGCGCACGATGTTGACCATCGGCTGCGGCTTGGTCAGCGTGGCCGCCGCGGTCTGCGCGTGGAAACGCAGCCGCATCGAGTTCGGCTTCTTCGCGCCGAAGTGCTCCTTCATCATCTTCGCGTAGAAACGCCGCACGGCGCGGAACTTGGCGACCTCCTCGAACATGTCGGCCTGCGACACGAAGAAGAACGAGAGGCGCGACGCGAACTTGTCGACGTCGACACCGGCCTTGACGACATCCTCGACGTAGGCCTTGGTGATCGCCATGGTGAAGGCGACTTCCTGGATGGCGTTACCGCCGGCCTCGCTGATGTGGTAGCCGCTGATGTTGACCGGGTTGTAGCGCGCCATGTGCTCGGCGCCGTAGACGATGCAGTCACGCACGATGCGCATGCTGGGGCGCACCGGGAAGATCCACTCCTTTTGCGCCACATACTCTTTGAGGATGTCGTTCTGGATGGTGCCCGACAGCTTGTTGAGGTCCATCCCGCGGTCCTCGGCGACTGCGATGTACATCGCCATCAGGATCCACGCCGACGGGTTGATGGTCATCGACACCGAGATGTTCTCCAGGTCGATGCCGTCGAAGAGCGCCGCCATATCCGGCAGCACGTCGATGGCCACGCCTTCGCGCCCAACCTCACCGAGGCTCATCTCATGGTCGCTGTCCAGACCCATTAGCGTGGGCATGTCGAAGTCCACCGACAGGCCGGTCTGGCCCTGGGCGATCAGGTACTGGAAGCGCTTGTTGGTCTCCTCGGCCTGACCGAACCCGGCGATCTGCCGCATCGTCCATTTCCGGCCGCGGTACATCGTCGGGTAGGGACCGCGGGTGTAGGGGTATTTACCGGGCAGGCCGATCTCGTCGTAGCTTTCCGGCAGGTCCTGCGGGCCGTAGACACGCTTGACGGGCAGGCCGGAGCCGGTGACGTAGTTCTCGCGGGACTCGGGGGCGCGCTTGATGAAGTCGGCGAGCTCGTTGTTCTCCCACTCCTCAAGCTCGGCCTGGGCGCGCTTACGCAACGCATCGCTGGCCAGGCGCAGTTCCTCGACGGTGGACTCCTCGCCGGGGTTCGACAGCGGGTCGGTGGAAAGGCCCTGCTTCTCGGCGGTCGACTCGGCGGTGGGAGTCGAGACTTGGTCGGTCATTACTTCTCTCTTCCATTGATGTCAGTTGGGTCTACGGCCATGGCGGTCAGCAGCCGGGCGGCGGCTTGTCGTGGTTCGTCTTCGCGGGCGATCAGCGCCTCGACGGCCGCGTCGAAGTCGCGCATCCCCGACCGGAGCTTCTCGGTGACGAGACTCTCCGCCGCCCAACGGATCCGGGTGGCGGCGTTGCGCCGCTCGACGTCCTTGAGGCCGCCGTGGTCGGCCATCCAGGTGCGGTGCTCGGCGGCCTGGTCGAGCAGGTCGGCCACGCCCTCACCGGTGGCGGCGGTCGTCTTCTGGATCGGGACGTTCCACTGTTGGGCCTCCCGGTGGGCCAGCCGCAGCGATTCCCGCAGCTGCTTAACGGTCAGGTCGGCACCCGGGCGGTCGGCCTTGTTGACCACATGGATGTCGGCGATCTCGATTAGCCCGGCCTTGATGGCCTGGATATCGTCACCCAGCCCGGGCACGCTAACCACGACCACCGTGTGGGCCACGCTGATGACGTCGACCTCGGCCTGCCCGACGCCGACGGTCTCCAGGATGACGACGTCGTATCCGGCGGCGTCGAGGACGACGATGCCGTCGAGCACCGCCCGGGACAGCCCGCCGGTGGCCCCGCGTGAGGCCATCGACCGGATGTAGACGTCCTTGCGGCCGGCCAGCTCGGTCATGCGAATGCGGTCGCCGAGGATCGCCCCACCCGAATAGGCACTCGAGGGGTCGACGGCCAGGATCGCCACGCGAGCGCCGCGGGCCACGTACTCCTGCGCCATGGCGGTGACCAGCGTGCTTTTGCCACTGCCCGCGGGACCGGTGATGCCCACGACGTGCGCACGGCCGCTGTCTTTCCAGATCTCGGCCAGCAGTTCAGCCGCCGCGTCCGAGCGGCTCTCGACCAGGGTCAGGGCACGTGCCAGGGACACCTGAGAACCGGCGCGGATGCGGTCGGCGAGCGCGGCGACGGGGCTGCCGGTGGCGGTTCCGGTCATGATGAAGGCCCCCGGTCCACCGATTCGAACAGGTTGCGGTCGTCGATCACGCGGCGTGCCTTGAAATCCGTGCGTTCGAACGTGGCGGGCGGGACCGTCACGACCTTGGCCCCCACACCCAGGACGTTACGCAGGTCGTCGCCGACCTTCTTGATCCAGACATCCTGGGCCACAGAAGTTTTCTCTGCGTCGAACTCGCACTGGACCAGCAGCTCATCCATCGCGGTTTCCCGCGTGATGATGATCCGGTGTTCGCCGCCGTATCCCTCGGCGCTCATCACGATCTCGTCGATCGCGTTGGGATGCACGTTCTCACCGCGGATCTGGAACATGTCGTCGATCCGGCCGTAGATTCCCTTGGGCAGGAACGGGTAGGTCCTGCCGCGGGACGCATCGGGGGCTTCCCAGCTGGTGAGATCGTTGGACAGCAGCCGGATCATCGGCTGTGACGTCCGCTCCAGCGTCGTGTATACCGGGGTGCCCTCACTGCCGTACGGCACCCGGCGCATCGTCGCCGGGTCGCACACCTCGGTGTAAACCAGGTCCTGCCAAGCGAATACGCCCGGTTCGTTGTTGCTTGCGCCGAGGTGCATCCACGGCGCGACCTCGCCCATGCTGCCCGAGTCGTAGACCTCGACGTCAAAGGCGTCGATGATCCGCTGGCGGATCGCCGGCACACTGGCTCCCGGCTCCCCGGAGAAGAACATCTTGCGCAGACCGAGCAAGCGGGGATCGATGCCGTTCTCCACGGCCACCTCGGCCAGGCGCAGCGCGTAGGACGGCGTGCCGTAGAACACCGTCGCCGACATCTGGCGCATCCACTGCAGCGTGCGCAGGCTCTGGCCCGAGAAGCCGGCTCCGAACGGGAACACCGCGGCGCCAAGCCGTTCCGCGCCGCTGTAGGCGCCCCACGATCCCCAGTACTGGGTCAGCGGAGATCCGATGAGTACGACGTCGGACGGCCGGATCCCCATGCCCCACATCACGCGCGCGTGGGCGTTGGCGACGGCGACCCAGTCCCGCTGGTTGATGCCGAAGGCGGTGGGGCGTCCGGTGGTGCCCGAGGTGCCCTTGATGTGGGTGACCTCGACGGGATCGATGCACAGGTAGCTGCCGTAGGGCTGGTTGGCTGCCTGGTCCTCGCGCAGCTCCTCCTTCTTCACCACGGGGACCTGCTCGAAGATCTCGAGCGACGTGATGTCACCGGGCTCCAGGCCAGCCTCGGACCACTTGCGGCGGTAGAAGGGCGCCCGCTCCCAGGCGTAGGCCATCAGCTCACGGATGCGCCCGAGGATCGCCTCGTCGCGCTGTTCGGGATCCATCGTCTCGCGCACGGGGAACCAGTGCGTCTGGTCGTTGGGTGGCCGGTAGTCGGCGTCGTACGCCGGAGGCCAGCTCCACGACTCCATCTGGCCGCTCCCTTCGCCCGCGCCCATCAGGAACTCGCCTCCACGGAGGCCGCCGCCTTGATGGTCTCGACGATCTTCTCCGGGGTGGTGTCCTGGCCGAGGACGGCCTTGACGCCCATCTTCTGCAGCTCGATCTCGTCCTCGTCGGGCATCACGCCACCGGCGACGATGGCGAAGCGTGGCCGCTCCTCCATCTGATCGAGGATCTCGAAAATTTTGGTGAAGATCGGCATGTGCGCACCGGACAGCAGGCTGACACCGAGGACGTCGACGTCCTCCTGGGTGGCGGCCTCGATGACCTGCGCCGGGCTGCGGTGGAGTCCGGTGTAGATGACCTCCATCCCCGCATCGCGCAGGGTGCGGGCGACGACCTTGACACCGCGGTCATGTCCGTCGAGACCGATCTTGGCAAGCATCACGCGGATGGGCAGCGTCGACGGTTGATTCATGTACTCACCTGTTCTATGGGACGACCAATCTGTGGTTCGACCATAGACCAGGTTGCGTGACATGCGCAACAACCAAAGAAAGCTGCGCCCGACGCCACAGGTTTGGCGCCGCCGTTGCCTCTTCGGTCGGTGAGTGTGTTGCCGTGCCGCGGCACCGAGCGCGCCTACTCCAGACGCAACCTCAGATCGGCGAGCCAGTCGGCGGCCGCCGCTCGCGGTGTCATCTCCCCGGCCTGCACCCGTAGGCGTAGCTCGTCGAGCCGGGCCGACCCGGTCATCGCGTCGTGCAGCATCGCCGCCACATGGTTCTCGATGTGCCGGGTCAGCTCACGGCTCTGCTGTTCGGCCCTCCTCGCCAGCCGCCGGCCCGACGCCTGGTCGCGCTCATCGAACTCGCGCAGGGTCGACCACAGCGAGTCGACGCCTTCTCCCGTCAGCGCGACCGTGCAGCAGACCGGCGGCATGTCGATGTGCGTGTGTCTGGCGCCCACGGCAAGTGCCTGCTTGAGGTCGCGCACGAAGGTGGAGGTCTCGGCGCGGTCGGCCATGTTGACCACGAACAGATCGCCGATCTCCATGATGCCGGCCTTGTTCATCTGCATGGTGTCGCCCAGGCCCGGCACCAGCACCACGGCCACAGTGTCCGCGACGGTCAGCACGTCGAGCTCGACCTGCCCGACGCCGACGGTTTCGACGATGACGACGTCGTAACCGGCCGCCTCCAGAACCTTCACCGCGTCGCGGGCGGCGCGCGCCAGCCCGGTCGTCGACCCGCGCGTGCCCATGCTGCGGATGAAGATTCCCGGGTCCTGACTGTGCGACGACATCCGCACCCGGTCGCCCAGAACTGCTCCGCCGGTGAGATGGCTGGACGGGTCGATCGCCAGGATCGCGACGGTGCGCCCGTCCGCGCGGATCTGACGCGCCAGCACGTCGACGAGGGTGCTCTTGCCGGACCCCGGGCTCCCGGTGATGCCGATGACGTGGGCGCCGGCCGTATTCCCGAGGGCGAGATCCCCGGCCACATCGACGATCTCTCCGCGCTCGACCTTGCTGATCATGCGTGCGGTCTCGCGTTCCGAGGACAGACCGATCGTCGCCCTGGATTCGCTGCTCATGTCCTCAACTCCTTCGCCGTTCGCAAGTTCACCGGGCGGGCATGCGGATCGCACCGTCGAGGCGGATGACTTCCCCGTTGAGCATGGGATTTTCGACGATGTGGTGCACCAGGGCGGCGAATTCCTCCGGCCGGCCGAAGCGCTTGGGATGGGGGACGTTCGCGGCCAGACCTCGACGGGTCTCCTCGGGCAGCGACGCTATCATCGGTGTCTCGAAGGTTCCCGGCGCGATGCTCACCACTCTTATGAGGTGATCGGCGAGTTCGCGCGCCAACGGCAATGTCATCGCCGCCACACCACCTTTCGATGCCGCGTAGGCGGCCTGCCCGATCTGGCCGTCGAAGGCGGCGACCGAAGCGGTGTTGACGATGACCCCGCGCTCGCCGTCGACCGGTTCGGTCCGGGCCATGCGCTCGGCGGCCAGCCGCACGACGTTGAACGTGCCCAGGAGATTGACCCTCAGCACGGTTCCGAAGGTGTCTGAGGGCAGAACCCCCTTGCGGCTCAGGACTTTTCCGGGCGTCACGATACCGGCGCAATTGACCACGACCCGCAGGTCGCCGACGGCACCCGCCCGCGAGACGGCCGCGGCCACCTGGTCGTCGTCGGCGACGTCGGCGGCGACGAACGACGCCGCGGCGCCCATCTCGGCGGCGACGTCTTCGCCGCCTCGGTCCGGGAGGTCGACCAGGACGACGGACGCGCCGGATCTCAGCAGCCGTTGGGCCGTGGCCCGTCCGAGCCCGGATGCCGCGCCGGTGACGAGCGCGGACGCGTTGTGCAGGATCATCGCGTCTGCCCCGGCACGGCCGCGTCCCCGTTGTCCAGCCGCACCAGGTGGTCGACACCCCGCTTGACCGTCCATCCGGCCTTCTCGCGGTCCCATTCGGTGTCCGAGGCGGTCTGCGTCGCGGCGCGCAGCGTGCGCTTGAGCACCTTGCCGGTCGGTGTCTTGGGCAGCTCATCGATGAACTCGAGATAGCGGGGCACGGCGAAGTAGGGCAGCCGGGCGACGCAGTGGGTGAGCACGGCGACCGGATCGGGTGGCACGGCCCCGTCGGCGACCACCAGATATGCCTTGATGTCGTCCTCGCCCTCCTGTGCCGGCTTGGCGATCACCGCGGCATCGGCGATCTCGGGCAGTTCGGTCAGTGCGACCTCCACGTCGTAGGCCGTTACGTTCTCGCCCTTGCGCCGGATGCGGTCGTTGAGGCGGTCGAGGAAGTAGTAGTAGCCCTCGGCGTCACGCCGGCCCGCGTCGCCGGTGTGGAACCACAGGTTGCGCCAAGATTCGACGGTCCTCTCGAACATCCCGTTGTACTGCAGGAAGGTGGTGAAGGGGAAACGCGGTCGCACCACGATCTCGCCGACCTCCCCGTCCGGCACGGGTTCGTCGGTGGCCGGGTCGACGACGGCGACCTCGAACCACTCGTCGAGTGCCTTGCCGCAGCTTCCCGGACGCAGTGGCTCGTCGATCGGCCGGTAGATGGGCAGGCACGTTTCGGTCATCCCGTACGCCTCCACACAGGTGGTGTCGAAGCGGCGCTCGAAGGCTTCGGCGATGACGGTGGGCAGCGGGATCGTGATCATCCGCCGCACCCGGTGGTCCGCGTCGTGCGGTCCGGCCGGTCGGTTGAACACGTACTGAGCCATGACACCGAGCAGGCTTGTCACCGTTGCGCCGCACTCACGCAGGTCGTCGAGCCAGCGGCTCGCGCTGAACCCGTCGGCCAGCACGACCTCCGCGCCGGTCATCAGGCAGGGGAGCACCTGCATGAACTGCGCGTTGGCGTGGAACATCGGCAGGCAGACGTAGTAGACGTCGTCGGAGACGATGCGAAGCTGTTCCACGACATGGGCGGCGAACGTGTGCATATGCGAATGCGGGACCACCACGCCTTTGGCGGGTCCGGTGGTTCCCGAGGTGTAGATGATCGACGCAGGGTCCTGGTAGGACACCTCGACATCGGGAACCGCACCGGACGACGCGTCGAGGTCCTGCAGAGGGACCGTCGGCCACGGCAGGGCAGTCGACCCGCCTCGGACGACGACGGTGCGCAGGACGGTCAGTTCGCCGGCCACGTCGCCGAGCGCCGCCCCGTACTGGGCGTCGATGATCGCCACCGCCGCCCCCGAGTTCTCGGCGACATGCACCAGGCTGGGACCGCGGTTGGCGGTGTTGACCGGAACCTCCACCGCCCCAAGCAGATTGACTGCAAACCAACACGCAACCATGTCGATGGAGTTGTCCATGACCAGCAGGACCCGGTCGCCCTTGGACACCCCTAGCGCCGCCAGGCCGGCAGCCCTGCGCTCGGTGAGCGCCAGCAGTTCGCCGTAGGTGAGGCTTTCCCCGGCCAGGGTGCGCACGCAGCATTTGTCCGGGCTCTCGGCCGCCGCACTTCTCAGGAAGGCGGGCAGGGTGAATCCCGTGCGGTCGGCGGGGGTGAAGCGGCGTGCTGATGCGACAGTCATGCCTCGACCCGTTGGCCGCCGCGGCTCACCGCGACGCGCTCCTCGATGAACGACACGATGTCGGCGGTGTCGGTGCCGGGCGGGAAGCACCCGTCGATACCCATTCGGCCGAGTTCCTCGATGTCTTCGGGCAGCAAGCTGCCGCCGGCGATCATCAGGATGTCGCGGGCGCCCGCCTCGTCGAGACGCTCCTTGAGCTCTCGCATCAGTCGCACGTGCTGAGCCGACAGGTTGGATACGCCGACGACGTCGACGTCTTCCTGCACCGCCGCGCGCGCAACGTCGGGAATGGTGGTGCGCAGACCGGTGTAGATGACTTCCATGCCGGCGTCGCGCAGCGCGCGCGCGACGATCTTGACACCCACATCGTGGCCGTCGATACCGGGCTTGGCCAGGAGAACGCGGATCATGAGTTGCCCTTCCAGGGTTTTCGGTGGTCGGTGGTTCGGGGCGATGGCTCGCTCAGTAGATGGGGGGCGCGATGTATTCGCCGACCTCGGCGATGACTCGTTTGACGATCTCGCCCTGGGAGGCGTGCGCCTTGCTGGCCGCGATCACGGCCTCCATGACATTGCCGCCGTCGGCGACGACCTGCTGCAGTTCGTCCAGGGTGCGCTCGACCTCGGAGGCATCGCGCTCGGCGCGAACCTTCTCCAGCCGGCGGATCTGTTCCTTCTCCGACTGCTCGTCGACGCGGAACGTCTCGATCGGCCGCTCACCCTGGGTGCCCTTGAAATCGTTGACGCCGACGATGGTTCGGGTCCCGTTCATGATCTGCAGCTGTTGGGTGTGCGCGGTGTCGGACACCGTTTTCTCCAGCCAGCCGCTCTCGACACCGCGGATGGCGCCACCCGCGGCGTCGACCTGACCCATCCAGTCCCACGTGCGGCGTTCGATCTCGTCGGTGAGACTTTCGATGTAGTAGGAGCCGGCCAGGGGATCGACGACGTTGGTGATACCGCTTTCGTAGGCCACCACCTGCTGGGTGCGCAGTGACATCCGCTGAGCGAACTCCGACGGAATCGAGTACGCCTCGTCGAAGCACGAAACCGCCATGGACTGAACGCCTCCCAGCGCACCGGCCATCGCCTGCAGCGCGCCGCGGATGAGGTTCACCTCGGGCTGCTGGTAGGTCATGGTGCTTCCGCCGGTCTGGACGTGGGTGCGCAACTTCGCGTTCTTCGGGTCGGCGCCGAACCGGTCGTGGATCAGCTGTGCCCATACCCGGCGGGCGGCACGCAGCTTGGCGATCTCCTCCAGGAAGTCGTTGTGCACGTTGAAGATGAACGAGAACCGGCCGATGAAGCTGTCGATGGGCAGCCCGCGGCCCAGGAGGTCTTCGATGTAGGCGATCGCATGGGCGAAGGTGAACGCCAACTCCTGGTCAGCGGTGGTACCGGCCTCGCGAATGTTGTAGCCGTTGAGGCTGATTCCGTTCCAGCGCGGCATGTGGATCGAGCAGTACTCGATGAGATCGCACGCCAGCCGCACCGACGGCGCGGGCGGGAAGATGTAGGTCTTCTGGGCGTAGAAGTCCTTCAGCGGGTCGTTCTGCACCGTGCCGCCGAGCTTGCGGAGGTCGAAGCCGCGCATCTGGGCCGCCGCGACGTATTGGGCCACCAGCACGAACGCCGGGTGGTTGATCGTCATCGAGACGCTGATGTTCTCCAGGTCGATGCCGTCGAACAGGTCGTACATGTCGGGCAGGGTGTCGATCGCGACGCCGGTGCGGCCGACCTCGCCGACCGCTCGCGGGTCATCGGAGTCGAGGCCGATCAGGGTGGGCACGTCGTAGTCGTTGGACAGGCCGGTCTGCCCCTGCTCGATCACGTACTTGTTGCGCTCGTTGGTCTCCGGGGCGGTGCCGAGACCGACCACCTGGCGCCGAGTCCACTGCCGGGTCCGGTACATCGTCGGGTGGGGCCCACGCGTGTACGGGTACTGGCCCGGCGCGCCCAACTTGGTCGCCGGGTCCCATGATTCGAGCCGGGACTCGTCGTAGACGGGGTCGACAGGGATTCCGGACAGGGTTCGGTGATCCGGCTGGGATCCCACGGCGTCCTGCGCAGTCGCGCTCGGTCGGGTGTCTGACACGGTCATTCGGGCCCCTTTGTGACTTTGTGTTGGTGACTTTGTGACGTAGCTCTGTGGTTCGACCACACTGTGATAGGTGCTACTATGGACTCTGGATCCAGGATTCGCAACCAGCCCGTCCGACATCGGAACTATCGACGATTGGTGCCCACATGGCCGAGATGACCGTTGCCCAGCTCATTGCCGAACGCCTGGTCAGCCAGGGTGTCCGTCGGATTTTCGGATTGTGCGGCGGACATATCCAGCCGTTGTGGGACGCGGTGGCCCTGGCCGGCATCGAGGTTGTGGACGTGCGCCACGAGGCCGCAGCCGTCTACATGGCACACGCGACAGCCGACCTCTCCGGCGAGTTGAGCGTGGCGCTGGTGACTGCGGGACCGGGCCTGACGAATGCGGTCACGGCGATGTCGAACGCGTTTGTCGCGCGCAGTCCGGTGCTGGTGATCTCGGGGCGCGCCCCGCGTCCGCAGACCGGCATGGGTGCGATGCAGGACATCGCCCAGGCGGAGATCGTCCGGCCGATCTGCCGCCTCGTCGAGCAGGTATCCGAACGCCATCACGTGATCTCTCGGCTGGACAAGACGATCGCAGCGGCACTCGGGGCCGTGACAGGCGCAACGGGTCCCGCCTACCTCGATTTCCCGACCGATCTGCTGGTGGAGACGGTCCACGACGCGGACATCCCCGCGTTGGCGATGGAGCCACGGGAAGCCGCCGAGCCGGCTCCGAGTCCGTCCGCGGTCGCCCGGGCTGCCCAGTTAATCCGCGCCTCGTCTCGGATCGTCGTCATCGGCGGGCGCTCGGTGCGCGCCGCGGCGGACGAGGTGCGGACCTTCCTCGACGCGACGCACGCGCTATATCTGGATTCGGGCGAAAGTCGCGGTGCGATCCGTGACGACGTGCCGGGATTCGTGCCTGCGGTGCGTGGCCGCGCGATGAGCGAAGCGGACCTGATCATCACGCTGGGCCGTCGCCTGGATTTCCAACTCGGATACGGATCACCGGCGGTGTTCTCTGCCGACGCGCGGTTCCTGCGCATCGGCACCTCGTTCGAGGAACTGGGCGAGACCCGTCGCGGCGAGGTGGAGGTGTACGGCAGCACACGCGCGGTCCTCACCGCGCTGACGCAGGACGGGGCGACCCCCGAGGCGCCGGACCTCAATTGGTTCACCGACATGCGGAAGTCCAACGCGGACAGGTCGCGCAAGCTCCAGAGCAAACTGCAGTCGCCGGAGCTCGACAGCGACGGACGGATGTCGCCGAACTTCGTCATCGGCGCGGTGAACGACCTGTTGACCGACGGGTCGGTCGCGATCGCGGACGGCGGCGACATCCTGTCGTTCGCCCGGGTGGGTCTCAGACCGGTCGACTACCTCGACTGCGGGGCATTGGGATGCCTGGGCGTCGGGGTTCCCTTCGCGATCGCGGCCGCGCTGCACCGACCCGACGAGCCCGTCGTCGCGGTCATCGGGGACGGCAGCTTCGGGTTCACGGCGATGGAGATCGACACCGCCGTCCGGCGGGGCGCGCGGGCGGTGTTCGTCGTGGTGAACAACGAAGCGTGGAACATCGAGCGTCACGACCAGGCGGACCGTTTCGACGGCAATCTCGTCGGGGTCGATCTTCCCGGTTGTCGCTACGACCAGCTGGCCCGCAGCCTCGGCGCGCACGGCGAGCGCGTGGAGGATCCGGGTGAGCTCGGCGACGCCCTCAAACGGGCCCTCGACAACGCGCCCGCCGTCGTGGACGTCCTCGTCTCTCGCCAGGCCAAGTCGCCGGACTACCTCAGCGGGCTGGCCGAGGTGCCGCCACGTCAGGCGGTCGGTCCGTGGAACGCTGCGGAGTTCAAGCGGTATGCGTCGCAGTAGGACGGCGGCCCCTGTCAGCACTGGTTCCAGGATCCACGAATACAGTGTCTGCACAGCGGACGCTTCCAGGAGACCAGACGTGAGCCTCAACCCCGATGCCGACGGCGGCCTTCTCGCGAAGAAGGCCGCCAGCTTCGCCGCGCTGAGCGCTCTGCCTCCGCGTGACTCGAGCGCCCTGGCCAGATCCGTACGCGATCGGCTGCGCCGGGCCATCGTCCTCGAGGAGTTGCCGCCCGGCGTTCGCCTGAACCAGGTCATGGTGGCCCAGCAACTCGGTGTCAGCCGGATGCCGGTGCGGGTGGCGGCAGCCGATCTGGTGGTGGAAGGGCTGCTGGAACCGTTGCCCACAGGTGGTGTGGCGGTCAAAGCCCTGTCGCGGGGCGATGTGGAGAATGCATACCGGGTCCGCGAAGCGCTCGAGGCGCAGGCCGTGCGGGAGGTCGCATCCACCCGGCCGCCGCACGGGCTCGCCGAATTGTCCGCGGTGCTCGACCGGCACGAGGGGTTGGGCGGAGTCAACGACACCGAGAGGCTGCTGGAGCTCGATCGGGCGTTCCACTGGGCGATCCTGGACGCCACCGACAACCCCTACTTCAGCCGGGCGATGGTACCGATGTGGTCGGTGGTCGAGCGCGCCATGGTCGGCATGCTGCGCACCGTGCCCGAGATGTTCGATCTGGCGTGGAAAGAACACCGATTGATCGCCGAGGCGATCGCCGACGGTGACGCCGATCTGGCCGAGCAGCGGACACGCAACCACATCCGCGACTCCGCGACGAAGTTCTCGAAATCCATCCGCGACGAATAGGGCGCGTCTCGCGTTCCGCAGGCTGACCGATCTGAGCCGGATCATCCGGTGCCGCAAGTCGGTTCGGTGCTCGTCGCCGTCTGCGTGTGAGAGGAGGTCGCCGTGACAGAGGCGAGACAAGATGCGGACCCGGGCGGGGGTTCCAGTCGCCGTGCGCTGCGTTCCGGGGCGATCGCGATGCTGCCCATACTCATCGGGATCGCACCGTTCGCCGCGGTCGCCGGTCTGGCAGGAACGCACAACGGCTTCACCGTGCTCGAGACGGCGGCATTCTCGCTGTTCGCCTATGCCGGTGCCGCCCAGGTGGCAGCCCTGGACCTGATCGGTAACGGTGCGGGGGCAGGGGTGGTGATCGCCACGGCGCTCATCATCAATGTCAGGTTCATCGTCTACTCGGCGACGCTGGCCCCGATGTTCTCCGATGCGAGCCTCAAGCAGCGGGTGGCCGGCTCATACCTGCTCGTCGACCACGCGATTCCGCTCACCCTCACCCGCACTGCGGAGTGGGCACGGCGCGACAAGATCGCCTTCTATTTCGGTGCGTGCCTGGTGTTCTGGTGCACCTGGCAGATCTGCTCGTTCGTCGGGTCGTTCCTCGGATCGTTACCCAACACCGGTGTGGTCGCATTCGCCGTACCCATCTCGTTTTTGGCCCTGCTTGCACCGCAACTGGCCGACCGCCCAAGGCTTTTCGCCGCGATTGTGGCCGGAGTCGTCGCGGTCGCCGGCGCTGACCTCCCGGCCAACCTGGGGATGATGCTGGGGACGTTCGCCGGCATCGCGACGGGTGTGGCGTTCGGTTGGCGCGCGGCCGGTGAGAAGTCCGCGTCATGAGTACAGCCACGGTATGGCTGATCATCGCCGCCGTCGCGATCGGCGGCTTCGTCTTGCGTGCGGTCTTCATCCTCGTGCCGATCCTGCCGAGGAACCTCCCTCCGCGCCTGAGCCTGGTGCTGCAGATGGTGCCCGCCGCCGCATTCGCGGCGCTGGTGGCACCAGCGCTCTTCCTCGAAGACGGCCGGCTGCAACTTATTTCGCCGGCGACGCTGGCGGGCGCGATCGCGCTGCTGGTGTCGTTCCGGTGGAAGAACCTGGCGCTGAGCATCGTGTGCGGCCTGGTGGCCTACGGCTGCCTCGACCTCGTACTGTGAGTGGCGCTCGCGGCGTCCAGCGTCAGCCTGATGACAGCACCGTTGGCGAGGCCGTCCGGGTGCCGGCTGCCGTCGGCGAACAGCCGCAGCGCTTCCCGGATGACGTCACCGTGGGTCACCACCACCACCGGACCGCCCACCCCGGCCAGCGACGCGGAGAAGAGCCGCAGCCGTCGAGTCACATCGTCACGCGATTCGCCCTGCGGGACCGCCTGATCGGAGGTCAGTGTCGCGTCGTGCCGATGTCCTTCGGTGACCGGCCTGCCCTCGAAGACCCCCCAGCACCGTTCCCGCAACAGCGGGTCGAAGGAGACGGGCACGCCCAGGTGCACACCGATGATGCGAGCGGTCTGAACCGCCCGATCGAGGTCCGAGCTCACCACGTGCGCGGGGCCGTACCGATCCAGTTCCTCGGCCGCGAGCCGCGCCTGCCGCTCACCGCGCGCGGTCAGCGCAGGCCATGCGGTCTGCCCCTGCATCACACCGGCCCGGTTCCACGTCGATTCGCCGTGCCGGACCCAGTACGCGTCGAGGTTCACCGGATCATGTGTAGTCGAAGAAACCCCGACCGCTCTTTCTGCCGAGCAGGCCGGCGTCGACCATCCTGGCCAACATCGGTGGGCACGCGTACTGCGGCTCCTTAAATTCGTCGTACAGCGAATCGGCGATCGCCCGCACGGTGTCGAGCCCGATCAGGTCGCTGAGCGCCAACGGCCCCTGCGGATGTGCGCACCCCCGTACGAGGCCCTCATCGATGTCCTTGGCGGTCGCCACGCCCTGCTCGACCATCCGGATCGCCGACAACAGGAACGGGATCAGCAGTGCATTCACGACGAAACCGGCGCGGTCCTTGCAGTCGATCGCGTACTTGCCGAGCGTGTCCTGCACGAAGCTGCGCGCCCGCTCGGTGGTCGCATCCGCGGTCAAGTTGCTCGGAACCAGTTCGACCAGGGACAGCACCGGTACCGGGTTGAAGAAGTGCACGCCGAGCACGTTCTGCGGGCGCTCGGTCGCCACAGCCAGTTTGATGATCGGGATCGAGGACGTGTTGGACGCCAGGATGGCCTCCGTATCGGTCACGACCTCGTCGAGCCTGCGGAAGAGCGCGGTCTTCACCGCTTCGTCTTCCATGACCGCCTCGATGACCAGGGTGCGATCGGCAAGCGCGTCGACGCCCTCGACGATCGTGATGCGATCCAGGACGTCTGCCGCCGAGGCGATCTTCCCTCGCGACTCGGCCTTCGCCAGGGAGGTCTCGAGTCGTCGCCGTCCCGCCGCCACCGCGGCGGCATTCGTCTCGACCACCATGACCTCCAGCCCGGCGCGGGCGCAGGTCTCGGTGATGCCCGCGCCCATCAGGCCGCATCCGACCACGCCGACCCGTTCGGTTGCCCCGGTCATGCCTACCTCCAGATTCCGTCAAGCACCTGCGGCAGCCGCGCCCCGCGGCTATCGACCACACTGTGGTCCTACCTTACAGGTCACCGTGAAGGCGGCGGACGTTCCAAGCATAAGTAGCACGTCGAGGGTGCGGGGCCGGCGTCGTGATAGCGACGGCTCTGGTCATCAATCTGCGCTTCCTCGTCTACTCGGCGACTCTTGCCTCCATGTTCGGAGCGGCCACCTTCAAGCAGCGCTTGTTCGGCTCCTATCTGCTGGTTGATCATGCGGTACCGCTTTGCCTTGACTCGCATGGAAGGTAGACGGCCTCGCGAACAGGTCGCTATCTACCTTGGGGCTTGCTTCGCCTTCTGATGTACCTGGCAAGTGTGCTCGGTGTGCTCGGTGGTCGGCTCATTCCTTGACTTTTGCCGAAAGCGGGCGTCGTCGCGTTCGCCGTCCCTGTTTCCTTCCTGGCGTTGTCGGGCCGCAGCTCACCCAGCGACCCCCGCGCTCTGGCTGCCGTCGTGGGCTGCCGTCGTCGCCGTCGCATGCGTCGGCCTACCCGCCAATGCGGGCGTGACGCTGGGTACCGCGGCGAGTATCGCGGCAGGTGTGGCTACTGGCTGGCGCGCGGCTGGCGGGAGGTCGGGTCGTGACTAGCCCACGAGCTGGTCGATCATCATAACGACTGCGGTCGGTGGATTCGCTCTGCGCGCCGGCTTCATACTCGTGCCGTTCCTGCCCAGGCCCCGCCGCACATGGGCCTGGTGTTAGAGATGATGCCCGCGGCCCAGTTCGCGCCATCACTCTTCTTTGACGAGGAACGCCTGAAACCTGTTGTCGGCGGCCACGTTGGCAGGGGCGACAGCGGTGCTGGTCTCGTTGCGGTGGAAGAGCCGCGCTCAGCATCGTCAGCGGCCTTATCGCATACACCTGCCTGGATCTCTTCCTGTAACCACAAATGTCGATCGGGGGAGGCGCCGCCGGCACCCCTTATCGACCGAGGCTTAGCTATGGGCACAATGAACCCATGGCTGAGCCGTTGATCCTTGCCCTCGAGGGGCGATCACCACGACTGCATCCCGAGAGTTGGGTCGCGCCGAACGCGTCGGTGGTAGGCGACGTCACACTGGCAGCGAAGGCGAGCGTTTGGTATTCAGCTACGGTGCGCGCGGAGTTCGATCCCATCGAGATCGGTCCTGGATCGAACGTCCAAGACAACGCCACAATCCACGCTGACCCCGGCTTCCCGGTCAGGATCGGCGCGCGAGTGACGATTGGCCACAACGCCGTTCTGCACGGGTGCATCGTCGAAGACGATTGCCTGATCGGTATGGGTGCGATCGTAGGAAACGGCGCCCGAATCGGCGCGAGCTCCTTGGTAGCGCCGGGAGCGTTGGTACCGCAGGGCATGAGCGTTCCGCCGCGGTCGCTGATAGCCGGCGTCCCGGCCAAGGTTCGCCGCGAACTCAACGACGACGAGATCCAGACCAACGGAGTGAACGCTCCCGCATACGAGTACCTCATCGGCGTGCACCGCGCGGCTACCCCGGCTTAGTCGAGAAAAGGGGATCGGCAGCCACGCCCACCTATCTCGGGACAGTAGGGGACAAGGCCTATATGTGCCGGTTCGCCCAGCCGTCATCATTATGGGCGAGCAGGCGCAATTCGCGCTCCCACCCGCGGTCGCGCGCCCGGTCCAGTCCCCGACGGACGACCAGCGCCACCGACGCGCCACAGGCCACGATGCCGAGCCAGACAGTGATTGCAGCAGCTAACCCGCCCATCGCAGCGTCTTCCACGGTCACCGGTGCAGCGACCACCTCGCCCGCATCATCTACCCAGATGGTCAGAGCGTCGCCCGCTTCGACCGGCGCGGGAGCGACGACCTTCTCATCGCGAACCTGTCCACCGTGGTGCCACTGCACACGGACATACTCAGTGCTGTCGAAGTCTGCCAGTAGTCCGGTGGTGCTCTCTAGTGCCGACGCCTCAACGGCGTGTCGGCTTTGCGCCTGTTGGAAGGCCGTGCGCACAATGGCGCTGTACACCTCGTTTCTAACCAGCGCCGCGACCGGAAGAGCGGACAGTGCCACGGCGAGCACCGCGAGCGCAACGAGCACTTCCAAGCGATCGCTCACCCGTACCAGCGGGTTGCGGCTGAGAGCGCGCCGGAACCACTGCGACCACGGAGCAAACCGTGTGATCGCCGCCACCGCTGAATGAGGCCTAGCTTGTTCATTTCGCGCAAACATCATGCCCATGGTGGCAGGGGCATCGGCAGGATGCCACCTGTCTTCCGGCTGGGGCAATCAACGTCACATGCCGCGATCACACTTGGGGGTCATTGACCGCATCAAGTGCCACCGCTGATTGCCGGGGAGACGCGCCCGTTGTCTTCGCGACCGGGAACTGTCAGGCGCGGGAAACTGCAAGAACGGTGGTGGCCTTTTGTCGTTGGACTAGGCTGTTGATTGCTGCGTCGACGCACGGTGGCACCAGCCGCGGCGGGTCGCCAGACTGCGACTAGGCGCCGCGCTGGGCCACAACTGGCCGAAGCCTATCCTGGTCAGCAGGCCATTCGGTCCAACGAAGCTCGTTGACGTGGAGTCCTCTATGCGTATCGCTCTTTTCGCGACCTGTCTGGCCGATGCCCTGTTCCCGCAGGCGGCCATCGCCACCGTCACCCTCCTCGAGCGGCTCGGCCACGAGGTGGTGTTCCCCGACAATCAGACCTGCTGCGGTCAGATGCACGTGAACACCGGATATCTCACTGAAGCGGTGGACCTGGTGCGCCACCACGTCGAGGTGTTCGAAGCGGCCGGGTGCGACGCGGCCGTCGCCCCGTCGGGTTCGTGTGTGGGCTCGGTGCGCCATCAGCACGCCATGGTGGCCCGCCGCGCCGGCGACGAGCGGCTCGCCGAACGTGCCGAGGCCGTCGCGGCCCGCACCTACGAGTTGTCCGAGTTCCTCGTCGACGTGCTGGGTGTGCGCGATGTGGGCGCGTACTTCCCGCACCTGGTCACCTATCACCCGACCTGTCATTCGCTGCGGATGCTGCGCGTCGGGGACAAGCCGCTCGAGTTGCTGCGCCACGTCCGTGGTCTGACGCTGCTCGAGCTGCCGGCGGCAGAATCCTGTTGCGGTTTCGGCGGCACCTTCGCGGTAAAGAACGCCGACACCTCGACCGCGATGCTGGCCGACAAGATGGCCGCCGTGATCGACACCGGCGCCGAAGTTTGCAGTGCCGGTGACTCGTCATGCCTGATGCACATCGGGGGTGGGCTGTCGCGGATTCGGGCCGGTGTGCGCACCGTGCACCTCGCCGAGATCCTCGCCGCCACCGACGACGCGGCGGTGCAGCCACGATGACGACGTTCCTGGGTGTCCCCGGCAGCCGCGGATCTAGCAACCTGCGCGGCTCCGAGCCCTTTCCCGACGCGGCGCGAATGGCGTTGCGCGACACCCAGATGCGTCGCAACGTCGGGCACGCCACCAAGGCGATCCGCACCAAGCGGCTGACCGCGGTCGCCGAGTGCGCGGACTGGGAGCAGCTGCGTGCGGCGGGCGGCGCGCTGAAGAGCGAGGTGATGGCGCGGCTGCCGGAACTGCTCGAGGAGCTGGAACGCAACGTCATTGCCCGCGGCGGGACGGTGCACTGGGCGCGCGACGCCGACGAGGCCAACCGCATCATCACCGACCTGGTGCGCGCCACCGGCAGCGACGAGGTGGTCAAGGTCAAGTCGATGGCCACCCAGGAGATCGGCCTCAACGAGCACCTGGAATCCGTTGGGATCGCCGCGACGGAGACCGATCTCGCGGAACTGATCGTGCAGCTGGGCCACGACAAACCCAGCCACATCCTGGTGCCCGCCATCCACCGCAACCGCGCCGAGATCCGTGAGATCTTCCTGCGGGAGATGCCCGAGGCGGGCGAGCTGACCGACGAGCCGCGGGTGCTGGCGATGGCGGCCCGCGCTCACCTGCGCCGCAAGTTCCTGTCGGCCAAGGTGGCGATCAGCGGCGCGAATTTCGGTGTGGCCGAAACGGGAACACTGGCGGTCGTGGAATCCGAGGGCAATGGCCGCATGTGTTTGACGCTGCCGCAGACGCTGATCACGGTGATGGGTATCGAGAAGATCGTGCCGCGGTTCACCGACCTCGAGGTGTTCATGCAGCTGCTGCCCCGCTCGTCGACCGCCGAGCGGATGAACCCCTACACGTCGATGTGGACCGGTGTGCACGACGGCGACGGGCCGCGCGACTTCCACCTCGTGCTACTCGACAACGGCCGCACCAGCGTGCTGGCCGACGGGGTGGGCCGCGCTGCACTGCACTGCATCCGGTGCAGCGCCTGCCTGAACGTCTGCCCGGTCTACGAACGCACCGGCGGCCACGCCTACGGGTCGGTCTATCCCGGACCGATCGGGGCGATCCTCTCACCGCAGCTGACCGGCACCCACGGCCACGACGACCCGAACGCGTCGCTGCCGTACGCTTCGTCGCTGTGCGGCGCCTGCTTCGACGCCTGCCCGGTGCGCATCGACATCCCGTCGATCCTGGTGCACCTGCGAGCCAAGCAAGTCGACACCGAACGCGGCGGCGTACCGGGCGGACAGGACCTTGCGATGAAGGCCGCCGCCTGGGCAATGGCCTCGCCGCGGCGGTTCGCGGTGGCCGAGAAGGCGCTGTCCACCGGCCGGCTCGTCGCCAACCGCGACCACCGCATCACCGCGCTGCCCTGGCCCGGGTCGAAGTGGACGTCGAGCCGCGATGTGCCCGAACCGCCCGCCGAGACGTTCCGGCAGTGGTGGAGGCGCACGCATGGCTGACGCCAAAAACGTCGTGCTGGAGCGAATCCGGGAAGCGCTGGCTGTCGCGCCCCCGGCACCGGTGTCGGTTCCGCGGGAATACGACCGCGCCGCGCTGGAAGGCGTTGCGGATGTGGCACGCTTCGCCCAGACCGTCGGCGAGTACCGGGCCCAGGTCCACCGCGTCACGGCGTCGCAGGTGAGCGCGACGGTGGCCGCTCTCGTGCCGCCGGGCGGCTGCGTGGTGATCCCGGCCGACCTGCCGCCGGAGTGGGTGCGCGACGTCATCGCGGTGGTCGATGAGCCCGCGTTGTCCAATGCCGACCTCGACCAGGTCGATGCGGTGGTGACCGGATGTGCGCTCGGCATCGCCGCGACCGGGACCATCGTGCTGGACGCCGGTGTCGCGCAGGGTCGTCGCGCGCTGACACTGATTCCCGACCATCACATCTGTGTCGTGTTCGCCGGTCAGGTCGTCGACACCGTGCCGCAGGCCTTCGCCGCGCTGGATCCGTCGCGGCCGTTGACGTTCATCTCTGGGCCAAGCGCGACCAGCGATATCGAACTCAACCGGGTCGAGGGTGTGCACGGACCCCGCACGCTCGACGTGCTGATCGTCACCTGAGCCCACCGCAAGATAACGAGACTGCATCTGCCAGGAACTCGAGGAGCAAAGCCGGTACAAGTATGCGCAGGACCCTTGCGCAACGACGACGCAATGGTCGAGTGGTGCCGAACGGCTGACTAGTGTTGTACTGACCTGAGAGGTTGGGTACGCGGCTGGCGGGTGGTTGGCCGCCGAGTGCGGTGTGGCCGCGGTGGTGATTGTAGGTGTGGAGCCATCGGGGGGAGGAATTGTCAATACCTGTGGATCGGGGTGTTTCAGGCAACCTCCGTTCCGGTGTGCTGTTCGCCATCTGACGGTGGTCTCGGCGGGGTGATATCGGTGGGTCGCTCGAGCAGTTTGCCTTTGTGGAAGACCGCCCCGGCAGGCTGCGCCGAGCCTGGATTGCGTGTGAGTCGCACGGTAGGAGAGTCGGCACGTCTTACCTCGAAAGGGCCGACCAGTCCGAACTCGATACCGCGCTCAAGCTTTACCACCACGCCGCGTCCAGCACCACTGCAGCCGAGCAGGCCACCTACTACGGGCGCGTCCGCGAAATCATCACCAGACTCACCGACCGCGGCGCACTGCACCCACCCGAAGCACAGCTCAAAGAGTTAGAAGCCGTCACGCGCCGGGCTATCGAAGCGGCAGAATCCGACTGAACGGTCAAACCGCATCTGGGGCAAGGACCTCACCGGTCACCGAGTAGGTTCCCGTCGCTGCTTCCACGCCCGCGAGTTCGATCCGGATGGCCAATCGGTACGGGTCGATCTCGCGGTCAGTCATCCAAATGTGGACCGCTTCTCGCTCGTAGGGTTCGAGAGCACCTCGCTGCATTGCCTGCGCTCGGACGGAGTCGAAGACTTGCGGTGAGATGTCGTTGAAGGAGAAGGTCTGAGACCCGACGTGGCTGGCCCGCTGAGTGATCTCGGGCAGTTCTCCGGGGACGATGACGATCTGACCAGACCGGTCCTCGGTCTGGAACTCCAGCAGCACACCGCCGCGGGTTTGGAGCTCACTTGCGTGCGCGATCGGCGTGGCTCGGTGGGTGCCGCGGATTTCGAAGTTTGCCAAGACCCGATCCGAGGGTGTAATCCCAGCCAGCGCCAGGGACTCCCTTGCTCGCTGGAATGACACCGCGAAATCTGCCGGATCGAAGATCTCTCCGACGGTGCCGTCGGGAAGGGCTTTGACAGTCTTACTGCCGACCGGAGGGGTAGGTGCCAGGTTTGACGGTCATGGCTGCATCAGGCGTTCGAGGGGGGCGGCGGGCGCTGTAGCTGATGGCGTAGGGGTATCCATGATGGCGGCGTCGACGGCCGTCTCGATCACGTTG
>Ga0180218_1000291_pt1 | contig 60279 bp, 58 predicted proteins | sample eDN3rd37CKraftBY_FD_151334 | JGI IMG/M metagenome (GOLD analysis project Ga0180218, IMG submission 151334) | Enriched backyard soil microbial communities from Emeryville, California, USA - eDNA 3rd pass 37_C Kraft BY (version 2) (version 2) | ecosystem: Environmental > Terrestrial > Soil >... | reverse complement strand
GATATTCCTTCTGCTCACCCTTGATGGTGCGTGTTTCGATTGCTTCGATCAGCGCCGCACCGTGATGGGGGTATACGACGGTGTCTCCGACCTTGAAAATCATGTGTCCCGTGCCCCTTTCGATTCTTCGAGTTTAACACGCGACCACATTCGCCCCTCATCAACGGCGCAGGTCAGGGGCACCGACGCGTGCGCGTAGGGCTTGACATGCAACCGGTTCCGTGCATCTCGTGACTTCCGACACAGGCCGCCCAATATCATGATTCGCAGGGCGCGCGTACGCGTCGCCGTGCAGTCGGTGTGCCGCCGGAACGGCCCCGGGGAAGACTGCGCCGCCGGCAACTACTACTCTGCCTAGTGGATTGCGAGCCTTACTCGAGTGGAGGACAACCCGTGACTGCTCTGAACGCGCCGACTCGCCGAGTCGCGACTGCTCTCGCCCTGGCCGCCGGGGCAGCGCTCACTCTGTCCGCTTGCGGCGCCGGCCAGATCAGCCAGACCGCCACCCAGGTCGCGGCCATCAACGGCAACAGCGGCAACGTCGGCCAGATCGCACTGCGCAATGTGCACGTGATCTACCCCGATTCCGAGGAGTACTCCCTCGAGCCCGGCGGCAAGGCCGCCCTCGGCTTCAGCATCGTCAACCTCGATCCGTACACCCCGGACAAGCTGACCGGCATCTCCACCGATTTCGCGGCCGCCGCGACCGGTGTCGGCGACCTCGAGATTCCGCCGGGACGCTCCGTCGTCGCAGGTCTTCCGCCTGCCCAGGCCGCCGAGGCCGAGGGACTCGTCGTCGACGAGTCGCCGAAGCCGGCCGGTGACGAGGAGGAGCCCGACACCGCGGTGCCCGTCGCCGTCGAGCTGACCGGCCTGAAGGAGGGCGTCCGCCCCGGCCTGACCATCCCGGTCACCTTCACGTTCGCCGAGGCCGGCGACGTGACCGTCAGCGTTCCCGTCGACGCGGGCCCGAAGCTGGAGCGGCACGAGTCCGACAAGTCTCCGGTGGTCGGCGAGAGCCACTGACCCGATCTCACGAGGGCGGGGCCGGACGAGCCATTGCTCGTCCGGCCCCGCCCTCGTTTCGGTGGAGGTCCGGTGTCGGTCCGCGCCTCTATCGTGCAGTCCGTGGCCAAGACGAAATCGATCTACCGTTGCAGCGACTGCGCGCACACCGTCGCGAAATGGGTGGGGCGCTGCCCCGAGTGCGGCACGTGGGGGTCGATGGACGAGACATCGGCCGTTCCCGCCGCGGTCGCCGCACGTCCGGGAACATCACTGGCGCGCGCCGGTGCCGCCGCGATCCTGCCGACCACACCCGCGACGCCGCTGACGCTCGTCGACGGCAAGGCCACGCACGCCAAACCGACCGGCATCTCCGAACTCGACAGGGTGCTCGGCGGCGGGGTGGTGCCGGGGTCGGTCGTTCTGCTCGCCGGCGAACCGGGCGTCGGCAAATCCACGCTGCTCCTCGAGGTCGTGCATCGCTGGGCACAGCGCAGCCCCGACGACCGCTCGCTGTACGTCACCGGCGAGGAATCCGCCGGTCAGGTGCGGCTGCGCGCCGATCGCACCGGTTCGGTGCACGAACGGGTCTTCCTCGCCGCCGAATCCGATCTCGCGACGATCTTCGGTCACGTCGAACAGGTGAAGCCGACGCTGCTCGTCGTCGACTCCGTGCAGACGATGCTCGCCGCCGACGTCGAAGGCGTCTCCGGCGGTGTCACCCAGGTGCGGGCCGTCACCAGCGCGCTGACCTCGCTCGCCAAGGCCAGCGGCGTCCCGGTGCTGCTCATCGGTCACGTCACCAAGGACGGCGCGGTCGCCGGGCCACGATCGCTCGAGCATCTCGTCGACGTCGTGCTGCACTTCGAAGGAGACAAGCATTCGACGCTGCGCATGGTGCGCGGCGTGAAGAACCGTTTCGGGGCCGCCGACGAGGTCGGCTGCTTCGAACTGTCCGAGGACGGCATCGCCGGAGTCAGCGACCCGTCCGGGCTGTTCCTGCAGCACCGCACCGAGGAGGTCGCCGGAACCGCGATCACCGTGACCATGGACGGCAAGCGTCCGATGCTCGGTGAGTTACAGGCGCTGGTGGTGCCCACCCACAACCCGTCGCCGCGGCGGGCGGTGAGCGGGCTCGACTCCGCCCGGGTCGCGATGGTCCTCGCCGTGCTGGAACGTCGCTGCAGGATCCCGCTGGGCAAGTGCGACGTCTATGCGTCGACGGTCGGCGGCATGCGGATCACCGATCCGTCCGCGGACCTCGCCCTGGCACTCGCGGTCGCGTCGGCGGTGCGCGAGAAACCGCTGCCGGCGGGCACGGTGCTGCTCGGCGAGGTCGGGCTCGCCGGTGAGGTCCGGCGCGTGTCCGGCGTGGGCCGGCGACTCGCAGAGGCCGGCCGGCTCGGCTTCACCCGCGCGCTGGTCCCGCCCGGCACCGAGGGCGTGCCCAAGTCGGTGAAGGCGACCGAGGTGGGCAACGTCGGACAGGCGCTGGCGGCGCTGCGGAGCTAGTCGGTGCCGGATGCGAACATATGTTCGTGTCCGATGCGACGATCCTGCACGCCGACCTCGACGCGTTCTACGCGTCGGTGGAGCAGCGCGACGATCCGTGGCTGCGGGGCCGGCCGGTAGTCGTGGGCGGCGGGGTCGTGCTCGCCGCGAGCTACGAGGCGAAGGCGTACGGGATCAAGACGGCGATGTCCGGACGGGCCGCCCGCGCGCTGTGCCCAGGCCTGATCTCGGTGCCGCCGCGCATGGACGCCTACACCCGCGCGAGCCGCGACGTGTTCGCCGTCTTCGACCGGACGAGCCCGATCGTGGAGGGCATCTCCATCGACGAGGCGTTCCTCGACGTGGGCGGGCTGCGCCGAATCGCGGGCACGCCCCTGGAGATCACGACAAGGCTGCGCCGCGACGTCGCCGAGCAGGTCGGGCTGCCGATCACCGTCGGGGTCGCGCGCACGAAGTTCCTCGCGAAGGTCGCCAGCGGCGTCGCGAAACCGGACGGACTGCTGCTCGTGCCACCGGACGGCGAACTGCAGTTCCTGCATCCGCTGCCCGTCGAACGCCTGTGGGGCGTCGGCAAGGTCACCGCCGCCACGCTGCACGCCCACGGCATCCGCCGCGTCGCCGACGTCGCGAGCCACAGTGAGAGCGACCTGGTGGCGCTGCTCGGGAAGGCCACCGGCCGCCACCTGCACGCACTGGCCAACGGCGTCGATCCCCGGACCGTCCGCACCCGGCGACGACGCCGCTCGATGGGAGCCCAGCACGCGCTCGGACGCGGCTACCACGATCCGGACTCCGTGGCTGCGACCCTCATGCTGCTCGTCGACAAGGTGACCCGGCGGATGCGGGCGGCCGATCGGCTCGGCCGCACGGTCGTGCTGCGACTGCGCTTCGCCGACTACACGCGCATCACCCGGTCGCACACCCTGCCGGTCGCGACCGCGCGCACCGACACCGTCCGCGACACCGCCCTGGACCTGCTGCATGCCGCGTGGCCGCTCGTCGCCGATCGCGGGCTGACGCTCGTGGGTGTCGCGGTCACCAATCTCGACGACGAGGACACCGAACAGCTGGAACTGCCGTTCGACGACGTCGTCGAACAAGGGGGCAACGCCGCGGGCGAGGTCGTCACGCACCGGCCGATCGACCGGCACGCCCTCGACGCCGTGCTCGACGACGTGCACAACCGCTTCGGATCCGGGTCCCTGACGTCCGCGACGCTCCTCGGCCGCGATCACCGCCCCGGCGTGCCGCTCCTGCCGGACTGAGCCGGGCCGGCCCGACGAGGTAGCGCTACACCGACGAGGTGCCGTGCGGCGAGACCGGGACGCCGTCGACGTAGTCCTTGCCCTTGTCGAAGTGCTCGGCACCGACCGTGAGGAACAGACCCCGGGACGTCGCGACCACGATGTCGGGATCGGCCATCGGGCCCTCCACGATGCGGACTTCCGCGCTCGTGTACACCTTGCGGCGCACCGTGCCGTCCAGCCGGGCGCGGAACTCGAGCACCGACCCGAGCGGGATCGGCCGCGCGAAATCCACCTGAAGATGACCGGTGACGACCGGCCGCTGCAACACCATGCACGCCATGCCCTGAACTTCGTCGAACGCGCTGGTCAGGATGCCGCCGTGGATGAAACCCGGTCCGCCCTGGTAGTAGGTGGCGACGTCGAGGCGGCCGAGGACCTCGAGCCCCTCCCCGACCGTGCAGTGCATCTTCAGTCCGCCCGGCTGGTCGTCACCGCACCCGAAGCACTTGCTCCAGTGCTGGGGAAGTGCCTCACCCGCCCGCGGATGGTTCTCCGGAATCTCCGGAAGCACGAGGTCAGCGGGCAACGTCCAGGTGCTACTCATGACGCAGTAATGTAGTTCCGCGATCGGCTGCCTCCGCCGGGTAGACCGTGCAATTGTGATTGCCGCCGCATGGGCCGTCCGAGGGAGGAGCAAGGTATGTCCGACGTGTCGTCCGCGACGCTGCGCGACACGATCGCCCGCCTCGCCCCCGGCACGGCACTGCGCGACGGGCTCGAACGGATCCTGCGCGGACGCACCGGCGGCCTGATCGTCCTCGGTTTCGACGAGCGGGTCGCGGCCCTGTGCGACGGCGGTTTCGAACTCGACGTCGAGTTCGCCCCGACCCGGCTGCGCGAACTGTCGAAGATGGACGGTGCCGTCGTCGTCTCCACCGACGGAACGCGCATCGTGCGCGCCAACGTGCAGCTGGTTCCCGACCATCGCATCCCGACCGTCGAGTCCGGGACCCGGCACCGCGCGGCCGAGCGCACCGCGATCGAAACCGGTTATCCGGTGGTGTCGGTGAGCCAGTCGATGAGCATCGTGAGTGTGTACGTGGCCGGCCACCGGCACGTCATCAACGATTCCGCGACGATCCTGTCGCGCGCCAACCAGGCCGTCGCGACCCTCGAGCGATACAAGGCGCGGCTGGACGAGGTCACCCGCCAGCTGTCCGTGGTCGAGATCGAGGACTTCGTGACGCTGCGCGACGCGCTTACCGTGGCCCAGCGCCTCGAGATGATGCACCGCGTGTCGGTGGAAATCGAACAGGACGTGCTCGAACTCGGCACGGACGGCCGGCAGCTGGCACTGCAGCTCGAGGAACTGGTCGGCGACAACCAGCTGGCGCGCCAGCTCATCGTCCGCGACTACCTCGCCGGAACCGAGGCACCGTCGTCCGCCGATGTCGAACGCACCCTCGAGGTCCTCGAACACCTGACCGACGTCGACCTGCTGGACCTGACGGTCCTGGCCCGCGCCTTCGGATATCCGGGGACGATCGAGGCTCTCGACACCGCGATGAGCCCGCGCGGATACCGGGTCCTGCACCGGGTGCCGCGGCTGCAGACCGCGCAGATCCATCGGCTGGTCGGATCGTTCGGGACCCTGCAGGGACTGCTCGCGGCGACCGCCGCGGACATCCAGTCCGTCGACGGCATCGGCGCCCTCTGGGCCCGGTACATCCGCGAAGGACTCTCACGCCTCGCGGAGGCGTCCATCAACGGACCGTACGACTGAACACGCTGTCCTCAGGCGACCGAGTCGCTGCGCTCAGGCGACGTTGAACGGCTCCGGGGTGCTGCGCAGCCCACCGAGCTGGCCGACGACGCTGTATGCGCCCGGACCGACCGGTTCGCGCGGCTGCTGGCAGCCGGGCGCCGACGTGGTGCCGGACCACTTCACCGAGAACGCCGCCTGGTCACCCGGAGCCAGCGTGCGCACGTCCGCGGTCGACTCGGGGAAGCAGTCGGTGTTCGACCAGAATCGGGTCGCCCCGTCGAGGCTGTAGACCAGCACCTGCTGCAGGCCGGCTCCGAGGTCGCGTTCGCACTGCTCGGTTCCGATGTTGGTGATGACGATGGTGAACGCGGGTTCGTCGCCGACGCGATAGTTCGGCTGATCCGCGGTCACGCGAACCGCCAGCGACTGGTCGGGGCACTGCCCCGCGGCGACCGGCGTCGCGGTCGTGCTCGAGGTGGTCGTGGCGGACGCCGACGTTCCCGCCGACGTTCCCGTCGACGACCCACCGCCGGATCCGGCTGCGGCCGGCTCGGCGGTGGCGTCGGCGGACGTCGTCGTGGTCGCCGTCGTCGACGTGACCTCGGCGGCGGTGTTCTCCGGCTCGGGGTCGTCACCGCCGCCGGTCAGTGCCATTACCAGCCACACGACCAGAGCCAGCACGACCAAGCCGACACCCACGGCGAGTGCGCGGCGGCGCCAGTAGATCTCAGGGGGCAGCGGCCCGTTCGGTTGAAGCACGACTCACACGGTAGGTGCAGGTTCGGGCCGTGGCCACACCGAGGTCGGCGTGTCGCGTCAGTCGACCGTCACACCGATGTCGCCGACGTGCTTGTGGAGCTTGACGCGACCGTCGGAGAGTGTGTAGGTGACGCCGACGATGGCGCAACGACCGGCCTCGACGCGATCAGCGATGATCCGGGACCGCTGCATCAGGAGCTTGGCGGTCTCGACGACGTGGCGTGCCTCGAGCTCGTCGGGATGGGTCAGCCCCTCGCTCCGGCCCATGAGGACCGACGGGGTGACCCGCTCGACGACGTCGCGGATGAATCCCGGAGGGACGTCGCCCTTGTCCAACGCGGACACAGTGGCCTTCACGGCACCGCAGCTGTCGTGTCCGAGGATCACGACGAGCGGCACGTTCAGGATCTCGACGGCGTACTCGATGGAACCGAGAACCGCGCTGTCGATCACGTGGCCGGCGGTCCGGACGACGAACATGTCGCCGAGACCCTGGTCGAAGATGATCTCGGCGGCCACGCGGGAGTCGCCGCAACCGAACAGCACTGCCGTCGGATTCTGGCCACCGACGAGCTCTGTGCGGCGGTCGATGCTCTGGCTGGGGTGCAGCGGGACACCGGACACGAACCGCTCGTTACCCTCGGTCAGGGCCTTCCAAGCGGAGATGGGATTCGAATTGGGCATGCGGCCATTATTCACCTGGCCCGATGTCGCTGATCGTTCGGTGTGATCAACGGCGCGAAACAATCTTCCGACACACCGATAGGAGATCTTGTGAGATCGACCCTCGACGCGTCCGCACTGCTGCGCTGGTACACCGCCGAAGCGCGGGATCTTCCGTGGCGACGCGAAGGGGTCACCGGCTGGCAGATCCTCATGTCGGAGGTGATGCTCCAGCAGACACCCGTCGCCCGGGTCGCGCCGATCTGGGAGCAGTGGGTGCAGCGTTGGCCGGTGCCGTCGCTGATGGCGGCGTCGAGCCAGGCCGACGTGCTGCGGGCGTGGGGCAAGCTCGGCTACCCGCGGCGCGCGCTGCGTCTGCACGAGTGTGCCGGGGTCCTCGCCGCCGAACACGGCGACATGGTCCCGGCGGACGTCGAGACGCTGTTGAGCCTGCCCGGCGTCGGCGCGTACACCGCGCGGGCGGTCGCGTGTTTCGCATACGGGCAGCGGGTGCCGGTCGTCGACACCAATGTGCGGCGGGTCGTCGCGCGGGCCGTGCACGGCCGCGCCGAACCGGACAATCCGTCGACCACCCGCGACCTCGCCGACGTCGAAATCCTGTTGCCGCGCAACCGATCCCGGGCCGCGACGTTCTCGGCGGCACTGATGGAACTCGGTGCGACCGTCTGCACCGCCCGCTCCCCCGAATGCGGACGCTGTCCGCTGCCGAGTTGCGCCTGGCGCGAGGCCGGCAGTCCCGCCCACGACGGCCCGCCGAAGAAGGTGCAGAAGTTCGCCGGGACCGACCGGCAGGTGCGCGGCAAGTTGATGGCGGTACTGCGGGAGAGCGAGGGCCCGGTGGAGCGGGCGGCGCTCGACGTCGTGTGGCTCGTCGACCCGGGCCAGCGCGACCGCGCGTTGCATTCGCTGCTCGTCGACGGACTCGTCGAGCAGACGAACGACGGGCGCTTCGCGCTCGCGGGTGAAGGGGCCGACGGTCAGCCGAGCCCGGCGAGGAATCCTTCGACGGCCGCGCGGTAGTCCTCCGGCTTGTCGTCGTGGACGAGGTGCCCCGCTCCGGCGATCCGCACGTAGGCCGTTCCGGGGCGTTCGTCGGCCATCCGCAGCATCTGGCCTTCGGGTGTGATGGTGTATTCGCCCTCGATGAGCAGCGTCGGCACCGCGACCGCCCGCCACTCGTCCCAGAAGTGCCGGGTGCCCCATTCCTCGGAGATGTCGCGGAAGGTCGCGACGTCGCCGTGCAGGTACCAGCCGTCGTCGCGTCGTTCGAACGAGTCGAGGAAGTACTGCCCGGCGACCGGTCCGAAGTAGTCGTGGACGGCGGCCTCGGTGGGAAACGGCTGCGGCCAGGCGCCGATCACGGCCGCCCAGTCCGCTGCGGTGCGGCCACGGAAGTCGGGGGCCATGTCCTCGAGAACGAGAGCCGCCACCCGGTCCGGATGTGCGGCGGCCAGGCACCAGGCGTGCAGTGCACCCATCGAATGCCCGATGACGACGAGCGGCTCGTCGAATCCGGCGTCGTCGAGGTGCCGCGCGAGATCGGCCACGAACGCTTCGGTGGTCAGCTCGTCCGGGGCGGGTCGTCCGTGCGCGGCCGCGTCGAAGGTGTGGACGTGCCCGTGGTCGCGCAGCCACGGCACGTGCCGCCGCCATGTGCGGGCGCTGCCCATCAGCCCGTGCAGCAGCAGGATCGGTCGTCCGGAACCACCTTCGTCGTGCAACACACCCGACAAGGTAGCGGAGTAGGCTCGCCGCCATGGCAGTCGTGAAGATCAACGCAATCGAGGTCCCGGAGGGCGCAGGCCCCGAACTGGAGAAGCGATTCGCGAATCGCGCGGGCACCGTGGACAAGTCGCCCGGATTCCTGGGTTTCCAGCTGCTGCGTCCCACCGCGGGCGAGACCCGCTACTTCGTGGTGACGCAGTGGGAGTCCGAGGAGGCGTTCGCCGCGTGGCGTGACGGCGATGCCCGTGCCGCCCACGCCGGTGAAGCCAAGAAGCCGGTCGCTACCGGGGCGTCGCTGCTCGAGTTCGAGGTCGTCCTCGACGTCAAGAAGTCCTGACCCACATCCGCTGAGCCGAACGACAGCCGCGCGCGTCCTCACGCGCGCGGCTGCCTTTTTCGTGGGCCACCCTCACGCATGGAACCCGGCGGGCGGCCGATCGAGGAACACCGTCACCGCCCGGACCCGGCCGTCGTCCGCCACGGTGAGCACATCCGTGCCCTCGGCGAACGAATCCCCCGTGGCCGTGACCAGTTCCCAGCTCAGTCTGGCCCGGTCGTGGTGAAGGTCCGGGGCGGTTCGCCGACGGAACTCGTAGCTGCCCATGTGGTCGGTGAACTGCCGCCGGAAGTCGACGAGCGCGGCCTGGCCGGTCAGCACTCCGACGGGGGCGCAGTATTCGACGTCCTCGGCGAGCGTCTCGGCGGTGAGGGCGTCGCCGGCGCCCGGATTCCAGAATCGGACGTACCGTTCGATCGTGTCGGAGAGTTCGAATCGTTCGCTCTTCGAGGTGGTTTCGGTCATGACATTCACTGCCTCTCGGTTACGAGCCGCTTCGGTGCGGTATCACCGATCCTGGACCGCTTCCGTGCCGACCGTCGATGACCTCCGGGGTCATTGCAGCGCTGCGCGGACCCGGGCAGGGTGAGGTCATGCCCGCACAGTCAGCAATCCGCACGGAGTCGGTCGGGCCACTACTGCGGTCCTGGCGCGAACGACGAGGCCGCTCCCAGCTCGACGTCTCGATCGCCGCCGACCTGTCGACCCGGCATCTCAGCTACGTCGAAACCGGTCGATCGACACCCGGGAGGGGTGTCCTCGACAAGCTCGCCGACGAACTCGAGATTCCGCTACGCGAGCGGAACCGGCTCTACCTCGCCGCCGGCTACGCCCCGACGTACCCGGAGCGTCCGTTCGCCGATCTCGGCGCAGCGCGGGAGGCCGTCGAGGCGGTTCTCACCGGACACGAACCCAACCCGGCGCTGGCGGTCGACGTCCGCTGGGAACTCCTCGCCGCGAATCGGCCCGCGCAGTCGATGTTCACGGACATCGCACCGCATCTGCTCGAACCGCCGGTCAACGTTCTGCGTGCGACCCTGCACCCCGACGGCCTGGCCCCGAGAATTCGCAACTTCACCCGGTGGCGCGACCACGTCCTGCGCCGGGTGAGCCGCCAGCTGTCCCGTACGGCGATACCGGAGCTACGCGAGCTGCGCGACGAACTGGCCGCCTACCCGGTGCCTGCGCACGACGCGGCGGACGGTCCGGCAGCGAACGACCTCGCCATGCCGCTCGTCGTGGAATCCGCGCACGGGGACCTGTCCCTGCTGTACACGACGACGGTCTTCGGATCCCCGTTCGACGTGACCCTCGACGAGATCGCGATCGAGACGTTCTTCCCGGCCGATGCCGCGACCGCGACACTCCTCCGGGCGATGGCGGACCTCACGGTGCCGTCCTGAACGGCCACCGTGAGGCGCCCGGCTCACACCGCGTACCCGGCTCACACTGCGCAGCCGTCTCCCGCTACGCCGGTCACGTCGGCGGCGGCCGTTTCCGCGGCATCGACATCGTCGACGGCACGCTGCAACAGCGCGAGGAACACGTCCTTCGGTTGAGCTCCCGAGACGGCCACGGCGCGATTCGCGACGAAGAACGGCACTCCGGTCACGCCCAGCGTGCGGGCTTCGTGCAGGTCGGCTCGGACTGCATCGGCGGCTGCGTCGCCGTCGAGGCCGGCACGGACCGCCTCCGGGTCCAGCCCGGCCGACGCGGCGATCCGCACGAGCGTGTCGCGGTCGTCGACCACCTCGCCCTCGACGAAGTGCGCGCGGAACAGCGCCTCGAGCAGCGCGTCACGCCGATCGCCCGCTAGGTGCAGCAGTCGATGCGCGTCGAAGGTGTTCGCCGCGATCACGGTGGCGAAGTCGATGTCGAGACCGTCCTGTGCCGCGACGTTCGCGACGTGCGCGAACATCTGCCGCACCTGCTCGGCCGGCATCCCCTTCATCTCGACCAGCGCATCGATCTCGGGGCGCCGCAGACCCGCCGGGGTGTCCGGGGCCAGCTGGTACGAACGCCAGGTCACCGACACGCGGTCTCGGTGCTCGAACTCGCTCAGGGCAGCAGCGAATCGCCGCTTGCCGATGTAGCACCAGGGGCAGGCGATATCGGACCAGATCTCGATCCGGGCAGTGTTGTCTCCAAAGGTCACGTGCCGGTGCAACAGCCACCGGCGCCGCGATGTTCCCTCGGCCGGCTCACTCCAGCGCCGCGTCGAGGGTGATCTCGACTCCCGTGAGCGCCTTGCTCACCGGGCATCCGGCCTTCGCGTCCTCGGCGGCCTTGCCGAATCCGGCGGCGTCGAGGCCCTCGACTTCACCACGCACGGTCAGATTGATTCCGGTGAGCCGGAATCCGCCCGCGGGATCGGGACCGAGCGAGACGTCGGCGGTCACCTCGAGACTCTGCGGTGTTCCCCCGGCCTCGGCGATCAGTGCGGACAACTGCATCGCGTAGCACGACGAGTGCGCGGCGGCGATGAGTTCCTCGGGACTGGTGGTACCGCCGGCGTCGTCGGCGGCGCGCTTCGGGAACGACACGTCGAACGTGCCGCGCCCGGAACTGCTGAGCTCGACCTGCCCGGAGCCATCCTGGAGGCCGCCGTTCCATGCGGTGCGTGCGGTGCGTGTGGGCATGAGGATCTTCCCCTTCGTGTGGTGGATTCGCGAGCCTCTGCTGTCGCATGTTCACCAACCACACTCGCAGACTCGCCCGCCTCACGAGGGGCGTTCACCGCAGACGGTTCACCGGGTCCGGCCCGCTCGCAGTTCCCGGTCGCGCTCACCGACGGTGTGCACCGCGCCGTCCCGCTCGTACGGCCGGACGTCGAGCCGCTGTTTCACCTCGCCGACCGCCCGCATGCGCTCGCGGTGCCCCCGGCGCGCCGCGCGCGCGGCGCCTCCCGGCACGGCGACGCTCAGACGGTCGCGGACGAGATTGCGCGCGAACCACAGCGGATACAGGGCCGCCATCGGGCTCAGCCGCGGAATTCCCACGGCGTCGGAGTAGCCGGAGCCCAGTGACAGGCGGGCCAGGTCGGCGTGGAAGTGGTAGTACGCCCAGCTCTTGATGCGGTTCGCAGGTCCGGGACCGTCGACACCGTAGATCCGGGGGACGGCCTTCAGCGCCGCGTCGGTCAGCGCCCGCGACGAGTCGTCGGGATCCACCTCCGACCAGACCGCGAGCCAGATGAGACGAAGAAGCTCGTCCAGCGAGGTGACCTGGAGTTCGGCCGTGACCCCCATGGTGTGCGCGACGTACCGGTACAGGTGCACGATCGCGTCCCGTTCGCGTCGCGAGTACCAGTGCCCGGCGGCCATGACGGCCAGGGCGACGCCGGCGATCGGAATCATCGTCACGCAGTAGTGCAGTTGATTGACGGGCCTGCCGTGGGTGTCGGTGTTCCAATCGTCGACGCGGTCGATCCCGGCGCGGATGTAGGCGTGGACGACGCGCACCCGGGCGGTGTTCTTCGTCCCCTCCCCGAATCGCTCCATCCCGCCGGGTGCCGTGCAGTCCATCGACCACGAGACCGTCTCCACGATCCGTGCCGCGGCGCGCTTCGCGAGGTCGCCGCCGCGCAGCAGCACGTCGTTGACGCGCGGCGAGACGTAGCTGGCGGGGAAGGCGATGGCGGTGGTGAACGCCAGGAGGGTGCTCACCGGCATCCGTGCGATCGCCTGCGCGGCGAGATCCAGCTTGTCGTAGTCGACCCAGAACGGCACGTCGTCGAGGGCATCGATGAACGCCTGCACCTCGGGAGCGGGATCGTCCACGGTCTCGATGCCGTGCTCGAGTGCCTGCTCGAACTGCGCACGGATCCGGGTGCGGTCGCGGCGCATCGCCGCGACGAGGTCGTCCGCCACCGGATCGCAGGTGTTCGCGAACCTGGCGAACGCCCGGGCCTGCGCACGGGTGGGCCGCACCGAGTCGCCGACGAGGAGCGACATCGCCAGCCGGGGAGCGCCCTCGCTCAGGATCGGTTTCGGTGCGAGCCGATCGGCTCGGTCGTGCAGGCGGCTCGTCGACAGGCGGATGCTCGTCGGGCGGGTGGGCAGCGGAGCCTCGATCGTCACGGTTTCTCCTCGTCCGGATTCGGCCACCGACTATCGCAGGAATACCGAATTTCGTAAACACTTGATTCCGGAATCTGAAGATTCCGGAAACGTCGCGTGTGACAGACTCGCGGATGTGTCCGAGCCCGAAACCCACCGCGCGTACCGCGGCGTCGCACCGGCCGACCGGCGCGCCGAACGCCGCAAACGCCTCGAGAACGCGGTGATCGAGGTGGTCGCAGCCGAAGGATGGTCGGCCGCCACGGTCCGGAAGGTCGCGGCCACCGCCGGAATCGGTCCGCGATTCTTCTACGAGAGCTTCACCGACATGAACGATCTCGTGACCACCACCTACGACGAGCTCGGCGCCGAACTGCTCGCGGGCGCCGTCGCCGCGATCGCCTCGGCTCCCGACGACCTGCACGAGAAGGCCCGGGCCGCGGTCGGAGCGATCGTCGGGGCGGTCGAACGCAACCCCCAGCAGGGACGATTCCTCATCTCCGACGCTCCCCCGCTCGCCGAACGCAAGAGCGCCTTCATCCGGGCCGCGGCGGACGAACTCGCGAAGCAGAGCGATGCGGTGGGCACGCGACTCGATTCCCGCCAGGCGGAGTTGTGCGCGGTTGTCGTCATGGCCGGCGCCGTCGAACTCGTCCGCGGATGGCTCGACGGCACGCTCGACATCCGGCCCGGCGAACTCACCGAGATCGTGGCGAGCACGCTGTCGACGCTGACCGCCCACATGCCCGGCATCGGCAGGTAGTCCGCCGAACCGATCACGAACCGGAAACCGCGGGCGCAGGATGGGCTGCGTGACCACGCCACAACAGGACCCCCGCCCGCTCGTCCGTGCCGCCGCCGATCGGGCGCGCCGGATCGTCGAGAACGTCGGTCCCGACCACATGACGGCCCCGACGCCGTGCCCCGAGTTCGACGTCCGCACCCTCCTCGGGCACCTCGCGTCGACGCTCGAACGCAGCGCTGCCGTCGGCTCGGGAGGCGACCCGCGCACGATCCCGGAATCCCTCACCGCCGCGGACGACGAATGGCCCGCCCTCCTGGACAGGTCCATCGAGCACTACTGGCAGGTGTGGAACGACGATGCTCTGCTCTACAAGCCGGTCACCGCTCCGTGGGGCACCTTCCCCGGCCGGATCGCGGTGCTCGTCGAACTCGACGAGCTGATCGTCCACGGCTGGGATCTCGCCGTGGCCACCGGCCAGGAGGCCGAAGCCGACCCGCCCCTGGCCGAAGCGGCCCTCGAGGTGATGCGACTCGCCCTGCCGGCGTCTCCCCGCGACGGCCTGCCGTTCGGCCCTCCGGTCGAGCCCGCCCCGGGCGCCGGGGCCACCGAACGCCTCGCGAACTGGCTCGGACGCGACACCGCGCCCTGGGTGCGGCGCGAACGCACCTGAGACTCCGAGCAAACGAGAGGGGCGGTACCCGTACGGGTACCGCCCCTCCCTGTGTCCGGAACCGGTTATCCGGCGTCCGCCTCACCCTCAGTGGACTTGGCCAGTGCCACCGCCGGGGTGTCCGGCACCTCGGCCGGCTTCTCGCTCGGCGTGAACGTGAACTTCGCGTTCTCGCCGGCGCCCTCGCCGTCCCAGCCGTCGACATCGACCAGGACGATCTGGCCGGGGCCGATCTCGCCGAACAGGATCTTCTCGGAAAGCTGATCCTCGATCTCGCGCTGGATGGTGCGACGCAGCGGCCGCGCACCCAAAACCGGATCGAAGCCCCGCTTGGCGAGCAGTGCCTTCGCCTTCTCCGTGAGCTCGATGCCCATATCCTTGTTCTTCAGCTGCGCCTCGACCCGGCCGACCATCAGGTCGACCATCTCGATGATCTGCTCCTGAGTCAGCTGGTGGAAGACGATGATGTCGTCGATGCGGTTGAGGAACTCGGGGCGGAAGTGCTTCTTGAGCTCGTCGTGGACCTTGTTCTTCATCCGCTCGTAGTTCGACGCCTCGCCGGAACCGGCCGAGAAGCCCAGGCCGACGGCCTTCGAGATGTCGGACGTGCCCAGGTTCGAGGTGAAGATCAGCACCGTGTTCTTGAAGTCGACGGTGCGACCCTGACCGTCGGTGAGACGGCCGTCCTCGAGGACCTGCAGGAGCGTGTTGTAGATCTCCTGGTGGGCCTTCTCGATCTCGTCGAACAGGACGACGGAGAACGGCTTCCGGCGCACCTTCTCGGTGAGCTGACCACCTTCCTCGTAGCCCACGTATCCGGGAGGCGCACCGAACAGACGGGACGCCGTGAAGCGGTCGTGGAACTCGCCCATGTCGATCTGGATGAGCGCGTCGTCCTCACCGAACAGGAAGTTCGCGAGCGCCTTGGACAGCTCGGTCTTACCGACACCGGACGGGCCGGCGAAGATGAACGAGCCGGACGGACGCTTCGGGTCCTTCAGGCCGGCACGGGTACGACGGATCGCCCGGGCCACGGCCCGGACCGCGTCCTCCTGGCCGATGATCCGCTTGTGCAGCTCGTCCTCCATGCGGAGCAGACGCGTGGTCTCCTCCTCGGTGAGCTTGAACACCGGGATACCGGTCCAGTTCGCGAGGACTTCCGCGATCTGCTCTTCATCCACCTCGGCGATGACGTCGAGGTCACCCGCACGCCACTGCTTCTCGCGCTCGGCGCGCTGGGCGACGAGCTGCTTCTCCTTGTCTCGCAGGCTTGCGGCCTTCTCGAAGTCCTGCGCGTCGATCGCGGATTCCTTCTCGCGACGGGCGTCGGCGATCCGGTCGTCGAACTCGCGGAGGTCCGGCGGCGCGGTCATCCGGCGGATACGCATCCGTGCGCCGGCCTCGTCGATCAGGTCGATCGCCTTGTCCGGCAGGAAGCGGTCGTTGATGTACCGGTCCGCGAGGGTCGCGGCGGCAACGAGCGCCTTGTCGGTGATCGAGACGCGGTGATGCGCCTCGTACCGGTCGCGCAGACCCTTGAGGATCTCGATGGTGTGCTCGACCGTGGGCTCACCGACCTGCACCGGCTGGAAACGACGCTCCAGGGCGGCGTCCTTCTCGATGTACTTGCGGTACTCGTCGAGGGTGGTCGCACCGATGGTCTGCAGCTCACCGCGGGCCAGCTTCGGCTTGAGGATCGACGCGGCGTCGATCGCGCCCTCGGCGGCACCCGCACCGACCAGCGTGTGCAGCTCGTCGATGAACAGGATGATGTCGCCGCGGCTGTTGATCTCCTTGAGGACCTTCTTCAGGCGTTCCTCGAAGTCACCGCGGTAGCGGGAACCGGCGACCAGCGAACCGAGGTCGAGGGTGTAGAGCTGCTTGTCCTTGAGGGTCTCGGGGACCTCGCCGTTGACGATGGCCTGCGCCAGGCCTTCGACGACGGCGGTCTTGCCGACACCCGGCTCGCCGATGAGCACCGGGTTGTTCTTGGTGCGGCGGGACAGGACCTGCATGACCCGCTCGATTTCCTTCGCGCGGCCGATGACCGGATCGAGCTTGCCCTCGAGCGCAGCCTGCGTGAGGTTGCGGCCGAACTGATCCAGCACGAGCGACGTCGACGGGGTGCCGGCCTCGCCGCGGCTCGTGCCCGTCTCCTGGGGTTCCTTGCCCTGGTAGCCGGACAGCAGCTGGATGACCTGCTGACGCACGCGGTTGAGGTCGGCCCCGAGCTTGACCAGCACCTGGGCCGCGACACCCTCACCTTCGCGGATCAGGCCGAGCAGGATGTGCTCGGTTCCGATGTAGTTGTGCCCGAGCTGCAGCGCCTCACGCAGGCTCAGCTCCAGGACCTTCTTGGCACGGGGCGTGAACGGGATGTGCCCGGACGGAGCCTGCTGCCCCTGGCCGATGATCTCCTCGACCTGGCTGCGCACACCTTCCAGCGAGATCCCCAACGACTCGAGCGACTTCGCGGCCACGCCCTCACCCTCGTGGATGAGGCCGAGGAGGATGTGCTCCGTGCCGATGTAGTTGTGGTTGAGCATCCTGGCCTCTTCCTGAGCCAGGACGACGACGCGCCGCGCGCGATCGGTGAACCTTTCGAACATCGCACTCCCTCACACTCTCCGGCCTGCGGATCCGGTACGAGGATTGTTCCGGACCCGACTGCCGCGTTTCGCTCCGGCACTCGAGTCGTCGTCGAACCGGCGAAGGTTCCACGACCCCACTTGACACTCTAGTTGCCGTGGTTTCGGCCCGCTCCCCCTCTACCCGGTTGAGCGGAACTTCGAAACCCGGTCACGAGTGCTAACGCTGCACGTCGCCGATACGTTTCCGCAAGCTCTACGCCTGAAGCGAACAACCCCGCGGGGCCCGCGAGCGCCTCCGCTCACCCAGCACCCACCCGGATTCGGACGGCAGAAGCGGCGAGGCGTCACCCGGGTAATTCCGGGTGACGCCTCGTTCGTCCGTCTTCGGTCCTACAGCTGCCTATGCGTGGGCTTCGTTGTAGGCCTCGACAATTTCCGCGGAGATACGTCCGCGTGCCGAAACTGCGTAGTCGTTCTCGCGGGCCCATTCCCGAATGACGGCGCTCTTCTCCCGATTCGGGGTGGCCGTCCGGGAGGACTTCCGCCCGGCCGGTGCTGCCGGAACCGTCTTCGGACGCTTCCGGCCGCCGACCTTCCGGGCGTGCTCGACCCAGAATTCCAATTGCTCGCGCAGTTTCGCGGCATTTTCGTCGGACAGATCGATCTCGTAGGTGACCCCGTCGATCCCGAATTCCACGGTCTCGTCTGCCGCCGATTCCTGATCCACATCGTCGATCAGCGTGACGGTGACCTTCTTCGCCATGTGCCGCAAATCCTCTCGAATGAAACGCCCAGCCCCCCGGGTACGGGCACAAGAGTACATGCGAATTTCACAAGGGCAATACCGATTCCGGTCGGGGTGCGGAATTAGCGAGCGGACGGACGAACAATTGGAAACAGGATGGTTTCCCTGATTCCGAGTCCGGTGAGTGCCATGAGCAACCGATCGATTCCCATACCCGTACCGGTGGTGGGCGGCATACCCTGTTCCATTGCGGCGAGGAAATCTTCGTCCAGAACCATGGCCTCGTCGTCACCCGCCGCTGCCAGACGCGCCTGATCGACGAAACGCTCGCGCTGGATCACCGGGTCCACGAGTTCCGAATATCCGGTTGCCAGTTCGAATCCGCGCACATACAGATCCCACTTCTCGGTCACACCGGGAATGCTGCGATGATCGCGCGTCAGCGGTGACGTCTCGACCGGGAAGTCACGGACGAACGTGGGCTGGTACAGCTGATCGCCGCACATGTGCTCCCACAATTCCTCCACGAGCTTGCCGTGGCCGTATCCCTTGTCCTTCGGGACCTCGAGCCCCACCCGCTCCGCAAGCGCCAGCAATTCCTCGACCGTGGTGTCCGGCGTCACATCGGTGCCGATCGCCTCGGACAACGACGGATACATCTCGAGGGTCTTCCATTCGCCACCGAGGTCGTACTCGGTTCCGTCGGCAAGGGTTACCACGTACGAGCCGAAGACCGCGAATGCGACCTCCTGAATGATCTCGCGGATCATGCGCGCCGAATCGTCGTACGTTCCGTATGCCTCGTACGTTTCGAGCATCGAAAATTCCGGTGAATGCGTCGAGTCCGCGCCCTCGTTGCGGAAATTCCGGTTGATCTCGAAGACCTTGTCGATTCCACCGACGACGCAACGCTTGAGGAACAACTCCGGTGCGATGCGCAGGTACAGATCGATGTCGAGGGCGTTCGAATGGGTGACGAACGGTCGCGCGGCGGCACCGCCGTGCAGCGTCTGCAGCATCGGGGTCTCGACCTCGAGGAATCCGCGACGTTCGAGCGCATTGCGCAGTTCCCGCACCACCGCGACACGCATCCGCGCGTTCGCCCGCGCCTCCGGGCGCACGATCAGGTCGACGTACCGCTGCCGGACCCGCGACTCCTCGCTCATCTCCTTGTGGGCGACAGGCATCGGGCGCAGCGACTTCGCAGCCATCTGCCAGGTGTCGGCCATGACGCTCAGCTCACCGCGACGGGAGCTGATGACCTCACCGTGCACGAACACGAAGTCGCCCAGGTCCACGTCGGCCTTCCAGGCGGCCAGCGACTCCTCGCCGACACCGGCCAGGCTCAGCATGACCTGCAACTGCGTGCCGTCACCCTCCTGCAGGGTCGCGAAGCACAACTTGCCTGTGTTGCGGAAGAACATCACCCGGCCGGCGACACCGACCTGCTCGCCGGTGGTGCTGTCGGGTTCGAGATCGGGGTACTTCGCACGGATCTCCGCGAGAGTGTGGGTGCGGGGCACGACGACGGGATACGCGTCCTTGCCCTGCGCCAGGAGTCGTTCGCGCTTCTCGCGGCGGACCCGGATCTGCTCGGGGGTGTCGTCGGGCTGCTGAACGCTGGCATCACTCACGGGTAACCAGACTATCGGAACCCGCAGGCACGAATTCGCAGACCTCCTCGGAGGAACCCGAGGTCAGTGCCCGAAGAGAGAAGCGGTCAGTGAGCGGTGACGCGCGCCACGTCCTCCGCGATGTGCTGCGCGCGAGTGACAGCGTCGACCAGACCGGCCGTCTTGATCGCGGCGTACCCACCGACGAGGCCGGTCGCGCGGCGCAATCCGATCTCCTGCAGGGACGCGACCGCGCGGTGTGCGGCGGGTCCGTCCGCGGAAACGACGACCCATTCGACGTCGTGGTCGACGGCGAGCGCCAGGCTCTCGGCTCCGGCGGCCGGGTCGAGACGCCGGGTCAGAAGCGCGGCGTCGATCGCGAGTGCACCCGGAAGCGTGCCCTGAACGGTGCGCTCGGCCGAGGTGCGGATGTCGACGACGACGGCGCCGCGGGCAACAGCGGCGGCGAGCTCCGTGGGGTAGGTCCGCTCGGTGGTCAGCGGCAGAAAGCCGACGGAATCCGAAGCGGGGGAAGCGATGAAAGGTGCAGAAACAGCAAGCGCAGCGCGCATGAGAAAACTCCCAGGAATGTGTTATCGGTCGAGGCGGACGTCAGCCTCGACAACACTCCTGGGCGTTCATGCAGCGGATCACGGCGACCATTCTTACACAGATTCGCGAGTGGGGGAACCCGTAGAACCGTGACGTGCGGAACGCCGGGCCTGGTTCCGCTCGAACACCAGGCGCAATCCCTCGAGCGTCAGATCCGGCTCGTGATGCTCGATCGACGTCGCCTCCGGCATGATCAGCGGCGCGCAGTCACCCGTGCCGATCACCGCGACGTCGTCGCGGTCGAATCCGGGAACCTCGGCGCGCACGCGGCGCACGAGACCGTCGACCATGCCCGCGAATCCGAAAACCGCGCCGGACTGCATGCATTCGACGGTGTTCTTCCCGACCACCCCGCGCGGTCGCGCGAGTTCGACCTTCCGCAGCGCCGCACCCTGCGACGCGAGCGCGTCCATCGAGATCTCGACACCGGGCGCGATTGCACCGCCGAGGAACTCACCCTTGCCGGAAACCACGTCGACGCACGTGGACGTACCGAAATCGACGACGATGCACGGACCACCGTAGAAGTGGTGCGCGGCAAGGCTGTTGACGATCCGGTCGGCGCCGACCTCCTTGGGGTTGTCGACGAGCAGCGGCACACCGGTGCGCACACCGGGTTCGACGACCACGTGCGGCACCTCCGCCCAGTACCGGCCGAGCATGCCGCGCAGTTCGCGGAGTACCGACGGCACGGTCGACAGCGCGGACACCGCGGTGACCCGGTCGACGTCCTCACCCAGCAACCCGCGGAACAGCAACGCGAGCTCGTCCCCCGTCATCCGGGGGTCGGTGCGAACTCGCCAGTCCTGCAGCAGTTTTGCGTGCGAACCGCTGCCGGTGAACAGACCCAGAACGATATTGGTGTTCCGGACGTCGACGGCGAGCAGCACCGTTACACCAACGAACCGGAGTCGAGGGTGGCGAGCATGCGCGGGGTGATCAGGCCCGAGCCCTCCGGGGCGTGCGCCGGATCGCTGCCCAGCTCCACCTGGCGGTTGTCGGCGTCGACGAACACCACGCGCGGAGCGTAGTCCTTGCACTCCTGCTCGTTCATCACTCCGTAGGCGATGAGGATGACCAGGTCGCCGGGGCTCACCAGACGTGCTGCGGCACCGTTGATCCCGATGATCCCGGACCCGCGCTCGCCCGCGATGACGTACGTCTCGAGACGATTGCCGTTGTCGATGTCGACGATGCAGACCTGCTCGCCCTCGAGCAGATCGGCGGCATCCATCAGGTCCTGGTCGACGGTCACCGAACCCACGTAGTGCAGGTCCGCGTGAGTAACCGTGGCGCGGTGGATCTTCGACTTCATCATGGTGCGAAACATGTATTGCCTCAGCTCTTGTCGTTCTGGTTCTGCTCGTTCAGCGATTCAGGAGGTCGTCGACGGCCGGGTCGACCGGTCCGGTCGCCCGTTCCAGGAAGCCGGTGCCGATCGCGACACCGACGTTGTCGATGAGCCGGGTGGTCCCGACCCGCGCGGCCACCAGCAGACGGCCGTCGCCACGCTCGGGCGGCTCCCCGAGATCGGCACCGCGCAACTCGAGGTAGTCGAGCTCGATCTCCGGCGCGGACGCGAGCACCTCGCGGGCGGCCGTGAGGATCGCCTCGGCGCCACCGGCCGCCGCGTGCGCCCCCGCGACGAGCGCGGCGGACAGCACGGTCGCGGTCTGCCGCTGCGTCTCGTCGAGGTAGCGGTTGCGCGACGACAGGGCCAGCCCGTCCTGTTCCCGCACCGTCGGTACACCGACGATGCGGACGTCGAAGTTCAGATCGGCGACCATCTGCCGGATCAGCGCGAGCTGCTGATAGTCCTTCTCACCGAAGTACGCGGTGTTCGGCGCGACGATCTGCAGCAGCTTCGCCACCACCGTGAGCATGCCCGCGAAGTGCGTGGGCCGGCTGCCGCCCTCGAGTTCCGCACCGAGCGGACCCGGGTGGATCATCGTGCGACGCCCCTCCGGGTACATCGCCGACACGGTCGGCACGAACGCCAGCTCGACCCCGGCCTCGCGCAGCAACGCGAGATCCGCGTCGAGGGTGCGGGGGTAGGCGTCGAGGTCCTCGTTCTCACCGAACTGGAGCGGATTGACGAAGATCGAGACGACCACGACGGCGCCGGTCAGCTTGGCCTGACGCACCAGTTCCAGATGACCGGAGTGCAGCGCACCCATGGTCGGCACCAGCGCGACCGTCCGTCCGACGCCGCGCAGCGCCTTGGTCACCTTCGTCAAGGCAGCGGGATCGTGATGCACGGTCAGTTCACCGCGCACGTACCCGCCCCGTCCCGTTTCACTCACCGTGATCATTCCCTTCGAGGAGCTCGATCAGCTCCGGTTTCGAGCCTGCACGCTGCGCCGACCGCAGCGACAGTGCCCGGTAGCCCGCGGCGATGCGCGGATCCACCTCGTCGAGCACCTGCAGATGCGTGGCGACCGCCGCGACGTCACCGCGCGCGACCGGGCCGGTCAACGCCGACGGACCGCGACGCAACGCGTTGTCGAGAGCGGCGACGAGCAGCGGCTGCAGCACCCGTTCGGCGACCCCGCCGGGATCGTCGTCGACGAGCTGCTGGCCGAGCAGTTCCTGGCCCTCGAGCGCGACGCGCAGTGCCGCGACGGCGTCGACGACGAGGGTGACGAGGTGGTTGCTGCCGTGGGCCAGCGCCGCGTGGTAGAGCGGGCGCAGGTCCTCGCGTACCCGGACCGGTTCCCCGCCGATCTCGAGGACCAGGGACTGCGCGATCGCGTAGCCGATGTCGTCGGCGGCGGTGATCCCGAAGCACGCGGAGGACAGCCGGGCCGTGTCCTCGTCGTGGCCGGTGAACGTCATGGCCGGGTGGATCGCGAGCGGCACCACACCCTGCTCGGTGAGCGGTGCCAGCACCCCGATGCCGTTGGCTCCCGAGGTGTGGGCGACGATCGTGCCCCGCGGTACCGCTCCGGTCGCGGCGAGGCCCGTGACGAGCTCGGCCAGTTCGGAGTCGGGAACAGCGAGAATCAGCAGGTTGCAGCGGCCCGCGACGACGTCGACGGGCAGGATCTCGGAATCGGGCAGGCGGGTCCGGGCCCGATGCTTGGACGCTTCGGACACGGCAGAACAGGCCACGACCACGTGGCCGACCTTCTCGAGTGCCGCGCCGATCGCGGTGCCCACACGACCGGCGGAGACGATTCCGACGGTGAGGCGTGCGGGGGCAGGCGCGTTTGTGATCCCGAAGGAATTCACGGGAGTCCTCTCGTTCGTTCCAGTCCCGCTCGGCGGGTACCAGACGTTCTGCCCGACAATAGCGCGGCGCGATCTGCGTCGGCCACGGGTGCCGGGCGTGATCTACGCCTCACCGCAAGGGCGGGCGACCCCCGGAGAGACTCCCGGTCGGGGTCGAAAAGGTCCCCGATCAGCGCTCCGTGGACAGCGACGCGAGGATCTCGGCGACGCTGCGGCCCTGCTGCGCGCTCTCCTCACCGGCCGCCTCGGCCCGGAGCCGGCGGGCTCGACGCCCGTTCGGAGGTGCGTCCGGCAGGACGACGGCGGACTCACCGGGCGCTTCGTGCAGGCCTTCGGGAGCGGGCGCGTCCGGACGGGAATCCGGATCCTTCCCGGATCCCTTCTCCTGCCCGGACGGCGCGACCCGCGGCTTCGGCGCTCCGGTCGGCTTCGGCGCTCCGGTCGGCTTCGGCGTTCCGGTCGGCTTGGGCGGTTCGGCCGTGTGCGGCGGGTCGGCCGGATCCGACGTCACCGCGGTCGTCTCCGCAGTGAGCGGTTCGTCGTCCGGGGATGCGAACGCCGGACCCGCCGGCCGCGGGGCACTGACCTGTGACGAATTCGGGCGCGTCCCGATCTCCTGAACAGGCTTCACGACGGCGTTCAGCGCGGTGCGGTCCTCCGGCATGCGTCCGTCGAACAGCATCTCGAGGTTGCGGCGCAGCGCGGCGAGTTCGGCACGCAGCTGGGCCATTTCGTCGGCCTCGACCTTCATCTGCGAACGGACCTTCTGCTCCACGGTCAGTTCGTATTCGCGCCGCGCCGAGATCTCCCGCTCGAGCTGCAGTCCGTAGACGGTCTTGAGATCCTCGACCTTGGCCTTCTCGAGGGCGGATTCGCGACGGTATTTCGTCATCGCGATCGCCCCGATCGTCGCGGCCCACAGTGCGACGACGATGCCGACGCGCAGCAGCTGAACGCTCTGACTGAAGACCAGGAACAGCGACGCCACCATGGCGAGGGCGAGGAGCGCCGCGACGATCATCGAACTCGCGCTGCGCCATTGCCGACGTTCGTTCCTGTCCCGGCCCGAGCTGCCCATGCGGACAAGGGTACTGGTCCCGGGCGCGATCCCCGAGACTCGATGGCGGGGATCTCAGGTCGCGGGCTCGCCGGGGTCCTCGGGCGTCTTGCAGCAGTGCTCGAGCCACAGGGCCGCCGCGACGAGCAGGACGGCGCCGATCGCTCCGACCACCACGCCGGCGGTGTCCTCGGAGGCGGCCTGGAGGAACGACCGCTGCGGCAGCAGGTACAGCAGGAAACCCACCCAGACCCCGAAGGCCGCGGAACCGACGAGCGCGGACGCCTTCGCGAGCGCGACCGCGCGGGCCGCCGTGATCGGATGCAGCTGGCGCGGCCCGTCGCCGATCTCCCGCTTGCCGACGCGCGAGCGGATCATGAAGGCCAGCACCACTTCGAGCACTGCCACCGGGTACAGCGAGGCACCCGCGTAGACGGGAATCGGCGGCAGCGATCCGTACAGGACGCGGACCAGCAACCACGACACGACCGCGGCGAGCAGCGCCAAGGCCAGCAGGTCGCGGATACGTGTCGCTTTCAGCACCGGCGCTCCCCCTCGTCGGGTTCCCGGTCTTCGTCGGGTTCCCGGTCTTCGGGGTGAAAGCCGAGCCGGAGATCCGTGCGGTGCACCCCGGCGCGTTCGGCGTCGTCGAGGTCGGCGAGCCAGTCCGTCAGCAGCCTGCGTTCACCGTCGACGGTGAGCGTGCCGTCCGGTGCGACGTCGAGCCACGGCACCAGTACGAACGCGCGCTGATGCGCCCGCGGATGCGGCAACGTCAGTTCCGGGTCGTCGCTGACGATCTCGTCGCACGTCACCACGTCGACGTCGAGACTGCGCGGCCCCCACCGCTGCACCCGCACCCGGTCGGCGGCGGCTTCGAGTTGCTGTCCGAGACGCAACCAGCCCCGACTGTCGAGCGCCGGGTCGTCGGCGACCACGACGGCGTTGAGAAAATCCTGCTGGTCGACTCCACCCCACGGTGCCGTCGTGTACACGGGTGAGACCGCGACGATCCGATCGCCCAGCGCCTCGGTGACCGAGCGCAGATGCGCGAGCCGATCCCCCAGGTTCGACCCGATGGACAGCACCGCCCGGCTCATGGCTGCCGCGTCCGATCGACAACGACCGCGACGTCCCCGAACGTCAGCGGGATGGGGGCGGACGGCTTGTGCACGGTGACCTCGACCCGCTCGACCCGCGGGTCGGTGAGCACGTCGTCGGCGATCTCCCCCGCCACCGTCTCGATCAGGTCCCGGGACGGGCCGGCGACGATCGCGGCGGCGCGTTCGGCGAGGATCCCGTAGTGGAGCGTGTCTTCGAGGGCGTCGCTCGCCGCGGCGGGCGCGAGGTCGGTCCAGACGACGATGTCGATCAGGAAGTCCTGACCGTCGCGCTTCTCGTGCTCGAACACTCCGTGGTTGCCGCGCACCCGCAGGCCGCGCAGTTCGATCCGATCGCTCATTCCGCCTCTCCTGCCGCACTACCCCGCTGCCAGGCCCCTGCGACCGCGAGCGCGTCGAGCGACGACCGCACGTCGTGCACGCGCACCCCCCACGCGCCGTGGGTGACCGCGAGCGCCGACACCACCGCGGTCGCGACCTCGCGTCCTGCGGGCGGGCGGGGATTGCCGTCGGAATCGGCGAGCAGCGAACCGAGGAATCGCTTGCGGGATGCGCCGATGAGCACCGGGAATCCGAGCTCGGTCAGCTCCGGCAACCGCCGCAGCAGTTCCCAGTTGTGGTCCGGCTGCTTCACGAATCCGAGGCCGGGATCGAGGATCAGATCCTGCGGGTCCACCCCGGCAGCGACCGCCACATCCACCTGGGTGAGCAGCTCGTCGCGCACCTCGCGCACGACGTCGTCGTAGTGCGTGGAACCGCCGGCATGAACGAATCCGTCCGCCGGCCGCCAGTGCATGAGGATCCACGGCACGCCCGCGGACGCGACGACCGAGGCCATGTCCGCGTCGGCGCGACCACCCGACACGTCGTTGACCAGCGTCACGCCCGCCGCGATCGCCGCTTCGGCGACCGACGCGCGCATCGTGTCGACGCTGGTCACGACACCTTCGGCGGCGAGCGCCTCGATCACCGGGACGACGCGGCCCGCCTCGACCTCGGCGTCGACGCGCTGCGCGCCCGGCCTGGTCGATTCACCACCGACGTCGACGATGTCGACGCCGAGCGCCCGCAGTTCCAGTCCGTGTGCGATCGCCGCGTCGCGATCCAGGTAGCGACCACCGTCCGAGAACGAATCGCTGGTCACGTTGAGAACACCCATGACGACCGGGCGTCTCAGGTTCTGCAGCGCGCTCACCGGCGCAGGATCAGATCCAGGGCTTCGGCGCGGGACGCCGAGCTGGTCTGGAACAACCCGCGCACCGCCGACGTCGTGGTGCTGGCGCCGGGCTTCCGGATGCCGCGCATCGCCATGCACAGGTGTTCGGCCTCGACGACGACGATCGCGCCGCGCGGATCGAGCTTGCGGACGATCGCGTCGGCGACCTGGCTGGTGAGCCGTTCCTGCACCTGCGGGCGCTTCGCATAGAGATCGACGAGCCGCGCCAGCTTGGACAGTCCCGTGACCCGCCCGGTGGGGCCGGGGATGTAGCCGACGTGCGCGACGCCGTGGAAGGACACCAGGTGGTGTTCGCAGGTGGAGTACAGCGGAATGTCGCGGACGAGGACGAGTTCCTGGTGACCTTCGTCGAACGTCGTGTTGAGCACCTCGTCCGGATCCGTGTACAGCCCGGCGAACACTTCGCGGTATGCGCGCGCGACGCGGCGCGGGGTGTCCAGCAGCCCTTCCCGGTCGGGGTCCTCACCGACCGCGATGAGCAGTTCGCGGACCGCGGCTTCGGCCCGGGCCTGATCGAAGGCCCGGCCGGTCGCCAGACTCAGCTGCTCCTCGTCGCCCGGCGCCGTCACGGCAGTCCCAGTGCTATCCAGGTGGTTCACCGACACCCGACCGTCCTCCACTCTCGTTGAAATCGGCTCAGCGCGGGCCGGTCGGCCCCTCCCAGGGCTGCGTGGGCGGCGGCTCCGGTGCCTGCTGATTCTCGTCCTGCCGATCGCCGGCGTCGGCGGGACGCGCAGGCTGAGTCCACTGAGGGTAGCCGGGATACGTGCTGCGTGGCTGTTCGGGCTCCTGCGGCGGCCACCCAGGCGCCGACCATCCTGCGGGAGCGCCGTAGTCGGGCCGGGTCGCGTGCCGCGGCCCGCCGGAGTACTGGCCGGGCTGCGGGAAACCGGGCATCGGCTCGGAAGCAGGGACGGGCTGCGGCGCGGGATAGCCGTTGCCCGGGCCCTGCGGCGGAGTCCCGTACCCACCGGGACCGCCGGCCTGCGGGTACTGCTGCGAGGTGGCCGACCGGGAGGGCTCCGGCTGCTGGGCCGGTTCCGGATGCGGCATCACCGGCTGCTGGGGCGCCTGCTGCTGCGTCACCGGCTGTGAGGGCAGCGGCTGCGGCTTCGCGAGGTTCGGGACCGCGGGCTGCGGCGGCCACGGCTCACCGCGTTCGGCGGCGAGCTCCGCGGGGGTCTTGATCGGCGGGCGATCCGACGGGATGCGTTCGCCGAAGTCGTTGAACGCGGTGATGCGTGGACGCTTCTCCACGGACGCGAGGATCCGCTCGAGGTCCTTGCGGGTGAGCGTCTCGTGTTCGAGCAGTTCCCCGGCGAGCGCGTCGAGCGCGTCGCGGTACTCGTTGAGGATCGCCCACGCTTCGGTGTGGGCCGCCTCGATGAGGTTGCGGACCTCCTCGTCGATCTCGCGGGCCACCTCGTGCGAGTAGTCCGATGCCTGTCCCATGGACCGGCCGAGGAACGGGTCGCCCTGTTCCTGCCCGTAGCGCACCGCGCCGAGCTTGGCGCTCATGCCGTACTCGGTGACCATCGCCCGGGCGATCTTGGTGGCCTGGTCGATGTCGGACGACGCGCCGGTGGTGGGCTCGTGGAACACGAGTTCCTCGGCGGCACGGCCACCCATCGCCATGACGAGACGCGCGATCATCTCGGATCGGGTCATCAGGCCCTTGTCGTCCTCGGGAACGGTCATGGCGTGACCGCCGGTGCGGCCGCGCGCGAGGATCGTCACCTTGTACACGGGCTCGATGTCGGGCATCGCCCACGCGGCGAGGGTGTGTCCACCCTCGTGGTAGGCGGTGATCTTCTTCTCGTGCTCGCTGATGATGCGGCTCTTGCGGCGCGGACCGCCGATCACGCGGTCGACGGATTCCTCGAGGATCGCCTCGGTGATCACCGTGCCGTTCTCGCGGGCGGTGAGCAGCGCGGCCTCGTTGACGACGTTCGCCAGGTCGGCGCCGGACATGCCGACCGTGCGCTTCGCCAGACCTTCGAGGTCGGCGTTCTGGTCGATCGGCTTGCCCTTGGAATGCACCTGGAGGATCGCGCGGCGGCCGGCGAGGTCCGGGTTGGTCACCGGGATCTGGCGGTCGAAGCGGCCGGGACGCAGCAGCGCGGGGTCGAGGATGTCGGGGCGGTTCGTCGCGGCGATGAGGATGATGCCCTGCCGGTCGCCGAACCCGTCCATCTCGACGAGCAGCTGGTTGAGGGTCTGCTCGCGCTCGTCGTGACCGCCGCCGAGGCCGGCACCGCGCTGGCGGCCGACCGCGTCGATCTCGTCGACGAAGATGATGCAGGGGCTGTTCTGCTTGGCCTGCTCGAACAGGTCGCGCACCCGGGATGCGCCGACACCGACGAACATCTCGACGAAGTCGGAACCGGAGATGGTGAAGAACGGAACCCCGGCCTCACCCGCGACCGCGCGTGCGAGCAGCGTCTTGCCGGTGCCGGGCGGGCCGTACAGCAGCACGCCCTTCGGGATCTTCGCGCCGAGCGCCTGGTAACGGGCCGGGTTCTGCAGGAAGTCCTTGATCTCGTACAGCTCTTCGACAGCCTCGTTGGCGCCGGCGACGTCGGCGAACGTCGTCTTCGGCATGTCCTTCGAGAGCTGCTTGGCGCGGGACTTGCCGAAGCCCATCATGCCGCCGCGGCCGCCGCCCTGCATGCGCGTCATCATGAAGAAGAACACGCCGAGCAGGATGATCATCGGAACGACGAACAGCAGGATCGACGTCAGCCAGCTCTCCTGGGTGACGGCGGTGTCGAACTCGCCGGCGCCCGACGCGGCGACCTTGTCGAAGATCTGTTCCGACGCCGAGGCCGGGTACTTCGCGATGATCTGCGTCTGGTTCTCGGTGGCGTCGTTTCCGTTGTTCAGCCACAAACGGACCTGCTGTTCGCGGTCGTCGATCTGGGCCTTGGAGACGTTCTTCGAGTCGAGCTGCGCGAGTGCCACCGAGGTGTCGACCTTGGTGAATCCACGCGTGTCGTTCCCGAAGTAACTGAAGGCGTAGATGACCAACAGAATGCCGGCGACTATCGCCAGATTACGGAACACTGTCTTGCGATTCATACAGGTTCGGCCCGGCCGGCCGGTCCTTTCGATAGTGCGGTCATCAGTGCGGTCATCGTCGATGAGCGTGCGTCGACCGGTGACGATCCGGCCACAGCCAGATTACCGCGTGTGCAGATGTCGTCGCCGGTGCGTATTCCGCCCCTCGCGAGCTTCAACGACCCGGACCGACGCAGCGTTCCCGTACCGCGGCCGGTTCGGCGGAGCAACTTCACCTGCGGGAGGGGCCGTGGGCGTGGGTATCATTTCGCATGGCCGAGCGGGATCCGCACGCCTTGTCCGGTACCGAACCGACTCGGATACCGAGCGCCGAGACCACCGAGGTCGCGGGCGCCGAGACGAGCCGGTTCGATGCCACCCGCACCGCGGAGGTCACCCGGGCCGCCGACGCCGTGACCGATCCGATGACCCCCGGCGTCCCCGTCACCGTCGACGAACTGCGCGCCGGACGGCGGATCGACGACTTCGACCTGCTCACCAGCCTCGGCCGCGGCGCCTTCGGCCGGGTGTTCCTGGCCCGCCAGCTCTCGATGCAGCGACTCGTGGCGGTGAAGATCTCTCCCGACCAGGGCAGCGAAGCGCAGACCCTCGCGCAGCTCGACCACGACTACATCGTCCGCGTGTTCGACCAGCGGATCCTCCCGGATCAGGGTCTGCGGTTGCTGTACATGCAGTACGTCCCGGGCGGGACACTGCTGCACGTGCTGCACCGGGTGCGGCGCACCCCGCCGGACCAGCGCGCCGGCTCGATGCTGCTCGACGTCATCGACGCGACCCTCGCGGAGAAGGGCGAGATCCGGCCGGCGGAATCGACCGTGCGCGGCGAACTCGAATCGCTGACCTGGCCGGAAACCGTGGCGTGGCTGGGACGGCGGCTCGCGGAGTCGCTCGCCTACGCCGACGGTCGCGGTGTGCTGCACCGCGACGTCAAACCCGCGAACGTGCTGCTCACCGCGGAGGGTGTGCCGAAGCTGGCCGATTTCAACATCAGCTACGCCGAGTCCGTCGGGGGCAGCTCCCCCGTCGCCTATCTCGGCGGCTCCCTCGCCTACATGTCGCCGGAACAGCTCGAGGCGTGCCATCCGGGATTGCCGGGATCCGCCGCGGACCTCGACACCCGCAGCGACATCTACGCCCTCGGAGTGATGCTGTGGGAGCTGCTGGCGGGCGTCCGCCCGGGGGATCCGGAGCCGGGCGAGGCACTCGACACGAACACTCTCCCGGCTCTCGAGACGATGGTGCGGCGCCGGCGCGGCGGCCTGACCCCCGAAATGATGGCGAAGCTGCCCGCGGACTGCCCGCAGACGCTGCGGCGGGTACTCGCGAAGTGTCTCGAACCGGATCCGGCGGACCGCTGGTCGTCGGGCACGGAACTGGCCCAGCAACTCGACCTGTGCCTCGACCACCGCGCCCGTGACCTCGTCGATCCCCCACCGGACAGCTGGCGAGCCCGGTTGCGCAGACCCGTCGTGCCGGTCCTCGTCGCCGCGATCGGGATTCCCAACGCCCTCGCAGCGCTCTACAACTACCAGCACAACTCGTCGCTGATCATCGAGAAGCTACCGCCGGACGCGAGGCACAACTTCGAGGTCGTGTCGCTGATCGTGAACGCGACGCTGTTCCCCCTCGGTGCCCTGGTGATCGTGTACCTGGGCCGTCGCCTGATCACTGTGCCGCGCGGATTGCAACACGGACGCACCTACGACGCCGTCACGCTGGCCCGCACCAGACACGACGCGCTGCTGTTCAGCGACAGGGTCGCGGCGGTCGTGATGAGCCTGTGGATCCTGGCCGGCATCATCTTCCCCGTGGCACTGAGCGTGATCACCGGGGAGATCGACACGCGCGCCGCCACGCACTTCGTCAGTTCGATGGCGGTGTGCGGCGCGATCGCCGTGGCCTACCCGTTCTTCTTCGTCGCCTTCTATGTCGTGCGGTCGCTGTATCCGGCGTTCCTGCCGCACGGATCCACCGACGCCACCGACGCCCGGGAACTCGACGGTCTGCACCGCCGCAGCGTCCGCTACCTGGCCCTGGCTGCGGCGGTCCCGCTCGTCGGGGTCGCCGGGGTGACGTTCCTGAACTCCTACGAGATCCCGCAGGTGCTGTTCGCGGTGCGGGTGCTGTCCGTCGGCAGCATCGCCGCGTTCGTGCTGGTGTACTGGCTGTTCCGGCTCATGGAACAGGACCTCGAGGCACTGCGACGCACCGTCGCGCTGCGTCACTGAAACATGCTGCGTCACTGAAACATACCGGGGCACTGAAACGTGCCGGGCGCCGACGTCAGCTCGAGTAGACCTTGGGGTCGAGGGTGCCGATGTACGGAAGGTCGCGATACCGCTCGTCGTAGTCGAGGCCGTAGCCGACGACGAACTCGTCCGGGATGTCGAAGCCGACATCGGCGACGTGCACGTCGATCTTGACGGCTTCGGGCTTGCGCAGCAGCGTCACCACCTCGAGCGACGCGGGATTGCGCGAGGACAGGTTGCGGATCAGCCACGACAGCGTGAGGCCGGAGTCGATGATGTCCTCGACGATGAGCACGTTGCGGCCCGCGATGTCCTTGTCGAGGTCCTTGAGAATGCGCACCACACCCGACGACGACGTCGACGACCCGTACGAGCTGACCGCCATGAACTCCATCTGGGTGGGGATGGGCATGGCACGGGCGAAGTCGGTCATGAAGAAGATCGCACCCTTGAGCACGCCGATGAGCAGAAGGTCGCCCTCGGGCGCACCCACCGGGTAACGCTTGGCAATGGACTCGGCCAGCTCGGCCGTGCGCTCCTTGATCTGCTCTTCGGAGATCAATACCGACGCAATGTCGCTCTCGTACACCGGTTCGTTCCTGCCCTTCCGTCAGTCGTCCGCACACCGCTGCTGGTCGACGAACACCATGACCAGCCTGCCACGCCGACGCGACACGACCAACCTGGTCCCCGGTCGCGGCCCACGCCCGACCGCCACGGGACCCTGCCCGTGCCAGCGGCCGATCAGGTCGTCGACGGCCCGCAACGTCCGGTCCGTGGGCGCCGACGCACCGGCTTCGGCGAGCCAGCGCCGCAGCGCGCGCCGCCGCACCGCGGGGTGCACCGGCTCGAGCGATTCCACGTCGAGTCCGGCGCCGTCTCCACCCGCGGAGACCAGCGCCTCGTCCGCGGCCGCGTCGAGCACTTCCCCGTCCTCGCGTAGTTGCGCCGCCGTCCGGGCCAGCGCCGGCGCGACACCGCCGCCGAGCACCTCTTCGAGCAGCGGCAGCACTTCGGTGCGCAACCGCACGCGGGTGAACCGCGGATCGCTGTTGTGCGCGTCCTCGTAGGGCTCGTACCCGAACTCGCGGCACGCCGCTCGCGTGACCGAGCGCCGCACTCCGAGCAGCGGCCGGCCCCAGGGTTCGTCGAAATCGGCCATGCCGCGGATCGAACGGAGGCCGGAGCCGCGGCCCAGGCCGAGCAGCACGGTTTCGGCCTGGTCGTCGAGGGTGTGCCCGAGCAGCACCGGCAGGTCGGCGCGGTTGTCGTCGAGTGCCCGGTACCGCACGGCCCGAGCCGCAGCCTCGAGCCCACCGGGCCCGGTCACCTCCACCGGGACGACCTGCACCGACGTGCACCCCCGCGCACGGGCGAAATCCGCGGCCCGCGCCGCGACGACATCGGAGCCGGCCTGCAGCCGGTGATCGACGACGACCGCCCGCACCGAATCCGCCTCGGCGACCGCCGCGGCGGTCAGGGCGGCCGAGTCCGCGCCGCCGGAAAGACCCACCGCCACCGCCCGCACCTCGTGGCGGCCGAGCCATGCCCGCACGGCCAGCCGGACCTCGTGGATCGCCGGGGTCTCGGGCAGCAACGGACGGCTCCCGACAGCCGTGTCCCGGTCCACGGTCGTGTCCTGTTCCACGCCGCTCAGCCCAGGACCCGGGCGATCCAGGCGTCCGGGTCGTCGATCTCGGCGAGCGTGGGCATCGCGTCCGGGCCGGACCACACGGCGTTGAACTCCGCCATCCCGACGCGGGCGACGACGGCGTCGACGAACTTCTTGCCGTGCACGTACTGCGCCATCTTCGCGTCCACGCCCAGCAGCGCGCGGATCACCCGATGAACGGGGTTCGAGCTGCGGCGCCGCCGGTTGTCGAACGCCCGGCGGATGCGGCCGACCGCGGGAACCACCCCGGGGCCGACGGCATCCATGACGTGGTCGGCGTGGCCTTCGAGGAGGGTGCCGAGCGCGAGCATGCGGTCGAGGGCGAGTTGCTGGGATTCCGACTGGGTGGCCCGCAGCAGACCGAGGACACCGCGCTCGGACATCTGCTTCTCGTCGTTGCTGCGGCGGTCGCGGACGACGGCGACGACCCGGCCCACCAGCTCGGAGACGGGCTCGTCGGCGGCGGCCCCGAGTTCGGCGGTGGCGGTGCGCATCAGCTCGACCATCCACGGCGCCTCGGCGAACTGCACCCGATGGGTGACCTCGTGCAGGCACACCCACAAGCGGAAGTCCGCGGTCGGGACCTTCAACGCGCGTTCGACCGCGACGACGTTCGGTGCGACGAGGAGCAGGGTCCGCGAGAACGGGTCGTACTGGCCGAGTACCGCCGACGACAGGTACGCGAGCATCGCGCCGGCCTGCATGCCGGCGGGCTTGCCCATCCAGGACGTGCCGTTCTGTCCGCCGCCGGTGAGGTCGGCCATCGACCCCGCCGCGGCCTGCACCCAGCCGCTGCGGTCCACGACCCGGGCGGGCGCCGGAGCGTCGTGGCCGTCACCGAGACCGGTGAGTTCCCGCACCGGCTGCTCGGCCCGGTCGGCGGCGTCGGCGAGTTCGGCCACGACGGCATCGGCGGTGTACCGGGACATCGCCGGACCCGGCCGGGCCAGTCGCGCACCCACCCCGGCCGCGAACGACCAGTCGATCGCGTCGCCGATGGTGTGGTCGCGGCCGGTCATCGGCATCCGCACCCCCGGAGAGTCGCAGCGACCGCGTCGAGTGCAGACCGGCTCTCGCCGGGCGGTCGGCCGTTGGCGATCAGTGCGAACGACAGGACCCGCCCGTCGACGTCGACGACGGTTCCGACCAGCCCGCTCGCCTCCGAGAGGGTGCCGGTCTTCGCGCGCACCCAGCCGGCGCCGTCGCGGTTGGCGGATGCGTAGCGGGCGCTGAGGGTTCCGGTGGCCCCCGCGACCGGCAGGTAGTCGAGCATCGGGCGCAGCGCGTCCTGGTCGGTGCCGGCGGCGGATGCCATCACCGCGTCGAGCAGCCGCGTGGGAATGCGATTGTCCACGGACAGGCCGCTCACGTCGTGCATGGTGACGCCGCCGACGTCGAATCCGGCGGCCGTGAGGGTGCGGAGCACGGAGTCCACGGCCCCGGAGAACGACGCCGGCGAGCCCGACGCGATCGCGATCTCGCGGCCGATCGTCTCGGCGAGGACGTTGTCGGAGTGGTCCATCATCTGGCGGAGCCGGTCGCGCAGAGGTGCCGACTGCACCGACGCCAGGGGCGCGGCCCCCGGGGATGCGGTCCCGACCGCGACGGTCGCGGGGTCGGCGCCGAGCGCCGCGGCGAGGGCGCGGCCGGCGTCGAGCGCGGGCGTCGGGCTGCGCGGAGATTCGTCCGCGTTCGGAATCGACCGGCCGCCGTCGAGCATCACCGGTTCGATCGGTGCGATGTAGCCGCCCCCGACGTCCGACGGCATCCACCCCGTGGCCATCGGATCGCCCATGTAGCTGCCGACGTCGACGAGCACCGTGTCGACGACGGCACCCGAACGCTGGATCTGCTGAACGAGATCCGCGACGCGCGGCGCGCCCGGGTAGAAGCCGTCCTGCCCGACCGGAAGAGCGGTGAGCGTGGGATCGCCGCCGGCGACGAGCACGATCTCGCCGGGACGGCTGCCCTCGACGACCCGCGTGGACACCCGGTGGTCGGGTGGCAGCGACAGCAGCGCCGCCGCGGCGGTGAGGACCTTCGTGGTCGACGCCGGAATCATCGGGCGGTCGGGATCCTGCGCCCACAGGACCGTGCCGGTGGCGGTGTCGGTGACGGACCCGGTGAGGGTGCCGAGCGCGGGATCGGCCACGGTGGGCGCCAGAATCGCGCCGAGCGCGGCGGCGACGGGCGCCGGAGCGTCGGCGGGCACGGGAGCGACCTGAGGGGTCGCGGTGACCGGGCCGGGCGCCGGAGTGATCGCGGCCTCGGCGTCGCTGCCCACGATCTCCGACAGCGCGAATGTGCCGCCGACGACGAGCGCGAGGAATCCGGTGCCCCAGATGCCGATCAGGATGCGGAGGCTTCGCCGGCGGCGCGCTTCGAGCCCGCCGAGCTTCTTGTTCTTATCCTGACCCGCCAACACGCCTCCGCTGCGTTCGAGACTCCCGCGCCCTGGTGGCCGCCCGGGTGGGTCCGGCACCTGCGTCCACCAGGGTAGCCCCGCTCCCGTTATCCTCTCTGCGGACCATCGCCGCGATCGCGGCAGTTGGAGCGACAGCCAATCACCGACGAAGTGAGGACACCGGCGTGGAGTTCGACGTCACCATCGAGATCCCCAAGGGACAGCGCAACAAGTACGAGGTCGATCACGAGACCGGCCGCGTGAAGCTGGATCGCTACCTCTACACGTCGTTCGGTTACCCGGCCGACTACGGCTACATCGAGAACACCCTCGGCGAGGACGGTGACCCGCTGGACTGCATGGTGCTGCTCCCCGAGTCGGTCTTCCCGGGTGTCATCGTCGAGGCCCGCCCCGTCGGCATGTTCAAGATGGTCGACGAGGCCGGTGGCGACGACAAGATCCTGGCCGTGCCGGCCGGCGATCCGCGCTGGGATCACATCCAGGACATCTCCGACGTCGCGCAGTTCGAGCTCGATGCGATCAAGCACTTCTTCGTGCACTACAAGGATCTCGAGCCGGGCAAGCACGTCGAGGCCGCCGACTGGGTCGGTCGGGCCGAGGCCGAGGCCGAGGTCGAGGCGTCGATCGCGCGGCTGAAGGAGAACGGCGGCCACTGAGCCGGGCCGGTCTCTTTCGACCCCCTCTTTTTTCCGAGCGAACGGTACATTCAGTCGATCTGACCGACTGAATGTACCGTTCGCTCGTTTTCGGGCGGAGCCCGAAGATCAGGCTCCCCGGAAGTTCGGGGGGCGCTTCTCGAAGATGGCGGAGATCGCCTCGGTCAGGTCCTCGGAGGGCAGGAACGCCGCGTTCCACGCCGCGACGTAGCGGAGGCTGTCGTCGACCTGCGGGGAGCGGCTGCGATCGAGGACGTCCTTGATGCCGTGGACCACGAGCGGCGGGTTGGCGGCGATCTCCGCGGCGGTCGCGTGGGCGGCGGCGAGGGTGGCCTCGGCGTCGTCGAACACGTCGTTGACGAGACCGATCTTCTCGGCGCGGGCGGCGTCGATGTCCTTGCCGGTGAGGGCGAGTTCGCGGGTGTGGCCGTCGCCGACGATGAGCGGGAGGCGGGCGAGGGTCCCGACGTCGGCGACCATACCGACCTTCACCTCACGGACGCTGAACTTGGCGTCCGCCGAGGCGTAGCGGATGTCCGCCGCGGTGATCAGGTCGACGCCGCCACCGATGCACCAGCCCTGCACGGCGGCGACGACGGGCTTGCGGCAATCGGCGACGGCGGTGATCGCCGCCTGCATGCGCTTGATCATCGCGTGGAAGTCGGTGCGCGGCTTGGCCAGCGCCTTGTCGGCGAGAACCTTGCCGAGGTCGCCGCTCATCGCGGGCAGGTCCAGCCCGAACGAGAAGTGCTTGCCGGAGCCGGCGAGGACGACGGCGCGCACCTCGTCGTCGGCGTCGAGTGCGGCGAACACCTCGGGCAGCTCGGACCAGAACTCGGGTCCCATGGCGTTGCCCTTGCCGGGTCCGACGAGGGTCACGCGTGCGACGTGCGCCTCGACCTCGACGGTGAATGCTTTCCAGCTGGAATGATCGGTCATTACTCGAGAGTAATATCTTTGCCGGTCGTTCACACCGAGCTCCCCGTCACGTTCACCCCCGAGCGGTGTTAAAGACTCGAAAACTCCCGGTCACAGCTCTGGAGACACGCCCGCACACGAGGGAAGCTGGATCCGACCGCAGCGCCGGGGTTTCCCGGGGCGGTCCGTCTCGGAGAGGAGCGCAGGCCATGCTTCTGCATCAGGGAATCGGTCTCGGTGCGTTCAACGCCCTCAGCCGCCGCGGCACCGTTCACGCCTTGTACGAATGCTGCGCGACGCTCGCCTGGGCGAACCCGGTGGCCGCCGGACGCCCGTACGCGAGCTACACCGAACTGTTCGCCCGCGCCGACGCAGTGCTCGTCACGTTGGACGAGTCGAGCATCGCCGAGGCCCTGGAGTGCCACCCGATCGTCGGTGTCCGGCCGCGCAGCACCCATTCGCGCGCCGAGCAGTGTTCGGTGTGGACCGACGATCCGCTCATGATGGCGGAGATCGCCCACTCGGCGCAGGTGTACGAGGAGAGGTTCGGCTTCCGCTATCTGTGGTGTGCGGCAGACCGCGGGCCCGACGAGCTGCTCGTCGACCTCGTGCACCGCCTCGACAACGAGATCGACGCCGAGCGGAAGATCCGCACCGACGAACTCGCGAAGATCACGCGCACCCGCCTCGAACGCATGCTGGGACCGGAGGACGGCTTTCCGCTCTACTGATCCCCGCGCGACAGATGCGGTCCGCTCCTACATTGGAACCATGTCCGCGACACTGCATCCGAACGCCGTTCACGTGGCCGACACGCTCATCTCCCGCGGCCATCCCGGCCTGATCCTCACCCAGCCGGAGTCGGTGCACACCGCCGAGCAGGCGGCCGCGGCGCTGGGCGTCGACGTCGGTGCGATCGTGAAATCGCTCGTGTTCGAACTCGACGGCGAACCGGTTCTCTTGTTGGTCTCCGGAGCCCATCGGGTCGATGTCCGGCGCTGCGGCGAGCGCCTCGGCGGCACACTGGTGCCGGCGTCGCCGGAGCTTGTCACGGAGGTCACCGCGCAACCGGTCGGCGGTGTCGCGCCGCTCGGCCACCCCACCAATCTGCCGACCTATGTGGATCGCGCGCTCGAGGCGCATCCGCTGTTGTGGGCCGCGGGCGGATACCCGAACACGGTGTTCCGCACGACCTATCGGGAACTTCTGCGCATCACCGCGGGCATGGACGTGGACATGGACTGACCGGCCCGCGGTATCGGAACCGGAACCGCTGCACTATAGTGTCACCGTGACTATCCGAGCGTGGAGCCGCAGGCACGTCGACCTGTGCCGTACCCGCTCGTGCCTGTGTGCGGCCTGACGCCCACACCCATTCCATCTCATCACTCGCCTTGTCCCCCAGTTTCTTCCGGGGACGAGCCTTTTTCAGGGACGGCCATGCCCACATCACATTCCCCTGTCGCCGATCGCGCCGACGCCACCGCACCCGAATTCGCCCTGGGCGTCGGCAACGAGGAGTACCGCTCCGCGTTGCGCCGCCACCCTGCAGGCGTCACCGTCGTCACGCTCGACGCCGGAAACGGCCCGGTCGGCTTCACCGCGACGTCGTTCTCCTCGCTGTCGCTGAACCCACCGCTGGTGTCGTTCAACATCACTCGGACCTCGTCGAGCATCGACGCCGTGCACGCGGCGGACTCGCTCGTGGTGCACCTCCTGGGCGAGGACCAGCAGCATCTGGCACAGCGTTTCGCACGCAGCGCCGAGGAACGCTTCGCCGACCGTTCCCTGTGGGACCGCCTCGACACCGGCGAACCGGTACTCCACGACACTCCCGTGCGCCTGCGTCTGCTTGTGCACCAATTGATTCCGGCCGGAGACAGCACGCTGGTCGTCGGCCTCGTCACCCACACGCACGTCTCCGACACCGAGTCGACGGCGGCGCCGTTGCTCTACCACGACGGCGTCTACCACCGGCCCACACCATTGGACACCACACCATGACCACAACACCCGAACTCGTACTGGTCGTTCAGCTTTCGAACACCGGCGTGCGCTCGTCGGCGGATCTCGCCGCGCTCGCCGACGCGTTGCGCGAAACCGCTCGGGACCTCGTGCCGGGAGCGAGCACACACACGCTGCTCAGCTCCACACCGGTGCCGCTGGTGATCGATCTTCCGGCCCGCGACGTGATCCTCGACAACGCCCGGGTTCCACTCAGCCACACCGAATTCGAAATCCTGTCCCGCCTGGTCCGGCGACCTCGCGTGGTCGTGTCCCGATCGGTACTGCGCGAACTCGATCCCGCCGCGGCGAGCGTCGACCACGGACGCGGTCGCAGCGTCGACGTCCACGTGTCCCGAATCCGCACGAAGCTGGGAAGATTCGGATCCATCATCACGACGGTGCGGGGAACCGGCTACCGTTTCGACCCCGATCCCGGCGTGCACGTCGTCGAACCCCTGACCCGGCGTTCGGCCTGAAGACACAGCGAGTGGGGCGAGAGAATCCGTTCTCTCGCCCCACTCGGCTTTTCGAATCGTGACCGGCTCGCGCCGGGATACTCAGGAGGCGCGGACGAGGCCCCGGCCACCGGTTCCGAAGCGGCGCAACACTTCCACGACGGACGGCGCGGTCGCCGCGAGGCCGCGGGCCTCGAGCCACGGCAGCGTTCCGTCGATGATGTGTTCCACGGTGAACGGCGCCGCCAGCGGAACGAGGGTGACACCGTCCGCGACGTGCGTGGAGTGGATGTCGGCGATGAGGCCGGCGAGCCCCTGCGGGGTACCGACGTACGACAGGGTGTCCGACGCGCGCGGAACATCCAACTGCGCGTACTGCTTCCGCGCGCTGCGGGCCTCGGATGCGACGACCACCTCGAGATCGACCAGGACGGTGACGCTGCCGGGGTCCCGACCCTCGGCGACGAGCCCGGCACGGACGCGATCGGTGGCCTTGCGGGTCTCGCGCAGATCGGTGGCGCGGATCCGCACGACATTCGGCTGCGGCGCACTGAGATCGAGCGACTCCTCGCCGGGCCGGCCGGCGGTGAGATCGGCCCAGTAGTGCGGGCCGGACGGACCGGAGAGCTCGACGGCGACACGCAGCGGGCGCGCGGACGACACGGTGTGAACGATGTTGTTGTACGACATGTGGGGTTCCTTCGAACTGCCGCAGGCGATCCCGCGGCGATGAGCTGTGGAGACTGGGGTGTCGTTCAGCTCGTACACATGCCGGAAGCGGTACGGCACAGATCGACATGACGACGGCACCACTGTGCGACGACGTTCGATGCGGTCTGCGATGCCATGGGCAATACCCTACCGATCTTGTGGGAAATTGTCGATCGGGGTGATCAGACGCACTCCGACGCGCCCGCGCCCTCCGCCGCGAGACCCGGGCGGGTCTCCGGGGACGGGCCCCACAGGCCGTCGGTCTTCGCGTAGGTCCAGGACGGGCCGTGCTCGACGAGGCGACGCACGGCACCGACCAGACGCTCCACATCGGCGGACGAGCTGCCCAGGCCGAGGGAGGCACGCACCGCACCTCCGGCGCGGCCGACGCGGGCGAGCAGCGGATGCGCGCAGAAACGACCGTCGCGGACGCCGATGCCGTGCTCCGCTGACAGGTACGCCGCGACCTCGGCGGGTTCGTAGCCCGCGACCGTGAAGGTCACGATGCCGACGGACTCGCTCGAGTCCTCCCAGAGGCGCAGCAGTTCGACGCCATCGATTTCGCGCAGACCCTCGACCAGCAGACGGCTCAGTTCCTCTTCGTGGCGGGCGACGGCGTCGGCGTCGAAACCGGCGAGCGCTTCGCAGGCCGCCGCGATCGCGGCCGCGCCGAGCACGTTCGGCGAACCGGCCTCGTGGCGCGCCGGGGCGCAGGCCCAGTCGGTGTGGTCCAGGCGCACCTCGCGCACCGCGCCGCCACCGGCGAGGTAGGGCTCGGCCACATCGAGCCAGTCGCGACGGCCGACCAGGACGCCGGCACCGAACGGCGCGTACGTCTTGTGACCGGAGAACGCGAGGTAGTCGACGTCGGTCGCGGCGAGGTCGACGCGCCGGTGCGGGACCAACTGTGCGCCGTCGACGAGGATGCGGGCACCGCACTCGTGCGCGAGGTTCGCGAGTTCCTCGATGGGCAGCAGCTCACCGGTGACGTTCGAGGCTCCGGTGATCGCGAGCAGCGCGGCCGGCGCGCGGCGCAGTTCCGCGGCGAGTCGCTCGACCGTCCCGGCGACCGTGTCGGCGGCCTCGACGATGCGGGAGTTCTTCCACGGCAACAGGTTCGCGTGGTGCTCGATGTCGAGGAGCACGACGTCACCGGGCACGGCGGTCGCGAGCAGGTTCAGGGAATCGGTGGTGTTGCGGGTGAACACGACGACCTGGTCGTCGGCGGCGCCGACGAATCCGGAGACCACGGTCCGGCACTTCTCGTAGGCATCCGTGGTCACACGCGAGGCATAGCCGGCGCCGCGGTGAACGCTGGCGTAGAAGGGCAGCAGTTCGGCGATGCGGTCGGTGACGGCGGCCAGGGCCGGAGCGCTCGCGGCGTAGTCGAAGTTGGCGTAGGTGCAGGTACCGCCCTGGACGAGCGGAACCTGCAGGTCACAGCCGGAAACGCGAGCGATGGGGGCGATGCAGGTGGCGGTCGTTGCAGCAGTCATCAGTAATCCCTTGTCTGTCCAGGGACCCGTCGGTGATCGCCACGACGATGATGGATCGCCGGCGGAGTCCGCGCTTGCTGCGTCCGGTGTTGGAACCACAGCCTGGTCGTCACCCGGAGCACCCCACCGCGGAGGAGGGTTGCCGACCAGCGAGCCGGGGCTTGATGCTGGTACTCGTGACCTGCCGAAGAGGATGACAGCACGCCGCCGCTGTTGTCAAACCGAAACATTTCGCGTGCGGTCGACAGGCGAGAAGTCGATGGTCCGGAGCACAATCGGTCGAAGCGACCGCCCCGCCGGCAGGGAGTTCACCTGCCGTCCACCCGGTCGTGAGACAACCGGCCACACGCATCGACACCTAGAGAAGGACGCAGATTGTCTGTCCAGCCCAAGACGGATCCGGGTCGGCCGGCTCGAATACCGGACGAGTACCTGCGCTCCTCGTTCGCGCCTCCCGCGCGGACCCTCGTCGACATCCTGCGCAGCACCGCCGACGCCCATCCCGACGCCCCCGCGATCGACGACGGCAAGGTCATGCTCAGCTACGCGGAGCTGGCGGAGGAGATCGTCGCCGGCGCCTACCGACTGACCGACGCGGGCGTCGGCGCCGGCGACCGGGTCGGGGTGCGCATGCCGTCGGGCACGAAGGACCTGTACGTCACGATCCTGTCGGTGCTGGCCGCGGGCGCGGCGTACGTTCCGGTCGACGCGGACGATCCCGACGAACGAGCCGAGCTGGTGTTCGGGGAGGCGGGGGTCACCGCGATCGTCACCGAGAACGGGATCGGCCCCGGCACCGCACCTGCGGCCGCGAATCCGCAGATCCGCGGACCGCGGCTCGACGACGACGCCTGGATCATCTTCACCTCAGGGTCGACCGGCACCCCGAAGGGCGTCGCGGTCACGCACCGCAACGCCGCCGCCTTCGTCGATGCCGAAGCGCGAATGTTCTTGCAGGACAACCCGATCGGACCAGGCGACCGGGTACTCGCCGGCCTGTCGGTGGCATTCGACGCGTCGTGCGAGGAGATGTGGCTGGCGTGGCGGCACGGCGCGTGCCTGGTCCCCGCACCCCGATCGCTCGTGCGCTCCGGCATGGATCTGGGTCCGTGGCTGGTCTCCCGCGATGTCACCGTCGTGTCCACCGTGCCCACGCTCGCGGCGATGTGGCCCGCCGAAGCGCTCGAAGCAGTGCGACTCCTCATCTTCGGCGGGGAGGCCTGTCCCCCGGACCTCGCCGCCCGGCTCGCCGTCCCCGGCCGGGAGGTATGGAACACCTACGGGCCGACGGAAGCGACCGTGGTCGCGTGTGCCGCCCGGATGGACGGCACCGGCCCCATCCGCATCGGCCTGCCGCTCGACGGCTGGGACCTCGCCGTCGTCGACGCCGACGGTGTGCCCGTCGAGGAGGGCGCCACCGGCGAACTCGTCATCGGCGGAGTCGGCCTGGCCCGCTACCTCGACCCCGCCAAGGACGCCGAGAAATACGCGCCGATGCCGACCCTGGGCTGGGAACGCGCCTACCGCAGCGGCGATCTGGTGACCCTCGACCGTCGCGGCCTGCTCTTCCAGGGTCGCGCGGACGACCAGGTCAAGATCGGCGGCAGACGCATCGAACTCGGCGAGATCGACAACGCCCTGCAGAACCTGCCGGGCGTCGCGGGTGGCGCCTGCGCCGTGCGCAAGACCGCGGCCGGGCACGCGATGCTCGTCGGCTACATCGCCAGCACCGACCCGGACTTCGATGTCGCCTCGGCGCGCGACCTGCTCACCGAGCAACTTCCCGCCGCGATGGTCCCGCGACTCGCGCTCGTCGACGAACTACCCACCCGCACGTCCGGCAAGGTCGACCGGAACGCGCTGCCGTGGCCGCTGCCCGGCGCCGACGCCGAGTCCGCCGAGTCACTCGGACTGGACCCCACCGCGGAATGGGTCGCCAGCCTGTGGATGTCGCTGCTCGGCGCCCGCGTGGAGGGCCTCGACGACGACTTCTTCGAACTCGGCGGCGGCTCGTTGTCGGCGGCACAGCTGGTGACGGCCCTGCGCGAACGCTATCCGGAGATGACCGTCGCGGAACTGTACGACCATCCGCGGCTCGGTTCGCTCGCCCTGTACCTCGACGAGCTCGCCCCGACCGAAACCGTCGCTCCCCGGAGCGTCGAACCGACACCGCGGTCCGCGCAGCTGGCGCAGATCGCCGCGACCGTCCCGCTGACCACGCTGACCGGCATGCAGTGGGTGACGTGGCTGGCCGTGCTGAACAACGTGCTCGCGACCGTCGTCTCGGTGCCGTGGACCGTCACCCTGTCATGGTGGTGGGTCGCGCTCGGTGTGCTGCTGTTCATCACCCCGCTCGGCCGCATGACGATCGCGGTCGCGGGCGCGCGGATCCTGCTGCGCGGCGTGAAGCCCGGCACGTATCGGCGCGGCGGCTCGGTGCATCTGCGCCTGTGGTCGTCTCTGCGGCTGGTCGAGGCGAGCGGGGCCGCGAACCTGTCCGGTGCCCCGTGGATGCTGTACTACGCCCGCGCGCTCGGTGCGAAGGTCGGCCGCGGCGTCGATCTGCACAGCCTGCCGCCGGTGACCGGGATGCTCGAACTCGGTGACGGCTGCTCGATCGAACCCGAGGTGGACCTGTCCGGTCATTGGGTGGACGGCGACGTGGTGCACATCGGCACGATCCGGATCGGGGCAGGCGCGTCGATCGGTGCCCGGTCCACCCTCAATCCCGGGTGCAAGATCGGCAAGAACGCCGTCGTCGAGGCCGGATCCGCGGTGTTCGGGCGCGTCAAGTCCGGACAGCAGTGGGCCGGCTCCCCCGCCGTGAAGGTCGGAAAGGCCTCGCATCCGTGGCCGGCCGAAGCACCCCGCCGCGCGCCGGCGTGGGTGCCGGTGTTCGGTGCGAGTTCGGTGCTGATCGCCGGGTTGCCGCTCGTCGCGATCGGCGCCGGCGTGGCGTTGATCGGCTGGTGGGTGAGCGACACCGCGACGCTGCCCGAGGCCGTCGCCCGGTCCCTCGTGATGCTGCCCGCGGCCGGGCTGCTCACCATGTTCGTGTTCGCACTGCTCACCGTCGCAGCGGTGCGACTGCTGTCGCTCGGCATGACCGAGGGCTGGCACCCGGTGCGCAGCCGCGTCGGCTGGCAGGTGTGGGCCACCGAACGGCTCATGGACTCCTCACGCACGTTCCTGTTCCCGCTGTACGCCTCGATGCTCACCCCGATCTGGCTGCGTCTGCTCGGCGCCGACATCGGCAAGGACGTCGAGGCGTCGACCGTGCTGATGGTCCCCAAGTTCACGAAGGTCGCCGACGGGGCGTTCCTCGCCGACGACACCATGGTCGCGTCCTACGAACTCGGTGGCGGCTGGCTGTTCATCTCCCACGCGAAGGTCGGCAAGCGCGCGTTCCTCGGCAACTCGGGCATGGCCGCGCCAGGACGCCGGGTACCGAAGCACGGTCTCGTCGCGGTGCTGTCCGCAGCGCCGACGAAAGCCAAGTCCGGGTCGTCGTGGCTGGGCAGTCCCCCGGTCCGACTGCGCCGTTCCGCGGGCGACTCCGATGCGACCCGCACGTTCGCTCCCCCACTGAAACTGAAGGTCGCGCGGGGATGCGTCGAAACGTTCCGGCTCGTCCCGATGATGGTGACGTTCGGGATCGGGCTCGGTGTGCTGTATGCACTGAACGCGCTCGCGGCCGTCGGTGGATATCCGCTCGCCCTGCTGCTCGGCGGTCTCGTCCTCATGATCGCCGGTGCGGTCGCGTGCGGAATCTCGGTGGCGGCGAAATGGTTGGTGGTCGGGCGGATCGGCCGGGTGGAACATCCGCTGTGGAGTTCGTTCGTGTGGCGGAACGAGGTGTCCGACACGTTCGTCGAGATGGTCGCCGCGCCCTGGTTCGCCCGCCCGGCGACCGGAACCGTCGTGATGAATCTGTGGCTGCGGGCGCTCGGCGCGCACATCGGCCGCGGCGTGTGGTGTGAAAGCTACTGGCTGCCGGAGGCGGATCTGGTGACGCTCGAGGACGGAGCGACCGTGGAACGGGGGTGCGTGGTGCAGACGCATCTGTTCCATGATCGGATCATGTCCATGGACACCGTGACCCTCGAGAACGGAGCCACGCTCGGCCCGCAGTGCGTCGCGCTGCCGGCGTCGGGCATCGGCGCCGGAGCCACCGTGGGCCCGGCCTCGCTCGTGATGCGCGGCGATGTCGTCCCCGCGTCGACCCGCTGGCAGGGCAATCCCATCGCCCCGTGGACGACGCCCGCGGATTGGTCGCCCCGATGAAGTCCGGCAAGGCGGCCAAGCCGGTTGCTCCCGTGGGTCCGGACCGTCCGCTCGACCCCTATCTGCCGACGAGCGGCAACCGCGGATATCGCGTGTCCCGTTACGAACTGGAGTTGACGTACAAGGTCGCGTCGAACCGGCTCTCCGGCCGCGCGACGATCATCGCCACCACGACCGATGTGCGCGGCAAGTACGCGCTCGATCTCGTCGACACGATGCGGGTGTCGAAGGTGTCGGTCAACGGTGCGCGACCGGCGAAGTACACCCACCGCGACGGCAAGCTCACCGTGGCCCCGGCGCAGAAGATCCCGGCCGGGGCGGTTCTGACCGTCACCGTGAACTATTCGGGGACGCCGACGCCGCGCCACTCGATGTGGGGGGAGGTCGGCTGGGAGGAACTCGAGGAAGGTTCGCTCGTGGCGAGCCAGCCGAACGGTGCCCCGTCGTGGTTTCCGTGCGACGACCACCCGGGGTCGAAGGCGACCTACCGGATCACCCTCACCACGGATTCTCCGTTCCACGCCGTCGCGAACGGCACGCTGCTGCGCAAGACCACGAAGGCCAGCCGGACGACGTGGGTGTACGAGCAGCCCGAACCGATGTCGACGTATCTGGCGACCGTGCAGATCGGGCACTACGAGTCCCGGAAGGTGTGCTCGTCCCCGGTTCCGATCGTCGCGGTGCATCCCCCGCGACTGCGGGAGGAATTCGACGTCGACTTCGGCCGTCAGCCGCAGATGATGGAGGTCTTCCGGCGCCTGTTCGGGCCGTATCCGTTCGCGCACTACACCGTCGTGGTGACCGACGACGACCTCGAGATCCCGATCGAGGCGCAGGGCCTGTCGATCTTCGGCGCCAACCACTGCGACGGCCGCCGCCGCGAAGAACGGCTTGTCGCACACGAATTGGCGCACCAGTGGTTCGGCAACAGCCTGACCCTCACGCGCTGGCGCGACATCTGGCTGCACGAGGGTTTCGCGTGCTACGCCGAATGGCTGTGGGCGGAGAATTCGACCGGCCCGTCCGCGCATACCCTTGCGGCGGAAGCACATCGCGGGTTGGCGCGCAAACCCCAGGACATCCTGCTCGGCGATCCCGGCCCGAAGGACATGTTCGACGACCGGATCTACAAGCGCGGCGCCCTCACCCTGCACGCGCTGCGCCGGCAGCTGGGCGACGACCGCTTCTTCTCCCTGCTGCGCACCTGGACCGCGGAGCATCGGCACTCGAACGTGACCACCGAGCAGTTCGTCGGTCTTGCAGCGCATTTCACCGACGAACCGCTACGGCCGCTGTGGGATTCCTGGCTCCACGAGCGGGCGCTTCCTCCGTTTCCCGACGCCTGAACGTCCGCGCGCCCGAGTTCAGGGCAGCACCACGTCGGAGGCGAGCCAGCGGCCGTCGACGAGTTCCATCGTCATCACGACGCGGCTGCGGTCGAGTCTCGGTTCGGGTGTCACGGCGTTGGTGACGGTCTGGTCGACGAACAGCAGCACCTCGACCTTCGTGGTCGTCGCGGACTTGATGCCCGCCTCGATCACGACGCCCTCGGCGGTGGCCTGGTTGTCGACGAGCAGCTGCCGAAGCTGTTCGCTCGACTGGGCATACATGTCCTTGAAGTTGCCGGTGGCGCCGTCCAGCACGGCCTGGAAATTCGCGTCGAGGTCGTCCGAGCTGACGCTGGTCAGCACGACCGCGTACTGCCGTGCCGCGTCGAGCGCTGCGGCAGAGGCGTCGTCGACGGCGTCGGCCTGATTCCACTTCCAGCCGAGCACGCCGGCGGCGACGACCGCCAGGACCGCCACCAGCACGGCGGCGAGAAGCGCGAGGCGTCCCCGATCCTTGCCCGGCACCGCTTTGCCGGTCGCAGCGTCTTCGGTTGCGGCGTCGCCGGTTTCAGCATTCTCGTTCACGACGTAGTTCTCGGCCTTCTCGTCGGCATCCTCGCGCTCGACGACGGCCGCTGCCGTCCGGCTGTTCTTGCTCACGTCGGTTCTCCTTCTCGTTGTCGGGCCTGGTCGCTGCGTCGGCAGCCGTGATCGGATCAGCGCACCCCCGGGTCGCCGGGATCGGGGCCGCCGGGTTCGAGCAGTAGAGACAACGGCCCCATCGGTGTCGGATCCGCCTGCTGCAGCGGATCGACGCCCGGCGGCGGCGCATAACCGCCTTCCTCACCCGCCGGTCGCGGCGCGTTGCGTGCTCCACGGACCAGGGTCGACGGATCGGGATTCGGACAGTAGGTGTGCAGGTACGGTTCCGGAAAGTTCGACAGCGCAGGCGACTGCCGGGGCAGGTCGTAGTCGCACGAGTACCGCGGATAGATGTTGACGAACGCCCAGATACCACCGTCGCGGAACGCGGTCCCCAACGCGTCGAGTGTCGACCCGCCGCGGGTGGCCGGGAAGAAGAACTCGTGGAGGGCCGGTACCCGGAGGTAGGCCATCTGCGCGGTCGTGGCCAGATTACCCAGCAACTGCACCATCGTCGGCGAGTTGTCCGCGAAGAGCGTGTCGACGGACTGCAGGGTCGCCGGCGCACCGTCGACGAACTGCCGGAATCCCGCGTCCTTCGACTCGATCCCTTCGAGCGTCGCCGACAGATTCCGGGAGGTCGCGGCCAGACCGGCGGCACTGTCCGAGAGTGTCCCGAGCACGACCTTGCTGGTGTTCAGCACGCTGACGGTCTGCGGCAGCACCGAAGCCAGTGTGGAGATCAGAAACGTTCCGCCGTCGACGATATCGGCCAGCTTGTCCGGACCCTCCGCGCTCATGCCGAGCTCGTCGACGATGGTCCGGACCGTATCGGGGTCGATCTGCGCGAGCATGCCGTCGAGATTGCCCATGAGCGTGGACAACGGGACCGGGGTCGACGTCTCGCCGACAGCGATCTCCGCGCCGTCGACGAGGAACGGCCCGCCGTCGGAGGCCGGCCGGAAGTCGAGGTACTGCTCCCCCGCGAGCGACAGTCCCGCCACCCGCACCTCTCCGCCGACGGGGATCTGCGCCGACGAGTCGATCGCCGCGACCGCGACCACGCCCTCGTCGGTGAGCTCCACCGACGTCACCCGCCCGACCGGGACGCCGCGCAACGTGACGTTGCGGTCGGGCAGCAGCCCTCCCGAATCCCCGAGGTTCACCCGCACGTGGATCTTCCGGTCGGCCGGATCGAGGTGGAAGACACCGAAGATCAGGTAGGTGACGCCGAGAACCAGGGTGAGGGCGAGGGCCGCCACCGACAGCCCGAGGCGGTGCGCCGACGCGTAGCGCACACCCGTAACCAGTGCGCGGGCAGGACCTTCGAGGACTGCGTTCCGTCCGTCGGCGGCCGTCATTCCGGCACCACCCCGAACTTGGTCTGCAGTCGCATGATCGTGTACGTCAACGTGCCGACGAACGCCGTCCAGTCCGTGCCGTCGGGCAGCCTGCTGCCGGGGTCACCGGTGTGGCCGGGGACCGGGACGGCACCGAGCGCCAGCTGCTCCAGATCGGCGTCGGTGTGCGCGGACGTACCGCTCGTGATGTTGATGACCGGCGCCAGGATCCGGTTGACGGTATCGAGGGACACCCCCGGCTGCGCCGCTGCTCTGTCGAGTTCGGCTGCAACCCGGTTGATGTCGGCGATCATGCTGCGGGTGTCGGTTCCCTGGACGGACGGGAACTCACCGATCCGGTCGGTGATCGCGGCGACCTGGGAGACCAGATCGACCACCGCCGTGGTGTTCTCGGACAACACGTCGAGTGCGGGACCGGCAGCGACGACCGCATCGTTGATCGTCGAACGCTGATCCGAGAGCGTCGCGACGAGACCGTTCGTCTGCTCGAGGGATCGTCGGATCTCCTCGGACCGGGAATTGAGATCGCCGACGAGCCGGGTGGACTCGTGGATCAGTTCGGCGATGCGGTCCCCCTTGCCGTCCACCGCCGAACCGAGGCCGTTGACCAGTTTCGTCAGGTTCCGGACGACACCGCCGTTGACGAGCAGTGACGACGTTGCGAGAAGTTCCTCCACGGTTGCCGCGGCGGAGGTGGCTTCGATCGGGATGGTGTCGCCCTCGCCGAGGACGGCGGCGTCCGCCGACGGATCGTCCGGCGACTGCAGCGAGACGAAGACGTCACCGAGCGGAGTCGCCGACCGCAGTTCGGCGGTCGTGCCCTCGCGCAGCACCACACCGTTCATGATGCGCAGGGAGACGACCGCCGTGTAGTTCTCCACACGCATCGACTCGACCTCTCCGACGTCCACACCGGCGAGCTTGACCTTCGCCTTCGTCGGCAGATTCAGCGCGTTCTCGAACGTCGCCGCGATCACGTACGAGTCGCCGCCGACACCGGGGGCGGGAAGGGGCAGGTTCTCGAGCCCCGTCGAGCAGGCCGCCGTCGACATCGCCACGGCGACCGAGATGCCGGCGAACGCGAACCGCAACCGTGGGCCTCTCATCTCGGCAGTCCCGCCAGTCCCTCGAGCATGCCCGCGACACCGAAATCGGGTCCGAAGTCACGCAGGGTTCCGGTTGCGCAGCCGAGATGGGTGAGTCCCAGGCGGTTGCAGACCTCCTTGACCAGCTGCCCGTCGAAGAAGACCTTCTCGAGCTGTGCGTGCACGCGGGCTCCCCCGTTCTCCTGGTCGATCGTGTTGTACGCGTTCTCCATCAGCAGCGGCGTCACGTCGAGGAATTCGGCGAGCTGGTCACGATAGTCCGCGAGCGACCGGGTGACCGTCTCCGCGTTCGTGAGCGTGGATCTCAACGCGTCCCGATTGTCGGTCAGCAGCGAGTTCGCCTGAACAAGAATGTCGTTGATCTTCGAACCGGTGTCGCCGGTGCCGAGGTTCGCGTCGGCGAGGATCTCGCTCATCATTCGGATGGCCTCGCCGAACTCGCGGATGTCGCGGTCGTTGGCGGCGGCCGCACTCGTCAGGACCGCGAGATCGTCGACGATCCTGGTGATCTCGTTCGCGGTGCCCGCACCCTCGTCGTCGCTCAGGCGCAGCGCGTCCGAAAGGGTGGACAGTGCCGACCTCATCGCATCACCGTTGCCGTCGGTGGCGCCGGCTCCGGCTGCCAGGATGTCCGCGACGGGGCCCCCGCCGGTTCCGTCGCCCTGAAGTTCGACGGCCAGGTTGTCCGCCATGGCCAGTAGCCGGTCGAACTCGATCGGAGTCTTCGTGCGGTCGAGTCCGAGAATCGCATTGCGTGGAAGCGTGTCGCCGCCGCGGTACACCGGTGTCAGTTCCACGTGGCGGTCCGTCAGCACGGACGTCGACACCGCCACCGCCTGCACGTCGGCCGGAAGGTCGATGCCGCCGTCGACCTCCATCCTCACCTCGACGTACGAACCCTTCGGTTCGATCCGCGTGACCTTTCCGATCGGAATTCCCAGGACCGCGACGGTATTGCCCTCGTACAGCCCGGCACCGTTGTCGAATCGAGCGGTGATCGTGTGCGGTTCCTCGCCGCCGAATACCGCGCGGAGTCCGAAGAAGCCCGCGGCGAGCACGAGAAGTGCCACGGCAGCGGCGCCGACGATCCGAAGCGGGCTCATTCGCACTCCTGGAAGTAGGCCGGCATGTCCAGTTCCACGGCACGGCCGCTGAGCGCGCACATCCACGAGTCGATCATCGGGCCGGCGGGCGCGGAGAAGTCCACCTCGTTCGCGGTTCCGCTGGCATTCGTGAAGTTGCGCAAGGGGACCGGAAGGATCTGCAGGGTGTTGCGCAGCAGATCGTCGTGGTTGCCGAGGCTCTGCAGCAGTTCGTTCAGGCTCGCGATCAGCTGTTCCACTTCCGGCCGGTCCTCGACCACGAGGGTGTGCAGCTCCGACACGAGGTTCGTGGTCGCGGCGAGCAGCCGATCGATCATCTCCCGGCGAGTCGTGATCTCCTGCAACATGTCCCGGCCGTTGGTGACCAGCGCGCCGAGGCTGTGTTGCTGATATCGCACGATCCCGGTCATCGCCCCGGTCGCCTCCAGCAGCGACCCCACCTGGTCGCGGCGCTCCGCCAGCACCGCCGACAGACTCTCGATGTTCGCGAGCGCCTGGGGCATCAGCGGGGGCAGACCGTTCAGCTCACCGGCGAGCGCGGCGAGGGTGTCGCCGAGTTCTCCGGCGTCGACCTGTTCGAAGGTCGTGGTCGCGTCCGCCAGCACCTCCATGAGGTCGTACGGAACCTCGGTGTGGGCCAGCGGGATCCGATCGTCCGGAATGTCGCCCTCTCCGGCGGGCCGCAGTTCGATGTAGCGGGCGCCGAGCAGCGTGGTCAGCTTGATGGATGCCCGGGTATCGGCGCCGAGCGGGACCCCGTTGTCGATCTTCATGGTCACCACGACGTGGTCGTCCTCGAGCCGCGCTCCGTCCACCGTACCGACCTGGACGCCGGCGATCGTGACCCCGTCGCCGGGCGCGATCTGTGCCGCCTGAGCGAATTCGGCTTCGTACGTGCGTTTTCCGAATCCGGCGGAGCTGATCAGGAGTGTCGCCGCAAGTGCAGCGGCGATTGCGACGACGGTGATCGCGCCGAGGGTCACCGGTCGGCACTCTTCGATGGGCCGGATCCGGAACCTGCCGCCGCGGGCGGTGCGCTGGGTGGTCACGGTCGGTCACCTGCAGACCGGGGAGTGCGTGACCCGGCCCTCGGGCGTGGCCTGCGCGACGACGGTCGGAATGACGTTGCTCAGCGCCGGGACGAGCGTGACATTGAAGTTGCACAGGTATGTGGACAAGTAGCTCCCCTCCTGGCTCACCCGGGCGAGCCCTTTCAGCAATGCGGGAAGGTTGAAGGCGAAGTACTCGAAGGAGTCCTTGTGATCGTTGAAATGCTGCGCGAAACCCGGTTCCCGCGCGAGGAATTCCTGCAGGTCGGGTTGGACCTCCGCGACGATCGTGGACACGCTGTCGGCGACGGCACCGATCCGTTCCACCGATCCGACGAGTTCGTCCCGCCGCGCCGTCAGCTGATCGAAGATGGCCCGCGACTGCGAGATGACCGTGTCGAAGTTGCCGCTCTGCACCGCGAGGTCGTGGACGACCGTGTCGAGGTTGCCGATGATCTCGCCGAGGACCTGGTCGGGACCCGCGATCGATTCGGCGAGTCGCGTCGTCTCCGCCACGAGCGTGGTGACCGCGCCCGAATCGCCCTGGAGCGCGGTGATGATCGCGGTCGTGATGTTGTCCACCTGCTCGGGGTCGAGGACGCTGAACAGTGGTTCGAATCCGTTGAGGAGCACCGAGATGTCGAACGACGGCTCGGTGTGCTCGACGGGAATCCCACTGCCTGCGGGCAGTATCCGTGGGTCGCCGAATTCGCCGAGCGACAAGCCGAGGTACCGCTGTCCGATGATGTTCTGGTAGGTGATCGACGCTTTCGTGTTGCCGTACACGACCTGACCGGAGTCGATGCGGAACTTCACCTTCGCGGTGGTGCCGTCGAGCGCGATCGAATCGACGCGACCCACCCGGACACCCGCCATGCGCACGTCGTCGCCGACCCGTAGCCCGGAGACGTCGGTGAACTCCGCACTGTAGGAGGCCGTCGGCCCCTGCACGCCGCGCTGGAGTGTCACCAGCACGGTCCATCCCAGGGCGCAACACACCACCAGAAACAGGGACAGTCCGATCAGCGGCTTGCGATAGCTCATCGCGGCGCCTCCGGTTCGGGTACGACGTTGACGACCGCACCCCGGGCGAGGGGGCCGAGGAGCATCTCCGCGGCCGCGTTGAGGTCGCCACCGAGGATCGCGTCGAGCAGTTCCTTCTCCTCCGGTCCCCCGACCGGCCCGACGTTGCCGCCGACCGGCTCGGTGCTCACCATCGTCGACGCGTCGGGGGTGTAACCGGGCACCGGCGGGACGCCGGTGGGGGCGGTTGCGCAGCTCGCGCCGGCGAGGTCTCCGTATCGCGGGCAGTCGGCCCTGGTGTACATGCGGTGCGGGGTGAACTGGAAGACGAACTTGCCGACCCCGTTGAGCCGGCCGTCCGGCTGGAAGTGCTCGAACCACTTCCTGGAGATGCTGTTCATGCTGACCACGATCTGCGAGAACGAGGGCGACCCGTCGGCGAGAACCCCGAGCACCGGCGTGAGCTGCGTGGTGAGGGTGATCATCCGATCGGTGTTGTTGTCGAAGGCGGTTCCCGTCGTCCCGAGCGTGTTCGCCCCGGAGAACAGGAACGCCGCGAGTGCCGCGTCCTTCTCGGCGAGGGTCCGCATCGGGGCGATCGAATGGTGCAGGGCGTCGAGCAGCTCCGGTGCCGACTCGTGCAGACCTTCCACTGCGCCGGTCAGCGCGTCGAGTGTCGACGGTCCCGCGCCGGGCTCGACGACCGCGCCGACCTCCCGGACGATCCGCGCCAGTTGTGCTCCCGCCTCGACGATGTCGTCGCCCCGACGGTCGGTGGCGTGGGCCACCGCCGCGAGGACACCCAGGGTCTGTTCGGTGCCGACACGTGCTGTCGCCGCCGCAATCTCCCGCAGTTTCGTCAGCGCGGTCTGGAGTTGGACCGTCGCCAGACTCTCGTCCTGGGGAATCCATGCATTCGGTGGAAGCGGGGGCGCCGCCCCGTTGTCGACGAGTTGCACCGACGACACGGCGAACACATTGCTCGGGACGACGCGTGCGGTGACGGTGCTCGGAATCGAGCGTGCGTGGGCCGGGTCGAGCGCCATGTGAACGACGTTCGGTCCGTCGCCGGTGGCGGCATCGACACTCTGCACCGTTCCCACCAGGACGCCGCGGAACTTCACGTCGGACCGTGCGGGCAGCCCGTCCCCCACCTCGGTCAGGGCTGCGGTGACGTCGAAGGTGCGGTCGAATGCGCCACCGGTCTTCGCCACGAGCCCTGCGACCAGCAGGGCCGCCACGACGAGCGCCCCGAAGCCCTGCAGGTACAGCCGGGCCGGACCCGGACCGCGTCCGTCGCTCTCGAACAGGATCGGCATCGTTCACCCACCCAGCCTCGCTCCGGAGCTGATCCCCCAGAATGCGACGGTTAGTAGAAGATTGACGACGATCATCGCGGAGATGCTCGAGCGCATCGCCCGGCCGGCAGCAGTGCCGACGCCCTGCGGTCCACCCGACGCGTAAAAGCCGTAGTAGCACTGGATCGTCGTGGTGATGACCACGAAGACAACGGCTTTCGAGAGCGAGTACACGATGTCGGGGCCACTGAGAACGAGACGGAAATAGTGGTCGTAGGTGCCGGACGAGACGCCGCCGGACATCCCGATGACGATCTGCACGGTCAGGTAGTTCGCGGCCAGACACACCAGATACAACGGGATGATGGCGACGATCGACGCGAGCAACCGCGTCGTCACCAGATACGGAATCGACGGTATCGCAAGCGTTTCCATCGCGTCGATCTCCTCCGAGATCCGCATGGCACCGAGTTGCGCGGTGAACCGGCAGCCGGCCTGTGCGGCGAACGCGAGCGACGCCATGATCGGCGCCAGTTCACGCGTCGTCGCCGTCGACGAGATCATGCCGGTCGCCGATTCCAGGCCGAGCAGATGCAATGCGTTGTATCCCTCGATCGCGACGAGCGCTCCGGCGGCGGCACCGAGGATGACGATCACTCCGGCGGTGCCACCGCCGACCACGATCGAGCCGTTGCCCCACGTCACGTCGGCCAGGATCCGCAGGAATTCCTTCCGGTAGTGACGCAGCGTCGTGGGGATCGCCGCCAGCGCCCGAACCAAGAACCCGATCATGTGGCCGAGGCGCTGGACCACCGCTGCTTGCGACGCAACGACATTCACGATCGGCCGTGTCCCGGGAGGGAAGTATCGCGATGCCACTCAGAACCCCGTACGTGGAAACAGCAGCACATACAGCTGCGTGAAGGCGACGTTGACGATCATCAGGAGCAGGATCGAGGCGACCACGGTGGCGTTCACCGAGTTCGCGACACCGGCGGGCCCACCGCGGGTGTCGAGCCCCTTATGACAGGCCACAATCGCGACGATCGCCCCGAAGACGATCGCCTTGATGATCGTCAGGACGAAATCACCCACGGTCGCGAAGGATGCGAACGTCGTCACGAAGCTGCCCGGCGTTCCGTTCATGACGAACGTGTTGAACAGGTATCCCGAGAGGAAGCCGACGAAGCACACCAACCCGGTCAGGGCGACCCCGACCACGATCGCCGCTGCGAGACGCGGGACCACGAGCCTGCGCACCACCGAGACGCCCATGACCTCGAGGGCGTCGATCTCGTCCCGGATCTTGCGTGATCCCAGATCCGCGCAGACCGCGGACCCCGCGGCCGACGCCATGAGCAGGGCCGCGACCATCGGCGCTCCCTGCTTGATGACCGCGAGACCGCTGGCCGCGCCGGCGAGCGAGGTCGCACCGACCTGTCCTGCCAGCAGACCGAACTGAATGGACAGGGTGACACCGATCGGAATCGCCACGAACATCGTGGGAAGCGCCGACGCCGAAGCCATGAACGCCGCCTGCCGAACGAACTCCGCGAACGGAAACCGAAGTGCCGCAATGTCGGTGATCAGATACTGGATCGCGCGGATACCCAGTACACACTGCCCACCGACGGTTTCCAGTGCCGCGACGGGATGGCGACGGATGTAGCTCCGCATCCACCGGTCGATCTCGGCGACCGCCGAGGTTTCCGGCCGGACCTCGGCAACGTCGACGGGACTGCGCCGATCCCCGCCACCTTCCCCAAGGATCCCCATGGTGTGGCCTTTCGTCGTCGGTCGGCCGTGTGATCAGTGGGCGGGAGTGAAATCGACGTGCAGTTCTGCGATTCCGCGCAGGATGTAGGTCGGTTCGTACCGGTAGGTGCGATGTCCGGCCGGTCCGTGGTGGGAGTCGTCGACGGTCAGGGTCGTTGTGCGGTCGAGGAATCGCTCGATCGCGACACGGCCTTCGATACGGGCGAGCGGTCCACCCGGACAGGTGTGCACACCCCGACCGAACGCGACGTGTTCACGGGCGTTGGCCCGGTCGACGTGGAAGGTGTGCGGGTCGTCGAATCGGGCAGGGTCGCGATTGGCGGCACCGGGCAGCACCATCACCACGGTGCCGGCCGGAATGCGCACACCGGCCAGTTCGGTAGTGGTGCGGGTGAGCCGGAAATCGCCCTTGACGGGCCCGTCCATGCGCAGCAGTTCCTCGACGAAATCCGGGATCAGGGCGCGATCGGCGCGCAGCGCGGCCTGGAGGGACGGGGTGTCGGCCAGGTGCCGGATCCCCGCGGTGATCAGCCGGGCGGTGGTGTCCTGACCTGCGCCGAAGAGGAACGTGGCCAGCCGGACGAGTTCGACCACCTCGGGAAGTTCACCGTCGGGGTAGGTCGCCGCGGCCAGGGCGCCGAGGACGTCGTTCTGTGGGTTGGCGCGGCGGTCGGTGAGGTAGCCGGTGAACTTCGCGTCGAGGTAGTCCAGCGGGTTGGTGGCCAGGGTATCGGCCTCGCTCATCGCCCCGACCTGCTGCGCGAGCAGGTGACGGCGGAAGTCGTCGTGGTCCTCTTCCGGGACACCGAGCAGGTTGGCGATGGTCAGCAACGCGAAGGGCTGGGCGAATCCGTGCAGGACCTCGACGGTGCCGTCGGCCAGGAATTCGTCGATCTGCCTGTCCGCCAAGCGCCAGAGGAACTCTTCGGATTCCTCCATGCGGCGAGGGGTGAACAGGCCGGCGAGCAGGCGACGGATCTTGGTGTGCCGGGGCGGGTCCATGGTGACCAGGTGCTCGTTGAGCGGGAATTGGTCGCGATATTCGTCGATCTGGTGGTTGATGTCGTCCCCGTCCGGGATGAACGGCAGCGGCGGAAACGGGCCGATGGGCGCGGTGATGTTGGAGAACACGGTGGTGTTGCGGAGTACTTCGAGGGCTTCGTCGTAGCCGGTGACCGCAAGGACACCATGGCTGACCGGGTGCACCGGGCAGCGCGACCGCAGATGGTCGTAGAACGGGTGCGGATCGTCGGTGAAGTACGGGTCGGTGAAGTAATCCCGGGCGAAGTCGCTCTCGAGCTGGTCGACCGGGCAGGTCGGGGAGTTCTCGGGTGCAGCGGTCACGGCAAACTCCTGTCTGGGCGCACGGACGGGACCGGCTGTAGCCCCACCCCGATGCTGAGCAGTTGCATAGCGATGCTGAGCACATGGATAGCACGCCCGCCGGAACGTGGTCAAGGTCACACCCCGCCGACGCCCCGGATGTAAACAGACTTATGTCGCCTCGAGTCGGAATGGCCCGGTTCCCAATCCGCACAACGGATTCGAAGCGCACAGCGACTCCCGACTCGAATCGGACAATCGATCATCGGTCATGTCCGTCGACATCTACCGCCGCGTCGATCGTCGCGAGCCCGGAATCACGACAGGTGGTGACCCCTTACAACCTGCCGCGCCGTTCGCCTCCCGAAGAACCGAGGCATACCCGCCATATTTCCGGCTCCGGCGCCTACGATGCGAGCACACCCGACCCGATGTGCGAATCCTGGAGGTGGACGACGCGCATGGCATCGCCGCGCAGAATCGGGGCTCCCGACGCGAAGAACCGGACGGTACTGCTCGACGCCGCCGAAACGGTCATGATCGAACACGGCTACGCCGCCGTCTCGTCCCGCCGCATCGCCGAACAAGCCGGTCTCAAGCCACAATTGGTGCACTACTACTTCCGGAGCATGGACGAGTTGCTGTTCGAGGTGTTCCGACGTCGAGCCGAGGAAGGCCTCGAATACCAAGCGAGCGCACTGGCTTCGCCGCAACCGCTGTGGGCGCTGTGGGAGTTCAGCACCGATCCTGCCGGCGTGGCACTGACGATGGAGTTCATTGCACTGTCGCGGCACCGGCCGACGCTTCGGACCCAAATTGCCGAATACTCAGAACAATTCAGGCGCCAGCAGGCCGACGCAATCGCTGCCGTCCTCGACCGGTACGGAATCGAGCACGAAGATCTTCCCCCAGTCGTGGCGTCGGTCCTCATGACGTGCCTGTCCCGTGTGATCATCATGGAGGATTCGCTCGGCGTCACCGGTGGCCATGCCGAAACAGTGAGCCGCGTCGAGCACTGGTTCCACGCACTCGAAGGCCCCAGACCCACCCGCCCAGGGTGACGTCGACCCCCGCCGGCAGTGATTCGATCCGGGAAAGCCGAAGACCCCCACCGGAATCGGTGGGGGTCTTCGGTAACGGGTGTTCGGCGGTGTCCTACTCTCCCACACCCTGTCGAGTGCAGTACCATCGGCGCAGACAGGCTTAGCTTCCGGGTTCGGAATGGGACCGGGCGTTTCCCTGTCGCTATGGCCGCCGTAACTCTATGAAACTACCGACCCGCTCACGCTGTTCGAGCGGGCCGGAACGCTTTTATCGTCCCGCCGGAGGCGGCAACAACAAACAGCGTTTACTCCAACCCGACTCGCGGAGCGAGTGTGTTGTTTCAGATACCGCACAGTGGACGCGTAGCTTCTTCGTGGTAAGTCCTCGGCCTATTAGTACCAGTCACCTGCACACATTACTGTGCTTCCAGTTCTGGCCTATCAACCCGGTGGTCTGCCGGGGGCCTTACCCCCTCGAGGGGGTGAGAAACCTCATCTTGGAACAGGCTTCCCGCTTAGATGCTTTCAGCGGTTATCCCTTCCGAACGTAGCCAACCAGCAG